>JAABUT010004632.1_pt1 | contig 10754 bp, 11 predicted proteins | sample 5559281 | NCBI WGS metagenome assembly JAABUT01 (sample SAMN10711880, study PRJNA513359) | rock metagenome | isolation source: Antarctica rocks | place: Antarctica: Victoria Land, Ricker Hills nord | collected 2016-01-04 | reverse complement strand
ACGTTCAGTCTGAAATCAGCTTTCAGTTCAATCAACATATTCATGATAGAAGCAGCGACATATAGAATGTTAATCAAACGATCAGATGTCAAGATCTTTGCTGTTATCATCTTGAAAATCGATTGACTCATAACTACAGTTGAAAACAAGTCTGAAGAAGTGAATCTGCATGAGCTTTCTCACGTTGAAGCTCTCAAGCAAGTCAAGATTAAGCTTCTCTCTGAATATCACGACTATCTAGACATCTTCGATCGAGCAATGATCAATCAGCTATCATTGCATCGTTTCTATGATCACAAAGTTGAGTTGATTGATGAGAGAATGCTCTCACGAAGCAGACTATATCAGATGTTCAATTACAAGCTTCAGAAAATAAAGAAGTATCTGATCAAACATCTGAACAAAGAGTTCATTTTCTTCAGCTTTGCATCATACGTCTCGCTCATCTTGTTCACTGAAAAGAAAGACGAAAGTCTGCGTTTCTGCGTTGACTACAGAAAGCTCAATGCTTTGATTAAACGAGATCGCTACTCTTTGTTCTTAATAGACGAGACTCTCGCTCGTATACAAGAAAGCAAATATCTGACTCGATTAAACATCATTGTCACGTTCAACAAACTGCGAATGCACTCAGCTAACGAAAATCTGACTATCTTTATCACCTTCTTCGACTCATACAAATATCATGTAATGCTCTTTGAATTAATCAACGAATCAACATTCTATCAACATTATATGAACAACGTGCTGTTCAAATATCTTCATCAGTTTTATCAGATCTATCTAGATGACATTATCATCTACAGCAAGGTCTTGAAAGAACACAAGCGACATGTATGATTGATCTTGAATAGACTACAAGAAGCTGATCTACAGATAAACATCAATAAATGCAAGTTTCATGTTCAGAAAACTATCTTTCTAGAACTTTTGATATCAATCAAAGAATTGAAGATGAACTCGCGAAAGATGCAAGCAGTCGTTGATTGATCTACATTTAATAATCTCACTCAGATGCAGTTCTTCATTGACTTCTGCAACTTCTATCAATGCTTCATCAAGAACTTTTCGAAGATTGTTCATTCAATGATTCAACTCACTCAAAAGAAGATCATATTTGAATGAAACAAAGTCTGTTAAACTGCATTCAATCACATGAAGAGACGTATGACTGAAACTTTTATACTTCGTCACTTTGATCAGACTTGCAATTTCATTCTTGAAATTAACTCATTCAACTACGTCAATGATGAAATTCTGTCTCAATATAATGATGAAGATGTTCTACATTCGATTGTCTTCTATAGCAAGAACATGTCTTCTGCTGAATGCAACTACGAGATATATGATAAGAAACTGCTGATCATAATTTGAGCTTTTGAACATTGATGACTCAAACTGAAGCTGATCAACATTTCTATCAAGATGTTCATTGATCATCAAGCGCTCACTTCATTGATGAAAGACAAGAAGTTGAGTTGATGACAGATGCATTGAGTTCAGAAGTTAGCTGACTTCAACTTCAAGATAATGTATTGATCTGACAAACAGAACATTAAGATTGATGCATTAACTCGTTGAGCTGACTTCGTGCCTAGAGATCTCGACGATGAACGTGTTTAATATCAAAGAACTACTATTCTGACATTGAATCAAATGAAGATTGCTGATCTAGAGAAGAATAATGATCAATCAATCTATAAACAAATTCTTGAGACTAATGAGATCAACGTGAATTGTACGCTACTTCGCGAAGCAATAGCAAGAGACGAAGCACAATGCAAAGACATCAAGCTGAAGAATTGTTGAATTCAGAATGAAATCTTATACAAAGACAGTCAGCTATGAGTCTCATTCAATGAACTTCTGCAAATGAATCTGATTCGTGAGATGCACGATCAATTCTCAATAGATCATCTCAATATTCTTAGAATGATGAAGATCATCAAACGAAACTACTATTGATCATCTATGCGAAAAACGATAGATCAATATATTCGAAACTGCTATATATGTCAACGTTCAAAGACATCAAGAAATAAATCAAATGACTTGCTTCAATCTCTATCTATATCTGAACAGCGATGACAGAACATAGTCATGAACTTCATTATTGATCTATCTGATTCGTACGATTACAACGCTATTCTGACTGTCATCTGCAGATTGTCAAAAGAAAGACATTATATTTCTTGCATCATTGATGATGAAGATATCACAGTCGAAAAGACAGCTGAAATGTTGCTTCAATGAGTATATTGAACTCACGATTTATCAAGCTTCATTGTATTCAATCAAAATTCTCAGTTCATCTTCATTCTCTGAAAGTTTCTTTGCAAACGACTGAGCATTTCTCTTTGATTGTTCATCATTTATCACTCTCAGATCAACGATTAAAGCAAACGAGTCAATCAGAATGTTGAACGATATCTTCGTTCTTTCTGTTCATATATGCAGAACGACTGATCTAAGTGACTATTCATGATTGAGTTTGTCAACAATAACGTCTTGTTCTCAATCATCTTCTTGATTCTCTTCTTCATGAACAAGAACTTTCATTCTCGTATGAGCTTTGACTCTGACATCATCGAGTATGAAAGCACTCGCGAACGACTGCAGATCACTCAAGTCGAAGATATATTCAATCACATGAATAAGACACTGATCTTCGATCGCGAAGCTCTGATCAAAACACGAAAACAAATGATGAATCAAGCTAACAAGCATAGAAAGAAGATCAATTACAAGATCGAATCAAAGATGTTTCTGAACGAACGAAACATTGTTACAGCGAGACTCTTCAAAAAATTAAATGACAAGATGCTCGATTCTTTTCAGATCATCAATCTCGTTGACTCATTCTATAAATTGAAACTATCTGAGACTATGCGTATACATGATGTATTTCATTCAGAGCTTCTTCGTTTCGTCGTCAATGACTCTCTGTCTGATCAGAAGAATGAATCTTCAAAGTCAATAGTGATAAACGATGAAGACGAATGAGAAATCAACGATATATTGAACTCTCGACGATATCAAAGACGACTTCAATATCAAGTCAAATGAAAGAGCTATGACAACGATCTCAACTAATATAACGCTGACGACGACGAGTTTATGAACGCTCAAAAGATGATTGATAAATTTCATATCAGATATTCAAGAAAAGCGTACTAAGAAACAACATTCATGCGAACATGAATAGTCAAGAAAGAGAAGTAATGTTATGATTCTAATCTTCGTCTATTCTTCGTCTAGTCTTCATCTGATTTCATTCTAATTGAGTCTAGCACAGAGCTGAGAAACATACATATAAGAATCGAGTTCTTTTCTGTAGATACTTTTCTTTCTTAGCATTTATCTATTAGTTAAATGACATCTCTATGACTCGCTTTAGACATATTTCTAACATCATTTATCTTGTAAATCATTTTCTTTCAATGCTTGTCAATATGTTTCTTCATTGTGACTCTGACTCTTGTCAAGACTTGCTTGATTAATGTTAGTGATCATTTCATGTATTCAAATATATTCTTTACTTTGTCTGCTTCAATTCTAGCTTGAGTGATCTCATATTCAATTGAGTTCAAATCAAAGCTTATATGAGAGTGAAAGCTTTTATTCAGAAAGAATGTCAACTGTTCAATTGATGATGAAATAGCATTGTTATCAATGAATTCAATCATGAATAATCAGATGAATCAATCATCTTACATATATGAGTAGTAACTTCGTAAATATCATTTAACATTTTGATTCACTCTTTCTGTCTGATCATCAATCTGAGAATAATAATTGATGAATAGTTTCATCTTGATGTTTAGTCTTAAACATAGAAACTTTCAAACAATCAATATGAATTGTGAATCACAATTGAACATTATTGATCTTGATAGTTCATGAGTTCTAAAGACTCATATCAACAGTAGCTTGACTGTTTATTCTGCAAAGATTTCTTTGTCATCTGATTAACATGATATATAGTGTTGTTTCTTAGACAATCGATTTATGACTGTCAGAATCACGTTGCTTTCATCACTTTCTAATAAATCAATAATAAAGTTTAATGATATGTTCTGTCATTGCTGCTTAAGTATGAGCAATGACTTCAGCAGTTCATTAATTTGATCTCTCAATGCTTTTAATCTACAACAAACGTAACAGTTTTGAATGTAGCGCTTGATCATCATTCTCATCTTCAATCAGCAATATGATCATTTCAGTAAGTTTAACATTCAATTCTTGTTAGAGTGATTATTAATTCTTGTCAGAGTGATTATTAATTGAAAGATCATATGCTTCTTTTATTAATAAAGTGATCATTGACTGAGAAACTCATAGTTTATCATCTTTTCAGAGTACTTCATCAAGTACTTTGCAATTGTTTAAATCAATATCTTGACAAGTCTTTCTGTTCTGTTTCATGATTATTTGAATATTGAAGCATAGTTGATTCATTTGATTTTCAACTATAATCTGATTCTGAATAGAAATCATCTTTTTGACCGAATTTTAATTAACTTTTAATTCAAGTTTTGAATCTGAATTAAATTCTGAGTCAGATCTGAGTAAGATCTGAGTCAAATCTTCATCAACTTTCTGATCATTTTCTATTGATTAAAGTTTAAATCTGTCTTCTGACAATAGCATCTGATGCTGATATAGCTTACAATCATCATTTGCTTCAACTGACTTAATGTCTAACATTCTGATCAGCATGTTGACTTTTAGATTCTGTTTTTTTGATTGATATATGATCTTGAAGTTATATTCAGATAACTTCTCAGCTCATTTAGCTTGTTGTCTGATCAGTTCTTTGATGATCATGAAGTACTTTAAATTCAGATGATCGATGAAGATCTTGATTAAAATATTCGTACATTTTAATTCAAAGCATCAATGCTTCAAGCAATGAATGATGATCAACAGTTTCTTGTCATAGATCTTGTAGTTGCATTCTGCGAAAATCATGTTCTTGCTATAGAAGATCATTGAATGTAGAATGTTTTCATTGTCATATTGAGACAATACTTCATCATTAACATAGTTCAAGAAATTAGTTTTCAGAATAGCTTCTCTAATTAAGTTGAAATGCTTCAGAACAAAAGCTGTTGTCACTTATTGCTTCAGTTCTTCAAAAATCATCTGACAAATCTCTGTTCATTCAAAGAAATGATTTTTTCAAATCAGCTTTATCATGAATTGAGTGATCTTTGAAAAGTTTTTTATGAATCATTGATAGAAATTGCAGAAGTCAATGAAGATCTGCATATGAATGTTGAGATCATGTCTAAAAACTAATCAGAATGCATGCGTGACTAGAATGTTTGATTTATAGAGATAACTATAACTAAGACTTTAAGAATACAGAAGAAAGAAGATACAAAAGACAAGAAGAACACACTTTATATAGTAGTTACTCAGATTGACGCTAGTCTCAAAGAAGACGTGTTGAAACACAAGAAAGATGTTGATTTGAAAGATGTTTGCAACACAAAGAAATGTGTTTATCATAGAAATCTGTTGATCACTCGTAACACAAAGAAGTGTGTTTGTCTAGAAGATAATAAAAGCTGGTTAGAAGATGCTAGAGAAGAAAAAAGATGCTGAATCATATTTGAGTCAAGTCTGAGTCAGATCTAGATCAAATCTCAACTAGATCATTAACTAGTTTTAATCAATTCTGACATATTTGTAACATTATTCTTCTCTTTGAAAATTCATGTTCACATGAATAAAACAAATGAAACGCATTTTTTTTCCACTGTTTTTCAATTTAGTGTGACTTGTCTGAATAAAGCTTATGAAATTCAACTAGAACTTCTTTCAAGCTCTTGAATTCTTCTTTGTTGACATAGTATCATTCATCGTTTCGATCTAGTCTCGTTCATTTGACTTTGTATTGTATTCGATCTTGATAGCGTCTAGAGTTCAAAATGTCATCTATCTTTCAATGCTCATCATCTTCAATAGTGAGAAATCTAGATGATTCTGAATGCTGTTCTGATAAGAAATCATCAAAACAAGAATGTAATAGCTTTGAACTGAACATTGAATGCAGCTGCTTCATGCTTATTGATAAGCAAAGATGATAGAAAATCTCAACTTTGACAGTGATTTGATAAGATTCTAGCTGTTTATCTTTCAAATTCTTACATGATCTAGTTGTCTTTAGATTTCTAAAGAATAATCAAATTCAGTCATTTACTTCATAAATGACGTCTCATTTATATTTATTGATTTGAGCTTTGATGATCTGCTTCGTCTTTTTCAATTACTGACGATTGAAGATAAGAAGCTCTTTCATTCAAATGATAATATCATCGACTTTTCTAGCTTTAAGACGTTTGCAAGTTGTTTTGTAGTCAGTTGTATCTGAATCAAAACTCATTCAAGAATGAAATTCTTTATTGAAGTAAAATGAGATCATTGAAGTGATTAAGAAAATATTGAAATTTTCGCTGAATTTCATTATTGAAAGTCATTTTGCTCAGTCATTCTGCATGTAGTTACAGTAGATTCTTAATTTGCATTCAACATCTTAATTAACTCATTTTAATTGATCATTGATTTCAGAATAATAAACTGTTGATAAACTAGTCGTGATTCTTAGTCACTTGCAAAGACTTTGTTACATGATTGATATGAATTGAGAGTCTCTGTTTGAAACAATAGAACTAGATAAATCATGAAGTCAATAAATGTTTCATAGCATGATTCAAACCGTTTCTTTAACTGAGATGTCATCATCTTCTTAATGACAGAAAACATAATGATGTTTCTTGATGAAATGACATATGATTATGCAAATGATGTTATAATCTTTTGATAGAGATAGTTTAATGATAAAGTTCATAATTATATCTTTTCAACGTTTCTGTGAAATCAAAAGAGAATGAAGAAGTTCATTGATGTTATTTCTAAATGTTTTGCTTTGTTGATAGACATGACAGTTTTAAATGTAATGTTTAATCATTGCTTGATGATCTGATTAATAGTAGAAACGTTAAACTAGATCAGTAGTTCTTTGATTGTCAGAATGAGAAATGAAAGACTGATCATGAATTTTCTTTAGCAATTTCATATGCATTTTCTCAGAAACTCACAGTAGGTTTTTTCTGAACAGAACGTCGTCAATGATCTTGCAATGCTTCAATTCAATGCTATGTAGCTTGAGCTTGTTTTCTCTTATAGCTTGTTTATACTCATCGCAAAGCTCATTTGTCTTGTTGATATCTTTTACTCACTGATAAAGATCAACTTCAGATTCAATAGTTAGAATATTTACTCTATCAAGTGTCAAAATGATCTGATAGCGATTTTCAGTACGCTGAGTTGATTCAGAGATGTCGATTAAAGACATTCTGATTAAAGCATTGACTTTAGTGTTTATTTTGTCTGATTAAAATATAATCTGAAAGTTGAACTTGAATAGAATGTCTAGATAATTGACTTGACGTCAAGTCAACTGTTTATTTTTCATGAAAATCTTCAGAGTCTGATGATCAATGAATATTTGAATGAATAGTTCAATGCATTCAAGCTTAAGTCTTCAATGTTCAAAACATTGAATTAATGACTAGCAATTTCTTGTCATAGATATGATAATTGCATTCAGCGAGAATCATGCTCTTGCTGTAGAAAGTTACTGAGTGAAGAACTCTCTCATCATTGTACTGTGATAGAATTTCACCTTTGACGTAGTCAGATGCATTGATTTCTAGAATAGCTTGTCATTTGAAATCAAAATGTTGTAGTACTGAGATCAAGCTAACTTGTTTCTTTAGATCATTGAAAGCTTGAACACAAACTTCATTTCATACAAAAGACGTGTTCTTTCTAGTTAACTGAGTGAATGATTTGACTAACTTCAAGAAGTCTTTAATGAAACGACGATAGAAGTTAATGAATTTCACGAAGCTCTGAACTTCTTTTAAATTGATCAACGTAGCTCAGTTGACTATGACTTTCACTTTAATATAATTCATACGAAGATCTTGTTTTGACACTATGACTTCTAAGAAGACTGTTTCTTCTACGTTGAATTCACACTTTCAAATATCTACTTGTAGATCAGTTTCTCATAGATGATTTAATATCATCTTGACATATTATTAATGTTCTCGTTGAGTTTTGCTGTAGATCAGAATGTCGTTTAAATAGACTTGACAAAAGTCATTTAAAAAGTCTTAAAGAACATCATTCATATACTGCTGAAATGAGACAGAATCATTGATAAGTTCAAAGAGTAGCACTTTTGACTTATACGTTTCTAACGCGATAATAAAGATAGTGTAGTTCTCACTATCAGAGTGCATTCGTAGTTTGTTGAATGTCAAAATGATATTCAATTGAGTTAAATGTTTGCAATCAACTATTTTGTCAATTACTTCATTTATGAGCGATAGAGAATAGCGATTTCTTTTGATAATAGTATTGAGCTTTCAATAGTTAACGCAGAATCGTAGATCTTCATTTGCTTTCAAAATGAATAGAATGAATGAGAAATACGAAGCTTTGCTAGAAGTTATAAATTCTTTGAAAAGATTCTCGTTCAGATATTTCTTTACTTTCTGAAGTTTGTAAAGAGACATTCAATATGCTCGACAGCAAGATGATGTTACGTCACTAGTAAGCTTTATCTTATGATCATATTAACGATGAGACGATAGTTTGTCTGCTTGAACTCAATCAAAGACGTCTAGAAAATTCTGATATTTCGATGATAGCTTGACTTTAATATCTTCTAGATTCTGAGTTGTTTCATTGACTGAGAAGATGTTTATGACATTTAGTTCACATTGAGTATTGTAGATGATTTTTCTATCGATGTCTTCAATGAACATAGCAAAAATCTTTATCTGATTCTTCTTTTTTCGTTTTACTAATGCTTGAAAAGAAATGATGTCTATGTTTTGAATCGAGAATGACTCTTTCTGAAAGAATGAAACTGAGTGCTTAAGCATCTTAAAGATCTTGCTGTGAGCTGCTGAAGAAATCGAAGTTGATCACAATCAACTTGAGTGCTTTGTATTTAACGAAATTGAAAAAATCGAAATAGAAGTATTTAATTGATCAAAGAATACAATAGTATCATGTCTCATGTTCAATAATATTTCATTTTTGTTCATTCAAAGTTTGCTCAATATAGCTTCATGATGCTTGATATCAGCTATCAGCATTGACATAGTCAATTTCTTATGACTTTCAATCGTGAGATTGAGTAGAATCTTATGAGTAATAGTCTTTCTAACTAACTTCTCATCATAGTCTCATATTAACTTCTCTTTTGCTAGTAATATAAATTGTATTTTAAGTTTCTGATATACTTTATCAACTAGCTTGTCATGTATCAGCGTGTAAACGACGAAATCACTATCTATCAAAGAGCGAAGACTGAAAGAATTGCTTTGAAAGATAAAAGAAGCATTGATCAGAAATGACTTTTCAAAATAGTTTTCTTTCAATAGAACTTTGATTTAACTGCACAAAGATATGATTTTTATTTCTTCAATAACTTTAGAAGAAATAACTAGTTTTTTGAATCAGAATTGAACTCAGAGTTCAATGTAAATTGATCAAACTTATCATCTTTTAATGCATTGACTCTTGATTAATCAAAGCATTCTTTAAAAGTATGATTTGATTTGTGACAGATGAAACAGATTTCAACTTGTAGATTAATATCTTTGACATTAGTTAAAATCACGTTGCACGACTTTGAATGATCAATGAATGTAATGACTTTGATCTTTTTATAAAAGTTCAATGAATCTTGTTTTTCAGCAAAGATGACTTGCTTTCTGACTTTGATCAAGAATTTCTTTTCTTTGATGTCATTTATGACTCAATGCTCATTATTCAAATGAATCAAATAACTATGAATTTCATTGAGAGATTTTGACTGAATCAGCTGACTACTTCAAGCTGCATGAAGATGATAAACTATCTTGTCTTGTAAATCAATGATCAATTGCTTTTCATGATACTTTAAATAAAAGAACAGACGTTAAAATATCAAATAAAAGTCGCTGAATTTGCTCTTTTCTTGAATGAGATTAGCATATTTTCTTTGAAAGTTTGTCTCTTTGTCAGAATCATTGTAAAGCTGAGCAAGTTCATTTAGTAAATCATTGATCATTGAATAAAAGTTCAATGAATCTTGCTGATGTCTGACTAGAATAACTTTGACTGCATCTTTGCTGATTCAAGAATGAATGTAGACTAGTATAGCTTTGTCATTGTCAAAATGATTGACGTTGATTTCTAGCTTGTCACGAATCTTTTCTTGTCAATCATTTCAGATAGATTCTTTTTCATCAGTAAACAGAGATGAATTTGAAAGCTTTTAAAATCGCTTGAATGAATTGAACATGATGAAAGAAGTAAAAGTATCTTCTTTGATTAATTGCAGTCAATGTTGTAGTTTCATCAGCTGATCTTGAAGCTTTTTAAGATTTAAATTTGATCATTCTTTTGCTTGATTAATTTTCTTGAAATAAGTCTTTCATATCTGTTCGCTGAGTATTTTATCAAATAGCTCACAAGCTTCTACATTTAAATCTCGTTGAGTTTGAAGATTGTTTAAATCTTCTAGAAAAACTTCTGAGTTTTGTTTGACTCAGTGTTGTAACTGCTTTACATTTTTGATATTTCAAAGAGTAAAGACTTTCAGAGATTCATTAAATGTCTGAGAGTGAGACATGAATTGATGATGTTTTCATATGAAGTCAGTTCTAAGAAATTTCAATAGA
>JAABUT010004631.1_pt1 | contig 10754 bp, 6 predicted proteins | sample 5559281 | NCBI WGS metagenome assembly JAABUT01 (sample SAMN10711880, study PRJNA513359) | rock metagenome | isolation source: Antarctica rocks | place: Antarctica: Victoria Land, Ricker Hills nord | collected 2016-01-04 | reverse complement strand
AGCCGCGCTTGCTGATGGACCCACCGTCGCAGTGCCTGGCCCAGCCGCAAAGAGGCTCACTACAAATTGTGGATGGCCAGGAGGCATGGGGACAAAGCTATTGCGGAGTTGTCGACGCTCGGGCAGATCTCGGCGCCTCGCCAGGGGCCACAGTCCGAGCCGCCATGCTTGCCAGCATGTTGTTGTACGCGTCGAGTTCATCGTCGCCGACCGCGTCCTTGTGTCGATCGACACGCTTGTTCTCGCGGTCGTCCGCTTTCGCCCATTGGGACAGCAGCGCGATCAGCACGATCAGGATCGGCACCTCGGTCGCACCCCAGGCAATGGCTCCCCCGAGCTTCTGGTCGGCCAACAGGTCGCTCACCCAGGGCAGCCCGAGACCGCGGTAGTAGTTGGCAGCCATCAACTCGTGCGAACTCATCAGTGCGAGACCGAAGAAGGCGTGGAACGGCAGCGCGGCCAGCAGCAGTCCCAGCTTGAGGATGGGCTGCAGGCGGCGCGGGCCGGGGTCGATGCCGATGATGACCCAGTAGTAGAGGTACCCGACCACCAGGAAGTGGACGCTCATCAGCAAGTGGCCGAAGTGGGACGTGATCATCTGCTGGAACAGACCGGTGAAGTAGATCGCGTAGAACGACCCGATGAACAGTGGCAGAACGACGAGCGGGTGCGTGAGCGCCTTGGCGACACGGCCGTGCACCACCGCGACGATCCCTTCGCGCAGACCCGGCGGACTGCCGCGTCCGGCAACCGGCAGCGCCCTGAGCGCGAGGGTCACCGGAGCGCCGAGCACGAGCAGGATCGGCGCCATCATCCCGAGCATCATGTGGGCGATCATGTGCAGCGAGAACTGCGTCTGCGCATAACGTCCGAGGCCGGAAGATGTCGCCAGCAGAATGATCAGGCAGCCGATCAGCCAAGCGATGATGCGCCCCTTCGGCCACGCATCACCTCGCCGGCGGAGGCGGCGCACCCCGACCAGGTACAGGACAACGGCAGCGACGCTCGCCGTCCCGAGGATGTAGTCGAATCGCCAATCGAACAGTAGGCGGGCGATCGTCGGCTCGCCGGTCAACGAGAAACCGAGGATCGGTTCGACCTGTGCGTTGAGGCCGGTGGGCAGCACACCGCTCGGCGGCGGCGGCGCGGTGCGGCCCAATGCTGCCGCAACACCGACGGTTGCGCCCATCAGGAGGAGTTCGATCGTCGCCAACCGCACCAGCGGACGCCGCCTGCCCATTCCAATGGCCGGCAGGGCGCGACTGCGCTGGGCATACCCGAAGATACCGAGCGCAACCAGCGCGACCGCCTTGATCACGACCAACCGCCCGTAGGGGGTGGTCCACAAATCCGACAGATAGGTCAGCCGGATCCAGGCGTTGACGATTCCGGAGATCGAAACGGCGATGAAGGCCACCAACGCCAGCGTCGAGTATCGACGCGCGACCACGGCCAGGTTGCTCACCTTCTGACGAACCATTCCCAGGAATGCAAGAAGTCCGCCGATCCACAACGAGATGCCGACGAGGTGAAAGATCATGGTGTCGGCAGCGACGTCGTGATCGGCGCTGCCCGATGCGTGCCCGGAGAGCGCCTGCGGCAACAGGCCCGCGAGTGCTGCGATCAGCAGGAGCGCTGCCCATCCCGGCCGGAGGACCACCCGGGCGAACAGGGCGATCGACACAGCGAGGAAGGCGCAGATCAGATACCCGCGGACTTCGGTGTAATTCTGGATGCTGAAGATCATCGTCTCTGCGTTGAGAGCCTGGCCGAGGGGCCGGCCGGCGATGTCAGCCGTCGTCAGCGCCGCCATTGCGATGGACACCGCGGTCCACACCGCTGCCGACAACGAGGCAGCCCGCATCGCGCGGTAGCCGCCGACGTCCAAGAGCCCGGACCTCTGCGGTGGCGCAAGCGCGAGTGCGGCGCCCAGCCAACCGATGGTGAGGGCGGCCGACAGATCGAAAAGCGCCTTCATCCCGGACAGGGTCAACTCGGTGAACCGACCTGAATCCGGGATGCCGGCCACCACCCCCCTGGTCGGAACCAGGGTGGAGATCAGAACAGCGACACACGCCCCGATGGCCAGCACCGCCAACGCCACAGCGGTGACCGTCCACTTGTCCCGCGCGACTCCCGAGCCGCCCGGTACCTCGCCGACCGGAGGAACCGACCGTCGGGCGCTATCGGCGGCCGCGGTATCAGGTGGTGCGGCATCCGGGGCTGCGATATCCGGGGCCGGGGTAGCAACGGCAATGTCGGCGACGGAAGGGGCGTCCGGAATCAGAACGTCACCGGCGTCGGAAAACGTCTTCTCAGGCACTGTTCAAGCGTACCCAGCTGGGGCGGGTCCGACGTCGGCTGCGGCGTTGCTCACCTGATCCTGGTGGTTGCGCTCGGCGACGGCCTCGTCCTGGGACGAAGTGACCAGGCTGGTTCGCTACGCTCTACCACGCAAGCGCTCGTAGCTCAGCTGGATAGAGCAGCGGACTTCTAATCCGCCGGTCGCAGGTTCGAATCCTGCCGGGCGCACTTCTGCAGGTCAGAGCGTTGTTGGACAAGAATCATCTCAACAAATCGTCGAGTGCACGCTTATTGCAGGTCTTGAATCTGCAGACCTTGAGCATCGGGCACCCGAGGGATACCGTCGGAGGCGGGGCCAGGCCTCTCGCACCCCAGACCGCGCGGAACGTCGCCGTTGTACTGCTCGCCCGGCCGGCCGACGGACCCGGCGGCGAGATCGTCGCGTGGGACGTAATTTACGCTTCCGCGGCCGCCCGGCGTGGGTGGCGGGTCGGGCACAGACTCGGGAAGCAGGATTCGAACTGCTGGAACAGTTCGAGCGCAACCGGGCAGCGGCGGCCAATGCCTTATCGGGCAAGGCCTCGGGTGACACGACTTCGACGGTCTGGGACTTGATCGAGCACTCGCTTCTGACACCCGGTTTCGTCGAGTTGGCTCCCAAGACCAGGCAGGACTACCGGTGCGCGAGCCGATTGGTCGCCGGCATTCCCCTGGCGATGTAACCTCGGGACGTCGATGTCGCCCAGCCGCACCCTCGCCCTGAACAGCGCGTCAAGCCTCGCTGCCGGTGTCATTGCCCGGGTCGGACGATGACCTTGATGGCCGTCGGGTCCCCTGCCCGCTTGAGCGCCGCTTCGGCTTGTTCGAGGGTGTAGTGGCCGGTCACCATGGAGTCGAGCTGGATGACTCCGGAGGCGGCAAGTGCTATGGCGGTCGGGTAGGTGTTGGCGTATCGGAAGGTGCCGGTGATGGTGAGCTCACCACCCTGGATAAGGCCGACGGGTAGCGAGATGGTATCGGCGCCCATGCCGACCAGGACGACGCGGCCCGCCGGACGGACGGCGCGGATGCCGGCTCGCACTGCCGGTTCGGCACCGGAGCAGTCGATGAAGGCATCGACTTCGAAACCGTCGGCGGCGTCGCAGGTCTGTGCGTCGACCACGTCGGTGGCGCCGAACCTGACCGCGGTGGCGAGCCTGGCCTGGGCGATGTCGGTGACGACTATCTGGGCTGCGCCGGACGCCTTGGCCACCTGGGCGGTCATCAAGCCGATCGGGCCGGCACCTGAGATCAGCACCCGGCTGCCAACACTCACTTCGGCTTTGCTGCAGGCCCACACTCCGACGGACAGAGGTTCGATGAGGCCTGCTCCGTCATCGGTGATCGAGTCGGGGATGGGGTGGGCGAAATCTGCCGCAATGACGACGTACTCGGCGAACGTGCCGTCGACCGGTGGAGTCGCGAAGAATCGCACCTGCGCGCAAAGGTTGTACCGGCCGTGTTTGCATTCCCGGCAGTGCCGGCATGGCACACCGGGCTCCAGCGCGACCCGCTGCCCGATCCGGTCGACGCTCACCCGGTCCCCGACCGCGACGATGACTCCGCCGGCTTCGTGTCCCAGGATCAGGGGTTCCCGCACGACATAGTCCGCGATGCGGCCGTGCCTGTAGTAGTGCACGTCCGAGCCGCAGATTCCGACCGAACCCACCTGGACCAGCACCTGATCGCCTGCGGGCCGCGGTACGTCGCGCTGTTCCAGGTGCATCACTCCGGCGGCGGCCAACACGTTGACGCGCATGGTTTCTGGCAGCAACTCGGATGTGGTCTCGGCGAGGTTCGCGGTCATCGGCGTTCTCCTGGTGATAGATGGATGGGGAAAAGCTGATGGGTGGGGTTGTCAAGCGCGGATGACGCGGGGGCCCAGTTCGGCGTACCGACCGGCTTGGCGGCTGGTCAAACCTCGATCGGTGACCAGCGTTTGGAAGTCAGCCACCCCGGCGAACCGGGAAAAGCTGTCCAAGCCGAACTTGGTGTGTACCCCGACGAAGATGTTGCGGCGGGAGTGGGTCAGCACCTTGGCTTTGACGTCCGACACCGCGGGCAGCGGTGTGGTCAGTCCCCGTTCCGGGGAGATGCCGTTCGCTCCCAGGATGGCCACGTCGATCAGGAGAGAGGCCAGCATGTCGGTGACCCAGTGCCCGACGGTACCCAAAGTTCGACGGCGGACGTCGCCGCCCAGCACGATGACCGTCATCGCCTCGTTCGGGGCCAACGTGGTGGCCACCAAAATCGACGGTGTAACAACGGTCAGAGCCCGGTCACCGGCGTGCAGTTGCTGGGCTATCAGGTGTGGGGTGAACCCGTCGTCGAGGAAGATCGTGGACGCTGCGCCGATCAGGTCGATGGCGGCCGCGGCGATTCTGCGCTTCTCCGGTACGAGGTGGCTCGACCGGTAGTCCATCGACGTTTCGTAGCCGGCGCCGTCGACCGGATATGCGGCGCCGTGGGTACGCCTGACCAGGCCCTGCTGCTCCAGCACGGTGAGGTCACGGCGGACCGTTTCATGCGCGACGCCCAGCCGATTCGCCAGGTCGCTGACATCGACCCGACCCTGATCTCGAGTGGAGGCCACGATTTCTCGGAATCGGGCGTCGCGGTTGCCGGCCATCAGGTCCATCCCTTCGGCCCGGCTGCGGGCGATCGATGATCGGCCGTAGTCGACGGCGACGACCTCTACCTTCTGTTGAGATCCATCCGGAGTCCAGTGGGAACTGCGACCTGCTTAGTCCGTTTGATGCCCGGGTCCTTGATCGCTTCCTGAAGGATTGAGCAGCGGGACCTCTCCCGAGCTGCGATGATGCGCCCGCATCTATGCACGAAGCGGCGGCCGCATAGCAATTCGTTGCCCGAACGGGCGGCGGCACCGAGACCGCACTGTGACCGCGGCTGTTCGGATGAACCATCCGAATCGGCGCCGTGGCCGTGGCCGATCAAACCCGAGTGCCACGAGGTGCCGTCGCACGCTCGGAACACCGGGGCAACGCAACGAGTGCCCAGTCGATGGATGGGAGTTGCCTCGGTGACTGACGCGGAGCAACGGGCGCAGTTGATCAGTCGTAGCTTCGTCCCCCGTCAGTCGACGCAGTCTCGGGCGTGTTCTCCGGACCGGTCGACCGGCGGCCGACCGGGTCTGAGCTTGACTACTGTCGCCGGTGACCCTGGCCGGTGCTACTGCCCGAACCTCGTCGCGTTCGGGTTGATCACGGTCGCCAGGTTGCGGCAGGGTCCCGTTGACGATTCGTGCCGTTCAGCCGTTTACCGGAATGGTGTGGCGGTTGGCTGCCGCTGGCTCAGGAGTTAGACCAGGTGGCCGCCGGCGACGACCAGAATGCGGTGCGGATGACGAAGTCTTTGAGCTCGATGTGCGCCAGACGTACCGTTCGTGGCCGCCGTTGATGAGTCTGTAGCGACCGGGATCCCGGCGTTGGTGATGGTGCGAATTTCCTGCGATGGGCCGGTGTGCACGTGGACGCCGTTGAGGGTGAAGCCGAGGGCGAACATGTGCTCAGATTGCAGGGGCCGCCGACGGTAAGAACCTCCAGACCGGAACCGCTCGACGGAGCTCGTTGTACCCAAGGAATTCGTTGAGTAATATGTGGGCATGGCTGGTACTGCTGCGAAAGCATCCGTGGCCCCCGCACCTGCGGCCAAAGGCAAGGTAACCGAAACGAAAGACGCCGCTGCTCCGCGCGCACTGGCCCCAGGCGCTGGCGTGCAAAGTACGGCTCCGCGCGTGGCGCCACGGAGCATTGGCTCAGCTGCTGTTCACCAGCCCGCTCGAAGTGCGGTCGCCGCGAAGCCCGCTCGGTCGGGCACTGTCGCATCCTCCGGCCAGAAGGCGACCAGTCGCCGTTCGTTGCCTGCCGACGACCCACTGGCGCCCCAACGGACTCGGTGGCTGGCTGACGCTGTTGGAGGCGTCGCCAAATTGGCCACCATGCTTGGAGTCAGCACCAGCCAGCCGTCACGGTGGGCCACAGGTGAAGAGCGACCTGGAGTGATAGTCGCACCGTTGCTGATTGACCTTGAACATGTTTTGGCTCGGGTCCGGCTTGTCTGGTCAGATCCCACGGCGACCACCTGGATGAGCAGTGCGAACGCTCACCTCGACGGTGCCCGTCCGATCGATGTCCTCGCTCTGCACGGCCCGGGACCCGTCCTAGAAGCGTTGGACGCCGGGGCGTGGGGTGGAGCGGTCTGAACCGTGCTGGTCTACCGAATTTTTCGTATCTACCTACCGCCGCTAGCGGCGAGCCAGGTCACCCGGAGTACGAACATCGCCCGCAGCGTGGTGGACGGATCGATCACCCCGATTACTTCGTCTGGTACGTCGCCGCCCAGCCGACCGCCGCGGTAGGGGAAGTGTTCGGCAACCTCGCAACGTGGGGGAACTCGATGTTCGCATTTCCCGTTTTGCCTGGGGCCTGACGAGCACTGGGTACCTACCGCCTTCCTGGCGACCTGAAATTGCTCGACCTTGATGATCCCGCTGAGCTGGTCGCGCGGTCGATGCGCCCGACGCAGGTGGTGGTACGCAACCTTCCAGCGACACAAGCCTGGGGGCATCGAATCTGGAGTGAACGGGACTCGCTCGAACCGAGCCAACGTCGGTGGCAAGCTGTGAAGTGGTGGTCCTTCCACCGACCGAGCTGGGGCATCCTCGCCAGCTGGGAGCGGCCTGACGTGGAGCTCGTCGAAGACCTTGCGTTGGACCATCCCGCCGTCCGCGACGCCGCGATGGCGCTCAACCGGCCACTTCCCTGATTGGCGCGCCCGGACATTCATCGACGCCCGATCCGGGCACAGCACCCATCAAGGGCATCGCCAGCTGGAGGAATTCGTCGGTCTGGCTCAGGCGTGGCTGCCTCGGTGACGGCGCCGGGATCCGATCCACAGCACCACCCCCACACCGATCCGTGCGGAAACGCTTCCCATGCAACCTCGGCAATAGATGGCGGGATCTACATCCAATAGGCGCCCGTATCGTCATAGCCCAGCGGATGATTCAGCTTGACCACACCTTTCGGTACGTCGAATATAATGACTACGCGGTGCTTATCTGCGACGGCGAGCTTTCTGGACTTCAATTCGTTGACGTTTTCCTGAGAAAAGAACGACGAGTCGTCCTAGCGGCCGTCAGCGTCCTTGACCTTCCAATCTAAGGGTTTTTACTCCACCGTCCCCGTCGTTGTGGCACATGTTATATCGGCTTCCAGAAACGCCCAATTCTTGGCCTTGTCCTGACAGCCAGGGTCACGGCCGAATGCCAGGACTCCCTTCACCGAATTGGGTTCCCGGCCGCGGTACGCATCATCGATGGCGTCGGCGGCGCGATTCGGCGGCACCACCTCGCGTCCAATACTGCGGCCCGGCGTCGTCCGGCAGCGATGCCTGCCCGGCTGCGCGCGGCTCCGCGACTCCTGCAAGGATGATCCATCGTGACCACGACACCAGAGGAAACCTCGTCCAAAGCCAGATACCTGGCATTGATCGCGATGCTGTTCGCGGTCGCGATGACCTTCATCGATCAGACGATCGTTTCGATCGCCACTCCGCGGATCCAGGAGGAACTGGCGCTGTCCAGGAGCGGCGTGCAATGGGTCGTGAACGGGTACATCCTCGCTCTCGCAGCAGGTTTCGCGTTCGGAGGCCGATTGGCTGACGTCATCGGATCCAAGCGCATGGTGCTGATCGGAATCACCGGGTTCGCCGGTGCCTCCGCACTGTGCGGCGCGACGCCCAAGGGCTCGCTCGCAGAGGCATGGATCATCTTCTTCCGAGTTCTGCAGGGCTTGTCGGCCGCGCTGATGATTCCGGCGGCCCTGGCCGTCGTGGTGTCTTCGTTCCCGATTCGCGAGCGGGGCAAAGCGCTCGCAATCTTCTTCGGTGTCAGCGGCGGCCTGACCGCAGTCGGTCCGATCGCAGGTGGCTACCTCACCCAGTGGACGTGGCGGGCGATCTTCTGGATCAATGTTCCGATTGCGGTTCTGGCTATCGTGCTCGCCGTGATGGCGCACATCAAGACGTCCGGTCGACGGGAGCCCATTGATCTGCTCGGAGCGGTTCTGGCGGCCGCCGGAATGGGTTTGAGCGTTTTCGGGTTCGAGCAGGCAGAGACGTGGGGCTGGTCCGACATTCGCACCTGGTTGTGCATCGTTGGTGGGCTGGTCGTCATCGCAGTCTTCGTAAGGGTGCAACTGCGGACGAAGTACCCGCTCATCAAGGTGAGGATTTTCAACGACAGAGCGTTCCTCGTCGACAATGTCGTCCTCTTCTTCTCGATGATCGCCTTCGTTCCGGTGTTCTTCTTCGCCAGTGTCTATTCCCAGGTGTCCCTGCGTTACGACGCGACCAGCGCCGGGCTCTACCTACTGGTGTTCTTCGCGGGATTCGCGCCGGCGGCGCAGGTCGGTGGTCGACTACTGGACAGCCGCGGCGCGAAGCTGCCCATTGTCGCGGGCTCTCTGATCGGGGCCATCGGCTTTTTGCTGTGGGCTGTCAAGCTCACCGATCTGAGCCTCGGCGCCCAGTGGTACGCGATCGTGCTGGCCGGCGCCGGCATCGGCCTGCTCCTGGGACCGGCCAGCACCGACGCGGTCAACCGGGCGATCGGCGCCTCCTACGGCGAGGTCACCGGCATCTCGCAGACTGTCCGCAACTACGGGTCGGCGTTGGGCCTTGCCGTGCTCGGCACGTTGCTCGGCAATGTGTTCGCCAACCGACTGACCAACACGTTCACTGCTGCCGGCATCCCCGCCGACCAGGCGGCGAAAGCCGCCTCGGCGGCGGCGAGCAGCAGCACCGGCGGCACCGGCGGTTCCGCGCCAGGAGGGGCTTCCTCTGCGATCGCGGCGAAAATTCAGGCGGCAATTCCGGCCGACTTCGCGATCGCAACACGCGCCGTGCTGATCGGAATGGCCATCGTGCTCGGAATCTCGCTGGTGGCATCCCTGTTCCACCCGGGCGGAGTGGTGACTCACGAGAAGCCGGCGGAGGAACCCGCTCAGATCTGACGGCGCGAACGGCTGCGGAGCGCTATGTCGGGCTCGGTAACTCATGACGAGATGTCCTACGCCGACGAGCTTCGACCATTGGACGAAGCCTTGTGAGGTTGCCTTGCGCGGGCCACCCCTCAGTCGGACCGACGTGCACAGCTGATACCAGGTCACCGAAAACTCTGGCCCGCACCGCGCGAGCGGTGCGGGCCAGAGTTGTTGGCAACGAAGAACTACCCGCGCGTCACGGGAAGCTGACCACGAAGCTCGGGAGGCCGATCCCCGCACTGGTGACCGGGGCCCCCGTGTCGTTGATGACGTGATCCAAGGTGCCGGCACCGAGTTCTACCGTCAATAGGTGATGCATCTTCACACCAGGGGTCACGGGTACCTCGAAGCCGCGGGTGGCATGAAGAGTCGGATCGACGTTGGTGTAGATGTAGCTGCCACCACCCCATAGTTCATGGGTCTTCACCGAGTTGGTCACCTTGTAGGCGGCCCAGCCCAGCACCCCGTCGTGCTGCCACGCGGCCTGGTTCGGCGCGTCGTACGGCAACTCGTTCTGGAAGAAGATGGTCTTTCCGTTCTCGCCGTTCCAGATGACGTTGTACTTCTGGAAATGCTCGACGAAAAGACCGGTCGCAGTGACGTTGTCACCGTTGACAATCACGCCGGTATCAGCGGTATTGACCGTCCAGCCGACCCCTGTGCCGTGATCGGCACGCCAGGCCCAGATGTCATCGAGGATCACATTGTCGCTGTTCACCACGAGGCTCGCGCTGGCCTTGCCGACATGCGGTCCACCGACGCGGAAGAACACGTCCTGGACGCCGGTCGGATCGGACGAGTCGGAGTGCTCGTGACTACGGCCGTGGCCGTGGCCGTGGCCATGGCCGTCGTCGTCGTGGCTCGTCCGGCGGGTGCCGATCTCCAGCAGGGCCGGAGAGTTGACCGCCCCGGCGTCGATCATGATGCCGGCGATGTCCACTCCGGGGACGTCGGCGACGGTCAGCGGCACAGCGCCATTGACCGCAGTGAGGGTGGCGATGCCAAGGCCGAGCACGACCGTGTCGGCACGTTTGACCTTGATGCTCCTGCCGATGTTGTAGACGCCAGGCGTGAAGATGAGGTTTTTGCCACGAGCCAGCTGGCTGTTGATGGTCTGGACGGAGTCGGTCGGTCTGGCCAGGAAGAAATCGTTGAGGGAGATCGATCGCCCGGGCGTCTGCCCGTTCGCCCAGGTGGTTCCGGCAGAGTTGGTCTTTGCGGCCGGTACGAATACGTTCCACCGGTTCGCTGCGGACAGATAGAGATAGGGCTTTTCCCTACTGGCCGGATTGGTAGGCAGAACCGTGTACGGATCCGGCTTGGGGAACGTCTCAGCCGGGGCGCCTG
>JAABUT010004629.1_pt1 | contig 10760 bp, 14 predicted proteins | sample 5559281 | NCBI WGS metagenome assembly JAABUT01 (sample SAMN10711880, study PRJNA513359) | rock metagenome | isolation source: Antarctica rocks | place: Antarctica: Victoria Land, Ricker Hills nord | collected 2016-01-04 | reverse complement strand
ACCCTGGGTGTGGGGTATTTCGGCATCGGTGGCGGTTCGGGGACGGCCACAGTGGGGTGGGGTATCTTTTTCAGAGATACACCCCCTGTTTCCCCTTGCGTGGTAAGGGTTCCTGGAAGGGGCGGTGTATCTAGGTGTATCTCTGGGCTTCGTGGGGCTGTATATATATTTTTGTTTTTTTCTCCTGCGCGAATATGGTCAGAAGATACACCGAGATACACCGCCCCTTCCGAATCGCCCGCTATATCTGGGGAAACAGGGGGTGTATCTTTTTCGGAGATACCCCCATCTGGGGGGTGAAGGGGCATCAGACGCCACTTCTTCAGTCTGTGGCTAGTCCCGGCGAAGACGATCCGGTATTCATCGAAGACGCGATCCCGCTGGCGCGTCAGTTGCACGCCGAAGGAAACCTTCTGTGAGCGATCCCCGCCCTTCCCGAAGTCGAAGCCGTCCACCGTGGCCGCCAGATCGAACAGATCGGACGCGCCCACTGCGGTAGACTGGTATTTCAGCCACCAGGTCGCAACGAACTGACGCCAGATCGCGCCTTCCATATCGGCGGCTTCGTAGAACTCGTCAAGGTTCGTGAGGAAACCGGAGATGCCAGCGGTTTCCAGGATGCCACCGATCACGGCGGCCCATCGCTCGAACGATCCCAGCCTTACGGTGGCGTGGGGCATCCCCTTCACTACCCAGTCCTGGATCAGCGTCAGCGCGGCGGCCACCAGATCGCCCCGGTGATCGGCCATCCATTCCCGAAGTTCGTCATGGCGGAAGCCTTCCCGTTGCCAGGGCCGATCTACCATCGGATCAAGCCGGATACGGATACAGCGCCGCGCCATTTCATCACTGAGGATGGGATTGTTCGCGGTGGCCGCCCAGATGCACCGGACGGGAACGCGGAGATTGTCATTCGTCCCCAGGATGCGATCTTTCCAGAAGGGACTGGTGAGGGCCGAAGCCAGCGCCCCGGACACCAGGGGACGGGAAATGTTATCGAGCAGAATCATCGGGGCGGCTTCCCGAAGGTTCGCGCTGATCCGCTTGCGCCATTCGTCTTCATCGCCGCCTTCGGTGATCGTCCCGGTCAGCGCCCCCAGCGCGGGCTGGCTACATGCATCGGACAGAAGCCCCTTCCCACTTCCTGGCGCGGGCGCTTCGAACAGATGAAGGGGTGTGGAGCCTTCAATCAGATCGCGGGCGAAGGTGAGGATCATCAGCGCCGCCGCGTTCGCCCGTTCGGCTTCTCCGGTGAACGGGAAATCCCCCATCAGATCGTCCAGGATCATGACGCGGGCGCGGGCCACATCATCATCTGTGGGCGCTTCCGGGATCGGCGGGACGGTCAGCCCCTTCGCCGGGGCGTACAGAGTGCCACTGGCCGGATCGTATCCGGGCGCGTCTACCAGGCGGCCCCCACGGGCGAAAACGGGCGTTTCCGTGATCCGGGTAAGGATCGGTAACGGCGGTTCCGGGCTGGCCAGCATGTCCTGAACCACATGCAAGGGCGGAAGGGCGTCCACTTCCGCGCTTCTTTTGATTGTGTACCACCGGGCCGCCCGTGCCAGTTCATGGCGCAAGCGTTCGGGACTGAGGGCGCGAACAATCAGGCGGCCTTCATCGTCCAGTTCCAGGCGAACCACCTGGCCAGCGTGTCGAAACAGGTAGGCCGGATCGTTCGCACCGATCAGCGCGTCCCATGCCTGGGCCGCCACATCGGGAAGGGACAGGTTCCCGGCGTCAATGCCGGGGCGCGGATCGTTCAGCACTTCGCCCGTGTCCGCGTCCACGTTTCGGCTGATCGGGGTGATCGTACCAGTGGGCGGCCTGTAGTTCGGATCGTATGTCTTCGATTGCACGGCATTTCCTAACGTGATACCGCCATAGGTTCGATCCCCGCGCTGTTCGTCCCACTTGTCTCGCATCAGCCCGGACTGTCTGAACAGGCGATCCGTCCGGGCCATATCGTTCCCCGTCCAGAACATCAGGTGATTGCACAGCGCCAGATCGGCGGCGCTATCGTCCCCACCGTGGCCGTCCGTGCTGCCATCCCACAGCGCCCTGACCTGGAAGCCGTTCGCGCCCTTCATCATCCGCTCGATCAGTTCGCTATCGTCCATGCTGACGGGGCTGTGGGGCGCTGTGGGCGGCTTCGGCGGGGCTGGGGGGAAAGTATCGCGGTGCAGGGTATTCAGCGCGTCCTGGGCGTCCTGGATCGTTCCCGGCGTGCCTTCCAGGTGATCGCCCGTCACGATGAAATATCTGCCCCGGTCATACATCTCGATCTTGCCGCCGTTCGGCATGGGCTTCTTGTGGCCGCCCGCTGGCAACGTCCCGCGCCCGAACCCGTGAAGGCCCGTTCCGCTGGTGGATACTTCCCAGTACGTGGGGTAGGAATCCACGATTGCCCGCGCCCACGGCTCGATCCGGCCTGTTTCGGGATCGCGGCAATGATCCAGGTCTAATCCATGCAAGCCATCATCGGCGCTGAAGACGTAACCGATCTTCAGCCCGGCCCGATCCGCCCGCTTCCGGGCCACGGTGATTGTGGCCCAGGTGGATGAATCGGTGGTATCGGCCCGCCCGCCTGTCTTCGCGTTGATCGGGATTTTCGTACCCGGTTCCCCGTTCACCCATTGTGGCCGTTCGATCAGTTCCGTGGGGATCGTATCGGGGATCGCCTGGGCGCTCATCGGACACCCGCCCGAACCATCACAGCCGTGATGGCCGCCTGGGCGTCCCTGGCAGCGGCGGCTTCTTCTTCGCTGAGTGGGAACCGCAACAGTCCCCGATCTGGCAGCATTAGCACCAGGACGAACGCGCCGGGCGTGGTGTAGGGGGCCAGTTCGGTGGGATGGGCCAGCCGCACGCGGTAGTACGCGCTGGGGTGGTGGCGGAACCAGCGCACGTCTGAGGACGCGGCGAACGCGATTACCTTGCGTTCATCATGCGTGACTTCGCGGGTTTCGTCCCGCCGTGTTACAATGTCCATGGATACGGCCCCTCCATTGGTTCCCGATGCCCGCGATTGCCGTCGCGGGTTTCGGCTTTTCTTACGTCCGATTTACCCCGTTTTTCCCCTTCCTGGCAAAACAGAAGGCGGGGAACGTAGAAACCGCCCGGATACTTTCGTATCCGCTCGATTCCTGGCGCGGGATGGCATTTCTGCCTTCCTGCACGACCCCCCGGCGATCTGTGATCGTCATTCCGGGTGTGGTCGGTACGCCTGTTCCCCGCCGTGATGGCGAAGGTTATGTCCGTCTGTCTTTATGCTGCCTGGCGGTTCCCCTTCCGATGAAGCGGCCCCTTGACGCGCCCCGCCTTGTCCTTCGGGGCCAGCGCCCGCTGGGATGCGAACACTTGCAGGGCGTCCCGCTCGATCAGCCGCGTTCCCCAGGCCGTCTGGGTGATGGTCAGTTCGCCCTGGTTTACCCAGAGATCAACCATCTGGCGGCTGACGCCCAGCGAGTGCGCCGCTTCCGCCACTGTCACCATGTCTTCCAGGACTATCGCCGCCATTGTTCCCCCTTCGGTAATGTTCGCACGCAGTGATTGTACACCATTGCTGGCCAAGATGCAAGAACTTCCGCGATATTGCTACCCCGGCCACCCCGGCCAGTCAGATGCCAGTCACCGGACTGTCCACATATCGCATCAGCCAGCCCCGATCCCCGCCACGACGCGCCATAGGTCAGCGGCCCGCCCATTGGCTTCGCCGCCGGTTCCGGCCCGCTCAGGTATAGCGGCGTTCACCGCTTCCCACTCTGTAGAGTGGAATGCGGCTGAAGACGAAGACAGGAAGTCCCCACTCGCGCGAGTGGGGACTTCCTTCGGACGAACCAGCGGCCCGCTGGGGTGATCGCTTTCACTCAGATGGGTGGAAGCGATACGGTGGCGATCCTGGCTTCCGCTCCGTAGAGCGGAAGCCAGAAGACGAACCAGCGGCCCCGAAGGCGCGGAACCGGGAAGGGGAAGCGCGAACGAAGGCGGCCCGCTCTGATGCCATTCTGACGCGCTGTACGCCCCGCTACGCCCTTCTGTGGGCTGGGGGTGGTGTGATCCGTCCTGTGGCCGCTCGATCTATGCGGCCACGTCCGTCGCGTCCCCCTCCGGGATCGGATCGCTGCTCGTGCATCGTTCGCATTCCACGCGGCTACGCAGGAAGGCCAGCGCCGCCTTCCGATCAGGGAAGGTCTTCAGCAGACCGCACCAGCCGCAGATCAGGACAATCCCCGGCGTGCTATCGCGGCCCAGCCGCCACTCGCCGCCGGAGCGACGGAGCGCCGCCTGAAAGGATGCTTCCAGTTTGTCCGTCGCGGACACCGTTGTTTCGTTGTTCTCTCGTGCCATTGCGCGATCCCTTCTGTGCGCTCAGTAGATACGGCCACGAACGCCACGTGGCGGGCTGATGTTGGTTTCGCTGTGTATCACCATCCCGATGGTGTTCAGCACCCATTGCGCCACGATCGGATCACCCTTCCAGTCCCCGCCCGTGCTGTAGGGCCACGGATCAATGGTTGATGGGATGTGCTTCGCCCCTTCTAAGAACTCTCTGATTAGCCAGGCGTCACCCGTCAGCACGCCATCCGTCCAGGTGATCGTCTGCTTCGAACAGCCCACCAGCAGTGTCCAGGTGAACCATTGTGGTGGCCGCTTCCTTCGTCTTTGCGCCATTGCTCGATCCTTCCTCAGATCGCCAGGTACTTTCCGCTTGATTCACCGGGCCGGGCATGGGTATAGCGCCCCGTGGTGGCCACCGAAGCATGGCCCAGGGTGGATTGAACCAGATGGATCGGTGCGCCCCGATCCAGGGAATGGCTCGCGTGAGCATGGCGAAGGAAATGGGGCGATACCGCGTTCCCCAGCCCGGCCCGCTTCGCCGCTACCTTCACGATCCGCCATACCTGGCCGCTGGTGAGCGGGCCGCCACCCTTCGGGGAACGGAAGACGGGATCATCCGGCCCGGCGTCCCCGCGAAGCGCCACCAGATCGCCCCAGACGGCGGCGGGGATCACGATGGCCCGTGTCTTCGATCCCTTCCCGTACACGGTGATCTGGCCGCCTTCGTCGCGTCCCGCCAGGTCGCGCCAGCGAAGGCCGCTCAGTTCGCTCACCCGGACGCCGCTGGCATAGAGAAGGCGAAGGATCGTCCGGTTGCGCGGGTGATCTTCCATGCCGATCAGCCGCTGCACATCGGGTTCACTGATGATCCGTTCCGCCAGGGATTCCCTGAACTGTGGCAGCCGGACGGCCCGCCCCACGTCGAAGGTGGCGAAGCCAAGCCGGTGGGCGAAGGCCAGCAGGGACTTCACCGAAGCCATCACCCGGCCACGGGACGAAGGGGCCAGATCGTCCAGGCTATCCGCGAAGGCTTGCACATCTCCCAGGGTGATCCCGGCGATGGGCTTCCCGTCCGTGAAGGCGCTGAAGCGCCGCCAGTCCGCTCGATAGGCCCGCTGGGTGTGGCGTGATCGTCCGTGCATCCACATGGCGATCACCTGGGCATCCGGCGTGTTTGCCGGGATCATGCTAGTGATGTTCATCATTTCCGTCCCCACCATTGTGTCTCTTTCCAGGCGTTCGCGGCATTCTCGATCTGGCTAAGGGCCGTTGCCATCTCCCGCAGATTGAACGTTTCCCCACGGAAGGTAAATGTCAGCGCGTTCGGGTCAAGGAATCGGAACATGTCGGTGGGTTCAGCGCCTGCAATCCCACCAGGATCTGAGATAATCATGTCAATCAAGTTATGACTCTGCGATTCCTCAACCCACGTATCAAGCCATTCATCGTAGTGTTCGAGTCGATTCCGCGCATCGCGCTTCTCGATTAGCGTGATATTCGCCACGCCCAGCATCGCCCTCAGATGCTCACAGCGCCGCGTGGCACGCTCCACTGCTACTTTTCCCCTTTGGCCACCTGTCCACAATAGTTTTGAGACATTCGCCGTGTGCGAGAGAAAGGCGTGAGCATAGAAAAAGACTTCTTGCGCCTCTGCGTTACGACGTAGCGCGGCATTCATATGTCCGAAGCAGATTTGCGCTAGTCTGGCCTGTTCCAAAATCTCCCTGACATATACCCCTGCTATGAAATCATCCATGATATTCCTCCGTGCCGATGCGAGATTAGGCTACTTATCTTGCATCCGTATGATACCATGAGACATAGGCGCTTGCCTAGCACATCGCCTAGATCGCGGATATGTCTGTACTAGGCGGATCGGGGAAGGGGTGAACATGGCGGAGATGCTGCCCTTGATGGAAGCCGCCCACCGGCTCGGCATCAGTGTGGATGCGATCCGAAGACGCATCCGGCGCGGGACGATCCATGCCGAGAAGCGCGAAGATCGCTGGTTCGTGGAAGTCCCCGATGAAGATGGCGCCCAGCACGCCGCCCAGGCCACCGCCTATGATGCGCCTAGTCCCCCGCCACCCGTCAGCGATGCGATGATCCAGGCGATGATCGTCATGCAGCAACAGATGGACATTCTGACGAACGAACTGGCGGTGAAGAATCAGCAACTGGCCGAAGCCGCCACCGAACGCGCCGAACTTCGGCGGCTTCTGGGGAACAGCCAGATGATGCTGACGGCGGGCCGCTCAGACGCTTCAGGTTCGCCCCAGGGGAGTGTGGACGAAGAACCGGCCTTCCGGCCCGCTCAGACGCCCCAGCGTGTCACTGAGCGCCCACAGCGGGGATCATGGCGCTGGCCCTGGGAACGAAGGGGCGCATAAACCGGGCTGAAGCGGGTACGTGGGAAGTTCGATAGGGGAAGGACGCGACGATGCCACAGCAGACGATGCCACCGGGAAGGCGAAGCGGGTGATCGTCCAGGTGAAGTCCGGCCATGTGGAGTCCGGCGATGTTCGCGATCTTCGCGGGACGGTGGAAGCCGGGAATGCGGCCATCGGCGTCTTCATCACCCTGGAACCGCCCACGTCCGAAATGAACACGGCGGCGGTGACAGCCGGATTCTATCACTCGGATACCTGGGATAAGGACTATCCGCGTATCCAGATTCTGACGGTGGCCGATCTGCTGCACGGCGCTGAAGTGAAGATGCCCCCGCGCATCGGGACGTTCAAACAGGCGGCGGCGGTGAAGGCGAACGCGAACCAGCCGGGCCTGGCGCTGGGGATCGAGTAGCGCGTCAATAGGCGAAGGGACGAACGGCCCGTACAGGCGATCTCGTGAAGCCTATGGCCCATCGTGGGCGGGCCGTGACACAGGAAGGACCGAACACATGCCCGATGCTCCGATACTCCTGATTGCCGTGCTGGCAGCGATCCTCTTGGTTGTCTCCTTCGTCATACGTACCTGGTGGAGGGGGGTGAAACTCTCGCTTTTCATTTTCGCTATTGTCCTCTTTGCTATCGCTTTCTTCGCCTATGTCGCACAACGTCGCTGATGGTGAAGCGCCGCCGTCACCTTCTTCCCCTGGGCGTCCGCTTCTTCGTTCGCTTCTGCCCAGGCTTCCACCATCTGTTCCGGCTGTTTGATAAGCCGATGCAGTTCCCGCGCCTGGCCTTCATTCGCCGGGGCTGGCGTTTCTCCAATCGGATAAAGTACGTCCACCACTTCGGCCCCCTCGATCAAGCGGTACACCTGGGCCTGGCGGTATCCCCAGCGGCCCGTGCAGTAGGAAACGAAGTCCGGGTATCCGGCGTCTTCGTACCAGCGCCCATCCCGGATTGCCACATCTTGCGGCACGTCTTTCAAGTCCGGGTTCGCCGTCACCGCTTCCACATGCTTCACCGCCCGTGCGATTGTGGGACGGCTGACGCCTACCGCATCTGCCACGTCCGTATCTGTTACCGCTTGCGGCTGACCACCACGATTCTTCGACTTCGATTCATTGTCCGACTTGGACAATGAATCAGCCGCCCGCTGTAACTTGGCTTCCATTTCCCTCGCCCGCTCCACAAGCGCCTTCGAACGCTCGAAGGGCGTCATGGGCTTCTGAGTGGTGTCCAGTTCCAGTTCCAGCGCTTCCCGGTCTTCCGGTGTCATCTGGCGCACGGTGGCCAGGATCGTCGTTATCCCCGCCGCCTGTGCCGCTCGAAGCCGCCGCCCGCAAAGTGGTAGCGCCCACGCCTATGGCCTTCGCTACTTCCTTCTTCGGAATGCCATAATCCATCTTCGGGCCACTCTTGGATTCCTGCACCGTGCAGGAATCTCCCGTGGCCGCTTCCGCGAACTTCCTGGCCCGCTGGACGATCCCCTTGCTTCGTTCGTAGGCGCTCAGCGGCTGGTGGCGCATGTCACACTCATGTCCCAAAATGCCACACTATTCCGCCCTTCCAGTCCGCTCTGGCCAGGGATCGGGGCGGAAGGCGTGGCCACCAGCGGGGCGGAAGGATACAAAACGATACGTATTTCAGCCCACGTTCCTCTGTCGGGCGGGCGAAAGACGGGACGGGTGTTGCACGCCGTACCGACACAAACCGACACTATTCAGGCCACGTACCCAGTCCATGTGGACGAAAAGCGGGGGTGGTGTTGCCACACCGCCCCGCTTCATCGGTTTCCTGCCTACTCGCTATCGTGGGCGCTGGGATCCTCAGTCCTGGCGGAAGCGCCGGCGAATATCGAGCGAAGTCCGTACCAGGTCTGAACCCTGGGCGGGGTTCGGCGTCCGTGCATCACCCGTCGCGTTCCCCAGCCCGTCCCCGGCGTCAATCGTGAAGCGCATGAACGCCGCTGGATCCTCCCGCTTCAGATCGGCCATCAGCGCGTCCATGTCCCCGTGGACATTCCCGGCCAGGTCTACGATCACCCGATCCTGGGCCGCTCGATACAGCGCCGGCGCGTCCTTCGCCCCGGCCTTCCGGGCCGCCAGGTGGAAGGCCACCATCCCCGCATCGGGAAGCGAACCACGGCCCCCAGGACGGCCCCGATCCAGCATCTGGCGCATGGATGCACTCACATCACCCTTCGGCGTTCCTGGGGCATCTGACGCCCCTTCCTGTGAATCCTGGGCCGGTGGCGATCCCAGCGGCTGGGTTGCTGCCTGAGACTTGCCCAGTAGCGCCCGCATGGACTGGTTGATATTGTCGTTTCTGCCTTCGGTCATGCATCACTTCCCTTCGTGGTAGCGCCCGTGAACACCAGCGCCCCGTCCACGGACACGCCCACGGGTGCGGGCTGGGCCAGGGGCTGGGGGTATGGACGAATAACGCGATCCCCTGGGGCCATGCCAAGTTCCAGGGTTTCGCCAGAAGCCCTAGCCGCGTTCCCGCGTTCTTCGGCTTCGGCCATTCGATCCTTGATTGCCTGATGTTCGGGGCTGGTGTATGCCGCCTTCTTCGCCTGATTGATCTTCCCCAGCCGTTCCGCTTCCCGCATCTCCGGGCTGTCCATCCATGCCGACGCCAGCACCAGCGGCTTCCCGTCCCGGATCGCCCCGATCAGGTGCCTCAGGTCTTCGCGCTTCTGGGTAATCGCCAGGTTCACCGGACGGCGGGCTTCCTGGGCATCGCGCATATCGGACACCCGGCGATCATATTCCGCCTTCGCCGCCTGGTACGTGGGCGTGTACTCCCGCACAAGCGCGGCGGTTTCCAGCATCGCGGCGTCCAGGGCCAGGGCTTGCACTTCCAGGGCTTCGGTTTCCAGGCGGGTGATTACCGCCGTGGCCGCCATGATCCTCACGGGAAGGGCGTCAGCATCGGTGCGAAGGCGGATCAGCGCATCCACATCGGTGATCGCGGCGGCCTCGTCAAGCCAGTGCTGGATATGCGTCTGAGTAGTCAGCAGTTCGGCGCGTACCTGGCGGGCCTCTTCCAGTGTCTTTGGATTACTACCCAGTGTCTTCGTCAGCATTTCCTTCGTGGTTGCCATGTCAGTGTGTCCTTTCGTTCATTCGTTTCGATACCGCCGCGAAACCGTGGTTACTTCAGATGGCCGTCTGATCTTCACGCGGCCATCTGCCAGGGCTTCTGGCCCTTCCGATAAATCCAGACCGCCACCGTACGGCCCGGAAAGTGCAGCGCGTTCGCCGCACGCACCATCACGTCCCACCCCTGATCTTCCAGCGCTGCCAGGTTCGCCATCCCCTTCGGGCCAATGTCGTACGGTTCGGACACGAAGACCGTCCCGCCCGGCATGACAAGGCGATACCAGTGATCGAACCATTCTTCAGTGGCCCCCCAGTCAAAGTCCAGGTACGATCCGCCATTGAAACCCCTGTGCCGCTTGACGCAGGGCGATCCCGGCGTGGTGGCCGTCCACGGGCGGCGCTTCCAACCCCGCTTGATGAAGTCGGCGGTGCGTTCCGCCGCAATGCCCGCCGAACGCACCCGCTCCGGGTCGGTTTCCTCTGGCGCGTGCTTCCCCACAATCGCTTCGTACGATCCTTCAGCCGTGCGAAACCCGTTCTTTGTTGCCACCATGTCGTTATCTCCTTCGCTCGATCCCGGCCCGGCCCATCGCCGCGCCCATAGCAGGTCAGTACGACCTAACTTGTTCCGCATCCCAGGTGAACCATCGGCGGGCGAAGTCCTGGGCCTTCTCGTCTTCGATCCAGGGGAAACCCACGTCTTTTGCGTCCTGCTCGTACGGCCCGGCCACGTTCCCGCCCGTCCGGTTCTTCAGGACGTTTCCCGCATACCCGGTGATCGCCTTGTGTCCGGCCACTACCCTGGGTGTGGGGTATTTCGGCATCGGTGGCGGTTCGGGGACGGCCACAGTGGGGTGGGGTATCTTTTTCAGAGATACACCCCCTGTTTCCCCTTGCGTGGTAAGGGTTCCTGGAAGGGGCGGTG
>JAABUT010004626.1_pt1 | contig 10767 bp, 12 predicted proteins | sample 5559281 | NCBI WGS metagenome assembly JAABUT01 (sample SAMN10711880, study PRJNA513359) | rock metagenome | isolation source: Antarctica rocks | place: Antarctica: Victoria Land, Ricker Hills nord | collected 2016-01-04 | reverse complement strand
AGCATGGTCTTGCCCACTCCGGGTGGCCCGATGATCAGAATATTCGTCCCGGTTTCGAGGTACCGGTTCGAGGCGAGGTCCCGGATCAGGTCGGGATCGACGCCGGGTTGGGCGTCGAAATCGAAATCCTCAATGGTGGCCGCGGTGGGTAGGTTCGAGAACCTGATCCGCCGTTCGAGCCGGCGGGCCTCGGTGGCCTGCACCTCGATCCGCAACAGCCGCTCCAGGGTTGCTGTGGGGCTGAGGTTCTCGGTCTTCGCGGTGTCGAGCACGGCGGGCAGGGCCTCCGCGGCGGTAGCGAGTTTGAGGTAGGCCAGGTGGCCACGGAGCTGCTGGTAGCGGCTCGCCTCGGTGGTCGTCGGTGACATGGCAGTTGTTTCCTTCCAGAGGATTCAGTGGGAGATGACGGGGCGGCCTGTTCAGGGCAGGGTGCGGCGGGATTCGGCGGCCCGCGCGTACCGGGCCAGGTCGATCACCGGCGCCGACGAACCACCGGGTCCGGCCGCCGGATTGTTGGCCCGCAATGCCTGTGCTGCTGCCCGTGCGTCGGGGCCGGGTGGGATCCGCTGCTTCGACCGGTGCGGCGCCACGCTCGTCGACGCAGCCATCGCGGCGGTGTTCAACGCGGTGACGTGGGTGTCGGTCCGTTCCGTGGCGCCGGTGCCGTCCGCCCGCCGCGGGTGAACCGCGACGGTGACCCCGTTGCCGGTGACGACCGCGAGGGTCGTGCCGCCGGCCCGGTGGGTCACCATCACTGTGCAGCCGGCGAGCTGCGGTGGCAGCGAATACCGGTTCCCGCGGTAGTGCACCAGTGCTTGCGCGGTGGCCTTCCTGGTCACGGTGATGACAGCGATGGGCGGTGTCTTGGGCACTGGGCGGAGCCGCTCAGCAGCGGCGAGATCGGCGACGGTGCACCGATTCCCGTCCTGGCCGATACGTTTGCGCCGGTCGGTGACCCGTTCGCAGAACCGGTCGAGCAGGGCTTGCGCCTGCCCGGTGGTGACGTCATCGGGCAGCGACCGCCACCAGCGTTGCGCGGCCGTGTGGTTCGCCTTCTCCACGACGCCTTTGCGGTTCCCCCGCCGGGGTGGGCACGGCCGGACCTGGACACCGAAATGCTTCGCGATCGGCGAGTAGGTCGCGGTCACCTTCCCGGTCGCTGGGTGCACGACGGTGGCCATCCGGTCGAACCGCCAGTCCCGGGTCAACCCGCCCAACCGGAGCGCGACCTGGTGTTGAGCGTCGGCCAACTGGGATTGTTCCATCGATTCGCACAGCACCCCACGCCACTTCGACGAGTGAGACAACGCCCCACCAACAGGTATGCCCGTTTGCCGTACCCGTCCCAACCGGCCGGTGGATCCGGCAGCTCGACCCAATCCCATTGGGTTTCCTCACCGGCCGGATGATCAATGACCGCGACCGGGCGACCCTTCGCCGGATGGCACGGCTCGCACACCGGCCGCACACCCCGCAGCCGCAACGCCCGGGTGAACGAGGGATACGACCGGTCATAGCCGAGGTCGGTGACCTCGTCGAACAGGGCCGTCGCCCACAGATGCGGGTCCTCAACCAACCTGGCCGTGCAGTACGAGGCGTACCTTGCGAACGCGTCGTCACCGGCCGCTGCCCGGACCCCGACCTGCCGTTTCCCGTCGAGATACACCTTGACCGTCTTCCGGTCCCTGCCGACATGCCGGGCGATCGCCGAGATCGACCAACCCCTCCTGCGCAGCGCGTGGATGTCCACGTCGTCCTCCTGTGTGAGCATGAAGCAGGGCCCCTTCGAGTAGCTGGTGGTGGTCAGAGACCGTCAGCATCGAGGGGGCCGCGCCATGGATGCGGGAGCCACACAGGTGGGGAATTTCAGTAAGCAGGTCTGGGTACTTTCAGGTGAGCGTCATCATCATTGACATCGACGATGAGGCACGCTGTGGTCATGCGGGTGCTGGTGGTAGATGATGACGCTGCGGTTCGCTCGCCCCTGGGCCACGCCCTGTCTCGCGATGGTTGGGATGTGTCGTCGGCGTCCGATGGCGCCCAGGCGCTGCAAGCGCTGCAAGCGCTGTCTGTCGTCCGTCAAGACGTTGCCATTCTCGATATCCTCATACCCGAACCCAACGGTCTGGAGGTATGCCGTCAGATTCGTGCCCGGGCGACGACATACCCATCCTCATGCTGACTGCCCGTGATCTGGTGACCGACCGGGTCGTCGGCTTGGATGCCGGAGCGGACGACTACCTGACCAAGCCATTTGCACTTGACGAGATGCGTGCGCGGCTGCGCGCGCTGGTGCGACGCTCTGGTGCCGCGCAGACCATTCTGCGCTACGCCGACCTCGAGCTGGACACGGCCGAATGCCGAGCCCGGCGCGGAATCCGGCAGCTCAAGTTGACCAGAACTGAATACGCGCTGCTCGAACTCTTCTTGCGCAACCCGCCCCGAGTGCTCAGCAGAACACATATCTTCGATTCAGTGTGGGGTTGCGCTAGCCTCGAGCTCGGCGACGCGGTCTTCTATGCGTGTGGCCCGGGTTCGAAGCGATCCCAGCTTCGGTGGGCGCTCAACAGGTCGAGGATCTGCTGGGCGAGGTCCTTGCCGTTGTCGGTCGCGATGCCAACGCCGTCGCTGGGGATGTTCGCGTCGGCAGGAGCAGATGCCTCGTCCATCGATCCGATGGCCTTAGCGTGTCGCCATGCCTCTTGCAGCAACTTGATAACGCGCGGGTCCGATGCGGCCGCCGGTCCGTCGCCGGCGCCGCTCTTGGCGTCGAGGGCCGGTATCGCATCGGGCGCCGGTGGCGTGGCGCCGATGACGATCAGGGCGTCGTACTCCGTCGAGGACGCGTTGGCGTAGGTGCGTTGCGCAGTCAGCTCTCCGTACTTACCGCTGGTCGGCGCGACGACCAACGAAATGACGTCGGCCGCCTGCAGCGCTTTGGCCATGGCTGCGACGTGCGTTTCGCTGCTGTCGGCCCCAATGACGAGACCGACCACGCGCCCGGTCACCGGCCAGCTCCGACCGAGTTGGCTCAACGCCGCGCTCGGCTCGGGGTCGGTCGTCTCCTCAGTTGGCTTCGGCGCTGGCAATCCGAGTCCTTGGGCTACCCGCTTGCACAGATTGGCGTCGATGTTGGCCAGCGCGAGGAGCTGCCTCTCCCGAATCGTCTGCTCGTGACACTTGGACAGTTCGAAGGTGTACGCCGCGACGACATGGTCCTGTTCGACTGCCGTGAGTGAGCGGTAGAACAAGGTGACCTGGCTGAAGTGGTCATCGAAGCTGGCCGAGTGTTCCCGGATCTTTTGGCTTGCGGGTACGTCGACCGGAATGTCGATGAACGCATGATCGCGATCACCGGCTTGGAACGGGTTCCCGGCGTCGAGGGAATTGGGTCGGCATGGAGCCGCTCCACCATGTACGGCGTCCTGATGGAAGCCGTCGCGCAGCATGTCGTTGATCGGGGCGTGCGCGCGGTTGATAGGAATTTGCGTCCAGTTCGGCCCGGACAGGCGTGTCAGCTGGGTGTCGAGGTAGGAGAACAGCCGGGCCTGGAGCAGCGGATCGTTGGTGACGTCGATTCCCGGCACCAGGTTCGCGGGGTTGTAGGCGACCTGTTCGGTCTCGGCGAAGTAGTTGGTCGGGTTGGCGTTCAGTGTCATGGTGCCGAGCAGCTGCACCGGGGCTAGTTCCTCGGGGATGAACTTCGTCGGGTCGAGCAAGTCGATGCCTTCGAACATTTGCTCGTCGTTGTCGGGGATGACCTGCACTCCGAAGTCCCAAGCCGGATATGCGCCCGATTCGATCGTGTCGGCCAGGTCACGCCGGTGGAAGTCGGGATCGACACCGTTGGTCAGCTGCGCTTCCTCCCAGGTCACCGAGTGAACGCCCAGGCGGGGCTTCCAATGAAACTTGACCAAAGACATCTCACCCGCCGCGTTCATCAGCCGGAAGGTGTGGATGCCGAAGCCCTCCATCGTCCGAAATGCGCGCGGGATGCCGCGGTCGGACATGTTCCACATCGTGTGCGCCTGCGCCTCGGTGTGCAGCGAGACGAAATCCCAGAACGTGTCATGGGCACTCTGCGCCTGCGGGATCTCCCGGTCCGGGTGGGGCTTCGCAGCATGCACGACATCCGGGAACTTGATGCCATCCTGGATGAAGAAGACGGGGATGTTGTTGCCGATCAGGTCGTAATTGCCTTCGCTGGTGTAGAACCGGGTCGCGAATCCTCGGGTGTCGCGGGCGAGATCGGGGGATCCCCGTGATCCCAACACCGTCGAGAACCGGACGAAGACTGGCGTTTCGACACCATTCTTCAAAAACTGGGCCCGGCAAATGCCTTCGCCGGCGCCGTTGGCGACGAAGACACCGTGGGCTGCCGCGCCGCGCGCGTGCACGACCCGCTCAGGGATGCGCTCGTGGTCAAAGTGGCTGACCTTCTCGCGCAAGTGGTGATCTTGCAGCAGCGTCGGTCCGCGGGCACCCGCCTTCAGCGAGTGATCGCTGTCGCGCAGCCGTGCACCGTGCGCTGTGGTCAAGAACGAGCCCTGCTGAGCGACCGTCTCAGGCGCCGTGCCGGTCTCGGCGCCAGTCGGTGTCCGCGTCTGCGGACCCTGCTGATCCTGCTTGGACGGCAACGGACCGGTCGGGTCGGTCGGTTCGTCCAATGGCGGCGGCTCGCTGCTCGGGGTTCCCGGGATAAACGGCTCGGACGGGCGATCTTTCGGCAAGGGAACCTCCAGTAGAGGCGAGCAACCGCCCGCTGACACCTTCCTACCCGATCGTGGACCGAACGACCAGTATCGCTGGCTCTCAGCCATCCGGACCTCGCCGATGCAGGATCAGTGCTCGCCGGCGTCGTCGGAACCTGCTCCGGTCGGCCGGGTAAGGCGTCCACGAAGCAGTTCAGACATGTCCTCCAGACCGAAAAACGCCGCCACGCTGACTGCCGATCGCTCGCCGGCGAGCGGCTGAGCTCCCCAATCCAGCAGCAGCTGTACTGATTCAGCGCTGCGTCGAAAGACCGCAGCGCCCAGGGCCGTTTGACCATGGTCGTTAACGCGGTTGGGGTCGGCGCCGTACTCGAGCAGCATGCCAACGGTCCGCGGATGATCATGGTAGGCCGCGAGGATGAGCAGGGAATCCCCGGTGCGGCCGGTCAGGTTCGCCGGAACTCCACGTGCGACGCGATCCTCCAGCGCTTCGGTCCGTCCCTCGCGCGCCAGATCCAGCGCCGCCACCAGGAACTCGAGTTCCTCCTCAGTGAGATTCGCAGGCACGTGCCGATGCTAGCTATTCGGTACGTGCCTTGCCTATGACTCGTCTTCTCACCCGCTGGGGCCCGGTCTCGCTCCATCCATTGGCTTGATGAGCAGCTCGTCCGCCCAGCTGGGCGTGACTCATCACAGTTCTGCCATGCGGTGGTTCCAGGTCGGTCTCCAAGGTCACCGCCAAGATCGCGAACGTCCGCTAACCGGAACGATCAATCCCACTGGACCCCTGGTGAGTGTCGTACCAGCGGGGTAGAACTATCCCCACACCGCCGCTGGGGCAACTTGGTGACGCGTCACCCGGCCTCTGCCTCGAGCCGGCAGTCGATAGACCTCGCCCCGCATGCAGCGCGACCCTGTCTTCCTGGATCGCCCGGAACTCGTGGTGATTTCTCCGGCATCCACAGCGCTCACCGGGGCGGCTACCGAGTGCTCTACGAGACCAATGAGCCGACCACTCGGTCACCGTCACCCGGGTAGGCGCGATGTGGCACGATTTCGTAGGTGACCAGCAGGCCCGCCGCGGCGCAGCACCTACGCGACCTGGCGCGCCTGCGCCGCGTCCGCGACCGGATCGACCGGGAGTACGCGCAGCCGCTGGACGTCGAGGCACTCGCCCGCGGCGCGCACATCTCGGCCGGCCACCTCAGCCGCGAGTTCCGGCTCGCCTACGGCGAGTCGCCGTACGGCTATCTGATGACGCGGCGCATCGAGCGGGCGATGGCGCTGCTGCGTCGCGGTGACCTCAGTGTCACCGAGGTCTGTTTCGCGGTCGGCTGCTCGTCGCTGGGCACCTTCAGCACTCGCTTCACCGAGTTGGTCGGGGTCCAGCCCAGCATCTACCGGCACCAGGCGGCGCGAGCGACGGCGGGGATGCCGCCGTGCGTGGCGAAGCAGGTGAGCAGACCGATCAGGAATCGAGAAGCAGGGGTCCCCAGCCGCACCTAGGGTGACCGTCATGGACATCACCATTCACACGAGCGTCCTCCCGCACGACGACCCGGAAGCCTCCCTGGCCTTCTATCGCGATATCCTCGGCTTCGAGGTCCGTACCGATGTCGGAAGCGGCACGATGCGCTGGATCACGGTCGGCCCCGCCGACCAGCCCGACACGTCCATCCTGCTGGCGCCACCGGCGGCTGATCCGGGTATCACCGACGACGAGCGCCGCACCATCGCCGAGATGATGGCCAAGGGAACGTACGGCTGGATCCTGCTGGCTACCAAGGACCTCGACGGCACGTTCGAGCGGCTGCAGGCCACCGACGCCGAGGTGGTCCAGGAGCCGACCGAGCAGCCCTACGGCATGCGCGACTGCGCCTTCCGCGATCCCGCGGGCAACCTGGTTCGCATCCAGGAGCTGCGTTGAGCCGTCCGGCAATCCCGCCGGGTCGATGTGACCCACGACTTCAGGAGTGAGTATGAGCGGCTCTTACGCCCTGGGAATCACGAGCGTGCTGCATCCCGTGTCCGACCGGGCGATGGCCAGGGCGGTGGCCTACTGGCACGTGCTTCAGGACCGATGAGTGCCGCCCCCCGCTCCCGCGCTCAGCGTCGTCGCGACACCGAACATCGGCTCAGCCACGACATCGATGTCTGGGTTGCCAGTGCATCGGCCGACGGTGCGCCGCATCTGGTACCGCTGTCCTTCGACTGGGACGGCGAAACGCTGGTAGTGGCCACGCCGACGGACAGCCCGACCGGCAGGAACCTGGCCACCACCCGAACCGTTCGGCTGGGGCTGGGCCCCACCCGCGACGTGTCCATGATCGATGGCGAAGTCGAGGTCCTCGAGATTGACGCCCTGACGCAGGAGCGGGGTGACCGGTTCGCGGCGCGCACCGGCTTCGACCCGCGTGCGCTGGCCACGCCGTACCGCTGGTTCCGCATCTCCCCACGCCGCATCCAGGCTTGGCGCGAGGTGAACGAACTGCCCGACCGCGAGCTGATGGACGACCACCGCTGGTTGGTCTGACGCCTCGAAGCTGGTCAGATCGAGCCCAGCCGGCGCGACGGGGACCGCGAAAGCGGTACCGCCCCAACAGATGGAGACACGATGAGCACGACCGCTACGACGGACAAGCAGTCGCCTGCGCTGCACGATGCCGACAGCCACGACGTGATCCGGGTGCACGGCGCGCGCGTGAACAACCTCAAGGACGTCAGCATCGAGATCCCGAAGCGCCGGCTGACGGTGTTCACCGGCGTCTCCGGCTCGGGCAAGAGCTCGCTGGTGTTCGGCACGATCGCCGCGGAGTCGCAGCGGATGATCAACGAGACCTACAGCTCGTTCGTGCAGGGTTTCATGCCGAACCTGGCCAGGCCGGATGTCGACGTCCTCGAAGGACTGACGACGGCGATCATCGTCGACCAGGAACGGATGGGCGCCAACCCCCGGTCCACCGTCGGCACCGCCACCGACGCCAACGCGATGCTGCGCATCCTGTTCAGCCGGATCGGCAAGCCGCACGTCGGGCCGCCGACGGCGTTCTCGTTCAATGTCCCGACCCGCAAGGCGAGCGGGGTGATGAGCACCGAGAAGGCCGGCGGGCGGGTGGAGAAGGAGGTGGTGCAGAACGCCGTCTACATGGGCGGTATGTGTGCGCGGTGTGAGGGCATGGGCTCGGTCTCAGATTTCGATCTGACCGCCCTGTACGACGAGGAGAAGTCGCTCGGCGAGGGGGCCCTCACCGTTCCCGGCTACAGCATGGACGGGTGGTACGGACGCATCTTCGCCGGCGCCGGCTTCGACATGGACAAGCCGATCAAGAAGTTCACCAAGAGGGAGATGCAGGACCTGCTCTACAAGGAGCCGACAAAGATCAAGGTCGAGGGCATCAACCTGACCTATGAGGGGGTTATCCCGAAGATCCAGAAGTCGATGCTCTCCAAGGATGTCGAGGCGATGCAGCCGCACATCCGGGCGTTCGTCGATCGAGCGATCACCTTCCAGGGTTGCCCCGAGTGCGACGGGACGCGGCTGACCATCCAGGCCCGGTCGTCGAAGATCAACCGAAAGAACATCGCCGATCTCTGTGCCATGCAGATCACCGACTTGGCCGAGTGGATCAAAGAGCTCGACGAGCCCGCTGTTGCCCCGCTGCTCGACGGGCTGCGGCACCTGCTCGGCGCCTTCACCGAGATCGGGCTGGGTTACCTGTCCCTCGACCGGCCGGCCGGCACCCTGTCCGGGGGAGAAGCCCAGCGCACCAAGATGATCCGGCACCTCGGCTCGTCGCTGACCGACGTCACCTACGTCTTCGACGAGCCGACGATCGGGCTGCACCCGCACGACATCGAGCGGATGAACCAGCTCCTTCTGCAGTTGCGGGACAAGGGCAACACCGTGCTTGTCGTGGAGCACAAGCCGGAGACCATCGCGATCGGCGATCACGTCGTCGACCTCGGTCCCGGCGCCGGAACCGGTGGCGGCACGGTCTGTTTCGAAGGCACCGTCGAGGGACTGCGAAAAAGTGACACCACGACCGGTCGGCACCTCGACGACCGGGCGAAGCTCAAGGACTCGGTCCGCACATCGTCCGGCGCACTGCAGGTCCGGAGGGCATCAACACACAATCTCAAGAACGTGGGCGTCGACATCCCGCTCGGCGTGCTCTGCGTCCTCACCGGTGTCGCCGGCTCCGGCAAGAGCTCACTGATCAACGGCTCGGTCGATGGCCGGGACGGTGTGGTGGTGGTCGACCAAGGAGCGATTCGCGGTTCGCGGCGAAGCAACCCGGCGACCTACACCGGGCTGCTGGAACCGATCCGCAAGGCATTCGCCAGGGCCAACGGCGTGAAGCCGGCACTGTTCAGCTCCAACTCCGAGGGCGCCTGCCCCAGTTGCAACGGCGCCGGTGTCATCTACACCGAGCTGGGCGTGATGGCCACCGTCGAATCCACCTGCGAAGAGTGTGAGGGCAGGAGGTTCCAGGCTGCCGTGCTGCAGTACACGCTCGGCGGCAAGAACATCGCCGAGGTGCTGGCGATGTCGGTGACCGACGCCGAAACGTTCTTCGCCGGCGGTGACGCGCAGACGCCGGGCGCTCACAAGATCCTCGAACGGCTTGCCGACGTCGGGCTCGGCTACCTCACCCTCGGCCAGCCGCTCACCACGCTGTCCGGCGGCGAGCGGCAGCGGATCAAGTTGGCAACCTCGTTGGGCGACAAGAGCTCTGCCGACCCGTTCGTCTACGTCCTTGACGAACCGACCACCGGACTGCATCTCGCCGACGTGGAGAACCTGCTCGGCCTGCTCGACCGGCTCGTCGACGCTGGCAAGTCGGTGATCGTCATCGAGCATCACCAGGCGGTGATGGCGCACGCTGACTGGATCATCGACCTCGGCCCGGGCGCCGGCCATGACGGCGGCCGGATCGTCTTCGAGGGCACACCCGCCGACCTCGTCGCCGCCCGCTCCACCCTGACCGGCGAGCACCTCGCGGCCTACATCGGCACCTGACCGTGGCGTGGGTGATCCGGTGACGGGTCTGGCCCGATTACCGTTGAGTGCCGCGGTGTCAGCCTTCGGAACGGTGGTGACGGCCGACCGGCTTTGCATTCACGTCCGCCGGCTCCGGCGCCGGAGGACTCTCTCTCGAAGGCGGCGAGGCTGTGCGAGTCGCTTCATGGCCAGTTTCGGAGGGTGGCCTTCAAGATACGACCTCACCGCTCGCACGTGCGTGCCGGGCGGCGCCGCTGATGGCGTGAAGTCCGCGATCCTGGCGTGCATCACCACCCGTTCACCGAATGAGTAGTCCAGCTCGCGCTGTCGCACCCAATCCGTGCGGGTGCGACGCACCTCCTGCAGGGCCTGCTGCGCCTCCGCGAGCGCCCGCTGTGCCCGACCTAGGTCGTCCGCGCAACGGTCCACCGCAGACCGTCGCTCCTCGAGCGCTTCCGCGATGACGTCGTCGATCAGTGCCTCGGCCAAGCGGTCCGATTGATCCTGGGTGAGTTCCGGCTCTCGCATTGCCCCTCCTACGGAATCGGGCCCCGACGCCCGAACCAACTACTGCATCTAACGAACACTGCCGGCTGCCGGTTCCGCGCGGGTGCGCTCGTCACGGTTGTTCCCCGGGCCGGCGCATCTGCGCGGCGCAGCGACTCGATGGCGACTCTCCAACGACGCGGATGAGAACGACATATGCATGCGACGTTACATGACGTGATGCGCGTACGCATGTATACTGGTCGAGTGCCCAAGACAGTTCAGATCCGTGATCTCGACGACGACGTCTATGCGGGCCTGGTTCGTCGCGCCGCCGAGAGGGGGATCAGTGTCCCTGAGCTGCTGCGCGGCGAGGCCGTGCGCCTGGCCGCCCGGCCAAGCGTTGAGGAATGGCTGAACCGCACCCGGCGACGCTCCTCACCGCTCGGACGTGTCGAGGTCTTGGCGGCCCTCGACGAGCAGCGAGGCACGTGGCCCGATGCTGGTAGTTGACGCTTCCTGCCTCTGCGCAGTCGTGATGGGCGGCCCGGGCGCTGAAGCGATCCG
>JAABUT010004625.1_pt1 | contig 10773 bp, 7 predicted proteins | sample 5559281 | NCBI WGS metagenome assembly JAABUT01 (sample SAMN10711880, study PRJNA513359) | rock metagenome | isolation source: Antarctica rocks | place: Antarctica: Victoria Land, Ricker Hills nord | collected 2016-01-04 | reverse complement strand
TTCCCGACGCCGTGCGGCCGGCGGTCGAACGTGCCGAGGCGCTCGCGGAGGAGCGGCGCCTGTTCTACGTGGCGTGCACCCGGGCGTCACACCAGCTGGTGCTCAGCGCGGTCGAGGACCGGGACGACCGGCCGTCCCGGTTCCTCACCGAACTGACAGCAGCAGCAGGTCCGGCAGCAGGTCCCGTCCCGCCGGGGCGGCGCCCGGCCGGCGGGGCACCGGAGGAGGTGCCGGTTCAACAGACCCTGTTCGCGGGCCGGGAGGATCTGCCCGCAGGTGACGGCACGCCCGCGCAAGTTCTCCCGGGTCGCCGCGGTGCGCCGGGCAGTTCCGCGGACTCTCTGCCGGACGGGGGGCCGGACGGGGGGCCGGACGCGGGGCCTGGGCGGACGGGCGACCGGGCGGGCGGACAGTCGGCGGGGGATTCGGACGGCGGCTTCACGGAACTGCGCGGTGCCGACCTCGATGCCCAGACCCTCGACCCGTCGGCCCTGGTGGCCAGGCTGCGTCGGGCCGTGTGCACGCCCGGCGCCGCCGACACCGCCCGCGGACGAGCGGCCGCCCGACAGCTCGCGCGGCTGGCCGCCGGCGGTGTGCCCGGTGCCGACCCGGATGGCTGGTGGGGCCGGGCGCCGCTGTCCGACGGCGGGCCCCGCATCGCGCCCGGGACCGAGCTGGTCCTGTCGCCGAGCCGGCTCGGCGAGATCGACACCTGCCCCCTGCGCTGGTTCCTCACCCAGGCCGGCGGGCGCCGCGCCGCGACGTCCGCTCAGCTGGTCGGGGTGCTGATCCACTCCCTCGCCGAGGAGGTCGCCCGCGGCAGCACCCCGGTTCAGCAGCTGGCGGCGCGGTTCGAGCAGCGGTCCGGCGAGCTCGGCCTCACCGAAGGTTGGGCCGATCGCCGGGAGCGGGCGCGCGTGGCCGGCATGGTCCAGGCGCTGGCCGCGTGGTTCCGTGCCCAGGCGGACGAGGGGTGGGGGGTCGACCGGGTCGAGGCGGCCATCGAGCACCGTGTCGACCACCCCGACGGTCCCCTGCTGCTGCGCGGACGTGTCGACCTGGTCGACCGCCCCGCCTCCGGGGGCGGCCTGCGGGTGATCGACTTCAAGACCGGCAAGACGGTCCGCGCCGCGCACGAGGTTGTTGCGGATCCGCAGCTGGCGACCTACCAGGCGGCGCTGGCGGCGGAGTCGGGGAGCCGGACCGGCGGCGCCGCGCTGGTGTTCCTGTCCAGGACAGGCGGCACCGGACTGCCGACGGTGCGGGGCCAGGCGCCCCCGGACGCGACCGGACACAGCTGGCTCGGTCCGCTGCTGGATCGCGCCGGCACAGTCGTGCGGGCACCGGCGTTCCCGGCACTCGTCAACGAAGGGTGCGGCCGGTGCCCGGTCCGCGAGTCCTGCCCCGCCCAGCCGACCGGTGTGCAGGTGACGGCGTGACCGCCTCGACCCGGCGGGGCCAGAGCGGCGACCCGGCCACACCCGGGGTCGGCGCCGCGACGCCGGCCGACCTGGCCGTGCTTCTCGGAGCACCGCCACCCACCGCGGAACAGGCCACGGTCATCGGCGCTCCGCTGCGCAGCGGACTCGTCGTCGCGGGTGCCGGTTCCGGCAAGACCGAGACGATGGCCAGCCGGGTTGTGTACCTGGTCGCGACCGGACAGGTCCGGCCGGGTGAGGTGCTGGGCCTGACGTTCACCCGCAAGGCCGCCGCCGAGCTGGCCGAACGGATCGCCGACCGACTGGACCGGCTCTTCCGGATGTATCCGGTGCTCGCCGCGGAGATCGGCGACGGCGACGGGACGGCCACGGTCAGCACCTACGACGGCTTCGCCCATCGAGTCGTGGTCGATCACGGTCTACGGCTCGGGTTCGAGCCGACGACCCGGCTGCTGCGCCCCGCGGAGGCCTGGCAGCTCGCCGATCGGGTCGTCCGGACCTGGGACGGGGAGCTGAGCGACTACCAGCCGGCAGTGTCGACGGCCGTCGAGGTGGTCCGGTCCCTGCACGACCAGCTCGCTGCACACGGGCGCGACGTCGCGGCGCTGGACCGGTTCCTCGCCGAGACCGTCGCCGGCGCCCGCGCGCTGCCGGACACCGTCCGGGGCAGGTCCTGGGCGAGTGAAGAGGTACGCGACTTCGTCGGACGGCAGCAGGCCCGGCGGGAGCTGCTCAGCCTCGTGACCCGCTACCGGTCCCGGCTCGGGGAGGTCGGGGCGGTGGACTTCGCCGGAATCGCGGAGGCGGCGGCACAGCTGGCCGAGCAGGTGCCCGAGGTCGCGGCGGCATCCCGCAGCGATTACCGGCTTGTGCTGCTCGACGAGTTCCAGGACACCAGCCCGGCTCAACTGCGCCTGGTCACCAGCGCCTTCGCGGGCATCGCGGTCACTGCCGTCGGCGACCCCCACCAGTCGATCTACGGCTGGCGGGGGGCCGGCGCGGACACCCTCGGCGCGTTCGGCCGGTCGCTGAGCGGCGACGGGACACGCGGGGACGGGACGCACGGATCATCCGGGTTCGCGACCCTGTCCACGAGTTTCCGCAACGCCGGCCCGGTCCTCGACGCGGCGAACGTGATCGCCGCGCCGCTGGCGGCGACCACGTCCGTGCGGGTGCCCACGCTCCTTCCGCTCCCTGACCGCACCGGGGGCCGGGTCGCGGTGACGATGTACCGGACCGCCGCCGAGGAGGCCACGGCGCTGGCGCAGACCGCTGACGCGGAGCTGGGCCCACAGCGTTCGGTGGCGGTGCTGGTCCGCTCCCGGCGGCAGGTCGAGCCGCTGCTGGCCGCGATGCGGTCGGCCGATGTCCCCGTCGAGGTTGTCGGGCTCGGTGGGCTGCTCGGCGTCCCGGTGGTCGTCGAGCTGCTCAGCGTCCTGCGGGTGGTCGCCGACCCGGACCGCGGGGACGCGTTGATGCGACTGCTGACCGGCGCCCGGTGGCGGCTCGGCCCCCGCGATCTCGACGGTCTGGCCGACCTGGCCCGACAGCTGCGCCGGCTCGGCGGGGAAGGACGGTCGCCGATCGGGGCGACCGGTCCAGCCCAGGACGGGCTGGCCCAGGACGGGCTGGCCGTCGACGAGCCCGACGCGGGCATCGTCGATGCGCTGGACCTGCTCGTCGAGCGGCCCCAGGCCGGTCGGTTCTCCGCGGCCGGGCGCCAGCGGCTCGTGCGGCTGGCTCGCGAGCTGCGTGAGCTCCGCACGCGGGTCGACCAGCCGCTGGGGGAGATGGTCGCCGACGTGGTCGCCGTCACCGGCCTCGGAACCGAGCTGGCCGCCGGCGGTTCCCGTGCCGCCGGCAGTGCGACCGACCTGGCCGCGTTCACCGAGGAGGCCGACCGCTACGCGCAGACCGGTGGCCGGGACGGCGCCGCCGGCGTGGCCGGGTTTCTTGCCTACCTCGACGTTGCCGAGCAGCGTGAGCGTGGCCTGGACCGCGGCGGAAACCCGACCGACGACGACCCGGACCCGGAGTCGGAACCGGAGACCGTCGAGGTGGCCCGCGGCCGCGTCCAGCTGTTGACCGTTCATGCGGCGAAAGGCCTGGAGTGGGACGTCGTGCTGGTGCCCGGCCTGGTCGACGGCGTCTTCCCGGCCGCGGCGCACAACGGGAAGGGCTGGATCAGCGACCTGGGTCAGCTCCCGCACCCGCTGCGCGCCGACCGGGCCAGCCTGCCGGCGCTGCGGGACCGCGCCGTCGCGGACACCGCGGAACTGAGGACCGAGCTCGCCCGGCACGGAACGGCCATGCGGCGGCACCGCCTGGCCGAGGAGCGGCGGCTGGCCTACGTCGCCGTGACCCGGGCGAGGGAGGTGCTGGTCGCCAGCGGCCACTACTGGGGGGGCACGAAGAGGGCGCGGGTCGTGGGGCCGTTCCTCACCGAGCTGCACGACCTGGCCCTGCGGCGGGTCGGTGGCACACCTGACGCCTGGCAGGTCGACCCGTGGGCCGACGACCCCGGCGAACCGCCGGACGCCGACGCGGCAGCGACCGCGCTGTGGCCGGCCCCCGTGGCCGGTGACGCGCATGCGGCTGGGGTCGAGGCGGGCGCTGCGCTGGTGTCCGCCGAGCTGGCCGCTGGCGTCGTGCCGGCGGGAGATGCGGACGACGAGCCGGCAGGAGGCGATGGCGGCGAGGCGGCCGGCTGGGCGCGCGACGTCGATCTGCTGCTCGGCCGAACCGACCAGCCGGCCGCGCCGGTCACCGCGGCGGCTTCCCCGGCCGATGGCCGGCCGCCGGTGCCGGCCGCTGTCGGCGCGACTGTCCTGGTGGACGTCCCGCTCCCCGGGGTCCTGTCCGTCAGCGGCCTGGTCGCCCTGGCGCGCGACCCGGACGGTTTCGCCCTCGATGTGCGCCGGCCCGTCCCGCGGGAGCCGCGGACGGCCACCCGACTCGGGACGCGGTTCCATGCCTGGCTGGAGCAGCGGTGGAACGGTGCCCGGCTGATCGATGTCGACGACCTGCCCGGGTCGGCCGACGACGCGACCGACGCGGTGATGCTCGACGACGCCGCGCTCCGTGCCCTGCAGGGCGCGTTCGCGGCCAGCCCGTGGGCCGACCGCGTGCCGACCGACGTGGAGTACCCGTTCGCGATGCCGATGGGGGCCGTCGTGCTCCGCGGCCGGATCGACGCGGTCTTCTCCGATGAGGGCACCGGCACGGTCGAGGTCGTCGACTGGAAGACCGGGCCCCCGCCGCGGGACTCGGCGAGGCTCGCCGGCGTCGCGGTCCAGCTCGCCGCCTACCGGCTGGCCTGGCACCGGGCGACCGGTGTCCCACTGGAGCACATCAGCGGTGCGTTCCATCACGTCGGGGAGGGGGTGACCGTCCGACCCGCTGACCTGCTCGACGAGGCCGGTCTGGTGGCCCTGGTCAGCCGCCTGCCGACCGGCGGTCCAGCGTGACCTGCAGGGCGCAGTGGTCCGACACCGGCAGCCGCCGCGCCGTCACCTCGGTCACTGTCGCGCCGAGCCCGCCGGACGCGAGGACATGATCGAACTGGATTCGCGGCCGGGAGGCCGGGTACGTCGGTACGACGGCCAGGGGATGCCAGCCGCGGGCGGCGTGGGTCAGCAGTGCCGGCATGTTCAGATCGCCGAGCAGCACCCGCGGTCCGGGCAGTCTGTCCAGCCACCGGGCCAGCCGCACCAGCTGGGTGACGTTCCAGCCGGGCACGAACGACAGGTGCGCGCAGGCGACCGTCACCGCACCGATCGGCGTGTCCAGCCGTGCCGCCAGGGCTGTACGGGGTTCGTCGGCCAGCATGGTCACCGAGCCGTTGGGCAGGAGCAGCGGGAACCGGCCGCGCGCCCGACCGAGCGGCAGGACCGTCAGGTCACGGATCGGGTACCGACTGGCCAGACCGATCCCGTAGCGCGGCCCGGCCGGCGAACCGGCGGACACGGCCGGCGAGCCGGCCGACAGGGCCGACCACTGTTCGCCCGGTGTCCCGGCGACGGTGGGCTCGAAGTGCCGGTGGGCAAGGCCAGCCGCCATTGCGACCTCGGTGGTCTGGTCGGTGCCGCCGGATCGGGACTGCCCGGCATCGACCTCCTGCATTGCGACCACATCGCTGTCCAGGACGGCGGCGGCCGCCCGCAGCGGCCGCGGGTCGGTCGCGTCCCCGGTCTGCAGCACCATGCCGTGCAGCAGGTTGAAGCTGGTCAGCCGCAGGACGCCGTCGGCGGAATGCCGTCCGTGCCCGGGGTCGACGGTCACCGGACCGGGACGGCCAATGCGGCGTCCAGGGCGATCTCGACCATGGCGGCGAACGTGGTCTCGCGCTCGGCCGCCGGCGTCGATTCGCCGCTGAGGACGTGGTCGGACACCGTGAGCACGGTCAGTGCCCGGCGACGGTGCATGGCGGCCAGCGTGTAGAGGGCGGAGGCCTCCATCTCCACGGCAAGCACCCCGTGCGCCGCAAGATTCGTCAGCATCTGCGGCTCGGCGGGGTAGAAGTCGTCGGTGCTGACCACCGGCCCGAGGTGCAGGGCGGAGCCGGCACCCTCGCCGGTCCGGGCGGCTGCGACGTCGGCCGCCGCACGTAGCAGCGCCCAGTCCGCGGTCGGCGCGAAGTCGACACCAGTGCCAAACCGGATGCGGTTGTTGCCGTTGTTCGTGCACGCCGCGGTCGCTATGACGACGTCGCGGACGTGGACCTGCTCGGCCATCCCACCGCAGGTGCCGACGCGGATCAGCGACTGGACGCCGTAGTCGGCGAACAGCTCGGTGGCGTAGATCGACGCGGACGCGGTGCCCATCCCGCTGCCCTGCACGGAGATCCGCTCGCCGCGGTAGGTCCCGGTGTACCCCAGCATCCCCCGGACCTCGGTGTGGCACGTCGCGCCGTCCAGGAACTGCTCGGCAATCCACTTGGCGCGCAACGGGTCACCGGGGAAGAGGACCCGCTCGGCGATCTGACCGGGTTCCGCCCCGATGTGGATGCTCACGGGCGGCGATCCTGCCACGGGGGACCACGGCGGCGGGTCGGCGCGAGATGGCCCCGGAGCTGCCGTAAGGACGACGCGGCCAAGCGTCCGGACTGCCTCGACGGCGGGAGCGGGTCCCGGACGACGCCGCGGGTTAGCGTCGTCGCTCGTGCCGAGCAGCGCGAACAGTGACCCCAGCCCGTCCGCGCACGTCCCGCAACCGGAGAGCCGGCTGGACCTGGAGCGGCTGGCGCTGTCCCGATCGGCCCTGGACCGCGCAGCGGACCGGCGACGTGACCCGCAGTGGTGGTCCAGCGTGCTCGCCGACCCGCGCACCCGATTCCTGCCCGTCGCCCACGGCCGGTTTCCCGTGCACCGAGAAGGCGACCGGCCGCGTTTGACGTGGTCCTCCGCACTGTCCGACCCCGGCGACCGGTTGCTGCTCGGCGTGGACGGGACCGGGCGAACCCACGTCGCTGTCCGGGTCGAGGAGCCCGGCGAGGACTGGGTGAGCCTGCGCGAGGTCGGTGGCGACCTGGACGACCTCGACGCCGGCGCGGCGACGCACGCGACGGCACTGGTGGCCTGGCACGCCGCCGAGGGCTACAGCCCGGCCTCGGGTCGACCGACCGTCCCGGCTCATGGGGGAACGGTCCGGGTCGACGAGGAGGGCCACGAGCTGTATCCGCGGACCGACCCGGCGATGATCGTGCTCGTCCACGATCGTGCGCTGCACGAACCGGACAGCCGCGCGCTGCTCGGCCACCAGCGGGTCTGGCCCGAGGGGAGGTACAGCTGCCTGGCCGGTTTCGTCGAGGCGGGGGAGTCCCTCGAGCAGTCCGTTGCCCGCGAGGTCGCCGAGGAGTCGGGGATCTCCGTCGACGCGATCCGCTACGCCGGCAGCCAACCCTGGCCGTTCCCCCGGAGCCTGATGCTGGGGTTCACCGCGCACGCCATCACGACCGACAGTCGGCCCGACGGCGACGAGATCGCCGACGTGCGGTGGTTCACCCGGGAGCAGTTGCGTTCCGACATCGACGCCGGGCGGGTCCTGCTGCCCGGCCGGGTGTCGATTGCTCGACGCCTCATCGAGGGCTGGTACGGCTCGGAGCTTCCTGGCGACTGGTGACCCGGAGCTGCCCGGCGGACCGCTGAGCCCGCCGCGGCGAGCTCGAGCCGGAGGCCCGCCGCTCAGCGGGCGGCGGCCCCGAGGCGCTCGGCCACCACTGGGGGCGCCGGGTTGGTCGCCGTGCTGCCGTCCGGGAACAACACCGTGGGGACCACCCGGTTGCCGCCGTTCACGCTCATCACGTACTCGGCGGCAGCGTCGTCAGCCTCGACGTCGGTCTCGTCGTAGGCGACCCCGGTGCGCTCCAGACCAGACTTCAGCCGGGCGCAGTAGGGGCACCAGCTGGTGGTAAAGATCATCGGGCGCTCGGTCGGCGTAGGCCAGCTGGCCATTCGGGACTCCTCGTCGTGGGGACTGTGCATGTCGCGCCGGCCGCCCTGGCGCCGGCCGAGCTGGCCCGGCCGATCGGTGTACCGGCCGAGCTGAGCCGGCCGATCGGTGTCGGCCGCCGCTGGGAGGATGAACGCATGTCCACCCAGACTGCTTCCCCGCGCCTGCCCGGAGCAGCGACCGGTGTCGGACGGTCGACCGGTCCCGGCCTGGCGGCGGGGACCGCTACGGATCCGGTCGAGCGCGTGCTCGCCGGCCTGGACCCGGAGCAGCGGGCCGTCGCGGAAGCGCTGCACGGACCGGTCTGCGTGCTGGCCGGCGCCGGGACCGGTAAGACCCGGGCCATCACCCACCGCATCGCACACGGTGTCCTGACCGGCACGTACGCCCCGGCGCAGGTGCTGGCGGTGACCTTCACCACCCGCGCGGCGGGGGAGATGCGGGGCCGGCTGCGGGCGCTGGGCGCCGGTGGGGTCGCCGCGCGCACGTTCCACTCCGCCGCGCTGCGTCAGGCCCGCTACTTCTGGCCGCGGGTGCACGGCAACGACCTGCCGGCGCTGGTCGACTCCAAGCTGCCGCTGGTGGCCGAGGCCGCGTCCCGGATCCGGCTCGGGGTGGACCGGACGATCCTGCGCGATCTCGCGGCCGAGATCGAGTGGTCGAAGGTGTCCAACGTCGACCCGGACTCCTACGCCGTGGCGGCGGCGCGCGCCCGCCGGTCCGTGGCCGGGGTCGACCCGGCAACCGTCGCCCGGGTGATCAGCGGCTACGCGATCGTCTGCGCCGACCGCGGGCGGATCGACCTGGAGGACGTGCTCCTGCTCACCTGTGCCCTGATCGCGGACGAGCCCCGGGTGGCCTCGGCCGTGCGCTCGCAGTACCGGCACCTGGTGGTCGATGAGTACCAGGACGTGAGCCCGTTGCAGCAACGGCTGCTCGACCTCTGGCTGGGCGACCGCGCGGAGGTCTGTGTCGTCGGCGACCCCGGCCAGACCATCTACTCCTTCGCCGGCGCGTCGCCGCGCTATCTGCTCGACTTCGGCCGGCGGTACCCGACGGCGACGCTGGTCCGGCTGGAGCGCAACTACCGGTCGACCCCGGAGGTGCTCTCCGTCGCCAACCGGGTGCTCGGACAGGCCGCGGACCGCTCCGCGAGCGGTGCTCGTGTCCCGCGGCTCGTGCTGCGCGCACAGAACCACTCCGGGCCGGAGGTCGGGTTCACCGGATTCGCCGACGGGGTGGCGGAGGCGACGGTCATCGCGAAGGAGATCGCCGCTCTCGTCAGCGGGCCGGATGCGGTCCCAGCCCGGGAGATCGCCGTGCTGTTTCGGGTGAACGCGATGTCCGCGGAGTTCGAGCAGGCGCTCGACGACGCGCACGTCCCCTACGTCCTGCGTGGTGCCGAGCGGTTCTTCGACCGGGAGGAGGTCCGCCGCGCGGTCACCCTGCTGCGCGGGACGGCACGCGCCTGGGCTGCCGGAACGCTCGCCGAAGCGGTCGATGCCGGGGAGTCCGGCCTGGTCGACCGGGTCCGCGACGTGCTCCGGTCGGCCGGGTGGTCGGCGGAGGATCCGCCCGGGAACGGGCGGGCACGTGAGCGATGGGAGTCGCTGGCCGCGCTGGCGGGGCTGGCCGCCGACACTGCCGCCACCGCGCCGGCGGCCACCCTGACGGACTTCGTCGTCGAGCTGGACGCCCGGATCGAGTCCGCCCACGCGCCGGTCGCGGACGGCGTCACCTTGTCCTCCCTGCACTCGGCGAAGGGCCTGGAGTGGGACGTGGTCTTCCTGGCCGGTGTCCACGAGGGCGGACTGCCGTTGTCCTACGCCGAGACCCCGGACGAGGTCGAGGAGGAGCGCCGGCTGCTCTACGTCGGCGCGACCCGGGCCCGTCGGCTGTTGCGGGTGTCCTGGTCGGCGACCCGGACACCGGGCGGTCGGGGCCGGCGGACGGCGTCGCGCTTCCTCGACGGGATCCGGCCCGCGGACACCGCGCCCGACCGCGACCGCCGTCGGTCCGGCGGCGGCTCGGCAGACCGGCGGCGCACGACCAGTGGTTCCTGCCGGGTGTGCGGTGCGCCGCTGGCCACGCCGGCCGAGGTGACCCTTGGCCGGTGCGCGGGATGCCCGTCCGCCTACGACGAGGCGCTGTTCGAGCGACTGCGGTCCTGGCGCACCGACACCGCGCGCGAGCAGAAGGTGCCCGCCTACGTGGTGCTGACCGACGCCACCCTGCAGGTGCTCGCGGAGCGCCGCCCGGCGAGCGAGCGCGAGTTGGTGGCCGTCCCCGGCATCGGCGCGGTCAAGGTGACCCGGTACGGCGAGGACCTGCTGCGGCTGTGTGCGACGGTCGGTGCCCCCGATGCCGGGTGAGCCCGGTTTCGGTGTCCGAGCGGTGCGACGCCGGGCCGCCAAGAGAACTGCTGGTTAATTCCGTTGCCCGCGAGGGGCGCGGGCGATAACGTCTGTCCTGGCCGGTGGAGAGCCCCGATTGCCCGAGCCGACTGCACCGAGCACGGCGAAACACTGACCACGCCGGAACACGCACAGAACGCCGACAGACACCGAACGCCGACAGAATCAGTGCACGACCCAGCGGACGAAGGAGGTGCCCCGATGGAGCTCATGACGCCGACCGTCGACCTGACCGGTCCGTCCGTTGCCGCTGTCCTGCCGGGCACCGACACCTGGCGGCACGGGTTCGAGGAGAGCAGCGTCTCGGGGCGCGAAGGCTCGGACAGCCGTGTCGCCACGGCCGCTCTCCCGACCGGCGATTCGCGGCCCGTCCCGTCCATCAACCCGTCTGAGTTCCGCGAGTTCGCGCGGGAGATCCCGGTGTAGCAGCACCGACGACCTCCTCGAGGCCGCGGATCCGGGACTCCCGG
>JAABUT010004624.1_pt1 | contig 10779 bp, 14 predicted proteins | sample 5559281 | NCBI WGS metagenome assembly JAABUT01 (sample SAMN10711880, study PRJNA513359) | rock metagenome | isolation source: Antarctica rocks | place: Antarctica: Victoria Land, Ricker Hills nord | collected 2016-01-04 | reverse complement strand
CCGGGTGAAGGTCGGAAAAACCGCCCTCTACGACGCCCTCGCCGACACCGGCGAGGCCCCCAAGGCCTGAGTTCCCGCTCCGTTCGACCTTAGCGTACGCTCAGCTCACTTTCTTGCAGCGACCCCATCAAGGCCTGGAAAACCCATCTCGCGGCCGATCGAACCTCCTGCTCCAGGGCCGTGGCCAATCAGTTCAGGCTGTTCCTCCACGCCGGGGCCTACTGGATCCTGTGGAGGCTGCGCAGCGCCATGCCGAAGCGGTCCGACTGGCGCCTCGCCCAGTTCGACACTCTGCGCCTGCGCCTGATCAAGATCGCCGCCCGCGTCGTCGAGATGAGGACCCAGATCCGCATCCACATGCCGACGGCGTCGCCCGTGCAGGCGATCCTGCGCCTCGTCCTCGGCCGCATCCTGCGCCTGGCGACATAAACGACGGGGCCGCGCCGCCCCGTCACCCCCACACTTCCCGCAACCCCCAACCGCCCGAAACCCGACCGATCCGCCCGCCGCCATGCGCGACGCGGCAGGACCATGTCTGATCGCTTTCAAGTTGTATTATGGACAGCAGTCAAAACCAGTTCGCCGCCACGCTGAATTAAGCGGGCTAGCGCGTGCAAGGCGGCAGCCAGACGCAGAGGCACGGCATCTGCCACGGGATCACCCGGCCACGAGGCAAGCAGCCCACATATGGACCCAGCGCGGTGAAGCTCTTTCCCCGCCTGATTCAAGAGCGCCGCCATCAACGGAGATTTTAACTCGGCACAAGCTCGAGACTGGGTACGAAAGGCATCGATCAGATCGGCAGGGCTCTTCATGCGTTCTCTCGGCCGCTAACAGAGGACGTGAATACAGTCCCAGCACTTGTGCTCGGCAAGCGGTTCTTGCCTATCAGGGCTGCGATCGCACAATGCCGTTTGGGGTAAGCCAGCGAAGGTGACGCTCATTTCTCGTCAGCCTGGGCCTGGGCCAGGTCGCGCGATGTCGGGAACATCGCCCCTTGACCATGCAAGACGCCCCGGCTGTCGGTCAGTTGCCATACGGTGCCATCTTCGATGAAGAAGCGACGGCCGGACCGACTGATGCGCAGCCCCTTGTAGCGATCAGCGAAACCATCGCGGGCCACACGGCTCAACAGGTGCTGTCTTTCGGTACGGTTCGGCTCCTCTGCGGACAATCGAGACGGAAGCGCGGTGAACTCCGACCAAGAATACTCGAAGCGGCGCTGTGCGGCCTTGTTCGCGTAGATGAAACGGGGGTCAGCTTCCGTGTTGTGGGCCACAACGCAGCAGGGCGCGTCCTCATAGAGCCAAAGGGCCGCCTCGACGTCGTTGAGGTCGCCGGGTACGAGTGATTTGCCCACGACACGCCTGTAACTTTCGAACAGGATTACCGACAGGCCTAGATATGGTAGCGTACCGGGACGGGCATTCTCAGTTTCGTCAGCGTTCATCTGACATTGACCTTCCAAAGTCTCTATTTCTGGGAAGTGGCGAGGCAACGCGCCAAGACCTCGGGTATTGTGCTGTTATGACATATCTATTCAGCTGCGGAGGCGGTCGGAGATCGTGACTCCGGCTTTATCGATAAGACCATGTCAATGCGATCGCTATACACCTTACGGCCTCCAACCAAATACAGGGATGACAATCAACCTTCCGGATGGGGCGGCTGGAGGCGTGCCGCTTCGACCTAGCACCAAGGTCCTTCCTCCTTGTCTCTGCTTCTTCTTGACTGTTTCGATCGTGCTCTTGTGTCTTCCTTAGCTTCCTGATCCTCGGCGGCCTGAACGGCTCGTGAATTACGCAAGCCCCTGCAACGCGCCAATCTGACATGATATCGTGTCAGATTGCAAGCGCCATTTCAAGCGTGCAGCTATGTCGAAGGATGATGGACCTGCCTGGCATGGTTTGTCCGGCAAACCAGGGCAGCACCGAATCGCGATGAAAGAGAAGCTGCACTCAGAGCGGAAATGGGGTGCCAAGACTGCCGACGAGCGCGTGCCGAGCGGCGGCGCCAGCTTATGTTGGCTGCCATTAAAATCTACGGAGAGAGAGGCTTCCGCAACTGCAGCGTCAAGACCGTCTGCAATGCAGCCGGTCTGACGGAACGCTACTTCTACGAGTCGTTCTCGAACGGCGAAGACATGTTGCAGCAGTGCTTCAGGCTGGTCACGAGCGAGTTGATCCTGACGATGCGCGAGACGGCTGAGAACGCCGTTGGACATCCGCGCATGCGCGTCCGCGCGGCGCTCCTGACTTATCTAGTCCACCGCGTCATTGACAGCGATTGGTTTTTTGAATCGATGCCCGCTGCGGATCAAGGGGGGTCGGTTGGATGTGCGCCAAAGCTATTGCAGTCAAGAAGCACATAGTGACGCTGAGTGCGGAGGAACGCGAGCGCCTGCAAGCCCTGATCCGGGGCGGCAAGCATCCGGCGCGCAAGCTGATGCGGGCGCGCATCCTGCTCAAGGCCGATGCCTCCGAGGCCGGCGAGGCCTGGAGCGACAGCAAGATCGCCGAGGCCCTGGACACCGGTCTGGCGACGGTTGCGCGGGTCCGCCAGCAACTCGTCGAGGAGGGGGTCGATGGCGTGCTCACGCCCAAGCGCTCGCCAAATTCCGCGAGGCGGCGGATCTTCGACGGCGCCAGCGAGGCCAAGCTGATCGCCTTGGCCTGCTCCACGCCCCCCGAGGGCTATGCGCGATGGACGCTGCAGATGCTGGAAAGCCGCGTCGTCGCGTTGAACATCGTCGAACGGGCCAGCGACAACACCATCGGGCGGACGCTCAAAAAAACATCCTCAAGCCGCATCTGAACGAGCAATGGGTGATCCCGCCGGACGCCAACGCCGCTTTCGTGGCCGCCATGGAGGATGTCATCGAGGTCTACCACGACACGCATTTCCCGAAAGCCGGCAAGATCGTCCTCGTGCAGGACAATCTCAGCACCCACAAACCGGCTTCGCTCTACGAAGCCTTCCCGGCCGAGGAAGCCCGCCGCCTCGTCGAGCGGTTCGAGTGGCATTACACCCCAAAGCACGGAAGTTGGCTGGACTTGGCGGAAAGCGAACTCAGCGTGCTGTCGCGCCAATGCCTCGATCGGCGCATCCCCGACAAGGACACCCTGATCAAGGAAGTCGCCGCATGGCAGAACGACCGCAACAAAAAGCACGCCAAGGCCGACTGGCACTTCACCACCGCCGACGCCCGCGTCAAGCTGAACAGACTCTACCCAACATTATGAATGACTCAGTGGACTAGAACACCTGAGGGGAAACCCGCCTGCGGCCCGGCTCTTTCTCGTGGAAATGGCCAGCATCAGCCGCGAGGCAGATGCCCTGGTCGCCGACAGCCTGGACGAATTCGGCCGCCTTCTGCTCGACATCCTGCAGCGCGAATCAGACGATGAGGCGGTCTCACCTTTTCTGTTGCGGGGCGTCATCGGCGGTGGGCTTCATATCGCCAGGGCGTGGGCGGCGAACGGCTTCTTGGAGAGCATCGAGGATGTCGCCGAAACGGCCTTAAGGCTCTACTTCTTGGTCGAATAACCGGAATACCTGCTCGGCCGAGTGACCGAGCACCGTAGAGAGGCTGATGCGCGAGATGGGCCTGCAGGGGGTGATCCGCGGCAAGCCCGTGCGAACCACCGTCAGCGACAAGGCCGCGGCTTGCCCGCTCGACCACGTCAACCGCCAATTCCACGCCCCGGCGCCCGATAGATTGTGGCTGTCGGACTTCACCTATGTCGCGACCTGGGCGGGGTTCGTCTACGTCGCCTTCGTCATTGACGCCTACGCCCGGCGGATCGTGGGCTGGCGCGCCAGCCGCACCGCACACGCAGGCTTCGTCCTCGACGCCCTCGAACAGGCCCTGCACGAGCGGCGCCCGCAACGCCGCGGCGGCCTCATTCATCATTCGGACCGCGGGTCTCAATACGTGTCCATCAAGTACACCGAGCGCCTGGCCGAAGCCGGGATAGAGCCGTCCGTCGGCAGCGTCGGCGATAGTTACGACAACGCGCTCGCCGAGACGATCAACGGTCTCTACAAGGCCGAGGTGATCCATCGCCGAGGTCCATGGAAATGCTTCGAGGCGGTCGAGCTCGCCGCCCTCGAATGGGTCGACTGGTTCAACAACCGACGGCTCCTCGAGCCCATCGGCAACGTTCCGCCGGCGGAGGCCGAAGCCGCCTACTATGCCTCGGTGCAGCCGTCCGCTATGGCGGCATGACACAAACCAAACGGCCTCCGGCAAACCCGGGGCGGCTCAGCGCAACCAAGGCGATCGAGTTTGGTCCGGTACCTCGAAGCGCACAGCGTCTCGGGTTTCACTCCCTCGACGGTCTGGAACGATGGCTACGTGCCAGAAGCTAAATCACCGGTGTTTGAGCTGGAAATCTGACACCCGGGATCATCCACCCGGCTGAAATGCATCTTCGGGTATATTAATATCTGACTCCCAACCTTCGGATGAAGCTTTGTTCTGCAAACGAGTGATTCCGGAACGTCTCTAACTCTTTACAGAATGCGCCTTTTGCAAAGAGTGCTCATGCACTGCGATCCGCTGCGCCGGCCGACATAGGCGGTGCCGTTTAAGTCGTCGGCTGCATCGCCAGCGGCGTCTATGTGTAGGCGCTCGCAATCATCGCGGCTCGTGCTCGCAACAGCGCTGATTCCTGCTCGGATTAGCTGACAATGGGAGGGTGCCGTGCTCGCATTATCTGCCACTGCGCTTGCCATCATCGGGCCGTGCTCGCCAACGGAGGATCGTGCTCACATTGGCTGCCAATGAGCGCGGCTGTCCGGTTCACACCGGCACGCCCGCAACGCGCAGCTGCTCGGCGAACTCGTGGGCGCGGTCACCTGGGAGCGTGCCGGCGAGGAAGTCTCGAATTTCTGCGGGCTTGGCATGAAGCAGCACGATCAGCGCAGGCTCGCTCTCTACGAGCAGCGTTCGACGCCCTCCGTGACGGCCTCGAACTGCCGCCCCCACGCATTTATCGCCTCCACCACCGGCTGCAGGTTCCGGCCCAGCGGGGTCAGCGAATACTCCACCTTGGGCGGCACCTGAGGGTATACCTCGCGGTGAATCAGTCCGTCCGCTTCCATCTCGCGCAGCTCCTGGGTCAGCATCTTGGGAGTGATGGAACCGCGCGTGTTCCTCCCGTTGATGGTGCGCTGCAGCTCGGCGAAGCGCATCGTTCCGTCGAGCAGGTAGTAAACGATGAAGATCTTCCAGCGGCCCTCGATGGCCCGCATGGCTCGCTCGGCTGGGCAGGCGGTCATGGAGCGTCGATTCATGGTATCCATTAGGGAAGTATAGCACTGTTAAGTGCGTATTGCATTCCCAAATAGCGAAGCGCATCATGCTTCTATGATCAATTTCACTACCACCCTAGGGAGCTGGACGATCGACAAGCTCCTTGAAACCGAAATTACCAACATCACCACGCAGTTCCTCTTTCCAGACTGGGGCGACGAGCCCCATCCCGAACCGTTCGCTTTGAGCATTCACACCATGGTGCTTCGCAACGGCAAGCAGACCATTCTGATCGATACCGCCGCCGGCAACGGCAAACACCGGCCCGAGACCCTGTTCCTCGACCACCTGGACACGCCGTACCTGTCCCGGCTGGCCGCGCTGGGCATCGCCCCGGAGGCGGTCGACTTGGTGCTCTTCACCCACCTGCACGTCGACCACGTCGGCTGGAACACGCAGTTCCGCGACGGCGCGTGGCGTCCGACCTTTCCCAACGCCCGGCACCTCTGCACGGCCCGCGAGCTCGACGCCTACACCGACCCTTCGGTTCTAGGCCCGGAGAACAACCACGTGCTCGCCTACGCGGACAGCGTGCTGCCCGTGCGCGAGGCGGGACTGATCGACACGGTGAAGGCGGACGGCCGCGAGGTGCTTCCCGGAATCTCGTTCCTGTCGGCTCCCGGACACAGTGTGGACCATTCGGTCATCCGGCTGGCCGACGGCGCGGAGGTCGCGCTCTTCATCGGCGACTTGATACACCATCCGCTGCAGGTAGGCCGGCCGGAGCTGTCCAGCGTCTTCTGCCTGGACCGGGCGCAGGCCCGGCAGTCACGCGAGCGCATCCTCCCGCTGGCGGCCGAGCAGAACGCGCTGATTTTCCCCTCCCACTTCGACGGCAGCTCGGCCGGCCGTGTGCTGCGCCGCGGCAACGCCTACGCCTGGGAACCGGCATGATCCGGAACCTCTCCGTCCCCGGCGAGGCCGTTCGGCTTCGCCTGCACCACAAACGGACGGCCGCGATGCTGACGACGTCTGGCTGCCCTCGTGGCTCCGAGTGCTCACCCTGAAGTCGTGATGGTCTACGCTCAGGCCGAACGCTAATGGGACCCGTCAGCCAAGCTGGGTAAGTGTAGCCGCTTGCCATCGTCGGCAGTCATGCTCGCCAACGGCGCCGGAAGCCGCTTGGATTGGCTGACAGTGGGCTGAAGCTTGTGCCCACGCTCTGCGCCTCCCTGCTTGCCATCGTCATGTCTCAAAAGGACACCGTTTTCCGAAGAGTCTGTTTCGGCTAATCGGCCAACGTTGTCGCGGGTGGTTTCAGATGTCAGCTCGTGGCAAACCGATGGCGAATGTCGTTGCCTTCGATCGCGCCACTTGCAGCGAGTCTCGTTACCTCAGGAAGCTACGGGCTCAATTTCAGAAATCGAGAATGGCGGCTTGGGGCGGCCTTCGAGGGGAACTTGTAAACGGCTCTGTTGTTGAAGGTCAACGCACTGTCGGATCTTGGCAGATTCCCCTGGGATTTTGGCGTCGCCGCCGAGGTCCGCCGCTGCTAGCCTCGTGCAGCTATCGAGGCCGTTGCCGTGACCTGGTGGAAGAAGGAGGGTGACCCGTTCCGCGGGGTCATGCACGAACCGCGGCCCAAGCTCGGCCGCGAGGCCCGTCTCGAAGCGCAGGTCGAAGCCGCCGACCAGCGCACGTTGACGAACATCAACGTGTAAGCGCGCATTCTCTCCACTACGTTTCGAGATGATGGCTATGCAGCCTAGATTCAGATATCGCCAGCATGACCAGCCAGACGAGGTGGGCCGCGATGATTGAAGTCGAGTACATCCTAGGGCATTCGGAATCGGAAGTCCGGCGCCTGATGCTACAAGCTGCGATGCTCCGGCCGTTGACAGAACGGTTGCTTCTCTACGCCGGCCTTGCCCCTGGGATGCGAGTGCTGGATGTCGGGTGCGGCGTCGGCGACGTCGCCATGCTGGCCGCTTCCATCGTGGGGCCGTCCGGCAACGTCGTGGGGGTGGATCGGGAGGCGGTTGCCATAAACGCAGCGCAGCAACGGGCCGAGGCCGCCGGGTTGGCCATCCAGTACCGCCAAGCCGCCATCGAGAAACACCCGGATCTCGGTGAGTTCGACTTCGCGATTGGCCGCTACGTCCTGTCGCATCAGCCAGACCCCGCGTCCTTCATGCGGACGGTATCGTCCTATGTCAGGCAAGGTGGGATGGTTGCCTTCCACGAAGCCTTAGTGACGCGCGATCTACTCCAATTGAACCGCGCCCCGCTTTGGCAACGGGTTGTGGATGTGACCATCTCTGCTTTCGGAGCCGCCATGCAGCATCCGGATATTGGGGCGAGGTTAGTCGAGACCTTCCACGAAGCTGGACTTGATGGTGCGACCGTCTGGTGCGACGTCATGACTTACTGCGACCCCGACAATCCAGTTTTCACTTGGTTCTCCTTGGTCCTGAAAAGCTCCTTGCCCTACATTGAGCGCCTTGGTCTTGCGACGGCGGCAGAACTGGACGTGGGCACGCTGGAGGACCGGTTGCGGAAAGAGGCAGCTTTCCTGCACAGCCAGGTGATGTTTCCTTCCCAATTCTCCGGCTGGGTCCGCAAGCCGTAGGCAGGGGAATCGGGTGAAGGAAGCATGCGGCGATGAGGTTTGCGAGAATGTCGTCATCCCAGGCCGCGACCTTGCATTTGAGGCGGAGTGAATCCTTGCCTGGCGCGGCGTTGTTGCATGGATCCTGCCGGTGGCGCTGCAGCCAGAGGCAATGTAGGAGGTTTGTTCCTTCTCTGACCCCTGGATGCCTACCTTGCCTTTCAAGTTGGACCAGCACCGCCGCCAATACATCCCCAAGCAGAAGCACAAGCTCATGAATTAGCGTGAGTATGACGCCAGCCTACGCCAGCGCGGCAGCCTGACGGTTTGGTTTACGGACGAACCCATCGAGAGCTGGCGGGCGGAGCCGCGCACGACCCCGGGCGGGCAACGTTGGTATTCGCCCCTGGCGATTCTGACTGCACTCACGCTCCGGGCCGTGTTCCGCCTGGCCCTGCGCCAAACGGAGGGCCAGATCGGCTCCATCATCGGCCTGCTCGGGCTCGATCTGGCCGTGCCGGACCATTCGACCCTTTACCTTCGCCCGTTGGACGTGCTTCACGGGCCGGCGTCGGTCCTCCAAGATCCCATGAAGCCCGGCGCGATCTTCACCAGAGAGGACAAGCGAGACGGTTCGAGCCATTCGGACAGACTCGCACAACCCAAACGCCTTGTGAATCCTCCGTTCGCGTCAGTGCACTAGGAACGGCAACCCGCCCTCGAACCGGCGAAACGGGCTTCTCTGGGATCGCTGGCACCGTGAACGAACGGGCAACTCAGAATTCGCCAACGGCATCCAATCTGAACCGCGCCGGGTTTGCCGGAGGCTCCAAGCCTTGAGAGGATGGAGCGATGAGCAAGCCAACGACGAACAAGTTTTCAGCCGAGGTGCGGGATCGCGCCGTGCGGATGGTATTTGATCACCGGGCGGAGCACCCGTCGCAGTGAGCGGCGATCAACTCGATTGCCGGCAAGATCGGCTGCACGGGGGAGACGCTGCGCAGCTGGGTGCGCCGGTCCGAGCGCGACCAAGGGCTGCGGGCGAAGCCAGCTTGAGGCTCCAACCAGCCTCGCTGGTTGGAGAAGCTGGCGGAGGGCGGTCCCACGACGCAGGACGCCGACCGGATCAAGGCGCTGGAACGCGAGAACCGGGAGCTGCGTCAGGCCAACGAGATCCTGCGCAAGGCGTCGGCGTATTTTGCCCAGGCGGAGCTCGACCGCCCATTCAGGCGATGATCGCCTTCATCGACGAGCATCGCGGGGCGTACGGGGTCGAGCCGATCTGCAAGGTGCTGCCGATCGCCCCGTCGACCTACCGTGCTCATGCCGCCCGGCGGGCCGACCCGGCAAGGCTACCGGCGCGCGCCCAACGCGACCTCGTCCTGAAAGCCGACATCCGGCGCGTGTTCGACACGAACTTCGGCGTCTACGGCGTGCGCAAGGTGTGGCGGCAGATCGGGCGGGAGGGAAAGGATGTGGCCCGCTGCACGGTCGCCCGCCTGATGCGGCAGATGGGCCTGCAAGGCGTCGTGCGCGGCCGCGAGGTCCGCACCACCATCAGCAACCCGGCCACGGCCTGTCCGCTGGACCGGGTGAACCGGCAGTTCCACGCACCACGGCCGAATGCGCTGTGGCTGTCGGATTTCACCTACGTCGCGACCTGGCAGGGCTTCGTCTACGTCGCTTTCGTCATTGATGCCTATGCCCGGCGCATCGTGGGCTGGCGTGTCAGCCGCACGGCGCACACGGGCTTCGTGCTGGATGCCCTGGAGCAGGCCTTGGCCGAGCGTCGCCCGGCGCAGGGCGGCAGCCTGGTGCATCACAGCGACCGGGGCGTGCAATACGTCTCGATCCGCTACACCGAACGTCTGGCCGAAGCGGGCATCGAGCCCTCTGTCGGCAGCATTGGCGACAGTTACGACAACGCTTTGGCCGAGAGCGTCAACGGCCTCTACAAGACCGAGGTCATTCGGCGCCGAGGGCCATGGCGCTCGCTCGAAGCCGTGGAGTTCGCCACCCTCGAGTGGGTGGACTGGTTCAATAACCGAAGGCTGCTCGAGTCGATCGGAAATATGCCTCCCGCTGAAGCCGAAGCGCGATACTATGCCGAGCTTGAGACCCTCGCCATGGCGGCGTGACTCAATGAAACCAGCCTCCGGCAAACCCGGCGCGGTTCAGGCCGTCTGACGAAGCGAAACAGCCCTTTCATCGAGGGCTTCTTCTCCAAGCTCACGCGGGAAAGCCTGAAGCGGGGCGTCTTCCGCTCGGTCGATGATCTCGAAAAGGCGATCACCCGCTACATCGCTGCGACCAACATGGACCCCAAGCCCTTCGTCTGGACCGCCACCGCCAAGGCCATCAGCGCCAAACTCGCCCTGAACCATCCGTCTGAGTCAGTGCACTTGCCCATTTTCGGCCGTCTGTGGAGCCTCAAACCTGACCCTGTAAGGTTCGATATTCGCATCTCTTTTCAGCTCACCGTGACATTGCGGCGTATCTCCGTCATGACTACGAGCGCATGCCGATCCCGCCGCTTGTCTCGGCTCCGACGAACCGCGCGGCCCTGATGGCCGCGACGATCGCGTCCGCGTCACCGACAAGGTTGAAAAGGAGAAGCACCAGACGCGCATTCAAGGCCCGGCTCTCCGCCTCGCCAAGCCCCGAGTGGGCGTCGATCAGCTCGGCGTAAAGGTCGTCGGCCCGCTCGGACAAGCGATCCGTCGACAGGTCGACGGCAGTCACGCGACCTCCACCGAGGAAGGGCTCGATGTGAATAGGCGTGGAATAGGGGCTCTGGCGCACTTTTGGTGCTGATCGGCGCCTTTCTCACGCGGGCTGGACCATTCGAGCGCGCAGGAGATCGACCTTGCCGCGGCCGTACATCTGACGTTTAACGAGCTTGAGCCGGGTGACT
>JAABUT010004622.1_pt1 | contig 10782 bp, 10 predicted proteins | sample 5559281 | NCBI WGS metagenome assembly JAABUT01 (sample SAMN10711880, study PRJNA513359) | rock metagenome | isolation source: Antarctica rocks | place: Antarctica: Victoria Land, Ricker Hills nord | collected 2016-01-04 | reverse complement strand
GGACCTGTTCGTGCACGACTACGCCTGGTTCTGCCCGCGCATCGCGCTGGTCAGCACCGGCCGCCGCTATTGTGGGGAGCCCGATGTCGCGGGCTGCGAGGCCTGCATCGCCGACCTGGGCAGCAATTTGCACGAGGATATTCCGATGCCGGCGTTGCTGGCGCGCTCGGCCACCGACATGGCGTCGGCTCGGCAGGTCATCGCGCCGTCCTCGGACGCGGCGGCGCGTATCCGGCGGCATTTCCCCGGCGCTGAGCCCATGGTGCAGCCGTGGGAGGACGACGCAATCCTGGCTCCGCTCGCGCCCACGCCGCCCGGCGCCGTCCGCCGCGTATGCGTCGTGGGGGCGATCGGGGTGGAGAAGGGCTACGAGGTCTTACTCGCCTGTGTGCGGGATGCCCGGGCGCGATCATTGCCGCTGGAGTTCGTCATCGTGGGCTACACCGCCGACGACATGCGGCTGATGGATGCCGGCCCGGTGTTCGTCACCGGCGAGTATGCCGAGGACGACGCGGTCGCGCTGATCCGTGCGCAACAGGCGCATCTGGCGTTCATCCCGTCGGTGTGGCCCGAGACGTGGTGCTTCGCGCTGAGCCGCGCCTGGGAGGCCGGGCTGGCCGCGGCGGCATTCGACTTGGGCGCCCAGGCGGAGCGGATTCGCGCAACCGGACGCGGCTGGCTGTTGCCGTTGGGCCTGCAGGCCCAGGCGGTGAACGACGCGCTGCTTGGTTTGCAAACCCAGCCGATGCCGACCGCGCACCATCTTATTCCCACCCCGGCACGGCTTGCACCGGCATACGTGCCGTCGCAGTCTTCACACCTCTGACGACTCCGCATTCCGCCGACAGACCACGAGCACGAGAGAGACCGATGTCCAGCACTGCTGTGTCCAAGACCATCACCGAGCTGAAGGTGTCCGCGCATCTGATGACCTTGGACGCTGGCTTGTTCTGCGTGTTCAACAGCCCCGGAGCCCCGCCTCCCGACGTGAAGACGGGCCTGCCGGGCGTGCGGCTGTCGGCAGCGCCTGCGCCGGCCGGGTTTGGCGGAAAGGTCAGCATCAGCGGCTTCAATGCCGGCGGCTGGCTCGGTGGCGAGGATGGCGCGGCGCTGGTACGCGTGAGCGGCGGTGCCGCCCAGGTGCTCGTCACGGTCTATCAGGATCCGGAGGGCCAACATGATGCCCCGAAGCTGCAGGTCATTCGCCTGACCGAGGATGCTGCCGAGGTCCCGACCGAGGCTTCGGCACAGTCTCTGGCCGCTCCCGCTCCCGGCAATGCGCCTGCGGATGCAAGCCCCGGCAGGAAGATCGAGGTCGCGGCCCACATCTATGGGCTTGGCGATGTCGGCGGCCTACTCGGCGAGTGGATGGGGGAGCGGGGCAGCAAGCGCTGGATCGAGGGGTTTGGGCTGATGCCGGGCGAGGAAGTGGCCCCGGCCGACATCGAATACCAGGCGGTGTTGGGCCGCGGCTGGCTGTCCCCCTGGTCCGAGGGTGGACAGTTCTGCGGCAGCCGCGGCATGTCGCTGCCCATCCTGGGCTTGCGCGTGCGGCTGCATGGCGCTGCCGCCAGCACGCATGCGGTCTCGGTCTCGGCCACGTTCGTGGACGGGACGGAGATTGGCCCCGTTTCGGATGGGGAGCCGTGCGAGGCGCCGAGCCTTTCGCCCCTCGAGGCGTTTCAAGTCACGCTGCGGCCGCTGGCCACGGCCCTAATCCCTACCCCGGCAACTGGCACGGCAACCGCCCGCGCGCCGGCCCGTCCCAAAGAGTCGATGGTGCCACGCACCCGCGGCCGGGGCCGGACCGCTGCACCGGCCGCATCCACAAAGGCGGTGCGGAAACAAGCGGCGCCCGCCTCTGCGTCGCCCATCCCGGTGGCGCCCGTCCCAGTGGCGCCCGTCGCCGCAGCTGCCGCGAAGAAGCCGGGCCGCAAGGCTGCGCCTGCCGCAGCCGCCGAGCCGCCCACTCCTGTCGTCCCGCCGAAGGCCGCGAAAAGAACCCCGTCCACCACTCGCCGCCGCTGATCCGCGCACCCCGGGCGGCGGCCCCGTCTTGCGATTCCTATTTATCCACCAGAACTTTCCCGGGCAGTTCCTGCATATCCTGCGACACCTGGCGGCCTCGGGTCAGCACGACATCATCTTCATCACCCAAGAGAACGCGAACATCATCGCCGGGGTTCGCAAGGCGACCTATCGTGGTCCCGGCGATCTGAACCCCTCCATCCACCGGGATGCGCAGGAGTTCGACCATGCGATGACGCGCGCACAAGGCGTTGCGCAGGTGGCCGCGAACCTAAAGGAGCTAGGCTTTCGACCCGACGTCATCATCGGCCACCAAGGGTGGGGTGAGATGCTGAATCTGGGTGACATATGGCCTGATGTCCCGATGCTCGGATATTACGAATTTTACTACAATACCAGTGGTTTCGACGTCAATTTCGACCCTGAGTTCCCGACTTTGTACGGCGCGTTGCCCCGGGTCCGCGCCAAGAACGCGGTCAACATGCTGGCGCTCGCCAACCCGGGCCACGGAATAACGCCCACGCGCTTCCAGCAATCGACCTATCCGGCCTGGGCGCGCGACCGGATCGCCATCCTGTCCGAGGGCGTGAACCTCGACATCTGCCACCCCGACCCCACCGCAGCGAGCCGGACGTTCCAGCATGGCGATTTGGTGGTGGAGCCAGGCGAAAAGCTGGTCACCTACGTTGCGCGTGACCTCGAGCCCTATCGCGGCTTTCATATCGTCATGCGCGCCCTGCCATCGCTGCTGCGGGCGCGGCTGGACGTGAAGGTGTTGCTGGTGGGCAGCGACGGCGTGAGCTATGGCGCACGGCTGCAAGACAGCACCTGGCGGGAGCACATGCTGCGGGAAGTCGGGCCGTCGCTTGATCCGGCACGGGTGCATTTTTGTGGCCGCGTCGACTATGCCGACTACATCCGCATGCTGCAGCGATCGGATGCACATGTGTACCTAACCTACCCCTTCGTCGCATCCTGGTCGCTCCGCGAGGCGCTTGCCATGGGTTGCGCCATCGTGGCCAGCGACACGGCTCCGGTGCAGGAGTTCGTGACGCACGGCCAGGCCGGCCTGCTGACGCCCTTCCTCGACCCGGCCGCTCTTTCGCTTCGTATTCAGGAAATGCTGGAGGACACCGGCCTGGCCGCTCGTCTGCGCGTCGGCGCCCGGACGTATGCCGAGCAGCACCTGCGGATGGAGGACCACCTCGCCGGCTATATGCGGCTGATCGAAGTCTTGGTGGCGGGATAGCGGCCAGGCTGTCCAAGACGGCGCAGTTTGTGCTTTCGGCGATGCTGAGGCACCTTCGACCCAGCAGGAGGAAGGACGCAGCATGATCGAGAACGTGGCCCCAACCCAGGTCTGGGATGCGATTTGCAACGATCCGCATGCGCAGATCGTCGACGTGCGCACGGACGCCGAGTGGACCTATGTCGGCCTGCCGGACCTCACCGACGCCGGCAAGCAGCCATTGTTGATCCCTTGGCAGATATTTCCCTCGATGCAGGTAAATGCGGGGTTTACCGACCAGATGAAGCAGGCTGGGCTGACGCCGTCCCACAAGGTCTACTTCCTATGTCGGAGTGGCGCCCGCAGCCTGGCGGCGGCGCGGGCGGCGCAGGCGGCGGGTTTCCCGCATGCCTATAACATCTCGGACGGCTTCGAGGGTCCGCCGGACGAGGACGGCCATCGCGGCACCGTCCATGGCTGGAAGGCGGAGGCGCTGCCCTGGCGGCAGCGTTAACTCCTACTCGTCATAGAGCACGCGGACCACGACGAACCAGTCATAGCGCGGATCGACCACGTGGCCACCGTCGCCGGACAGCATGCCCAGGGCGGTCGTCGGCACGTGCTTCATCGTGACCCCACCGTCCACGTTGCCGCCCACGACCGAGAGCTGGCCGGGCTGCGCCGCCACCACCAGGTCGCAATGGCCGAAAAACCGTGCGCCCGACAAGTCATCGAACCGCATGCTGCGCGCGCGTCCGCGGCTGACGCAGATCAGGTCGCCGGGCTGGGGCGCATAGGCCTCGGGCCGCTCGGCCCGGAGCGCGCCAGTGCCTTGCGCGGCGGCATTGATGTAGTCGGCGTGCAGCGGCGAATAGGGGAACCGGTCTCCCGCCCCGGCGGAGCGCATGACATACGAGATGAAGGCCGCCGACCAGGCCGGCGCGTCGCCACCATAGACCTGGCCGAACTCGTCGTATTTGCTTGTCCAACCACTCTCTTGCGATCCGGCGTCCTGACCCAGCCACCAGTATTCGCCAACGCGCTGCCACAGGCCCGGCTGCTTGTCCGGCCGCAGGTTGCGGGGCAGGGGGTGGCTGTCGTCCGGCGGGTCGTCGTCGACCAAGCTGCCGAACCCACGCCATTCGCGGAGCGCGATGCCGACGGCGTTCGCGCGGGAGAACGGCTCGAATGGGCGCCTCGCGAAATCCGGCAGGTGCTGATCGGCCAAGCCTCCGGGCTTCGCGGCGGTGGCTGCCGTCGGCGCCACGGGGCGGGTCGCGCATGCAGCCAACAGAAGCAGGAGCGGCAAAGCGCGAAAGATCATCGGCAAGCGATGGCAGGTTTCTCCAACCGGCTCAACAGGCGCGTAACGAACGACGGGATCACGAAGTGGGGGCAGCGTCCCCGCAACGATCCATGCCAGGACGTTATGCGCGGTCCGGGAACATCGCGTGCAGGCTTTCGGCCGTCGCCTCGCAACGTCCGCGTTCGGTAATCAGCCCCGTCAGCAGCCGCGCAGGGGTCACATCGAACGCCGGGTTCGCCGCCGGGCTGCTGGTCGGTGTGACTCGCACCGTGGCGACTTTGCCATCCAGCCCGCGCCCGGTTACCGTTGTGACCTCGGTTGCGTCGCGTTCCTCGATCGGAATCTCACGCACTCCGTCCGACACGGTCCAGTCGATTGTGCTGGAGGGCGCCGCTACCCAGAATGGCACCTTGTTGTCGTAGGCCGCCAGCGCCTTCAGATAGGTGCCGATCTTGTTGGCCGCGTCGCCCGTCCGGGTCACGCGGTCCGCTCCCACGATCGCCAGGTCCACCCGGCCGTGCTGCATCAGGTGGCCGCCGGCATTGTCCGAGATCACCGTATGCGGCACGCCGTGCTTGCCCAGCTCCCATGCGGTCAGCGCCGCGCCCTGGTTGCGGGGCCGGGTCTCGTCCACCCAGACGTGCACGGGCAGGCCGGCGTCGTGCGCTGTGTAGATGGGGGCTAGCGCCGTGCCCCAATCGACCGTCGCCAGCCAGCCAGCGTTGCAATGCGTCAGCACGTTCACTGGCTGGCCCGCCTTTGCACCCAATTTGGCCTCGGCCGCCTGCCGGATCAGCGCGTGGCCATGCCGCCCGATAGCGGCGTTCTGCGCCACGTCCTCGTCGGCGATGGAGGCAGCCTCGGCATAGGCAGTGGCGACGCGCTGACCGGCGGTCGTGTTGCGCAGCCGCGTCAGCATGCGGTCGAGCGCCCAGCGCAGGTTGATCGCTGTGGGCCGCGTGGCCCCGAGCTGCGCCGCGGCGCGTTCCATCGCATCGGTGCCCGGGTTCTCCCGCAGAGCCAGTGCCAAGCCGTAGGCGGCGACGGCGCCGATGAGCGGTGCGCCGCGGATCTGCATGCTGCTGATCGCGTGCGCGGCCTGCCGCAGGGTGGTCAGGCGCAGGAACTCCAGGGCCCAGGGCAGCTTCGTCTGGTCGATGACGCGCACGGACCATCCGTCGCCCTCGTCGACCCAAACGGCGCGATAGGGAGTGCCGTCGATCTTCATCCGTAGTTCCTAGATGCGTTGATGCAGCACGCATACCAGGGTGAACAGGCGTCGCGCCGTCTCCTGGTCGATGCTGGCCTTGTTCTCCAGCCGCTCCCGCAGCAATGCCGCGCCCTCGTTGTGCAGGCCGCGGCGGCCCATGTCGATGGCCTGGATGCGCTGCTCCCGCCCTTCCTCCACGGCCAGCATGTGACTGTCCACGAGGAGTTGGTAGTCCTTGATGAGCCCGCGGAACGGGCCGAGCGCCAGCACCAGCATTTGCAGCGGTGCGTCGGCCGCATCCCGCACATCGAACACCAGCCGCCCCTCCTGCACCGACAAATGCAGTACGTAGGGGCCCGGCACCGCCTTACGCTCCGCCGTGCCGCATAGTGCGAAGTGGTTCTCGGCCTCGAGGTCCGCGACGGCCTGCGCCCGGTCGGCGTCCAGCAGCGGATTAAGCCGCGTCAACGCCTCGCCAGCCAAGACGACACGGTCGAGGCCGCTCGGGCGCGGCGGATGCAAGTCGTCGGTCACTCGTCGTCCGACTTCGCCATGCCGAGCTTCAGCATCAGCCCGAGCGTCGCCCCCTTAACCGGGCGAAGCAGCACCAGGGTCATTACCAAGCTCAACGGCAGCCAAATCGCGGCATGTATCCAAAGCTCGGGCTTGTAGGCGCCCTCCACCCAGAACATCAGGCCCACGATGATGTGACCGACAATGAGGATCGTGAAGTACGGCGGCGCGTCATCGGCGCGGAAGTTGCCCAGCGGCGCCCCGCAGGCGACACAGGTCGGCACCACGCTGAGATAGCCGTTGAAGCAATGGGTCTGGCCACAAGCGGGACAACGGCCCATCAGGCCGCGGCCCATCGCGGTGAACAATGGCGGCACAGGCCAGGACGGCACTGGTGGGGTGCGATCCGGCTGCCAGCGGACAGGGGGAGTCTGGTCGGGCAGGATAGGCCTCTTGTGCCAGGGTTGTGCGTGCAAGGTCGATCCTAGCATCCGCACGTTCATAAGTCAGATTATGCCGCGCATCCCTGTGATCAACCCGAACGCGCCGCTGGGCTGCACCGCGGAGACATGAAATGGGATCAAGCACGACGGCAAGCAGGAGGCGGACCACGGCTAGGAATCCTGGGCTGGTGGCTCGATCACGCCGATTTGCCGGGTAATCGCACCATACCAGCCGGGCCGGCGGTGCTGGGCGAAGTTGAACATCTTGTCCTTGCCTTGGCGGCACAAATCCAGGTCGCAATCGGCCACGACGACCTCGTCGCCCAGGGTCCGCGCCTCGGCCACGATGCGCCCGTTCGGGTCCACGATGCAGGAGCCGCCGATCAGGCCCGACCCGTCCTCGTCCCCAGCCTTCGCCACCGCCACGGCCCAGGTCGCGTTCATGTAGGCGTTGGCTTGCGCGACAAGCTGCGAGTGGAAGGTGCGCAGGCCGGCATCCTCGGTCGTGCCGCCGTTCGGGTCATAGGCGGCGGAGTTGTAGCCGAGGCACACCAGCTCGACGCCCTGTAGTCCCAGCACGCGCCAAGCCTCAGGCCAGCGGCGGTCGTTGCAGACCAGCATGCCGAGGATCGCAGCCTGGAACGCCGGCGCGCGGAATGCCGGGAAGCCCAGGTCGCCGTATCCGAAGTATCGCTTTTCCAACTGCTGGAACCGCGCGCCCTCCCGCGGCTCCAAGCTGCCCGGCAGGTGCACTTTGCGATACTTGCCGATCAGCGAGCCATCCGGCCCCACCAAGATCGCACTGTTGAAGCGTTCTCGTTCCGGAGTCAGCTCGGCATAGCCGACGTAAAACCCGACCTGGAGCGTGCGGGCACGGTCGAACAAAGGTTGCACCGCCGGGTTGGGCATGGCGCGCTCGAAATACTCGTCCAGCTCCGCCCCTTGCAGGAACCAGCGCGGGAAAAAGGTGGTGAACGCCAGCTCCGGGAACACCACCAGCCTCGCGCCGGCTGCTGCGGCCTGGTCCAGCAGCGCGATCATGCGCGCCAGGATCGCGTCCCGGCCGTCGGTGCGCTGGTTCGGCCCCATTTGCGCGGCGGCCACCCGGATGATGCGGGCCATTGCGGACGACAACGTGCGTATCCTATCGCGGTGATGTGCTTGCCGAGTTGGCCCGCCAACCTTATGACCGCACCCCATAAACGCCAAGCCACCAGAGGATCGCCTCCATGCAGCTGCACGATGTCCGCGTTCATCCGTCGAAGTCGAAGCTCCTGCGGGAAGACCAGTTGGCGTGGAAGATCGCGGCCGTCGCGGCCGACCCAGTTGCCGTGCCGCCCGAAACCGCGGAGATGATCGTGAACCGGGTCATCGACAACGCCGCCGTCGCGATGGCCAGCGTGAACCGCCATTCCTGCATCAGCGCCCGCGACATGGCGCTGGGTCATCCCCGGAACGGCGGCGCCACGGTGTTCGGCATGCCCGGCACGACGCGTGTCAGCCCCGAATGGGCGGCCTGGGCCAACGGCACCGCGGTCCGCGAGCTGGATATGCACGACACCTTCCTCGCCGCCGACTACAGCCACCCCGGCGACAACATCCCCCCGATCCTCGCGGTGGCGCAGACGTGCAACAAATCCGGCGCCGAGCTGCTGCGCGGTATCGCCACCGGGTATGAGATTCAGATCGATCTCGTCCGCGCCATCTGCCTGCACGAGCACAAGATCGACCACATCGCGCATCTATGCCCCGCCCAGGCCGCCGGGATCGGCACGCTGCTGGGCCTGGACGCCGCGACCATCTACCAGGCGGTGCAGCAGGCCGTGCACGTGAGCTTCACGACGCGTCAAAGCCGCAAGGGGGAGATCAGCTCCTGGAAGGCCTATGCGCCTGCCCACTCCGGCAAGCTGGCGATCGAGGCGGTCGATCGCGTGATGCGCGGGGAAGGGGCGCCGAGCCCGATCTACGAAGGCGAGGACAGCGTCATCGCCTGGCTGCTGAACGGGCCCGAGGCGCAATACCAGGTGCCGCTGCCCGGACCGGGCGAGCCGAAGCGCGCCATCATGGACAGCTACACGAAGCAGCACTCGGCGGAGTACCAGAGCCAGGCGCTGATCGACCTGGCATTCCGCATGGGCCAGAAGGTGAAGGATTGGGATCAGGTCGCCGAGGTGGTGATCGAGACCAGCCATCACACGCACTACGTCATCGGCACCGGCGCCAACGACCCGCAGAAGATGGACCCGCACGCCAGCCGGGAGACGCTGGATCATTCGATCATGTTCATCGTCGCCGTGGCGCTGCAGGACGGCGCGTGGGACCACGTGCGCAGCTACGCGCCGGAGCGGGCGCAGCGTCCCGACACCGTGGCGCTGTGGCACAAGATCCGCACGGTCGAGGACCCCAAGTGGACCGAGCGCTATCATGCGCGTAACCACGAGGAGCTGGCGTTCGGCGGCCGGATCGAGCTGCGGATGAAGGACGGCAGCGTGATCGCCGACAAGATGGCGGTGGCCAACGCGCATCCGAATGGCGCCACACCCTGGATGCGCTCGGATTACGTGAACAAGTTCCGCATCATGACGGACGGGCTGATCACCGCGGATGAGGCGAACCGCTTCCTGCAAGCCTGCGAGGAGCTGCCGAACCTGCCGGCCGGCGAGCTGCACCGCCTGAATGTCGCAATGCCCGAGGGCATGGTCCAGGCCGGCAAGCCCGGCATCTTCTGAAGGGAGCCCATCATGTCCGAAACCGCACCGAAGCCGAAGAAGTCCGTCGCCCTCTCAGGCGTCACCGCGGGGAACACCGCGCTGTGTACCGTGGGCCGCACCGGCAACGACCTGCACTACCGCGGCTACGACATCCTCGATGTGGCGGAAAGCAGCGAGTTCGAGGAGATCGCCCACCTGCTGGTGCACGGCTGGCTGCCCAACCAGGCGGAACTCCGCGCCTACAAGACCAAGCTGCCTGCGCTCCGCGGCATTCCCGGCGCAGTCCGCACGGTGCTGGAGGCGCTGCCGGCCGCGACGCACCCGATGGACGTGATGCGCACGGCGGTGAGCGCGCTCGGCTGCGCCTTGCCGGAAAAGGACGACCACAACCAGCCCGGCGCCCGCGACATTGCGGACCGGCTCATGGCGAGCCTGGGTTCCATGCTGCTGTATTGGCACCACTGGACGCAGAACGGCCGCCGCATCGAGGTCGAGACCGATGACGGGAGCATCGGCGCGCATTTCCTGCATCTGCTGCACGGCAAGCCCTGCAGCCCCGAGTGGGAGCGGGCGATGCACACCTCGCTGATCCTGTATGCGGAGCACGAGTTCAACGCCAGCACGTTTGCCGCCCGCGTGGTGGCCGGCACCGGATCAGACATGTATTCCGCAATTACCGCCGGCATCGGCGCGTTGCGCGGCCCGAAGCATGGCGGCGCCAACGAGGTCGCACTCGAAATCCAGCAGCGCTACACCTCGGCGGATCAGGCGGAGGCAGACATCCGGGCGCGTGTTGCGGCAAAGGAGGTGGTGATCGGCTTCGGCCATCCGGTCTACACCATCTCCGATCCGCGGAACGTCGTGATCAAGGACGTGGCCCGGCGATTGAGCGAGGCGGCGGGCAGCATGACCGGCTACCAGGTCGCCGACCGGATCGAGGCCGTGATGATGGACACGAAGCGCATGTTCGCGAACCTCGATTGGTTCAGCGCCGTGTCGTATCACCAGATGGGCGTGCCGACGGCCATGTTCACGCCGATCTTCGTCATCGCCCGCACCAGCGGCTGGGCGGCGCACGTGATCGAGCAGCGGGTGGACAACAAGATCATCCGACCGGCGGCGCAGTACATCGGTCCGGAGAATTTGGCGTTCGTGCCGCTGTCAGAACGGTAAGGTCACGTTCATTTGCGGTGCGACCTCAATAATTTGCGGAGAAAACGTAACTGCCCAGGTCTTTCAGCGGGGTCAAGCCATGCGTAGGTCATCGATCAAGCGGTCGGGCTGAGTGGTCAGTGTCTCGAGCATATCCCAACCTTGCTTCCTGGCTGTCGAGAGCAGCGACC
>JAABUT010004618.1_pt1 | contig 10792 bp, 13 predicted proteins | sample 5559281 | NCBI WGS metagenome assembly JAABUT01 (sample SAMN10711880, study PRJNA513359) | rock metagenome | isolation source: Antarctica rocks | place: Antarctica: Victoria Land, Ricker Hills nord | collected 2016-01-04 | reverse complement strand
CATACCGCAAGTATAGCGCCGTGGCGGGCACGGAACTGGCGACAGGGCGAGGCGACAAGCGGGACGAACGCGCGGACGAGGGGGCAGGGCAAGGGCGATGGGTGAGCGGGAGGCCCGGGCGGCGATGGGGCGCGGGGAGGGGGCACAGCATACGGAGCTGCGCCGCGCGCGGATCGCCACGGCGGAGGGCGAGGCACGCTACGTGACGGCGGGAGCGGGACCAACGGTGATCCTGCTGCACGGGCTGGACGGCTCCTGGCGCTGGTGGCTCCCCACGATCCGCCGCCTCGCGCCCCACTTCCGCTGCTTCGCGCTCGACTTCAGCCCGTTCGACCGCTGGCGCGAGCGCTCCCGCGTAGGGCTGACCCGCGCGGCGGCGTTCGTAGCGGCCTGGCTCGATACGCTGAAGCTGGACCGGGTGCATCTGCTGGCCCACTCGATGGGCGGCTACAGCGCCTGCCAATTCGCCATCGCCTATCCCGAGCGCCTCGAACGGCTGGTGCTGGTCGCCCCGGCGGTGCTGGAAACGCGCACGCTTGTCGGGCCGCACGCGGGGCAATTGCGCGCGCGCGCCTGGACGGTCGCGCCGAACTTCCTGCCGGTCCTGATCGGCGACTCGTTCCGCACCGGCCCGCTCGGTTGGCTCCGCTCGGCGGCGGAGTTGCGCGCGGCGACCGCCCTGCCGCTCGACCGGATCGCCGCCCCGACCCTGCTGATCTGGGGGGACCGCGATCCGCTGGTGCCCGTGGGGCGCGGGGCACGCGTGCAGCGGCAGATCGCCGGGTCGCGTCTGCTCGTCCTCCCCGGCGCGCGCCACGTCCCGATGTACGAGCGCCCGGACGCCTGCAACGGCGCGATCGAACGCTTCCTGAGTGGCGAGGTGGTGGGTGACGAATGACGAATAGTGGACGGAGTGGGCGAGTGGGCGAGTAACTGAGCAGGGTGAACGACGAACGGCAGCCGCCGGGAACTTCTTCGGCCCACCTGGTCGCCACGCCCTGCCGACTGCCGACTGCCGACTCACGACTTTCACGGAGGCCATCCTGAACACGACACGCACCGCCCCCTACAACGGGACACCGCGCCGCACGCTACGACTGCCCTTGCACAACGAGGCGCTCGGACACGGGGATTGGGTCACGGTCGGGGGGTTGCGGGTCTTCTATCGCACCGCCGGGGTCGAGCAGCCGGATACCCTCCCGCTGGTGCTGATCCACGGCCTCGGCGTCTCCTCCGATTACTGGGCACGCTTGCTGCCCCTGCTCTCGACGCGGCGACGGGTCTACGCCCTCGATCTGCCCGGCTTCGGGCGCACGGAAGACCCCGCTGGCATCCCCACCGCCGCCGAGCTGGCCGACGCCGTCCGGGATTGGATGGCGGCGTTGGGCCTGCCGCGCGCGCACCTCTTCGCCCACTCGCAGGGGGCGCAGGTGGCGAGCGAGCTGGCCGACGTGCAGACTGCGCTGGTGGCATCGCTGATCCTGGCCGGGGCGACGCGCGGCGAGCGCGACCCGAACCTCGGCGTCCTGGCGCTGCGCCTGCTGCGCGATGTGCCGCGCGAGGAGTTCGGTTTGATCCGTGTCGTCGCCAGGGCGTACATGCGCTCGGGACTGCTCCGTATGCTGAGCACGAACCACGTCCTCAACCACGAAGATACGATCCTGACCCTGGGGCGCGTGCAGATCCCCACGCTGATCTTGCGCGGGGCGCGCGATCCGGTCGTCACCCCGGAGGCGGTGGCGGAGATGGTCGCGACCGGCTGCGCGCGGGCGGTCACCATCCCGCGCGCACCGCACGCCCTGCACTGGTCCCGTCCGCGCGAGGTGGCGCGGCTCGCCAACGCCTTCATGGCGATGGTCGAGCGGGAGGGGTCGGGGGTCGCGGGTCGCGGGTCGTGAGTCGTGAGGGATACAGCAGTCGGCAAGCCGCAGGGAGAAATCCGTAGTCCAAAGAAGGGTTTGACGACAGGCGTTGCCAATGAGCAGCGCCGCGCCGCCATCGCCGACTGCCGACGCTCCCTCTCCTCGCCGTTGCGGCGTCCCGCATGCCCTGCTCCTTGGCAGCGATACCGCACACAACGCATCGATCGGCTCGCGCCAGGGTGAACACCGTGCTCCTGCACGGGCCTGCCGACGAAACCGGCGGGACAAGTACGCGACATCCACGGCAAGCCGGGGGCACCGCCATTCCTACTCCACCGGAGACGGTGCGGGGAGGAACGGGGCGAAGTGCGCCGCCACCAGCGCGGCGACCGCGTCCGGGCCGGTCGTCTCGTCGATTTGGATGACGGGCAGGGCGTGGGCACGGGCCGTCGCCGCGACGTGCGCGCCGAGGAGGAGATCGCGCGCGTGCAGATTCTCCCGCGCCCGCGCCAGATCGCTGACCAGCAACCCGGCCAGCTTCTCGCGCCGCAGGAGCGAGGCGCGCGCGAACACGGGGGTCGGCACCAGCCAGACGGCGCGGCAGGGGTCCGCCAGCAATGGTGCCAGCAGATCGGGGAAGAAACCCGGCCCCTCCGCCAGGATCGGCCCGGTCGCGGGGAGCGCCAGCAGATCGTCGCAGGCAAGGCCGACCCGCTCGCCCCAGGAGGCCAGCGCACGGACCGCCAGCGCCGCCGGGGTGTCGCCGAGCCAGCGTTCCTCCGGTCGGAGGCGGTCGGGATGCGCGGCGTAGAGGGCCGGGTGACGCGCCGCTCAGCGCGCTCCCCTGGGGACTACTCGCCCTCGCCGCGTTTTAGCTCGCCTTCCTGCCGAACGCACCGTACATCGTCACTGACTTCATCCATGTCCGCGCCCACGCCGACCTGCCGTGGCTCTGCTGGTACGACATGGTCTACATGACACTGCTCGCCTGGACCGGCTGCGTCCTCGGCGCGCGCTCGCTGGGGATGATCCGGCAGATCGTGGCGAGCTATCTCGGGCGCGCGCTCGGCTGGCTCTTCGTCCTCGGCACGGCGGGGCTCCGCGGCTGCGGCATCTACCTGGGGCGTTTCGCCCGCTGGAACAGCCGGGATCTCCTCACCAAGCCCCACGCCCTCGCCCTCGATCCCCTCCCTGCCATCCTCCAACCAGCCGACCCACTATCTGCGCCCCTGGGCGCTGAGCGGCCTCTTCGCCGACTTCTTCCTGGTCAGCTATCTCCTGCTCGCCGCACGCCCCGTCCTTATCGGGGACCAAGGCTGTGCCAGATCGGCGATCCGACCGCACACCCGACTCCGCCGTCACATCGGACGGCCCCTTCGTGGTGTCCGAAGTACACGAATCCCCGGCGGCGTGGTAGGATTATGGTGGGCCGATACTGCATTCGGGCCAACCAAACCGAGAGGATGAAAATGATGGCGAAGCGTGCCAATGCCCTGCCTGTGCAAGTTGCACAAAGCTTACTTCAGCGAATCATTTCGGAGGAGTTCCCGGCGGGGACGGTCCTGCCGTCGGAGCGCGAGTTGCAGGATCACTACGAGGTCAGCCGCCCGGTGGTCCGCGAGGCGATCAAGCTGCTGGCCGCGCGCGGTATCATCGCCACCAATTCGGGGCAGGGTGCGGTCGTCGCATCGGACATGACGAGCCCCGCGCGCGACGCCCTGGTGCTGGCCTTTTTCCGTGGCCACGCCTGCGCCGAGGACATCCTGGACACCCGCATGCTGCTGGAGCCGGAGATCGCCGCCCAGGCCGCGCGCCAGGCGACGCCGCTGCAAATCCGTCGCCTCACCAGCGTGGCGCACGCCTTCGATGCATCCGACGCCGACAACGAGGAGACGCGGCTCCGCGTGGAGGAGCGCTGGCCGGCCACCGACGGCCACTTCCACTCGCTGCTGGCCGAGGCGAGCCAGAATCCGGTGATGGCGATCCTGATCGAGGTGATCGTCGGCATCCTCTGGCAGCATCGCCGCACCGAGCGCGCGTTCGTGCCGGACGTGCAGCGCCACCACGCGCAGGAGCAGCATCAGCAGATCGCGGCGGCGGTCGCCGCGCGCGATCCCGACGCCGCGCGCCAGGCGATGATCGAGCACCTGACCGCCACGCGCGAGGCGCTGGCGCAGTTCCCCGAAGGCCTCCAGAGCACGATCGACGTCGTGATCGAGGGCGCGCGCCGCTGATACGCCAGCCCCACAGCGGAGCAAAGCAGGGCGCGGTCGAAGCTTCGACCACGCCCTGTTCGCTTGCTGCTACACCGCAGAAACGCCACTCCCGGCTAATCGCCACCGTAGTGGTAGCGACCCTGTAAGAAATCGATTCGCTCGTCACGTACCAGATAGACGAGTCGATGCTCTTGTGTGATGCGGCGCGACCAGATATTCGCGCCGAGATGGCGCAGCGGTTCCGGCTTTCCAAGGCCATCGAAGGGCGTCCGTAGGGTTTGTTCGACCAGTACCCAGATGCGATCGGCGACGCGCGGCTGCTCACGGGTCCACCAGCGGAGGTCTTCGCGGAATTCCCGCTGGAATACGGCGAGGCGCTGGCCGCGCCGCTCACTCACGGTCGAACGCCTGGCGCAACTCCTCGATCGTACCAGGGGTTCCTTCCCCGTCCAGCGCGCGTTGCAAAGCGGCGAGCAGCCGCGTGGCGTTGGCAGGCGAGCGGAGCAGATGCGCGGTTTCGAGCAATCCCTGATATTCGTCCTCGGCTATCAGCACTACCGGCGCGGCACCGCGCCGCGTCAGGCGGATCGGCGCACGCCCCTCGGTGACGCGATCCCACAATTCCGCGAGATGCTCACGCGCCTCGGTATAACTCACCGTTGTCGTATCCATCGCAACACCTTACTTCACTTGCTCAACTTGGACAGTTTATCTGTACAAGTAAGGATACCACCGCAGCTTCCTGGTAATCGAGAGACGAGTATGATGGTACGGTATCTTTTGGTATTCAGTCTCAGTGTTCCAGCCCAGATTCGACATCGCCCCCCACAAACGGTATCCTGCCCCCGGCGCAGCGACAGGCGCACCGCTACACCACTCCCCCACCACTCCCCCACCACTCCCCCACCACTCGCCCTCCGTCGCTCCCTCGCCTACTCGCCTACTCGCCTACTGGCCCACTTCGCCCACTGGAGGCGCTTCATGGCTGACATCCGCGTCGAGTCTCGCGCGACCAACCCGCTGATCCACCTGATCTCGGACCAGTTGACCGCGACGGTCACCCCCGCCAAGGGGGGCGACATGGTCAGCCTGCGTCACCGCGCGACCGATCAAGAGATCTTCTGGCAATCGCCGTGGGGCGGGCGACCGGGCGGCCACGAATTGCCCGCCAGCAGCCCGAGCGACGCCTGGATGCAGTAGTACACCGGGGGCTGGCAACTCCTCCTGCCGAACGCGGGCGACGCCTGCAACTATGCCGGGAATCGGCATGTCTTCCACGGCGAGGGCTCGCTGGCCCCGTGGGACTGGGCGACCGATGGCGACACGCTGATCCTGCGCCTCGCCTTCTTCAGCCTGCCGCTGACGATGACGCGTCGCCTGCGCCTGACTGGCGACCTGCTGACGATCACCGAATCGCTGATGAACAGCAGCGAGCGCCCGGTCGAACTCATCTGGGGGCACCACCCCGGCTTCGGCGGCGCGCTCCTCGACGGCCCCGCCCGGCTCGCCAGCGGCGCGCGGCGGATCAGCGTCGGTGCGCGCGCTCGCTACCTCCGCGTCGGCCACGAGTCGGACTGGCCCTACACCGAGACGGCGACCGGCGAGCGCGCGGACCTGCGGGCTCCGTGGCCTATCTGCGCGACTTCGCCAGCGGCTGGGCCGGGCCGACGGCGTGCTCGGCGTCGCCCTCTCCCGGGACGCCGGGCTCTTCCCTGTCGCCTGGCTTTGGGAGGAGTCGGGGGCGGGACAGCGGAGGGGAGGATAGCGACGAAGTCAGCTACTCCATAATTCGCATATATCGGGTAGAATCGAGCGGATGGGCGTACCGAATGAGCGGTCAATCGAGTTTTACACCACCGAGGATAGACAAAGCCCGGTACGGGATTCTCTTGTCAATCTTGATAAGAAAACCCAGGTACGCTTCGCCTAGTCGATCGAACAACTACGCTTGCGTAATGTTCACGTTCGCTCGCCATTAGTCAAGCACCTGGAAGGCAAACTATGGGAATTGCGCGAGGAAAGTAGCACGAACATCTACCGCGTCGTCTATATCTTCTTTACCGAACAGCGGATAATCTTTCTACATGGCTTTCAGAAGAAGACCCAGAAGGCGCTCCGACGCGAGATCGATACTAGACTCACACGACTCGAACGCTATACCGCACGGGAAGGTGACACATACCGATGACAACAGCACGACAAGCGGGGCAACAGAGCTATCAGGAATGGCGCGACAACCTGTTAGCCGACCCGGATACGCGTATTCTCTATGACGAGGAGGTCGCCAAGAAGGCGCTGTGGCTCCAACTCGTCGAAGCACGCCAGGAAGCCGGATTCACGCAGGCACAGATGGCAGAACGGCTCGGCGTCACGCAGTCGCAGGTCGCACGTATCGAGAAGAAGGGCTACGAAGCCTACACCCTGACCACGCCGCGCCGTTATGTGCAGGCACTGGGCCAGGATTTCCGGCTCGAAATAACGATCACGCCTATCCCACGACAAGAGCACATTGTCGGGTCGTAGCGTCCCACCCTCGCTGAATTCGGCGCGGTACCGCCTCGCATCTCCACGTCTCACCGGTCTGGCCGAGGTCACCGGCGCGGGATAGGGGCGCGCACAGGGTACGGCGGCGGGGTGACAGGGCCGGGGAAGACGCGCCGCAGCTTCTATGCGTCGGTCGCTGCGGCGAATGGCGGCGCGAGAGCCTCGCCACTCCCGCGCGCTGCCAGGAAGTGGAGCGCTTCCACCAGGCGCTGCGTATCCTCGTAGAGCGTATCATCCACGGCGCGTCCCCACCGCAGGCGCAAGAGTTGGACGCCATCATTGCGATAGCGCCTGCCCTCGGGCAACGTCGCCTCGACCCGGAACCGTGTCGCCACCGTAGTCGCCCAGGGCCAGCCACTTACCGCGATCGCCGTTGGCACGAGTTGACTATCCGGGAAAAGCCGGTAGAGGCGCGCGAACCACTGGCGAACCGCCGCCTGCCCTTGCAACGCCCCGCCGAGCGCGTGATTCCCCGCGAAGCGAAAGGTAATATCTGGGGCGAAGCACGCCACGACCGTTTCGCTGTCCCCGGAACTTATCCAGCGAAAACTGGCGCGGATCACTCGTCGGACGATAAACCCGTACATTACCTACCCCATCATCCTTTACCGTTCGGGCGGGACCTGCCCTCCCAGCCCGCGCAAGACGACAGCGATCCCGAGGCTGTAGCGCTTGCGCGCCTCCTCGGCGGTGGTGAAATATCCGGCTCGTTCAAGACCGAGCAATCCATGTCCCGCCGCCCAGAAGAGATCGGTCGCAGCGACCGCGTCCCCGGAGGTCAGCACGCCCGTGTCCATCGCGTCACGCATTGCCCGAAGTATCACGAGGAAGCTCGTATAGGTCCGCTCGACACTCGCGGCAGACGGCACGAAACCCGGGATGGCCCGCTCGAACATCACGCCGTAGTAGGTGGGGTTCGCGAGCGCATTCTCGCGATAGGCCCAGGCCAGGGCGGCGAGCAGATCGAGCGGCGCGGCGGGCGGCACGGCCTCCAGGGCATGGCGCAGCCGCGCGCAGCCTTCCAGATACAATTCGTGCGCCAGACCGTCCTTGTCGCCGAACAGGGTATAGAGCACGGTGGTCGAGGAACCGACCGCGACGGCGAGACGACGCATCGTCAGCGCCGCGACTCCCTCCTCCGCCAGTAGACGCCCAGCGACGTCGAGGATCGTACGACGCCACGCCGCGCGCTCATCGTCGCGATGCCGCCGATAGCGTATACCGTTGTTTCCTTCGGTATCGTTGTTACTCATAGCAAGCGTATGGCGGATCGGCGCACGAATGTAAGGCACGGGATGAGTGTAGCGAGAACAGGTCGACTATGCCCGCTCCTATAGGACGGCATGCCCGTCCGCACGCTATCCTGGCTGCCTTTGACACGCCCCGCCCCGCCCCGCACAATTGCGGCGGCGATGTATGCGTGACGCGAAAGGAGCGGACCATGACCGAGCAGCGCGTGCCCCAACCCGGCGAGGCGGCCCCCGACTTCACCCTGCCATCCACAACCAGCGGCCCGATCGCCCTCGCGCAGTATCGCGGGGAACAGCACGTCGTCCTGGCCTTCTACGTCCTCGATTGGACCGGGGGCTGACGCAAGGAATTGGCCGAACTGGAGGGCGAAAAGACGCGCTTCACGGAGGCCGGTGCCCAAGTTTTGGGCATCAACGTCGATCACGTCCCGTCGCACCTCGCCTTCGCCGAATCGCTCGGCGGGATCAGCTTCCCGATCCTGGCCGACTTCCACCCGCACGGCGCGGTCACGCGCGCCTATGGCCTCTGGAACGAGGAGCGCGGCCTCGGACGACGGGCCGTCTTCATCATCGACAAGGGCGGGATCGTCCGCTGGGCGCGCGTCTACACGGGGAGCCTGCCGGAAGTCCCGGAATTGCTGGCGGCGCTGGTCGCGTTGTAAACGCGACATGACGCGCCAAAAAAGCGGCGACAGCGTCGCAGCACGTTGAGCCGATGGAGGACCGATGCTCGACCGCATCGAGGCCGCCGGACTACGCGGTCTCTGGATCGTCTTCCACGACTATTCGGCGCGCGCCTGCGCCAAGTGGGTGCCGCGCGCGGCGATCCCGGACGCCCTCACCGGCGGCGGGGTCTTCGCGCGCGCCAACCTCGACTTCACGATCGACGATCAGCAGGCCGATCCGCCCCGCTTCGGGGCCGATAGCGGCGACTTCTTCGCGCGGCCCGACCCGGCCACCTTCGCGCCCCTCCCCTACCGTTCGGGCATCGGGCGCGTCCTCAGCTACCTGCACACCGAGGATGGCGCACCCTGGGAGGGCTGCCCGCGCGGGCGACTCGACGCGCAACTCGCGGCGCTGGCCGCGTGCGGGCTGACGGCGCGCGTCGCCTTCGAGCCGGAGTTCACCCTCCTGCGCCGCGACGATGCGGAGGGATATGTCCCTACCGACACGCATACGATGTACTCGGTCGATCGGCTCGCCGCCCACACCGGCCTTCTGGAGGCGATCGAGGCCGCGCTGACCGCGCAGGGGCTCCGCGTGATCGGGCTCGGCAGCGAGTACGGCGCGGGGCAAGTGGAGATCAATCTCGCGCACGAGACGCCGCTGAAAGCCGCCGACGACCTCCTGACCTTGCGCGAGACGACCCGGATCATGGCGCGCGACGCCGGATTGCTCGCCACCTTCATGCCCAAGCCGTTCGCCGAGGCGGCGGGGAACGGCGTCCACCTCCACCTCTCCCTCCGCGCCGCCGATGGCGCGACCGACCGCTCGAGCGGCGATGGCCCGCTCGGCCTCTCGGGCGAACTGGCCCATTTCCTGGGCGGCGTCCTGGCGCACGCGCGCGCCCTGTGCGGCGTGAGCGCGCCCACGGTCAATTCCTACAAGCGCCTGCAACCTGCTTCCTGGGCACCCGCGCACGTCGCCTACGCGGGGGGCAATCGCGCGGCGCTGGTGCGCGTGCCGGGCGCGTTGCGGCGGCGGATCGAGTTCCGCGCGGGCGATCACACCGCCAATCCCTACCTGCTGCTGGCCGCCCTCCTCGCCGCCGGGATCGACGGCCTCGACCGGGGGCTCGATCCCGGCCCCCCGGCCAGCGGCGACCTCGGCCACCTCCCCGCCGCCGACCTCGCGCACCAGGGGGTGACCCTGCTGCCACGCGGGGCCGGGGAGGCGCTCGACGCGACCGAGGCCGACGACGTGGTCATGGCGGCGCTCGGCCCGGTCTGCGGCCCCGAATTCCTCCGCATCAAGCGCCTCGAACTGGCCCGCTACAATCGCCACGTCAGCCAGTGGGAGCGCGACGTGTATTTGGAGCGGGTGTAGTGGGGCGAAGTGGGCCAGTGGGCGAGTGGGCGAGAAGGGATGCCGCGCGAGTATGACAGCCTCGCGGTACGCCACTCGTCCGCTACTGGCCCACTCCGCCCACTGGCCCACTTCGCCCACTAGACGGAGTCGTTAATGGACCTGCTCGCCGAGATCGCTGCGATCCCCTTCATCGATCACCACGTCCACCAACCCTGGCGCGGGCGGCACACGCTGACCACGGCGGAATTCCGCCGCCCCTTCACCGAGGCGTCGCTGCCGGGGACGTGGGAACGCCACGTCGGCTCGCTGATCGGCTACCGCTGGATGGTCCGCGAACTGGCACGGGTGCTAGGGGTCGCGCCGGAGGAAGAGCGGGTCGTGGCGGCCCGCAATGCCCTGCCGGAAGCCGAGTATCACCGCCTGCTCGCCGACCACGCGCGGCTCGGGGCTTGCTACGCCGACGACCTCTTCGATCTCGGCAACTGCTTCGCCGTGGACGAGTGGGCGGCGCTCCTCGGTCGCCCGGTCGCGCGCCTGTTGCGGGTTGAGGTTTTTGTGCAGGAGGGTTTTGCCGCCTGCGCGGACCTCGACGCGGCGCTGGCCCGCCTGATCGCCGAGATCGCCGCCCCGGCGCGCGGGATCGTGGGGCTGAAGAGCATCGCGGCCTACCGCACCGGGCTCGCCATCGCCGCACCGACTGAGGAGAGCAGACAGGCGGCGGCGGCGGCCTACGCCCGCCTGCGCGCCGAGCGGCTGGCCGGGGGCGCGGGGCGGATCGCGGACAAGGCGCTGGTCGATCTGATCGTCTGGACGGCGCTCGAAGCGGCGATCCCGCTCCGGCTGCCGATGCAGTTCCACGTCGCGTTCGGCGACGACGATATCGTGCTGACGC
>JAABUT010004616.1_pt1 | contig 10795 bp, 7 predicted proteins | sample 5559281 | NCBI WGS metagenome assembly JAABUT01 (sample SAMN10711880, study PRJNA513359) | rock metagenome | isolation source: Antarctica rocks | place: Antarctica: Victoria Land, Ricker Hills nord | collected 2016-01-04 | reverse complement strand
AACCCTAACCCTAACCCTAACCCTAACCCTAACCCTAACCCTAACCCTAACCCTAACCCTAACCCTAACCCTAACCCTAACCCTAACCCTAAGATGATCAAGTCTGATTAATCTTTAAAAACATCAAAATCACTAGATCATGCAAAGATTTGAAAGACAAGCAGCTTAATCTTTATTCAATCACAGTCAAAGTTGAGATCTTCTATCATCTTCAGCTATCTAGAAACATGAAGCATATACATTCAATGTTCAGTTCGAAGTATCTACGAACTTCATCAAATGATTCTTTATCAAAACAACATTGTGAGTCTTTTAGATTGATGATCATTGAAAAGAATGAAAAGCACTAAAAAGTAGACAATATATTGAACTTCAAACGATATAGAGAAAGACTACAATACAAGATCAAATGAATCAAAATAAATCATGATGATGAATGATACTATGTTGATAAAGAAAAATTCAATGACTCAAAGAAAGTTCTAAATGAATTTCACAAGCTATATCTGAATAAGTTGCACTAAATTGAAAACACGATGAATTTTTTGCTTTTATTTCTTTTCTATTCATGTAAAAATGAATGTTTAAAAAAAGAAGTAATGTTACAAACATATCTGAATCAATCAAAATTCAGATCTAACTTTAATCAATTTGATTAAAGCAAGTCATGATGCTATGTCTAGTTTGAATCTAGCACATCTCTTTGAATCATTCTCAACACTTCTTTTCATTATTCAGCACTTTCTTCATTCATTTCTTTCATCATTCTTTTAAATAAACACATCTGATTTATTACATCACATCTGTATCGAGTCTAGCACAGTCTCAAGACATTATTTATAAAAGAGTTTACACTCTTTCTCTTCTGTATTCTTAATGTCTTGTTATAATTATCTTTAAAGAACAATACATATATATCAGCTCTGAGTCTTTTTGATTGAATGATTTAAACACAATCTCAACAGAATTAAAACTGAAATCATAGAAACTTCTTTCTGATTGATTTATTGCTCAGCTGACTGAGTATCTTAACAAGACATAAATTGATCAGTTTAATGTTGTTTTACTCTGAAGTTTAATCACTCATCTTGTAACTGATTAATCTTTTTCTTTAACTCATCACTTTTATCAAAAGTGACTTTTAGTTATTTTGCTTTCTTTTTATGATCATCTTGTACAAAAAGTCAATGTTCATTGAGTTGTAAAATCAAGTCTCACTAACTTTAAAACTCATTCAACATATTAATGACTTCATTAAGTTAATTGCTTACTTAATGAAACAGTTGTTCTTCAATGTTTATGTTTCATGCAATGACAGCTTTCTCAACTTCAACTGAAATATTAATGAGTAGAAGTGAAACTCTTTTACTGACAGTGCTTTTAAGCAGATGAGTTGTTCAAGACTCAACTGATTCAACATCACATATCATGATGAAAAAAGATAGAAGTAGTTGAGATAAAAATAAATGAGAAATTAATGTTTTGAATTGATGTTTTTTGATAAGTAAAAATTCAAAAAATCTCTTGTGAATTTCAAATAATAATTGAATGCTTTATTTAAAGAATTTCTTGCAAATAAAATGATGAAAATGAGTGTAGAATTGAAGAATTTCTTGCAAATTTTTCTTACTGAATAAATTGTTTCATATCATTTATTCATTGATAACAGAGTAGTAAATGATGAGCATTTATTTAATGTTAAAAATCAGCATAAAGTGAGTCAATATAAGTGTCATTTAACTAGAAGATAAATGTTAAGAAAGAAAGATAACTACAAAAAAGAAGCTGATTACATATGTGTGTTTTTCAGTCAATGCTAAACTCAATAAAGATTAGTCAAGATGATAAAGCAAGAATAGATCTGACAAGATTAAAATCATGATAAATGAGTTTGAGTTTTTTGCTTTTGATTAAAGCTGTCTGATAAAAGTTATTTTATATTTTATCTGTTCATGATTGTAAAATTCACTTTGAATGATGATAATCTGATACTTTTCATTCTACTTGCATTGCATATTGAGTTTGCTTTCATTAATTCAAAAATATATGTTGATATTCTTACTCATGATTGTATAATATATATCATTCATCATGTAATAATTGCAGTTCAATGAGCACAACAAAAGCAACATTAAAAGAAGAAGATCAAGTATTATCATGCTTGCTGTTATCAAGATTCTTTGAAGATATATTTATAAAACTGAATAAACTGTTTATACTTATTTGTAATCTTGATGTTTTTTTTCAAGAAAATGACATGATAAGTAAGTTAAATGAAAAAGAAATTAAAAAAAAAGTTGCAAAAAGAATTAAAAACAAGTTTGATCTTTCAAGCATCATTAAGTTTAAAGTTTGAAAATCAATGCAAATTATACATCACTGTTGACTTGTAATTGATTGATTCTTATCTTTTAAATTAACTATTAATTATTCTAAAAACTAACACATTTTAATAAATTTTAAACATTATGATTGATTAAAAAGTTTATTACAAATACAATGAAATTATTATACAAAGATGAATTGAAGTACAAAATAATTGTTGATTGTTGCACAAAATTATGCAAAAAGAATGTTTAATTCTTTTATTCATTTTTGCTATTTATTCATTACATGAAAGTATGTTGTGATGCTGCATGCAATAAATGATTTTATTTATCAACTTATGATTGTGAAACTAGCTAAATTGTTGATTTAAAAATATTTGATTTTTAAAATATGAGTATTAAAAGAATTAAAAAGATTACTGAGCTTCTTAATTTTAAATATTACTTTTCAGATTTCACATGTCAATTTGTGTAAAATATTTAATGTTCATTCATACTTGTTGTAATCAAAATTTATCAATCAATTCTCAGTTTAATCTGATAGCATAATTTACTTGCATGAATTGTTCTTAATCATCTTTCTTCTCAATCATACTACACATCATAAAGTTTTCTCAGATGTGATGAATGATTCTTGAAAGTGCTTTGATATTAATTTGCAATCTCAAGAAATATGATAATTTCTGAAGAAAACTCAATGATACTGATCACTCTCTGCTTTTTTATATATTACAATGTTAGTATAAATATTGAAATACAAATCATGAAATTGATTGCAAAATTGATTGCAAAATTGATTGCAACATCAAGAGCAAAATCAAGAACAAAGTTTAAATAGTAAAAAAAATAATAATTATGTTGTAAATAAAATTACAAAAAAAACTGTCAAAAATTTACACAATAAGATGATGTATTACATCTTTTTAAAAATTCTGAAACTGTTAAAGTGTTACAATTCTAACTATGCATTTATGTTGATAGTTATGTTGATGACTATGTTGATGACTATGTTTCTGACTATCGTTGATCGCTCGTCACTAGACTATCAAATTGTTTCAAAGTCAACTTTATTCAAAGTTAACTTATGTTCTTTTGAATCATATAAATAGTCAATTCTTCTCTTCTAAATACTTTTCTTTCTTAGCATTTATATACTTGTTACATTACATTCATATGACTCATTTTATGCTGATCTTTAACATTATATAAATGCTTCTTCATTACAGATGAAGTGAAATAATCTGCATCAATTCTTGAGTGTTTTTGTTGATTCTTCAACTCATTATCAATATTTGATCTAGTCAACTTGCAATCATCAGCAACATTCATTTCTCTTCTCTTGTAAGTTGATTCAGCAAGAATAAATAAAAGATTTGAACTTGTGCGTTGATCAGCGAGTATAAACAAACGATCAAAATCATTCAACTAGATCAAAGATCAACAAATTAATTGTTCATTCAGATTTGCAAAAGATTCTTCAAATTTGTTGAACAATCAAACAAGATCAGTCATAAAACTGCATGAAGTCTTTATTTCAAGAAGCAAACTTTCAATGAGTCTGCTTTAATGACATCGTCAATGCAATGATTTATCTTCTCATCATTCTATCTATCAGTGAATTGATTCATTTATCAGTTCACATGCATCTAATGAGTCTGCTTTAATGACATCTTTCATCAATGCAATGATTTACAAATACATCATTTTATTTATCAGTGAATTAATTTATCTTAAGTTTCTGTGTCAATTAGTGAGTCTGCTTCAATGATACATTTGATAGTGAGTTTGCTACAAGAGCAGATAACAATTGATCTTGTTAACAGAATCAATCATTTAATAATGAGTCTGTTTGAACGACATTTAAAGTGAATCTGCTACAAAGATGAACAATGATTGATCTTTTGATTGAGTTGATCAATGAATGAAACAAACTTTATTATGTAGTAAATCTGAATCAGCAATGAGTCTGCTTCAATGACATGATCACAATTGATTTCTTTGATGAGTTAGTTGATTCTCTTCTAGTGAGTCTGCTTCAATGACATCAGTCAATAGTTGATTTCTTTGCTGAGCAAGTTGATTTCTCTTTACATAGTTAATCTGTTACAATAGACATTTCAATTTTACATAAGATTAAGAAAATACATTCATGCAAACATGAATTGTTGAAGAAGAGAAATACTGTTACAATTCTAGCTACGCATCTATGTTGATAATTATGTTGATGACTATGTTGATGACTATGTTTCTGACTATCATCAATCACTTGTCACTAGATTATTGAGTTGTTTCAAAGTCAACTTTATTCAGAGTTAGCTTATGTTCTTCTGAATCATATAAATAGTCGATTTTTTTCTTCTAGATACTTTTCTTTTTTAGCATTTATATACTCATTACATTACATTCATATGACTCGCTTTATGCTGATTTCTAACATAAAGAATCTTCACTGTTAATGCTTCTTTAATGACATTCAAGTCATTCATCATCTTTTCATTTATCATTGTCTTGAACTTTTTACTCAGAAGCACGTCATTCATCTGATATCATTCTTTTGTCTGAACATCATTAATGTCAGAAATTTTCTCTCATTGAGAACTTTTCACACTTGTATCAAAATGAGCACTTAGTATCAAAGAATCTTAATTAAAACTTGTGACATTAAGACATGTTTTTACATGATTCATTGTATTTTCTTTTGCAATTCTATGAATTTATTAATATTTGATTGCAAAAAAGATTGCAAAAAATATCATTGATTTCATTTGCTATTCACATGTACAGTCAACAAAAACTCATGATCATCATTCAATGCTTGTAAATAAATATTTAATTTTTTGAATTGTTTAATTCAGTAAAAATGAATATTTCTGTCTCTGTTTTTCACATTTTCAATTTTCTTCTCATTATTTGTCATATTTTGCATATGAGTTTTAATCTTTTTTGAATGTGTATTATTGAAATAATTTTCAATAGTTTTACGCTTGTGAGTAAATATCATTATGAATGCAGAACAGTAATTAACTTGTAAAAGTAATGATGTAATGATTTAAATAATAAGATGAAATAATGAAAATCAATCATAATAATGAAATATGAAATTTAAACTTCAATATCTTGATTTAAGATTTTAAGATTTAAATCATCATCATTTTAACATTAATTAAATCATGTAATTATTAACTTTTTTCTTCTTTTATCTTTAAACAACAACAACATACTGCAATCATGATTGCAACAACTCAATAAGTTATATATCAGTTTTATGAGTTTATAAAAGATCATAAAATTGATTGCAATATAAAAATTGTAAGAAGTCAGCATAGAATGAGTTAATATGAATGTCATTTAACTAGAAGATAAATGCTAAGAAAGAAAGATAGTTATAGAAAAGAAGCTGATTATATATGTGTGTTTCTCAGTCGATGCTAGACTCAATAAAAACTAGTCAAGATGACAAAGCGAGAATAAATCTGACAAGATTAAAATCATGATATTACTTTTTCTTTTTGATGATTCATGTTTGCATGAATGTATTTTCTGCTCGATTCAATTGATTGTTCAATCATGATTTTACAGATTCAGACTCATTAAATTCTGATTGATTGAATAGCTGAAAGTGCTTCTAACGCGATTTGTTCAAATATTAAATATGAAAATCATCAACTATCTTCTGAGCATTCATAAATTCATCATCATCAGCATTGTATCAATTGAGATCATTATCATAATCATTTCATTTGACTTTATACTGAAATCGTCTTCAATATTAACGAAAATTCAATATATTGTTGATTTTTCATTCATCTTCATCATTTATCACTATTAAATCTGAGAATTCATTCTTTTGATCAGACAAGAGATCATCAACGACAGAGTGAAGCAAATCAGAATGAAATACATCATGAACATGCATAGACTCTGATAATTTCAGTTTATATGAAGAGTCGATGAAATCTAAATTGATGAAAGAATCGAGCATTTTGTCATTTAGCTTTTTGAAAAATTTCGCTGTAATGATGTTTCTTTCATTCAAAAACATCTTTGATTCGATCTCATAATCAACTTCTTTTCTATACTTATTGACTTATTTCATCATTTGTTTCTGTGTTTTGACTAGTGACTTGCAAACAAACTTCAATGTTTTATTCATATGTTCAGATATATTCTTGACTTTAGTCATCTGCAAGTGTTCACGAGAACTTTCATATTTGTTGACATTAAGTTCAAAACTCATATGAGAATGAAAGTCTTTGTTTAAAAAGAAAGAGATCGAGAAGATGATTGAGAACAGAGCATTATTGTTGATGAACTTGATCATGAATAGTAGCTTAGCTCAGTCATTTTGCATGTATGAACAGAAAGATCAAAGATATCTTTCGATGTTCTGATTGACTCATTCACTTTGATCATCAATTTAAGAATGATAAACAGTGAATAATCAAAGATTAATGCTCAGTCTTTTGCAAAGAAACTTTCATAGAATGAAGATAAATTGAAAGTTTCAATTCAAAACAATGACATCGAGTAAATTATGTATTCAATATATTCATTGAAGCATTAACTCAGCTGTTTTTTTTGCTGTGATTTCTTTGTCATCAATAAAACAAGAAATATAGTGTTGTTTCTTTGTCAATTTACATATCACTGTTAATATGATGTTTTTATCTTTCAAAAAAGATAAGTTGATGATGAAATTCATGACTATGTTCTTTCATCACTGTTCAAGTATGAGTAGAGAATGTAGTAGTTCATTGAATTTATCTCAAGAAATCTTTGATTGCTGATAAATGTAGCAGTTTTGAATATATCGATCTATTGTCTTTTGCATTAAAGATCAATAGTAGTATCTTCTTATGATCTCTATCGTTCTGAAAATTTCAAAATGATCAATAAAAGATTGATCATGAACTTCTTGAATTAACTTCATTTGAAAATGCTCATTGAAGAAAACTCATAGAAGATCATTTTGATATAGTATTTCATTCTGAACTTGACAATTTCTTAATTTAATATCTTCATATTGAGCTTCATTTTTTAATACAACTTTACAAAGTAGAATACAATTTTCGTTGATTTTGTTAGCTTCTAGAATCAATTGATAAATTGATTCATCATTTTCTTTCTCTTCTAGATCAGCAATTTTCATTCAATTCAACGTGAGAATTGTAGTTTGCTGATAGCAACATCATTCATTCTCGAAGCTTCTAAAAACTGAATTGACTTGACAAGTCAATGCATCGACTTTGATGTTTTATTTATCTGAGCGATACATGATTTTGAAGTTGAAATCAATGAGCTTTTGTACTCAGCGCATTTGACATCTACTTAGCTCTTTATCTTTCATTAATGATGTTAAAGCTTGATGATCAGTGAACATCTTGATGAGTAACTCAGTCAATTTCAGCTCAGATCATCAATGCTTGAAGACATGAATGATTGCTAGTAATTTCTTGTCATAGATCTTGTAATTGCACTCAGCGAGACTCAGATTCTTGCTGTAGTAGATCATTGAATGCAATGTTTCTTCATCATCATATTGAGAAAGTATGTCATCATTGACGTAGTTGAATGAGTTTGTTTCAAGAATAGTCTTTTTATTCTGATCAAAATGACAAAGAATAAAAGCTTCAGTCATTCATTTCTTCATATGATCAAAGATCGTTTGACAAGCTTGATCTCATTCAAATATCATCTCTTTTTGAGTTAGTTGAATCAGAAAATAAACAATTTTCGAAAAGTTTTTTATAAAACATCGATAGAAATTGCAGAAGTTAATGAAGAACTGCATCTGAATGAGATTTGTAGAAGTAGATCATTCAACTACTGCTTGTAATTTTCTGAGATTCATCTTTAATTCTTCAATGAATAGCAATAGTTTCAGAAAAAAGATCTTCTGAACATGAAACTTGCATTTGTTTATATTCATCTGAAGATCAATCTCTCGTAGTTTATGTAGAATTAATTGTATGTGTTTCTTATGTTTCTTCAGTGTTTTGCTGTAGATGATAATGTCATCTAGATAGATCTGACAAAACTGATGAAGATAGTTAAGTAGCATGTCGTTCATATAGTGTTGATAAAAAGTCAAGTCGTTGATTAATTCAAAAGACATCACGTGATATTTGTAAAAATCAAAAATAATAATAAAGATAGTCAAATCTTTGCTTCTTGAATGCATGCGTAGTTTGTTGAAGACGACTATTATATTCAATCGAGTCAGATACTTGCTATCTTGAATACGAGCGAGAGTTTCATCTATTAAGAATAGAAAGTAGCAATCTCATTTGATCAAAGCATTGAGCTTTCTATAATCAACGCAGAAACGCAGACTATCATCTTTCTTTTCAATGAATAGTATGAATGAAGCATATGAGATTAAGCTAAAAGATATAAAGTTCTTATTCAGATGTTTAATCAAATAATTCTTTATCTTTTGAAGCTTGTAATCAAACATATGATAGAGATGACTTCAAGAAGATGTTTTCTTGTCGATCAACTCAATTTTATGATCATAGAGATGATGAGAGAATAGTTGATCAGTCATCACTCGATCAAACACGTTTAAATAGTCATGATATTTCAAAGAAAGCTTAGCTTTGACTTCTTTCAAGATCTTTTCATATGAAAGCTCTTGTAGATTTACATCTTCAAGTTTATTTCTAGCTGTTTTTAAAAGTCGATCGATTTTTATGATGATGATCACGAAAGTAGTCACATTCAATCATTTGACTAGTGATCTATATGCTGCAGTCTCTATCATTGCTATGTTCATTAAATCAAAAGATGAAGCGAAGTTGATTGAACTAGATGATTTCATGATTTTACTAAATGAAGATGACTTCTTGCTGAGTCGAATGATAACAGAAGAAATAAATCTTTTTAATATTTGAGTAAAGATTGAACTCTTCTGTTCTATCGCGATTTTCTTGCTTGAAAGAACAGTCAAATGAGCTTTGATAGAAGCTTTAATATGAGCTTCAAAACTAGAAAATTGAAGATGATCATTTCTCATATCAATAGTCATCTCAATCTTGTTCATTCATGTTTTTTCAAGAATCATCTGATGTTGATTTAATCAAGTGATTAGCATAAAAGTGAAACGTTTCATATGATCTTGAACAGTTAGATTTGAATAAATTGCATGAGTAATGAGCTTTTTTGCATAATGATCATTGAATCTTCTTATTGATTTGAGCTTGATTAAAGATAAAGATTCAATTTGCAAATGATCACAAACATTCTGCGTGATTAATTCATCAATGAATGAATAGTCAGCTGCTTTAGTGTCAATCAATGACTTTAATGAGTAATTAATTTCATTACTAGATAATATACATTCAATAGTCAAAGATTTCAAAGCAAAGAAATCATTTGAGCTGCTCATTGTTGAAGAAATTAACACATCTTTCATCATGTCTTTGATGAAAGTCACTAGTTTTTTGTCTCATCTTTCAATTTCTCTGTAAATAATTTTTTCTCTTCTTTTGACATGATGATCTCATTGAGACAAGAGATGAATGCATGAAATGTTGAAGTACTAGTCTTCAGCTGAGAGCAGTTCTTTGAAAGATGACTCGATACTTTGCAGTTGAAGCAGATGATTGACATTCTTGATTATTCAGATTTGAGAATGAAAAAAGTAGCAAGTCGAACATAGCTAGTAGTTGAAACTGATGTTAATGTCAACGAAGAAACGAAACGTTTTTTCGAAGCTGCTATCGATTTGACTGTTCATTGCTCATCACGTAGCTGATAATTGACTTGTTGTTTGTTATTCACATCTTGAAGAAAGATCTTGAAATTATCAAGTGAGCTAAACTTTATGAGACAAACTGACAACACGTTCTGAAGACGATTATTGATTTTATTCTGAATGTCGTTCATCAGAGTGATATCATCATAGTTCAGAAAGTTGAATATTTTAATGAATTCTGAATAAAAGAAGCTGAAGAGCTTGTTGAGCTGCTTCAGAGCAACATATTTGCAACAACACTTTTGAATCAGATTTTGATCTTCGTAAATTTCTTTCAGATGTTTCAGTAATTCTGATAATGATTGATAAAGTGAGAAAGCATCAACACAACACTTTGCATAAATTTGCTGATCAGCATCGTCTTTTAGTCTGAAAATCACATAAATAATACGAATCTTTTCAGTAGAATAATGATTCACGTTGACATCGAGCTTGTCAGCTATTTTGATGTTTCATGTCTTTCAGATAAAGTCATCTGTTTCGATGAAGATGAGTGAATTCAAAAGCTTGATGAACTTGTGATGATCATTTTTGTTTTCATTATCAGATAGAGTAGAAGATTCTTGTTGAAAGCGCGCTTCTTTCTGATTGACTCATTGCTCAGCTGACTGAGTATCTTGACGAGACATAGATTGATCAGCTTGACGTTGTTTCGCTCTGAAGTTCAATCACTCATCTTGTAGCTGACTGATCTTTTTCTCTAGCTCATCAT
>JAABUT010004615.1_pt1 | contig 10796 bp, 8 predicted proteins | sample 5559281 | NCBI WGS metagenome assembly JAABUT01 (sample SAMN10711880, study PRJNA513359) | rock metagenome | isolation source: Antarctica rocks | place: Antarctica: Victoria Land, Ricker Hills nord | collected 2016-01-04 | reverse complement strand
CCTCAACGCCCATCGGCCCGGTCCTGCTGCGCAACGGCAGCACCCTGCCCCCACCCAACGACCAACCCCTCACCTAGCCGATGCCACACGTCTTCACCGTCCAGGCGAGCAATCAGGTTTGCCTTGAAACAGTGGGGCATGGCGCTTCGCAAGGCTCAGGCGGGCTTGCGGGCCGAGGCCAGCAACGCCCAAGACGGCAACTCCAGCTGGCTGGCCACGAGCAGCGGCTGCACCAGCCGGTCGTACTGCTGCTTCATCCTCGCCTGCACCTGCGGCGTCTGGGCCGTCACGACGCTGCCGATGCCGGCTATCCCGGCGGCCGGTCCGGCCCAGAACCGGTCCGGATTGATCCGCAGCAGCCATTCCACCGTGCGCACCTGCACAGCTACCAGCCCAGCCCCCGCGACCAGTTCACGCAGGCCGGCGGCGGTACGCGCGAAGTCCTTGTCGGCCGGCAACCGCTCAGTGACCGGCGGCACGGCGTCACTGGCCACGATGACATCGTCCCAAAGCTGCTTCATCACCGACGGGCCGGAGGCCCAGATGGTGAGCGCAATCGCCCCGTCGCCAGCCAGCACCCGGCTCAACTCCGCCATGCCGGCCCGCGGGTCGTCGAGGTGGTTCACCACGAAGTTCGCCAGCACAACGTCGAATCGGCCATCGGGGAATGGAAGAGCGGGGACGTCGGCGGCCAGGCAGGTCGCCTGCGGAAGCCGGTTGCTGGCGGCCGCCAGCATCGCCTCGTCCGAATCCACGGCCGTGACCTCGGCGCCGTAGGAAGCGGCGACCGCGGCCACTCCACCGACGAACCACCGATGATCTGCTCCCTGGAGTTGGTTCGGTCACGCCGCAGTTCCCCAATCGGTTTGCATTGAGCTGCCGCATCAGCTTCTCGTCTGGCCACAGTGACAGCCTGACCTGCCCGGGGTCCACCGAAGCTCGGACCGGGCCGAGCCCAGACCACACCGTTGGCGGATCTCAGTGGCGAGGTCCGAACTCTCACCCAGGTAGGCCGAGAAGTTTGCCCAAAGGAAGAAAGTGACTGCCGGAACCTCGAACCGCGCCAGTGGGAGCTCGATCCGGATGTGGCCAGCAGGCGTCGCGCACCCGCGCAGCGTGGCGAGCACCTCCCGGAACACGGCGTGTCTTGCCGGTAGGCGGCCACCAACACCGCCTGGTGCAAGGACGTTGCCTTCGTGATGCGGTAGACCGTCGGACCGATCGACGACAAAAACGATCAACGTGGGCACGAATCCCCGATGATCGTCAGACCGTCGCCAGTGAAGCCCAGCGTGCGACGACATGGGCAGCCTCGCCGAGGATGCGCTCGCGGTCGGCGGGGTGGTAACCAGTGAAATCATCGGCGGGTCAGTAACCAAGGGGCACCCTCCGATAGGTCTGGGCGCGCCCTCAGCGCCACGCGATAGCTGCGGTGATGAAGGCGGCGACCGACGGTTTCAGGACGCCGAAGGCAACGGCGACCCGGCCGCCGTAGTAGCCGATGTCTGCGGGATGTCGACGTCCGCCGGGCTGACGCTGAAGTGGATGGACGGGTGGTTGTCGGTCAGCGCCAGCGTCGCAGGGCGAGGTAGCCGAGGCCGACGGCGGCGGCGATGGGCCATTCGATGACGCCGGCCACGGCTAGGGCGCCGGTGCCGAGCGCGACCGGGATGGGTCCGGCTGGAACCGCCCGGGAAAGAACGGCGAGGGGCGCGGTGAGCGTGCGGGCGAGTTGGTCGAGGCTGCCGGGGTTGGTGTTGCCGGTGTCGAAGCTGGTGAGCTCGGCGGTGTCGCCTTTGCCGGTGGCGAGGGGCTGGGTCATGGTGTCTCCTGGGTCTGGGTGGGTTTGCTGCGGTGGGTGGTAGTGCAGGTCGGGTCTGGGTTTTCAGGAGGCGTCGAGGGCTTCGCCGAGTGCGCGTAGTGCCCGGTTGCCGCGGTCGTCGCTGAGCAGGTGGCCGATGCCGGTGACTGCGGCGATCGGCCATTCGATCACTCCGAGGGCTGCCGCGGCGGTGAGGCCGAGGTAGAAGGCCAGCTTGTCCAGCGGCGGCATGGTGACATCTATCCGGGTCCCACCGAGGGCGAGGTGGACGTGAGAGCTGGTGGCTTGCACCGCGTGCTCGGCCGCTTGGCTGTTGTCTCCGCCGGCGGGCTGGGGGTGGGTTTCCTGCCGGGTGGCGGCGGGAGTGCTCGGCTGGTCCTTGGTGTCCGTGGCGGTGGCCATGGTCGGCTCCTTAGCTGGTGAGGGCTGCGGTGTTGCGGGCTGAGATCGGTGCTCGCGGGTTCTGAGAGGGCTTGCCCGGGGCAGCTGAGCGCTCCTGAGGGCGCTGGGTGGCCGAGTCAGCGGCCCCGGGGTGGCTCAGCAGATGAGGTGCCGCCACGGATAGCGCGGTGGCAGCGGCCGACGAGCCGGCAACGGTGGCCCAGGCCAGCGGTCCCAGCGGTGTGCAGCCGAAGAACTGGCTCACGCCGGGTGTTTGAACGATGCCGGCCAGGGCGAGCGCGGACCCGACGCCGGTTGCGATGACGAGGGGATTGCGCCCTCCCACGACGAGCGTCTGTCCGAGCTGGGTGCCGACCAGCGCGGCGAGGGCGATGGTGTCGGCGCGGCGCCGGCGTCCGGTCACCCGGCCGATCTGCCACGCGGTGAGCGCGCCGGCAGCGGTGGTGGCCCCGCGGATGCCGATATCGCGCAGCAGCGGCTTGCCCAGCGACGGCGGCCCGGCCACCAGCACCTCATACCGCGCGTCGGGGTCACTCGGTGTGGCGGCCAGCGCGATCGCCATCGCCGGCAGCAGGTCGGTGAGCATGTTGACCAGCAGGAACTGGCGGGTGCCGATCGGGGCTCGCCCGGCCAGAGCGGTGCCGGCGATGGTGAACGCGACCTCACCGGCGTTGCCGCCGAGCAGGATCGCGACCGCATCCCGGACCCGGCGCCACATCGCCCTACCCTCGACCAGGGCATCCAGGATCAGGCTGACGTCGGGTTCGGTGAAGACCAGGTCCGCGGCGGTCCGGGCGGAGCTGGAGCCGTGCGCGGCCATGCCGATACCGACATCGGCCAGCCGGATCGCGGCGGCGTCGTTCGCGCCGTCGCCGGTCATGGCCACGACGCGGCCAGCCTTCTGCAGCCCGGCGATGATCCGCAGCTTCTGTTCGGGCGAGACGCGGGCGAAGACGCTGGCCTGGGTCACCAGCCGGGTGCGGCTCTCGTCGTCCAGCCCGGATAGTTCCGGGCCGGTGATGACGCGGTCGGCGGGGATGCCGAGGCCGGCGGCGATGGCACGCGCGGTCACCGGGTGGTCGCCGGTGATCATTACCGTCGCCAGGCCGGCAGCCTGCAGACCGGCGATAGTGTCGGCGGCTTGCGGGCGGGCGACGTCGGCCAACGCGACGAACCCGAGCAGGGTCAGGTCCTCGGCCAGCTCCTCCGTGCCGTTCTCCGCCTTGTCGCCATGGATGTCGGTGGCGTCGCCGCTGGTGATGGAGGCCGGTTCGTGGATGGTGCGGCGGGCTACCGCGAGGACCCGCAGGCCCTGACCGGCGAGGTTGTGCACCGCGTCCTCGGCGCGCTGGCGTGACGCACGGGTCAGTCGGCGTTTGCCCTTCTCGTCGCGGATGTGGGTACAGCGCGGCAGCAGCACCTCCGGTGCGCCCTTGACCACCAGCCGCAGCTGGTCACCGGTCCGGCCGAGGGCCGCGGAGAATCCGCGCTCGCTCTGGAACGGTACTTCCGACAGCTCCTCCCAGTCGGTGACCACCAGCTCGCCGAGGGCGGCACGGGCGCCGTCGAGGATCGCCTGGTCGGTGGCGTGCGGCAGCGGCTGGTCGGTGCCCGGTTGCGGGCAGGCTCGCGCCGCGGCCCGCAGCACCCGGACTGCCTGTGGCGCGTCCAGCGCCCAGTCCCCGTTCAGGCCGGCGGCGCGAACCAGGCGCAGGCGCCCTTCGGTGAGGGTGCCGGTCTTGTCGAAGCAGACCGTGTCGACCCGACCGAGCGCCTCCACGGTGCGCGCCGAGCGGACCAGCACACCGCGTTGAGACAGTCGTCGTGCCGCGGACAGCTGCGCGACGGTGGCCACCAGGGGCAGCCCTTCGGGGACGGCCGCGACCGCCACACTCACCCCGGACCCGATCGCTGCGCGGACGGACTGGCCGCGCAGCATCCCCAGCCCGGTGACCGCGGCTCCGCCGAGCAAGGTGACCGGCAGGCCGCGGCGGGTGAGCTCTTCCAGCCGGGCCGGCATACCGGCTGGGCCGGCGATATTACCCGCCAGGCTGACCGCGCGCCCCGCCTCGGTCGCCGTCCCCACGGCCACCACCACCGCACGGGCGGTCCCGGCCAGCACCGTGGTGCCCTCATAAACCATGCAGGCGCGGTCGGCGAGTTCGGCGCCGGGGGTGGCCTGGATCTGCTTGCCGACGGTGATGGACTCCCCGGTCAGGCTTGCCTCGTCGGTCTCCAGCCCCGCCTCGCAGAGCAGCCGGGCGTCGGCGGGCACGACGTCACCAGGCTGCAGATCGATCACATCACCGGGAGTCAGGCGGTTCGCCGGCACCACCCGCACCGGACGGTCGGCACCCGAGACGTCCGCCGGCTGCGCTGATACCTCTCCGGCTGGCTCCGCGTTGCCTAGTGGTGCTTGGACGAGGCGGGCGGTGAGCTGCTGGTCCAGCAGTAGCGCCTTGAGCGCCTGGTCGGCGCGCAGCCGCTGCGCTCCGCTGATGACGGCGTTGGCGGCAAGGACCCCGCCGACCAGCAGCGCGTCGGCCGGTGAGCCGATGACCGCCGACGCCGCGGCGCCGGTGGCCAGCACCGGGGTCAACGGGTCGGCGAGCTCGGCTCGGACGTTGTCGGCCAGACGGGCCGCGGTCCGCGACGGCGCCCGCAGCGCTGCGGGTAGGACCGCGACCAGCGGCCCGGTGAATCCACCCGTTGCGGGGTCAGGCTGGGCCGCAGTGGACCGGGTCAGCCGACTCAGCACCTCGTCGGTTTCCAGGGCATGCCAGGGGATGTGCAGGACCGGCACCGGGTCGGGCGGGCTGTCGAGCCGGCGGGCGGCGAGGGTGCCGGAGAACACGGCGCTGCCGGCGGCGAGGGTGACCGGAAGCGCCGCGCCGCCACGGCGCCCGGATCCGACCGTGGCCAGCAGCGCGGCGAGGAACGTCGCGCCGGTGGCCAGGGTCGCCCCACGCTGGCTGACCGAGTGGGCAACCGGAACCGCTGCCAGGACGCGCGGAACCTCCACCAGTCCAGCATCGGTGAGCAGGTCGGCCTGCCACGGCACCGGTCGGTCGGCGGTGAGAATCGCAATGCCGACGTCGGCCGCGGCCAGCGCTTCGGTGTCGCCCGACAGGACGGCGACGACGCGGCCCTCGGCCTGTAGTCGGCGGACGTGCTCAGCCAGCCAGCCACCGGTTGCCGTGTCGGCCGGTGCGAGGACCTGGTGCGCTCGGGCGGCGATCTCGGCGATGCTGGGATCAGCCGTCAGGATGATCCGCACGCCCGACTTCTGCGCGGCGCTCAGGACCGCATCGGCGTGCGGGTCCAGCTCGCGACCCACAACCAGGTCACCGACGGGGCGGCCGTCCTCCCGCAGCTGCAGCCGCAGCAGCCCGTCCGCACCCCGACCGGACTGACCGTCGAGCGTCAACCGATGCCGTTGGCGACCCAGCGGTGGCGGAATCGGCAGCTCGTTCTCCCTCGATGACATCAACCGTTGGGCAGCGCTCCATACGTGCTCACGGGTCCAGCCCTCCGCAGTGGCGGAGGCGTCCAGAACCAGGGGCCGGTCACCGAGCAGGACCGCGCTGTCGATCAGGACGGTGTCGACGCGGTCCAGGCGGCGCAACGCACCTGGATCGACGATCAGCACGCCGCGCCGGGACAGGTCCACGGCGAAGGTGTCGGCGAATGCCTCCCGCGCCGAACGGGCGGCTTTGGGCGCGCCGATCACCACGGCCTGGCCAGCGGCGTTCAGGTCACCCGTCACCGCGGCAACGGCACCCGCTGTGAGCAGGGATCCGGCCGCCGCGCGGTCGGCCAGCTTCTCGACCGGCCCTGCGGGTAACGGAACCGGGCGCGGCTCAGCGGGTGCCACGCCCGTGAGCGGCCGCCCCGGACCGCACAGGTCCGTCTCCCGGTCGCTGAAGCAGTCCCGGCGGGCGCGGGCGGCGAGATAGGACTGCGCCCGCTGCCCGGTGTCGACCACCAGCGACGGAACGCCCTGCGTCAGCCCGTGAACCACGGCCGTGGACGCCGCGAGCGCCAGGTCGGTTCCGCCTGAACCGAGGCGGTGCTCGAGCATCCGCCGAAGCCGCGGCTGGTAATCGACCAGCACCACAGCCGCCGCCGCACCGCCCGGCAGCGCCGGCAACCGGACGAAGCGGCCCACCACGGCCGCCGACAATCCGGCGACGTCAGCGGCGAGGCTCAGCGCTTCCTGCCGCACCGGCCCCGGATCACCGGGTGAGCCCGGCTCCTCGTGCGAATAGCGCTCACGCCCGACCCCGGCGGCGTCCTCAGCTTGTTCCACCGCGCCGATCAGGGCTTCCACAGCGACACGGGCGGGATCGAACCGTACGACGAGCCGCCGCATAGACACGTCGACCCGAGCCCAGGCGACCCCCGGGAGCGTATCCACGGCATCCTGCACGGCGGCGACCACGACCGGCGGCTGCGGCCCGTTCAAGCCGCGGACCTCGATCTGCGCACGGCCCTGTGCCGACCACACCTGTCGCGGCGGTGCTCCCAGCACATTCGCGGCCGCTCTCGTCACCGCGAGCGGTGCACTCAGCACGCCCCGAGCCAGCCGAGAAGATGTTGAGACTCCAGCTCTGGTCAGACCCACCGACGTCTGTACCGACGCCCGCGCAACAGAACCGAGCAGGCCGCCGATCACTCCCCCGAGCTCGCACCGACGGAACTCTGCGGTTGCCGGTCATCCGCTCCAGGCGCCGGTGCGGCTGGCCTCATCCGCCGCAACACGTACACGCCCGCGCCCAGAGCCACCGCCACAGGCCACTCCACGACCTCCAACGCGCCCAGCGCCGCGATACCGCCGTAAAAGGCCAGCTTGCCCGCCCGCGACGCGGGGGTGCCCGCAGTGCGCGTCCCCATCCCCGAACCACTCCCCGTGGCAGACGCAGCAGGCACGGCGTGACGGGTGACAGCGACGGTGAACACAGGCAGCCGGACGGTCGTAGTGCGCGCCTCGGCACCGTCGCGCGGCTCGTCGACCGAGGCTTCTTCGTCCACGACGGGTCTCACCCGGCCGTCCTGAGGCTTCGCGCTGGTAGCGCGGGCCCGGCTCCGACGCGGGGCGGTTTCCTTGCGCGGCTCTGCCATCATCTACACCGACTAACGCTCGTCGGTCATCCGGTCGCCACCCACTGTTTAGGCGCCGGACAACTGTTATTCATGCGCGAGCGTACGGAAGCCGCGTGGGAATACGCTGTGGATCAAGGGCAAAGCAGAACGCGCGGGCCGTAAGAATCTCAGTGCGCCCCCACCTGAGTGGATACGTTCCAGAGCGAAGGTGCCGGTGGTTATGGTTGCCGGCGTCTGGCCATCGGTGGGGTCAGCGACCCTTGAGCGGCGCGGGACCCGGCGAGGCCGCCGCCGGGTCCGCGCAGGATGTAGGCAGCGGCTACGGCAAGAACCGCACCGAGCAACGGCGCGGCCAGATACACCCAGACATCGTGGAGATGACGGCTGACCAGCGCCGGACCCAACGACCTCGCCGGGTTCATCGACGCCCCGCTCACCGGGCTCGCCCACAACCCCGCCAGGGCGATGTAGGCCCCGACCCCCACCGCGGACAGGGGTCCGATGTTCTGCGCGGTGGACGCGGTTCCCAGCACCACGCTCACCAGCCCCAAGCTGAGAACGGTCTCGATGACGAAGGCCTGCCCGGTGCTGAACGAAGGTCCGGGGACGGTGACGCCCAACTGGGCGACGTCGCCGAACGTGGCCCGCAGGAGCGCCGCAGCGAGCACCGCCCCGACAAGCTGCGCCAGGACATAGCCCGGGACGCGCCGCCACCCGAAGTCACCGCGCAGAGCGAAGGAGACGCTGACAACGGGATTCAAGTGCGCGCCGGACACCGCACCCATGAACAGAATCACCGACAGCACGGTCAACGCCGGTGCTGTTACCTCAGCTACGCGCCCGATCTGACCTGCGGACCGGCCCTGCACCACCGCGGCACCAGCACCGGCGGTGACGAGCAAGAACGTTCCGAACAGTTCGCTGAACAAGCGGCGCCACTCATAGTTCAGATTTGTGAAGTCCCGCGCCCACCGCGGCTCCGCTTTCCACAGTGCCCCGGCGCGCGGACCATGTCGCTGATCGACGACCTCGCACTCCCCCCGCTCGGACTCGCCGCGGGAGTGCCCGTCGTGGGCGGTGTCCGAGCCGGGTGGAGTCATGAGAGTAATGATGCCCGGAGCCGACCGATAGTTCAGAAGACAGCCATCAGCATCGGCGACATCGTCCTGGACCGGCCACTGACGGTCACAGTGATCGTCTCACCGGCCCCAGCCTGACGAACCAGCTCGCTGGCTTGCTGCCTCAACTCGCGAAGTTCCGTTGTAGCCACAAGCCCACGCCAGCACATCTGCTACCTAAGCGGTCTCGGCATAGCGAACCTGCCCGTGGCGGAGGGCCGCGCGTATCGGTGTAGTGGCACTCACCAGACAGAGGTCACCGCGGTGGGTCGAAAGGTCGTGTTGCAGGGCGGTGAGGAATAAGACGCCGGTACGGTCGATGGCGGTCAACTGGTGCAGGTCCATCGTGATCCGGCGGCGCCCCGCGGTGAGCAGCACATCGACCGTGCCACGAAGGAGTTCCACCGTCTGCAGATCCAGCTCGCCGCGTACCTGAACGGTGGCGCTGGCGACATCGGCACTGGCGGTGAAGGTGCAGTCCAGTCGAAGCAGGGAGTCGCTGGCCATGGTGTCACTCCTCCTGTTCGTAGTGCTCATGCAATGCACCACGTCGCCGCCTCTCTGCTCAGGCGCATGCCGTGTCCAACCCGGTCGTCCAGGTGCATGGCTCCGCCGCGCACGTCAGGAGTGCCGTCCACGAGCAGCGGTTCCACGCGGGCGTGGTCGGCGAACCACTCCACGTGGCGCAGATTGGGAATCGAGGCGGCGACCGGAGCGTGCAGCGCAGGTGCGCAATGTGCGGACACTTGCAAGTTGTGCGCTTGGGCCAGAGCGGCTCCACGGAGCCAGCCGGTGTAGCCGCCGCAACGGGTGACGTCGAGCTGCAAGCAGTCCACGACCGGAAGCAGCGCCCGGACGTCGTACACGTCGGCGGCATACTCCCCCGCCGCGACGTCGCAGAGCAGCGCACTCTTCAGCGTGGCCAGTCCCGCGGTGTCGTCACTGCTGACCGGTTCTTCGAACCAGCTGACGCCGAGCCGGTCGAGTTCCGCGCCGACCCGGCGAGCTTGCCCAACGCTGTAGCCGCCGTTGGCGTCGACCATCAGGTCAACCGAATCGCCGGCGAGCTCCCGCAGGCGGCGCACGCGGTCCAGGTCCCGATCGATCCGAGTGCCCCAGGATTCACCGATCTTGATCTTCATCGCGGTGCACCCGGCAGAGAGCCACCAGGCGACCTGCTCGGCGAGTTGAGCGTCGGTGAGGGTGGTGAAGCCGCCCGAGCCATAGATCGGCACGTCACGGCGACACCGCCCCATCAGGGCGCCCAGCGGGATGTGCAGCAGCCGAGCTTTGAGGTCCCACCAGGCGATGTCCATCGCGCTCAGCGCCTGGGCGACCAGCCCGCGGGTGCCGAGGTTGCGGCAGGCGCGGTGCATCGCCGACCAGCCGGCGGGAATGTCGTAGGCGTCGCGGTCGCGCACCGCGTCGGCCAGCACATCCTGGATCACCGCTGCCGCTGCCGGGCTGCTGTAGGTCCAGCCCAGCCCGGTCTGTCCCCCGGCGGACAGCGTGACGGTGACGGCCGTTGTGGCGTCCCAGCGCAGCGTGCCGTCGGCTTCGGGCTGCTTCGTGGGAAACCGGTAGACCGCGGTGGCCACCCCCGTGATGGATGCGGCTCCGGTCATGACATCGCCGCTGTCTGCTGTTCGGGAAGGCCGCGGCGCCCGAGCCGGATGAGCCGGTCGGTGGCGCGGGCGGCGAGCGCCATGATCGTCAGCGCGGGGTTGGCTGAGCCTTGGGTGGGCAGCGTCGAGCCGTCCACGACGTACAGGTTGGGAACGTCGAACACCCGGTGTGCGGCATCGACCACGCCGTCTTGGGCTCGGCCGGCCATCCGCGCGCCGCCGACGAGATGGGCGTAGCGGTCGATCGTCATAACGTCGGACGCCCCGGCGCCTTTGAGGACCGCCTCCATCGACGCGGTCGCAGCCTTGGTGAGCTGCCGGTCGTTGTCGCATTGGCTGTAGGAGAAGTGCGCGACGGGCAGACCGTGGCGGTCCTTCTCCGCGGCAAGGGTCACCCGGTTCGCGGCCTGGGGCAGGTACTCGCACAGGGCGCCCAGGGTGGCCCAATGGGCGTAGTCGCGCATGTATTCCCTTAGTGGTGCGCCCCAATGTCCCTGCGCGGTGACGTGCTCGGCCCAGGTGATGGGGAGCGGGCTGACGGTCTGGATCGACCAGCCGCGCTTGTACGGCTGGCTGGGATCGGTCTCATAGAGCTGCTCGGAGGACACCTCGGGCGGGGGCGCCTTGTACATGCGGATCTCGTCATCGAAGCGGCCGGCGGTTTGCGGGGCGCCTTGGACCATCAGGTAGCGCCCGACCTGGTCGTGGTCGTTGCCGAGTCCGTGC
>JAABUT010004613.1_pt1 | contig 10801 bp, 9 predicted proteins | sample 5559281 | NCBI WGS metagenome assembly JAABUT01 (sample SAMN10711880, study PRJNA513359) | rock metagenome | isolation source: Antarctica rocks | place: Antarctica: Victoria Land, Ricker Hills nord | collected 2016-01-04 | reverse complement strand
TCCGCGACCAGGGCTACGCCGTCACCCACGGCGAACTCGATCCCGGAGCCCTCGGCGTCGCCGCCCCCGTCCGCGACGAACACCACCGGGTCGTCGCCGGACTCAGCGTCATCGCCCCCGGCCAGCGGGCGCCGCAAACCCGCATCGCCGAACTGGTCGACCTCGTCAACGCGGCCGCCGAGCGGCTGGGATCACAGCTCGCCCTGATTTCCCAGTAACGTCACGTGGGCGGAAACGTCACGTCAGCGCTGCGCCCTTTCGCGCGAGGTATCGGTAACCCGCTTCCATCTGCTTGGGGGACCACACCAACTCCAGTTTCGCCGACAGCTCGGCATCGTCGGACCACACCGCCGGACCGCCGGCCGCTGTCGCTGCGAGAAACGTGGTGCAGGCCCGCTCGAGCAACACGGCGTGCATCACGGCTTGCCCTACAGTTCGCCCGACAGTGACCGATCCGTGCTGGGGAATGACGATCGCCGGCGCCGTCCCGAGTTCGTGGGCGAGGGCGTCACCGAGCTCGGTCGTGTCGATGAGGTTGCCCGTGCGTTCGAACCGCGGCAGCTGGAGTGCGAAGGGCACCCCGTCATGCGAGATCGCGCGCAGAGGCACGCCGAGCGAGGCGAACGCCGTCACCGCCGGCGCATGTGTGTGCACGACGGCCTGCACCTCGGGCCGAGCGGCCATGATCCGGGTGTGGATCGGAACCTCGATGTGGACCGTGCCCTCACCTGCCAGTCGCCGGCCATCCCATGACACCCGGACCAGACGCTGCGGCGTGATCTCCTCGAAGCCCCACCCGCTGCTCTTCATCACGATCCCTGAACCATCCGGAAGCCGCACCGAGGCGTGACCCCACACCATGTCCGAGAGCCCAGCCGCCGCCAACGCCAGGTGGACCGCGACGGCGACATCCTCGGGGGACCCCACCTGGGTCACGCTCGGATCCCCGGCTGCGGATCGACACGCCCGCCGCCGGCGACCAAGCGTTCGTGCTCGGCGAGCACGTCCACGACGCTGCCCTTAGGATTGACTTCCTTGCCGAACGGCTGCGGCATCTGATCGCCGGTCTGCCAGTACACCTCGAGGTTGTTGGCTTCCGGGTCGAGGAAGTAGATGCCGATCGCGTTGCCGTGGTCCAGCACCCGCTCGATCCGGGCGCCGTAGTCGGTCAGCACGGTATGGAAGCGCTGCAGTGTCTCGACGCTGTCCACCCGCCAAGAGATCTGATTGATCAGCTTCGCCTCGCGCGGAGCCGTTCGTCCTTGGGCCAGCACCATCTCGTGGTGTTCCTGCTCTGGGCGCGAGGACACGAAGACCATGCCTTGTCCGGGGTCCTCGTCGGTGACGGTCAGGCCGAGCACTTGTTCGTAGAAGTCCCGCATCGTGTCGAGGTCGTGACGTAGAGGCCGGTGTGCCCGAGTTCGAGAATTGCCACTGTGCTGCCTTTCGTGGGCTCAGATAGGAGAGTATGCGGTGCAGCGCCGACTCAAGGAGAGGGGTTCCGACCATGCGATTTGCGGAAGTTCGCGGTCCAGAGGCCGAAGCTGAGCCGTACGACGCGCGTGCTGGAACGGTGCGTCACCATCGATGACCTGCGCCGCGAGGCCTGCCGCCTGTGGCCGCGAGGAGTGCGCGGATACGTCGACGGGGGCGCAAACGGCGAGCAGACCTGAAGCACAACCGCGACGCGTTCCGCGGCGTCGTGCTAGGGCGGTAGTCCGGCTTGTTGGATCTGCGGACGAATTCACTATAATTATTATGTAGTGTTGCGACTGAGTTGAACCTGACGACGAAGGTTCATTCGCTTTTCTTCATGGGTAGTGCCCGAACGAGGGAGCAGGGATGGTCACCACAGACGATTCGGGAGCGGTGGTGTGACCGCCACGGTGCCCATTGACGGGATTGCGTCGCTGGGCAGACGCCCAGCGGAGTTGCGGCGGCGATCGCTGGTGAGCGCTGAGCGCCCGGCAGTACGGCTCTCACGCGCTGAGTGTGTTGCCGTCCAGCTCATGGCGATCGCCGAAGCAGCAGTTGCCGGCGATCGGCTGGGGTCGAAGGAGGAGTTGCGCGGGCGGTGCGAGGTTTCGGTTGGCACCTTCAACGAGGCGGTGCGCATCGCGCAGTCCCGGGGCATCGTGTCGGTGCGGCCCGGTCCCGGTGGTGGGGTCTTTGCTGCCGCCCAGTCGGCGATGGTGCGACTGGGCAATTCGGTGCTGGCGCTGGATGCCGGTGACACGTCGGTCGCCGAGGCGGTGCGGATCCGTGACGCCCTCGACCCACTACTGATCGAAGACGCCCTGTGGCACGCCTCCCCCGCCGACATCGCCGGTATGCGCGAGAGCATCGCCGACATGGCCGCTGCGGTCGCCCGCTACGACCCTACTGCTTTTGTGCACGCGAACTGGCAGCTGCACGCACGCATCGCCACGGTCAGCCCGAATCCTGTGCTGCGCTCGCTCTATCTGAACCTGCTCGACCAGATTGAGTCGCGGACCCTCGATGTCCTGCCGGTGAGTGAGCAGCCGTTGCCTGCCTACATCGCCGAGCGGCTCCGCTTGCATGCGGCGATCGTCGATGCGCTGGACAGTCGTGACCGCGATCTGGCGTTGCACCTCATCACGCAGCACAACACCGGCAACGCGATGCCAGGGGCGCTGCTTCCGGCCTCCCCTGCCGTGGAGTCCCCGAAAGAACAGGCCAAACCAGCATGAACGACAGAGCGACTGATGGTGTGCACACGAGCCAGTGGGGAGCTGCCGGTGTCGTGCTGGTGCACGGCGGGACACCCGGCGGCGGCGCGGATGCCTTCGCGGCTCAACGCCCCCTTGCCGAGCGGTGGCACATGCTGCTGCCCGATCGTCCGGGTCACGGCAAGACTCCCGCCCGCGGCCGGGAAGACTTCGAACGGGACGCCGCTTTGCTGTCGCCGTTGCTCGGACCCAGCGGCGCGCACTTGGTCGGGCACTCCTACGGCGGCGTGGTGGCCATCTACATCGCGGCGCAGCACCCCGACCTCGTTCGCTCCCTCACCCTGATCGAGCCCCCCGCATTCTGGCTCGCCCCCCATGACAAGGCGACGGTGGCGATGTCCGAGGCCAACCGCGCACTGACCAACGATCCACCGTCGGACCCGCGGGAGACCCTGGAGCGCTTCTTCGCCCTCGTCGGGATGGAGCCGCTTCCTCCGGCGCTGGCGCAGATGAATCCGCTCCCTCCGCCACTGGTGCGTGCCGCCGAGATTGTGCTGACTTTGCGTGGACCGTGGGAGGGCACCGTCGCGATGACGGACCTGGTCGCCAGCGGGTATCCCATCCAAGTGTTGACTTCCGGCCGCATCGCCGGCTTCGAAGGAATCGCGCAGGCCATGGTCGAGGGAGCAGGTGCAACTCACGTGGTGGTGCCCGGCACGCACCATGCCGTCCAGGACGCCGCAGAGGCGGTGAACCCATTGTTGGAACAGTTCTGGTTGACAGCCGAGACACCCCAGCCCGCAGGCTCCCTCAGACACTGAGCGAGCACCGGCCGCAACCGTCTTAACGACGCCCACGGGGGCGATCAGCCAGTGACCGGCTGGTACACCTTGGCGGCGTCGGCGTTGCCGCCGGTGAGGATGCCGTACTTCTTGCCGGCGTCCTGCCATTTGGTGACGTCGTCGTTGCTCATCGTGGTGGTGAAGTCCAGCCCGGCGACCTTGTCCGCGACCGCCGCTGGGGTGTTGCCCTTGGTTTTCAGGTACTCCTTGAACGAGTTGAAGTCACTGGTGGCCGCGGCACTCGCCTCCGTCAGCGCCGCCACGAAGTTCTTGGCCACCGTGGGGTTCTTCGTGAGCCAGTCGGCCGACGCGTTCCAGCACGCGTAAATCGGTGTGCCCGCGACGCCGGCCGCCACGTTGTTGGTGAGCAACTTGCCGCCCTTGCCCAGGATCTGTGAGGCGAAGGGGTCCACCGGGACGGCCGCGTCGATCTGACCCCCGGCGATGGCTTGGGGCATGTTCGGGTAGGGCATGGCGACGTACTTCACCTGCTTGTAGTCGACTCCCTGACTCGCCAGGTAGGCATCGGTCGCCAGCTCGTTGACACCACCGGTGGCGTTGACCGCGATCGACTTGCCGACCAGGTCGGCGGCCTTGGTACTTCCTTTGGCACCGGCGATGAGGGGCAGGGACACTCCGTCACCACCGAAGTTGAAGGCACCGGCGAAGCACGGGACGTTCAAACCCTGCCCGGCGCCCTGGATCACCGACAGCACGTTGGACTGCGCGACCTGGATCGCGTTGCCCTGCAATGCCGGCACCGCTGCAGCACCACCGTTGAGGTCCTTGGTCGTCACGTTCAGGTTGTGCTTCGCGAAGTAGCCCTTGTCGGCGGCGTATCCGATGATGGCACCGGAGACCGCCGGGACAGTGCCCACCGTGATGCTCGTGACGGCACCACCGCCGGTGTTGCCGCTCGAACCACCGCTGCCGCTGCTACTGTTGCTCGCACTGCTGCCGCAGCCGGCGACGAGCGCGATGGCGGCCACGCCGATCAGCGCTCGTGTCGCCACGGACTTGCCACTGGTACGGGCACAAGGTGTTTTCGTCATCTGCGGCTCACCGCTTCTTTCTCAGGGTTTGGATACCGTCAGCCGGTGGCTGAGTCGGGTTGGTGGGGTTCGCGGAGGGCAAATCCTCGGCACCGGCGCTCTCGGGGTGCTCGATGTAGGACAGCACCCGCTCACTGAGCGCGTGGAACTCCGGCAGCGCGCGGGTGTGCCGGTCCCGCGGACGCGGCAGGTCGATCTCGATTTCCGCCAGCACGCGCGAGGGCCTCGACGACAAGCACAGGACACGGTCGCTGAGGTAGACGGCCTCGTTGATGTCATGGGTCACGAGCAGGCCGGCGAAGCCGAGCTTGCGCCACAGCTCCTGCACCATGTCCTCGAGGTTGGTGCGGGTGAGCGCGTCCACCGAGGCGAACGGCTCGTCCATCAGGAGCAGCTCAGGGCGGCTGACCATGGCCCTGGCCAGGGCCACCCGCTGCTGCATGCCGCCGGAGAGCTCCCACGGGTACTGCGAGGCAAAATCGGCCAGTCCGACGAGGCGCAGGGCTTCGTCGATGCGCTCGTCAGCGTCCGCCTTGGCCAACTTGCGGACGGGCAGCAGCACGTTCTTGCGCACGGAAAGCCAGGGGAAAAGCGACTTGTTGTACTCCTGGAAGACGATGGACATCCAGTCCGGGACGCTGCGGACCGCCTCGCCGCGGTGGGTGACCGAACCACCGTCGATCGGGATGAGCCCGCTGATCGCGCGCAGCAGCGTGGTCTTGCCTGCGCCGGAAGGGCCGACGATGGAGATGAACTCACCGGCGCGCAGCGAGAAGCTGACGTCCCTGCTCACCTCCAGCAGGGTGCCGTCGGCCACGGACAGGCTCTTACGCAATCCCTGCACGTCCAACAGCGCTGCCTCATGAGCCGCGGGTGCGCTAGCGCCATGGGGGGGCGATGGTGATGTGTCGATCATGTGGACCTCCCGGTCATTCCCCGCTCCCAGGCGAGCAACCGGTGCTCGACGAAGAGGAACGTCGTGTCGAAGAACCATCCGAGACAGCCAAGGATGATCACGCCGGCATAGGTCTGTTGGACCTTGAAGGTTTGCGCGGCGCTTTGGATGAAGTAGCCGATACCGGAACTCGCCCCGAGGATCTCGGCCACCACGAGCACGACCAGCGAGACGCTCAGGGCCACGCGTAGCCCGGCGAATATCGACGGCAGGGTCGCGGGAAGCAACACCCGACGGAACAGCTCCATCCCGCCGAGCCCGGAGGCCCGCGCGGTGTCGAGGTAGAGCGGCTCGATCCGCCGGGCGGCATCGAAAGCGTTGAGCAGCACCGGCCACACCGCGGCGGAGACGATCACCGCGATGACCATCTTCGCGCCGAGGCCGAAGACGGCGAGCGCAGCCGGGATGAGCAGCGGCGCGGGAACCGAGCGGCAGAAGTTCAGGACGGCGGAGAAGTAGTCGCCGAGCCACCGGACATACCCGAGGGTGAGTCCCACCGCCACGCCGACGACAGCGCTGATGGCGAAACCGATCAGCACTCGGCCGATGGACGGCAGAATGTCCCCGGTCAGTGCGGGTCCGCTGAGCAGGTCCCCCACCGCGGACAGCGAGCTGGTGAAGGTCGGAAAAATGACCGTGTCCAGCTGCAGGGCCGCCAGTTGCCACACAACGAGCGCAACCGCGAGCCCGACGACCCCCACGGTCCGGCGCCCGAGGTCGCGCAGCCGGACCGTTCGGCGACGGCTCGCGGCCACGCTGGGCGCCATTGCCAGGGCGCTCATGCCCCGGCCCCCCGCGCTGCCTGCCACGGCATCAGCTTGCGGGCGGCGACGAGGAACACTCCGTTGAGCAGCCACCCGAGCACACCGCCCGCCGCCACGCCGACGAACACTTGATTGGTCAGGCCACTGGTCTGCGCGTTCAGCACGTATCCGCCGAGACCGCCCGTGCCGGCCACGAGCTGCACCGACACCGTCACCACGATGGCGATACCCACCGAGACCCGCACCCCGGTCACGACTGCGGGCGCGATGGCGGGCGCGATCACCCGTGTGACCAGGCTCCAGCCGCTCAGCCCGACCGCTCGTCCGGAATCCAGCAGCCGGGGCTCGATCTGGCGCACGGCGTACCGCGTGTTGATGAAGATGGGCCAGAAGCTCGCGAAGGCGACCAGGGACGCCGTCATCGTGATCCCCAATCCGGCCACGAGCACCGCAATGGGAATCAGCGCCAGCGACGGCAACGGACGCAGCATCCGGACGATGATGTCGCTCGACGCGTCCGCCCAGTACGACCGTCCCACGATCACGCCGAGGATGACGCCCAACGCTGCACCGACCACCATTCCGAGGGCCCAGCTCTGCAGCGTTGCCTCGAAGCTCAAGAGCAGGGCTTGCCACGAATCGGCAAGTGCGCCCACAAACGCAGGCACGGTGGGAAAGATCGTGGTATCGACAGCTCCGCTGGAGGTGACCACCGCCCACAATCCGATCGCGACGGCGACGCCGATCACCGCACGGCCCCCTCGACGCCAGCGTGGGTTGACACCCTTGCGGGTTCCCGACGGGGCACGCGAGGCGGCGACAGCGTTCGCCGGCGTAGTAGCGACAATGCTCATTGGACTTGCTCCTTCCTGGGGTCGCTGCATCAGCTCGCCCCTGTTCGGGCCGAGAGCGGGGTGGCGGCTCGGACTGGTGTACTGCGCTCTGGTGCGCGTCGACCGAGGACGCGCCGCACGTCGATATCGCCCGGTTGTAGACCGCGCCAGGCGATGTGCTGGTCGGGTCGGACGAGGAGAAACTCCCCGGCCCACGGGTAGCCCTGCGGAGGCGTCACCAGCGTGAGGGCCACCCCGTCGCGGGCCGCTCGCCCCACCATCTCCTCGAGGTCGGTTGCCGCCTGATCCAGCGGCCCGACCAACGTCAAACCCCTGCCGAGGTGATCGTAGAGAGACGTTCCGTCCACGAACCAGGCGTGCGGCAGTCGGCTTCCAGGGTCGGCCGAGGGCACGTAGGTCGTGAGGTCGGTATTCGTGTTCGGCGGCCCGTCCTGCACCACCGCCGAGCCGGCGTAGCTGTAGCCCAGCGTCAGCCCGAGGCTGTGGTACTCCGCGTACTTCGTGCGCTGAATGAAGTCGGCGGCGGACTCGACGGCACCAGAGGCCCCGGCGATGTCGGTCGACAGCGCCGCCATGTTGGCGACCGCTGAGGCGACGGTCTGCTCGACGACCGGCCGCCGCTCCTGCTCGTAGCTGTCCAGCAGGGCCGGCTCGCCCCAGCCTTGAAGGACGGCAGCCAACTTCCAGCCGATGTTGACGGCGTCTCCGATGGAGGTGTTGTAGCCATGTCCGCCCCAGGGCGGGTTGAGGTGCGCGCTCTCCCCCACCAAGAACACCCGGGAGCTCGCGAAGCGTTGGGCGATCAGCATGCGGGCTGTCCAGGGGTCAGTGGAAAGCAACTCGTGCTCGACCGGCCGGCCGACCAGGTCGGCGATCATCCGGCCCGCCGAAGCAACGCCTACCTCAAGGGAGACGCCAGGAGCGATGGCCCACCAGGTGTCGTTGAGGTTGAGCCGGCCCAGCACCCCAGGGGTTGCGCCGCCGACGACCCAGTACTGGACCGCGTTGGGGAGCTCGGTGCGCAGGCCGGGAGCGTGGAAGACCATGTTGAAGTTGGGTCGCGGGTCGGAAGTGCCCAGATAGGCGACCCCGATCTCTCGACGGGTCACGCCACTGGGACCGTCACAACCCAGGACGTATCCGGCTTCGACGGTGTACCGCGATCCATCCTCCGAGCGGATCTCCACGCGCACCGACTCCGGCTGCTCGGCCACGCCGACGACCGTGTCGCCCAAAGCCATCCGTACGCGCGGCGAGGTAGCAAGGTGCGCCCGGAGGACCCGCTCGACCACGGGCTGGGGTACCTGCTGGCCCGACTCTGCGGCCAGGTCCAGCCGCTGCGTCGATAAGCCGAAGCATCCGTCGAACGCGGTGATGAGCTTGCCCGTCAGCGACTCGCAGAAAATTACCCGGTCCGACCAGGCGACCGAGAGTGGCGCTGCGGCTCGGACGGCATCGGCGACTCCCCAGCGGCGGAAGTGCTCCATGGTCCGGATGCTGGTGGTCTTCGCGCGGGGACGATCGACCGACACTGCGCGACGGGGCTCCACGAGCAGGCAGTTGATCCCGTGCCAGGACAGCTCCGCGGCTGCGGCGAGCCCAGACGGCCCTCCCCCAACGATGACGACGGGGGTGGAGTCGGTCGGTGCGTACACGAAGCTCCTCCGTTCTGTGGTGGCGGTGCGGGAAGTTTCGCCTGCGTGATGCCGGACACAGGGCGTAGTTTCATTGAGTGGACCAAGTGGATCTCCCGAGCACGGTGGCGGGCACCGGAGGGGTGCGCGGACGGCGTCCTGCTGTCGGCGAGCCGGTCCTGGACCGCGCCTTCCGGTTGCTCGGATGCTTCCAACCCGGCGATGCCGCGCTGTCGTTGGCCAGCCTGAGTGCCAGGACAGCAATCCCCAAGGCAACGGCACTGCGGTTGGCGCGCAAGCTGGTTGAGTTGGGTGCGCTGGAGCGGCAGGACGACGGCTCCTACGTACCCGGGCTGCGCTTGCTCGAGCTGGCCTCGCTCGCCCCCCGGGGGCATGGGCTCCGGGCCATTGCGTTGCCCTACATGGAAGATCTGCATGTCGCAACTCGGCAGCACGTGCTGCTGGCGGTCCGCGAGGAGCACGCATCGGTCTTGGTGGAGCGGCTGTCGGCGCACGAGGCCGGGCGGGTGATGTACCGGGTGGGCGGTCGGATGCCGCTGCACGCCACCGGGGTGGGCCTGGTGCTGTTGGCGCACGCGGATTTCGCCACCAGGGAGGAGGTGCTGCGCACGCCGCTGATCATCGAGCCGGAGGGCATCCGGGTCAGCGACTTTGCGGTCCGCCGCAGGCTGGACGCTGTACGACGGGAGGGGGTCGCCGTGATGGCCAGGCCCCACCCGGAGCCGATGGTTTCGCTGGCCGCCCCCATCTTCGGGCGTGGTGGCGAGATCGTCGCAGCGGTCTCCGTGGTCGCACCCGACGGCGGCCCCCGCCCGCGCGAACTGCGGGCGGCAGTGGTGACGACGGCGCGGGCGATATCCCGCGGACTTCTGGCACCAGGTTGACGGCGGTACCGCTCACCCAGCGTCTTGTGGTGCTCACCACCCGGTCCGGGCAGCGGCAGGGCGCACCACCAGGTGCGAACTCCTTCGCGCTCGGCATGCGGTACAGCGAGCTGGGAGTCGAGGCCGTCCAGGGCGTGAGCCAGCCCGGTGGCATCAGTGGCGGCGTAGACGTAGAAGTCGGGCCGGACGATGACCGTGTCCTTGCCCAGCGCGGCGAACCACTCCTCGTAGCGGCCATCGAGGTCGCCGAGGTCCGTGCTGTCGGTTCCCGGCGCTCCGACCCGCAGCACCGTGCCTGTGAGCCGGTCGAGAACTTCCTGTGCGTCGGCCGGCAGGGCCAGCTCCGCAGTTGCGGTGGTGAGGACGAACCAGCCGCGACCGACCACGTCGTCGAACAATCCTTGCACGCCTTGGTAGGACACGCGCGACTGGATGGACAGCAGGCCCGCCTGCGGATCACCCTCGGCCAGCACACCAGGTCCGAGCCGGGGTGGCGGCGGCGCAGCAGGGGCGAGGGACGGGTCCGCAATCGCCGCCATCAACTCGGCATCCCGCGCCGTCGCCTCCTCCAGTCCGGGAACACAGATCACCCGCCCGAGCCCGATGGACACGTCGATGAAGTGCCGCACGTGCGGCGAGCGCTCGGGGCCATAGGTTTCCAGCAGCTGTTCGCCGGTCGTACCGCGCAGCACGAGGTCGAGCTTCCACACCAGATTGAACACATCCCGCAGTCCCGCCCCCATACCCTGCCCGGCAAAAGGGGGCATGAGGTGCGCGGCATCGCCGGCAATGAGCACGCGGCCGCTGCGCCACCGGTCGACCCAGTGAGCCTGGAAGCGGTACACCGTGTGCCGCTCCAACACCGCATAGTCCGGAGTCAGACCCCACGGTTGCAGGAACTCCCATGCCGTCTCGGCCTTGTTGAGGTCATTGACGTCCTCGCCGGGCAGGGCCATGAACTCCCAGCGCCGTCGGCCCGGGCCACCCGGCACGATGGTGGTGGGCCGCTTGGGATCGCACAGCTGCCACGCCGGCGGGTCGAAAGTCATCGGCTCGTTGGGGATCATGTCCAGAATCAGCCAGTCGAAGAAAAACCCGAGGTCGG
>JAABUT010004608.1_pt1 | contig 10817 bp, 8 predicted proteins | sample 5559281 | NCBI WGS metagenome assembly JAABUT01 (sample SAMN10711880, study PRJNA513359) | rock metagenome | isolation source: Antarctica rocks | place: Antarctica: Victoria Land, Ricker Hills nord | collected 2016-01-04 | reverse complement strand
GCCCGCACCGTCGTGGACGGCTGGCTGCACACCGGGGACGTGGGGGTGCTCGACGACGACGGCTATCTGCGCGTCGTCGACCGGTTGAAGGACCTCGTGATCCGGGGCGGCTTCAACGTCTATCCACGGGACGTGGAGGACGCCCTGCTGGAGCACCCCGATGTGATCCTCGCCGGCGTGGTCGGGCGACCCGACCCCGTGCTGGGCGAGGAGGTGGTGGCCTTCGTGTCGCTGCGCGAAGGCGCCGCCGTCACCGGGGCGGACGTGGCGGCATGGGCGCGGGAGCGGGTGGCCGCGCACAAGCGCCCGCGGGAGGTGCACGTACTCGACGCCATCCCGCTCACGTCGGTGGGCAAGCTCGACCGCAAGACGTTGCGCGCGCGCTTGACCCAGCCGCAGGGGTGATGCCCGGGTCGAGGCGGCGTCGGTGGCTCCCGGCCGGCGTCCTGGCCGCGGCCCTGACCACCGGCTGCGGCTCCGTTTCCCCGGGTACGGCGGGCGGCCCCGCACCGGGCGCCGCGCCGTCCACCACGCCGACCAGCCCGTCCGCCGCGCCGACCAGCCAGGCCGCCGCGTCCACCAGCCAGGCCAGCTCGCCGCAGCCGACCGCGACCTGCACGGTCGCGCCGGTCCCCACCGGCGTTCATGACGGCGCACCCTACGAGCAGGAGCAGTGCCGGGTGCCGGGTACGCCGTACGACTGCACACAGGCGCTCGACCGCGCGCTGGGCCGCCGGGCGGCTCCCGCCGCCGGGCTGCGCAGCGGAGAGCAGCCGGTCGACCCGGTCCCGTCGGGCTGGGGGCGCAGCACGCCCCTGGACGGCACCGTTGGTGGGCTCGTGCGCGGTCCGCAGACCTGGGTGGCGGCGGTGTCGGCGCACGGTGGTGGCGGGGGCAGCGGATGGCTGATGACCTCTCCCGACGGCCTCACCTGGCACCGGGTGCTCGACACCCCGGAGCGGCATGTCGGGAGCCTCCAGGCCTTCACTCAGCTCCTCGTGACCCCTGCCGGGTTCGTCGCCTACGAGAACGGCACGGGAGCGTCCGCGCTCTGGGCGGCGGGACCGTCCGGGCGCGACTGGCGCCAGGTCCCGGGAAAGCCCGTCGACGGCAACGTCGTCGCAGTCGCCGGCGGCTTCCTCGCCGTCCAGGATGAGACGGGCCACCGGACCTGGGCCGCACGCGACGCCCTGACCTGGCGCGAGGTCACGCCGCTGCCCGCTGCCGCGGACGAGCACGTGCTGCTCGTGCGCTCCACCGGCGACGCCGTGCTGGTCGTCACCGCGCCCGACGGTCCCGCCGACCGCAGCGGCAGGGCCACGGCGGGGCCGCGCACATGGTGGACGACTACGGACGGCACCAGCTGGCGGCGCCATCCAGACACGGCCGGGGTGTTCGCATCCGCCACATGGCTGCTGCCGACGCACGGGTCCCAGGAGGTGTCCACACTGCTCACCGGCGGCGGGCGCGGCCTGTGGCTGCTGGGCGAGACCACCGACGGCCCGCAGGCTCAGGACGCGGGGGATGTCGCCCCCTCGCCCTGCCCGGTCACCGCGCTGTGGCGCTCCACCGACGACGGAGAGTCGTGGGCCCGGGTTCCGGTGGAGCTCCGTGACTTCGACCAGGGCCAGCTCGGGGACATCGTCTGGGCCCACGACCGGCTCATCGGTGTGGGTGCGCCGCAGGGCCCCAACGCGAGCGACCGGACGGCGCAGGTCTGGCAGAGCCGGGACGGGCACCATTGGCGCCCGCTCGTCGACGCCGCGCCCCGCGTCGAGTACGGGCAGGGCGCTGACGCGGCTGTCGCGGGTGGCGGCCGACTCCTTGTGCTCGACGGCCGCGGCGGCGGCGGCCCCACCACCATCGACCGGGTCCTCAGCCGCCCGCTGCCCCTGCCCTGATGGGCCATTTGCCCACCACGGCCTAGCCTCTCGGCGGTGCCGCTGGCGGCGCTGGGGGCGGGCCTCGCGACCTGGTGGCGTCCCCGGTTTGTCGCCGGTGCTTGACGGCTGGGTGGCCGACGCGGTCGTCTGGGATCTGCTTCCAGCCGCGTACGCGGCTGGCTGGCTACCGGGGCAGACCTGGAGGGCGCGGTGGCGGGTGCGGGTGCTCCGCGAGGCCGCCGACGGGACATGGGTCACCGTCAGCCACGACAACAAGTCGACCAAGGGGGCCCTGGCGCGGTTTGTGCTGGCGCGGTCTCCCCGGTCGCCGGCGGACCTCCTGGACTGGGAGATGCCAGCCGGCTACCGGGTGGACCGCGCGACCTCGGAGTACGACGCGAGCGGCGGGATTGTCGACGTGGTGCGCCACAGCCCCTGACCTAGTGCACTAGCCCCTGCTTGCAGCGGTCAGCCGGCGGGGATGAGCGCCGCTGCCAGCTCGTCGAGCCGCTCGTAGCCCTCGGCCACGCCCTGCTCCATCCCGCTGGCCAGCATCGCCTCGCGGTCTTCGACCGACTGGCAGACGCTGGTGATCCGGAGCGAGGTCACGCCGCCGTCCTCGGTCAGCGTGAGGGTCTCGAGCGTGATGTGCCCAGGGGCGCCAACGTATTCGAAGGTCTGGGTGATGCCGTCCGGCGTGGGCGTGCCGTGGAAGACGCCGCGGAAGCCGTGGGCTGTGCCGTCGTCCCCGGTGTGGGTGTAGTGGTAGCGCCCCCCGTCGCGCACGTCGTACTCCTCCACCGTCATGGTCAGCCGGCGCGGCCCGAGCCACTGCACCAGCAGCTCGGGGTCGGTGTGGGCGCGGAAGACGAGGTCGCGGGGGGCCCGGAACTCCCGCTCGATGACGATGTTCTGGCTGCCGGGCTCGGCGGTGATGCGAGTGCCGTTCGTGCTGGCGTCGGTCATGGCTCCTCCTGGTGTGCGTGGGACGCGCGGGGGGGCGCGTCCCCCTGCGGGGGCTCTCCCTGCAGGGCGGCGAGCAGCTCGTCGAGCCGCTCGTGGCTCTCCTCCCAGAACTCCCGGTAGCGGACCAGCCAGGCAGTGGCGTCGCGCAGCGGCTCGGCCTCGAGGTGGCTGAGGCGCGCGGTGGCCCGCCTGCTGCGCGAGATGAGCCCGGCCGCCTCGAGCACCTTGAGGTGCCGTGAGACGGCGGGCTGCGACACCCGGAACGGCGCCGCGAGCTCCGCGACGGTCGCCTCGCCCTGCCGGAGCCGGACGAGGATCGCCCGGCGGGTCTGGTCGGCCAGGGCACCGAACACGGCGCTCAGGACATCCTCCGATGCTCGCGTCATCCGTAACCGAGTCGTTCTAGAAGCACGCTGTTATGAAACAGCACGGCCGCGTCGCGTGTCAAGGGGCTGCGATCGGCGGGCACCGCGCCGGCCCGCCGCGGGTCGGGGCGCGTCCCGGGGCCTCAGCCCGGGGCGGGAAGCGGGCGGTCGCCGGCGGTCATCGCCGTGGCGTGGTCGGCCTCCGGTGTGCCGGGTTCGGCGAATCCCGGCTGCCACCACTGCACTTCGCGGCGGAAGGACGCCGTCGCGCCGAGCTGGCAGAGCACTCCGATGGCGCCCAGCGTGACGCGGTGCACGAGCAGGTAGCTCGGGGGCAGGTTGAACTGCCGACCGAGCAGCGCGGCGGGGGAGCGGGGGTCGGCGAGCCGGGCCGCCTCGGCCCGCAGCCAGGCGCGGCTGAAGGTGAACTCCTCGACAGCGACGGGCGCGAGGATGGGCCGCAGATAGTCGAGCGCCGCCGCGGCGTCGATCGTGACGCCGGGCTTGACGAAGCCCTCGGCCCGCAGGCCCGCGAGCACGCCTTCCGCGTCGCCCGCGAGCGCGAGGCGGGTGAGGCGCCCGATCGGCTCGGGCATCCCGAGCGGCAGCCGGGCCACCGCGCCGAAGTCGATGACGGCGAGCCGGCCATCGTCCTGCAGCCGGAAGTTGCCCGGGTGCGGATCGGCGTGCAGCAGCCCGGAGCGGGCCGGACCGCTGTAGAGGAACCGGGTGAGAAGCAGGCCGGCCCGGTCGCGCTGCTCCCGGTTGCCGTCGGTGATGATGCGCGACAGCGGGGTGCCCCCGACCCACTCGCTCACGAGGACGCGGTCGGCGCCCGCCACCACGTCGGGGACGACGATCTCGGCGTCGCCGCGGAAGGCCGCCGCCGCGGTGCGTTGCGACCGCGCTTCGAGCGCGTAGTCGAGCTCCTCCGCGACCCGGGCCCGCAGCTCGGCGAGCAGCGGCTTGACGTCGAGGCCGGGGGTGATGACGGCGAAGAGCCTGGCCAGGCGGGCGAGCTGCGCGAGGTCGCCGAGCAGGGCCGGACCCGCCCCCGGGTACTGCACCTTCACCGCGACCTCGCGGCCGTCGGACCAGACCGCGCGGTGCACCTGCCCGATGCTCGCCGCCGCGGCCGGCCGGTCGTCGAAGCTCGAGAACAGGGACCGCCAGTCGCTGCCCAGCTGGGCAGCGAGGACGGCGTGCACGGTCGCGGTCGGCAGGGGTGGCGCGGCCTCCTGCAGCTTGGTGAGCACGGCGCGGTACGGCGCGGCCGCCTCCTCGGGCAGCGCCGCCTCGAAGACGGACAGCGCCTGGCCGACCTTCATCGCGCCGCCCTTGAGCTGGCCGAGAACCTTGAAGAGCTGCTCGGCCGTCCGGGCCTGCACCTCGGCCGCGACCGCCTCCGCGGGGCGCCCGCCGATCCGCTTGCCGACCCCGAGCGTGACCCGGCCCGCCACCCCCAGCGGCAGGCTCGCGAGCTTGGCACCGCGCACGATCGCGCGCCGTGGCACCCTGCCCGACTCCGCCATTCCCCGAGCCTCCCAGGCCGGCGGGGCGGGCGCCCCCGGAGATCTCACTGCGGCGATCTCACTGCGGCACGCAGGGGCAGGAGGGGTGCACGGCCCAGGAGCGCCGCCGTACCCGCCAGTCGGGCAGCGCGAGCTCGAGCGTGCCGCCGGCGGCGGCGGGCGGCGGCGCGCCCGGCGGGGCGTCCAGCAACGCCAGGGCCTGCAGGGCGGCCAGCCCGGCGGCGACGGCGGCGAGCGCCGTGTCGCAGGCGTCACCGCCCCCGCGTGTTCGGGCGCCGAGCTGGGCGGCCACCAGCGGCCAGTCGGCGTCCCGCTCGCCGCGGTGCAGGTCGAGACAGTCGAGGCAGCACGTGACCCCCGGCAGGACGAGGGGGCCGACGACCGCCGTGGTCTCGCGGACCGCGACGAGCAGGTGCGGGATGCCGGCCAGCGTCAGGGCGGTCGCGGGGGGCGAGGCGCCGCCGACGGGTGCCAGCACCACCAGGGCCGGCCGGTCCGGCGTCGTACCGGTCGCCACCTGCCGGCCCGTGCTCAGCCGCTCGCGCAGGGCCGCCCCGCGGTCCCGCCCGACGTCGCGCGGCCGAAGACCCCCTGGGCTGAGGTCGGCGGGCGCCACCGGGGCGATGTCGCGCACCGTGACGGTGCCGACGCCGGCGGCGTCGAGCAGCCTGGCCAAGGGCGCCCCCACCCGGCCGGCCCCGTCGACGTGCACCACGGCGGCCCGCCGGCGCAGGAGGGCAGCGGCGCCGGCACCCGGCTGATCATGCAGCAACGAGAGGGACGCCAGGTCCGGCTCGAGCCGTCCCCTGGCCCGGTCGTCGAGCCCGAGCAGGGGGTCCCGGCCGGCGTCGTCGAGCGCCCCCGCCGCCCCGAGGACGTCAAGAAGGGCCTCGGCCTCGCTCTGCTGTGCCCCCCGGGCGACGGCGGCCGCCACGAGTTCCGGCCGCTGGCGGCTGCCGTCGAGCAGCTCCAGCGTCGCCGCCAAGGGGGCGGCGATGCCGCGCAGCACGACGGCCCGGGCGGGATCCAGCCCGAGCTGCAGCGTCGTCTCGTCGCGCCAGACTTGCCGCAGAGCTGGCTTCAGGACCGGGCGCACGGGACCTCCACGGATCGGCCGGATGATTCCAGCGGACAGTGGCAGGAGACAGCCCTGTGGAGGGCGGGTTCTCCACAGGCGCCTGCCCCCGACGTCCCGTCCGGCTCAGCTCGTGGTGGCTCAGCTCGTGGTGACGGAGATGGAGCCCCCGCGGACCGGCGGCAGGGGCGGCCATGAGCCGCGGCGCGGGCCGGGGGAGATCAGGCGTGCGCCGTCCGGCAGCAACGGCAGGGCGAACGAGACGGTCGACCCGCTCCCATAGGTGGACACCAGGGTCAGCGTCCCGCCCATCGCCTCGGCGAGCTGGCGGGCGATATAGAGGCCGAGGCCGGTGCCGCCGGTCGTCATGCGCATCGGGTCCTCGACTCGGTGGAACTTCTCGAAGACCGCTTCGAGCTGGTCGGCGGGGATGCCCCGGCCGCGGTCGCGGACGGTCAGCACGGCGTGGCGGTCGCCCGCCGGCCCCTGGACCCCCACGCCCAGCGAGACCGGGCTGTCCCCGGCGGAGTACTTGAGCGCGTTGCTCAGCATGTTCGACACGACCTGGACGACGCGGACCGGATCGCACGCGACCGGGACGGCCCCCGCGGGCAGCTCGAGCTTCAGCCTCGCCGCCTCGATCGAGAAGTCCCCGGCCGACTTCTGCGCGAGCGCCACCAGGTCACCCGTCGCCATCTCCACGGTCGAGGTGGGGGAGGCGACGCGGGAGGCGAGCAGGACGTCCTCGACGATGCGGGTGAGGTGCGCGACCCGGTCACCGACGAGGTCCAGGCACTCGCGCCGCTTCTCCGGGGTGAACTCCTCGCCCTTGCGCCGCAGCAGGTCGACGTAGCCCTTGATGGGCGTGATCGGGGAGCGCAACTCGTGCGAGACGGTGGCGATGAAGTCGCTCTTGAGCCGCTCCACCTGCCGCTCGCGCGTGACGTCGTGGGCCAGCACCACATCGCGCAGCAACGCACGGGGAGCCGGGCTGTCCTCGTCACCATCGAAGACGGCCGCGTGCGACCACCGCACCCAGCGCTGCTCCCCGTCGGGGCGGAGCACGGCGGTCTCGACGGTGGCCCGCGGTGTCGCCGGTGACAGCAGGTCCCAGCCGCAGCGCAGGGCGTCGACGCGCGCGCCGGCGGGGTCACGCGCCGACACCACGCTTGCCAGGGGGCGCCCCAGGGCGGCGGCGGCGGACAGTCCGGCGATCGACTCCATGGCGGGACTCCAGACCGCGACCGCCCCCTCACCGTCGAGGACGACGATCCCGTCACTCGAGTGGTCGATGACCTGCTTGAGCTTGTCGGTCTCCTCGGTCAGCCGCGCGAGGTGCTCGGCGCCCCGCAGCGCCACCGCGAGCGCGCTCGCCAGGGGTCCCACGACCGTGGCCTCGCTCGGGCCCAGCCGGCAGCTGCGCTCGGTCGTCCCCGTCAGGCGGGCGAAGGACACGCGGTGCCGGATGGCCACGCGTTCGGTCATGGCGACGACGCCGAGCCGGCGGCCCTCCGCGTCGAGGGGGGCGAGGAGCACCCGCTCGCTGCCGCGGGCGGTCAGCGCGTTCGCCAGGAGTTCAGTGCCGACTCCGGCCGTGGCGAGCAGCGCCCGTTCGGCAGGGTGGGCGCCACGGACCTCCACGCCGCTGGCGTCAGCCACGACGACGGTCTCCTCGCGCCCCGCGGACTCGAGCACGACCAGCGCGGTGTCCGCTCGGAAGGCCTCCCGGACCAGCGCCAGGAAAGAGGTGATGAGGTCCTCGACGTCGAGCGCGCCGGCCATCAAGTGGGACAGCGCGAGCAACTGCTGCGAACGTGAGCGTTCATCGCCCTCCTGGGCGACGGCGCTGTAGGCGTAGGTCAATGCCGCGGCCGGCAGCAAGGAGAAGGGCAGCAGCAGCGGAGCCGTGTCGGCCACGGCGACCGCGGTGGCGCCAAGCGCGACGGTGCCGACGGCCATCACCGCCCACAGGCGCCACTCCCCGCGCACGGTGGCCGAGGGGGGTACGCCGTCGGTGACCGCGAGCACCGTGGCCACCGAGAGGAGGTTCACCGCCGCGAAGCCCAGCGTGCCCGCCAGGAGCGCCACCACCGTGCTGCCGCCGTGGAAGCCCGAGCCGGGTCGGGCCAGGAGGGCCATGGTGCCGACGAGCACCGACGTCCCGAGCGCCTGCGCGCCCCCGTTGAAGAGGGCCTTGACCAGTGGGCGGCGCACGACGATCGAGGCGAGCGCGAGGGCCACCATGGCGACGAGCACGGCTTGGCGGGGGTCGAGCACGAGCGAGTCCACGACGACGGCCGCCTCGAAGAGGCTGAGCTCCTCCGTCTGCTCGCCGTGCCGCAGTCGCACCGCTGTGAGCTCGCCGACGACCGTGGCCCCGAGCAGCACCACCAGCAGCCAGTGCGGTGACAGGGACACGCTGACGGCGTGGCCGGGTGCCGCCAGGACCGCGACGGCTGTCACGCCAGCCGAGCCCAGGGCCAGGACCCCAGCGACGGCCACCGGCAGGGGTGGCCGCAGTCGTCTCACCTCAGACGCGTCGGCATCCTCGGACCGTTGCACGAGCGTCACGGCCCATCGCCGACGCTCCGGCAGCGTCTGCATCGGTGCCGCATGGCACAGACGTCGGCGCCTGCCCATCGCCGCACCGACACCCGCGGGGGTGAGCCCGCCGCTCGCTAGCGTCACCACGTCCGGGGTTCCGGCGGCGAGGAGGCAGACCGTGACGGGTACGACGGAGCAGGGCGGGACGGCCGCTGCGGGCGGCGGGCCGCTGCGGGTGGAGCGGCTCGACGAGGGCACGCTCGTGCTGCTGACCCTCGCCTTGCCGGAGCGACGCAACGCGATGACCGAGGAGTTGACCGCCGCCTGGACGGCCGCCGTGGCGGCTCTCGCCGTCGACCGGGACGTCCGGGCGGTCGTCGTGACCGGCGAGGGCAGCACCTTTTGCTCCGGCGGGGATCTGTCGTGGATCGTCGAGGGCGCGGCCGGGGCGACGCCGGAGACGATCCGCGCCAGGATGCTGCCCTTCTATCGTGCGTGGCTGGCCGTCCGCGAGCTCGAGGTGCCCGTGCTCGCGGCGCTGAACGGGCACGCGGTCGGTGCCGGGTTGTGTCTGGCGCTGGCCTGCGACCTGCGGTGGGCCACCCCGACGGCGCGGCTCGGGGCACCGTTCACCGCCCTCGGCATGCACCCCGGGATGGCGGCCACCTTCCTGTTGCCCGAGGCGGTCGGGGTGGTCCGTGCCCGCGAGATGCTTTACACGGGACGCGTCGTGGCCGGTGACGAGGCGCTCGCCTGGGGACTGGTCAACGGGCTGGCCGAGCCGTCGGCGCTGCTGCCGACCGTGCTCGACGCCGCCCGGCGGGTCACCGCCGCCGGACCCGTCGCCACCCGTCTCACGAAGGCGGGCCTGGCCGCCGGGATGCCGAGCACCGTGGAGGAGGCGCTGCGGGTCGAGTCGCTGGCGCAGCCCGTCACGATGGCCACCGCCGACCTGCGCGAGGGCATCACAGCGCAGCGCGAGAAACGGCCGCCGGTCTTCCGCGGACAGTGACGGGAGGCGGACCGCACGCGGCGACCGACCGCGCGGGCACGCAAGCCCGCGCAGGTGCACGAGGCCCCCGGCACCGATCGGACCGCTCGGCTTCCCCTTCCGAGCGGGCCGGCCGGTCTCCGGGGGCCCCGTGCCCGGTGACGCTAGGAGCCTCGCGGTGGCCGCGTCAACGGCGGGCCACCGAGCCTGTGGACGCGCCTGTGGACCACCTGGGGACCGCGCGGCGCGTCGCTGTGGACCAGCTGGGAACAGCGTGTGGACGCTGTACCGAGGAGCGCGGCGAGGCCCCGCGCTGATGCGTCGGATGCCTCCCCAGGGTGTGGACGGGAGGTCAGTCCGGGCGCGGCGGGTCCTCGCGGGGTGCGTCGGCGTCGCCGAGCGCCTCGATCTCCGCGATGGGGTCCATCGCGGAGTCCTCGCCTCGCACGAAGCCCAGTGGGTCGTCGAGGTCGTCAGCGGTGGGCAGCAGGTCCAGGCTGGCCCAGACGGCGTCCCGGCCGTCCGCACCGCGTGCCTCCGCCAGCGCCTGCCACAGTGTGGCGGCCTCCCGCAGCCGGCGGGGCCGCAGTTGCAGGCCCACGAGCGTGGCGAAGGCCTGCTCAGCGGGTCCACCGCTCGCCCGCCGCCGGCGGACGGTCTCGCGCAGCGCCACCGCCCCGGGCAGCCGGCCGCCGACGGCTTCCGCGACCACCGCGTCCACCCACCCCTCGACGAGGGCGAGCGCGGTCTCCAAGCGGGCCAGCGCGGCCCGCTGCACCGGCGTCGACTCGACCTCGAAGAGCCCGCCGCCGAGGGCCTTCTGCACCGACGCCGGGTCGGTCGGGTCGAGACCCTGCACCGCCTCGGCGATCGCGGCGGGGTCGATGGAGATGCCCCTCGCGTACTCCTCCACCAGCCCACCCAGGTGCGACCGCAACCACGGCACGTGCGCGAAGAGCCGGTGGTGCGCCGCCTCGCGGGCGGCCAGGAAGAGCAGCACTTCTTCGGGGGGTACGCCGAGGCCCTCGCCGAAGGCGGTCACCCCGGCCGGCAGGAGCGCTGCCACCCCGGCGGGGCCGAGCGGCAGCCCCACCTCGGTGCTCGCCAGGACGTCGCCGGCGAGCCCGCCGAGGGCTTGCCCGACCTGGGCGCCGAACATCATGCCGCCCAACTGTCCGACCAGGGCCTGCAGGGGACCCAGCCCGCCCACGCCACCGGCGCCGCCGAACAGCCCGGCGAGCGCCCCGGCGTCGACGCCCGGAGGCAGCGCCTCGGCGAGCCCCTCGGGCAGTCCCGCACCGAGCCCCTCGCCGCCGGACAGCGCCGCGAGCCCGCCCTGCAACGTCTGCGACATCGCCTCGGCGACGCGCGCGGCGACCGGGTCGCACAGCGCCCGCCACTGCGGCAGGGTGGCCTCGAGCCAGCGGCGCCGGGTCCAGGCCTCTGCCTTGGTCACCCCGC
>JAABUT010004607.1_pt1 | contig 10819 bp, 11 predicted proteins | sample 5559281 | NCBI WGS metagenome assembly JAABUT01 (sample SAMN10711880, study PRJNA513359) | rock metagenome | isolation source: Antarctica rocks | place: Antarctica: Victoria Land, Ricker Hills nord | collected 2016-01-04 | reverse complement strand
CGCGCGTTCGCAAGGTCGGCTTGGACGGTCACTCGATGCCATCAGCGGACGGCAGAGGACTCGCACCGGACCCCTCGGACGGCCACGCCCTGCTCGCGGCGGTAGGACGCAGCGCGAATTGGTCCGATGCGACGTGCCGGCCGGATCGGCGAAGCTCCAGCAGGTCGACGACCATGGGTTATGTTCAGGGCACTGATCCTATGGAGGAGCGCCATGAACACCGTTGCCCTGGTCGTCAAGCTCGTCGCCAAGCCGGGACTGGAGGACTCGGTCGCGGAGTTCCTCAAGGGCGCCCTCGAGCTCGCCAACGCTGAGCCCGGTACGTCCGTCTGGTTCGCCCTGCGCACCGACAGCGCGACGTTCTGGATCGTGGACGCGTTCCCGAGCGACGTCGAGCGCCAGGCGCACCTGGCCGGCCCGATCGCCGCGGCTCTGATGGAGCACGCCGACGCGCTGCTCGCGGTCGCACCCGAGATCATGCCGGCGGAGGTCCTCGCCGAGAAAGTCACCTGAGCGCGGCGCGCCGTACTGGTGCCTTCAAGATCGACGATTCCCCCGACGTAAATCTAGGCGAAGTGCCCGCGTCTAAATGGGCGAAGTGACGCGCACGCTCATCGGCAGGTCCCGTTGCTCGGTGCAGGTGCTTCGTGCTGCTGTTCGTGGCACAGTCGTGTCCGGTCCGCTGGTCGGAGTGGCGTTGCTTGCTGGGGATGAGAGTGGGCGCTCGGTGCGTGAGGTCAGTGGCCGGGCGTGACAGCACGGACAGGTGGGGAGGGGGCGATGGACACACCGCCGGGTGGGATCGACTACGTGGATGCCCTTCCGGGATGCTGCCAGAGGTCGACGCGCGGTGGTCTGGGGCCGGTTTGCATGGTGTCCGAACATTATTCGGGCTGCCGAGTCGCCGGGCGATGCTCCCCGATGGTCGAGCCGCGGGTGGTTAGCTGCTGCAGTGGGCGGCCGTCTCGTCGCGCACGGTGGGCGGCGCCAGGGCCGGCAGCGCACCGACCGCGGTAGTGATTTACGGGCCGGGATCGAGGTGTCCCTGGGGCATATCCGTCGGGTTGCGGAGGCAACCGCTGGCTCGGAGAGCGGCTTGTCACAGGGGCCGAGGCCGGCTGACTGCCAAGTCGACGGGGTCAGTCCGCACGATGTGGCGTCGGCTCAGGGTTCTGGGCGTACCTCCTGATCGTTGAATCGGAGTCGGTCCAAAACTCGCTGAGAAGTTCGATGATCGTGTCCGCTGCCTCGAGCAGCGGCGCAACGTGACCTGCCCCGGGCACAGTCACGGCTGCTCCCCGGCCGGGGTGCTGCACGGCTGCTGCGGCTTGGGCCGGGAGCCAGGTCTGGTCTTCTGCGCCGGCGAGCATGAGCGTGGGCGCGCGACCACCTCGGCAAGGGCGGCGGTGAGGTCCGGCCGCTTGAGGGACGCAGAATGGATCACCAGCGACATGCCTGACCGGCCGGCACGCCGGAACGCGTCGGTGACAACTCGGACGTCCTCAGGCTCGCTCTGCGGACCGAGCAGCCCCACCGCCACCGCCACCGCCCTGACGAGCGGACTGACCGGCCCCAGCAGTCGGTACAGCCAGCGGGCCGCGAAGATGACCCGCTACTCGGCCGGGGGTAGCGCGTGCACCGGCGTGCCGATGGTCACCAGGCTTCGACACCGATTCGGATTGACGGCCGCGAACAGGATCCCAACATGACCGCCCCAGGCGTTGCCGACCCAGTCCACTGCCTCGTCAAGCGCAATCCCTATCTGCGCCAGAACCACGCACGCAGCGGTGACGCAGTCGTCGAGCGTGGCGTCGCCCGGCGGCCGCGGGTTGTACCCGTGTCCCGGGCCGTCAATCAGGACCAGGCGACGGTGCGCAGCTAGCTATAGCTAGCCGCCGTCGGAGCCATCCTGCGGATCATCCAGGCCGGGTGCCGCCGTCTCAACGGCCTGCCCCGCTGGTGACGACCCGCGGCCGCTCGTAGGGCGGCGCCGGCGTCAGCGCTGTAACGGGACGAACTCGGGCTCGAAGTCATCGGCCTCCACCAGGCGCGACGCTTCGAAGACGCGGGGATGTGGGATTCGGCGGAGGTCGGTGGGCGCGACGCCGAACCCGGCATAGATGCGGTGGAGTGCCGCGACAGCCGCGCCGAGGGCGCCGGACAGGTCGCCGAGTTCAGCCAGGACGACGGGGGGGGCCGATCGCAGGATTCCGTGCACCGCCGTGGCGAGCCGTCCGACACTGGAGCCGAGTGAGTGCGCGATGCCACCGCCGAGAACGATGACGTCCGGCTCGTAACTGACGACGGCTGCGGTGAGCACGAGCACGAGCGCCTGTTCTACCTGGGCGCGCATCGCCTGGACGCGCGGGGCCGCGTCGGCGCTGAACAGGTCCGCCGGCGACAGGAGGTCCAAACCGTGCTCCGCCGCGCGTCGAAGGATGCCCGGGCCGGTCACCATGTGCTCGAGGGGCGTGCCGAGAGGACCCATAGGTAGGCGGCCGAACTCGCCCACGAGGCCGCGGCGCCCACGCAGGATGCGGTTGTCGATGGCGACCCCGGCGCCGAGACCGGCGCCGATGGTCACCATGACGGCCGTCGGCGCATCGCGAGCCGCGCCGAACCGTTGCTCGCCGAGGAGCGCGTAGTTGGAGTCGTTGTCCACCTCGAGGGCGACAGCGAGCGACCGGCCGATGACGGTGAGGAAGTCGGGGTCCTCGACCTGCGGAAGGTTGGGGGCGTTCGAGACGGCGCGGTCAGCCTGAGCGACGGCGCCTGGCAGACCGACCGCCACCGCACCGACGGCACCGTACCGATCACCCGCGGTCTTCTGGATCGTCGTGGCGAGCCACTCGGCGAGTGGCTTCGCGCGTAGACTGTCAGGCGTCGGCACCGTGTGGTGCGAAAGCGGCCGCGCGAGTAGGTCCGTTAGGACGATGCGTGTGTTCGACGCACCGAGGTCGACCCCACAGGCGACGATCCGGTCGGCGACGACCTCAACCTGGCTCGCGGTGCGCCCCCGCTTGCCGTTCGGCGTGCTGGGCGTCTCGCGAACGAGCCCCTCGGTGTGCAGCGCGTCGATGATGCGCGACACGGTGGCACCCGACAGCCCGGTGTGCCGCCCGATGTCGGCGCGCGTCGTCGCCGGGACCGAGAGAACCTCCGCCAGCACGGCGGCCCGATTGACACGACGACCTTCGCTCTCCACGAACGTCCTTTCCTTGCTCGGTGATTGCAGAAGGGTAGCGCAGCGGCCGTCCGACCAGAGCTTTTGGGACATTTGCGCGTAGGAACGCCCGCATGTCTTGACATCAGGGTCCAACAACTGCATCAATGATTTCAGCGCGAAAGTAAACCACTCCTGCGCGTCAACCGGAACATTTCGGCTCCACCTGCCTTCACCTGTGAAAGGGAACCATCGATGAGCAAAGGATCCACGCTGAGCAGGCCGCGGCGAGCCGCCTTCTCCGGCGTCGCGGTCGCACTTGCGCTGACCGCCTGCAGCAACGGCGGTGCGTCCTCCACCCAGTCCCCGGCAGCGGCTGGGGCTAGCAGCTCGGTCGGCTCGGCGAGCGCGACGAACGGAAGCGCGTCGACGAGCACGAGCGCGTCGGCGTCGATCGCAGGTCAGCCGTCCCTCGACTTCAAGGGGCCGAACGGAGAGAAGCCGGGCGGGCTCGATCAGGTCGCGCTGACGGACGCCGAAGTGGTGAAGGTGAAGGGGGGCAACTACAAGGCCGCGTTCGTCTGGCACGAGGACTCCGCGCTGACGAAGGCCGTCGAGCAGGGTGCGCGCGCCGAGTTCGACAAGCTCGGGATCAAGGTCGTGGCGAGCACCGCCGCTGGCTTCGACGCAGCGAAGCAGGCCGACAACGTGCAGAGCGTCCTGGCCCTGAAGCCGGACATCATCGTGACGATCGCAGTCGACCCGACGTCCGCAGCCGCCGCGTTCAAGCCGGCCGTAGACCAGGGCGTGAAGCTCGCCATTATGACGACGCCACCGAAGGGCTACACGAGCGGCAAGCAGATCGTTTCCATCGTCACAGGTGCACTGACCCTGTACGGCAAGGCGAACGCGGAGATGCTCGGCAAGGCGTTGGGGGGCAAGGGAGACATCGGCTACATGTTCCACGACGCGGACTTCTGGTTCACGAACCAGCGCGACAAGGCGTTCAAGGACTGGACGCAGGCCGAGTTCCCCGACGAGAAGATCGTCGCGGAAGCGGGCTTTACGGATCCGGCGCGGACCGAGGACATCGCCGCCGGCATGATCGCGAAGAACCCGAACATCAAGGGCATCTACGTCGCATGGGCAACGGCGGCTGAAGGCGTTCTCGCCGCGCTGCGCCAGGCCGGTCGCACGGACATCAAGGTCGTGACGAACGACCTCGAGGCCACGTTGGCGTCCGACATGTTGCGCGGTGGGAACATCGTCGGCCTCGTCAACAACAGCTCCGTCGCCATCGGTGACACGCTGGCAAAGGTCGGTGCGTACGGCGTGCTCGGCAAACAGGCGCCGGAACTCGTCGCCGCACCGCCGACGCCGGTCACGAAGGACAACATCGTCGAGGGCTGGAAAAGCGACTACGGCACCGAGCCGCCCAAGGGCGTCGTGCCGTAACGGAGCAACGCCGGGGCCGGTCCCGCACGGGACCGGCCCCACTCCCGCAGTTCACGACAGGAGTACGCCGCATGAACCATGTCCAGACGGTGCTCGGGCCGGTGAGCCCCGAGTCACTCGGGCGGGTGCTTCCTCACGAGCACCTGACGTCGCTCGTCCCCGGCCCGTGGCTCACGGGTGGCCGCGCCGACGACCAGGTGCAGGTCGCTGTCGGTGCTCTCGCCGGCATCCACGAACTCGGCTTCGGCACGGTGGTGGACCTTAGTCCGTACGGCGTCGTCGGGCGTGACGCGAACGGCGACGGCCTGTCCCTTCTTCAGGACATCGCCCGTGAGGCGGGCCTGCACATCGTTGCCGGCTCGTCCGTGTATCTCGAGCCGTATTCGCCGCAGTGGGCGCTCGACGCGGACCTGCGCCAGATGCGCGAGCGTTTCATCGCCGACGCGACCGTCGGCGTGGCCGAGACAGGGATCACCGTCGGCGCGCTCGGGGAGCAGGCCACCGGACTGGGCGAGATCACGCGCCACGAGGAGAAGTGCCTGCGGGCGTCGGCGCAAGCCTCGCTTGAGACGGGACTCGCGCTATTTACGCACACGACGCACGGCACGATGGCACTCGAGCAGGTCGAGATCGTCCGACAGGAGGGCGTCGACCTCTCCCGCGTTGTCATCGGGCACATGGATATCCATCCCGACCCGGGCTATCTCCGAGCGCTCCTCGCGACCGGCGTGAACATCGCGTTCGACACGATCGGCAAGCAGTTTTGGGACTTCGTACTTGAGCCGCTCCCGCTCGACCCGCCGGAGGGTGAGTTCGCCAAGCGCGCCTACTACCGGCCGGATGTCGCCCGCGCCCAGGTGCTCGCTGACCTGGTCCGAGAGGGTCAAGCCGAGCAGATTCTGCTGGCACTCGACATGACCGGCGCGGAGGTCTACCTCAACCCGCGGACGCACGGGCGTGCGGGCTACTCGTACCTTGGAGCCGTCTTCGTTCCGATGCTCGCCGAGCGTGGCGTCGGTGCGCAGGCGCTCGACCAGATGCTCGCACGCAACCCCGCCCGCCTGCTGACGATCACCTGACGCTTCCAGATCACCTGCGCCCTCCGCCCCGCGCCGCTACACCAAGGAGTTCCGGTGTCACACTGCTCCACCGACTGGTCGGCCGACGCCGGTCATGTGCTCGGCGTGGACCTCGGTGGCACCAAAGTGCGCGCGGCACTTGCCGCCCTCGACGGTCGCATGGTTGCGGAGCGAACCGTGCCGACGGATGCCGACGGCGGCCCGCGCATCGTGGAACAGATCGTCGCCCTCAGCGCCGAGCTGTGCAGTCACGTGGGCGCCGACCCCACGGCGATCCGTGCAACGGCCGTCGGCAGCGCCGGTGTGCCCGACGCGAGCACCGGCGCCCTCGGCCTGTCGCCGAACATCAATGGCATCGGCTCCTTCGACGTTGTCGCGACGCTGGGCGATCGGCTGGGCCATCCCGTGGTCATGGACAACGACGTCAACATGGCGGCGATTGGCGAGCGACACGCCGGCCACGCGCGCGGCATCGACGACTTCGTGTTCCTCGCCGTCGGCACGGGCGTCGGTATGGGCATCGTGAGCGACGGCCGCCTGCTCCGCGGCTCGCATGGGGCCGCAGGAGAGATCGGCTACCTCCCTGTCGGCGCGGACCCGTTCGACCGCATGAACCATCGACGCGGCGCGTTCGAGGAGGCCGTCGCCGGCGGGACGGTCGAGGCTCGGTACCTCGCAGCGACGGGCACCTCGCTGACAACGCGCGCCGTCTTCGACCTCGCGGCCACCGGAGACAGCGCTGCCGTGGCCGTGGTGACGGAACATGCGCGCCTCCTCGCACTCGCCATCGTCGCCGTGTGTTCCGTGCTCGACCCGGGCATGGTCGTCCTCGGTGGTGGCGTCGGTTCACGACCAGAACTGCTCGGCCCGACACGCAGCTTCGTCGCCGCCCTGCGCACCGAGCCGGTCGATCTACGGACCAGCGCACTCGGCGACCGGGCGGCCGTCGTGGGCGCCGTCTGCTGCGCGATCAACATGTTGCACGCATCCCCGCAGAAGGAGCACTCATGACGGCCACGACCACCACAAACCCCGACGCGGGCTGGGCGCGCGGATTCAGGTGGCAGGACTACGTCGTGTACGGCGGCTTCGTCCTCGTGTTCCTCTTCTTCGCCATCACGCAGAAGTCGAGCTTCCTGACGCTGACGAATTTGACGAACGTGGCCATCCAGGCGGCACCGATCACCGTCATGGCCGTCGGCCTGGTATTTGTGCTGACGTCCGGCGAGATCGACCTGTCGATCGGTTCGGTCGTCGCGCTTTCGGCGCTCGTGTCGGCCAGCATCCTGCAGAAAGGCGGCGGCTGGGTGCTCGCGTCGCTTGCCGGCCTGGGCGTCGGTGTCGCGACGGGAGCGGTGAACTCCTTCTTCGTCACCACCGTCCGGCTGCCATCGTTCCTCGTCACGCTCGCGACAATGGGCCTTGTCTCCGGGATCGCCCGCGAGCTGACGGACCTGAAGTCGATCGCCGTCATCGACCCCGGATTCATCGGCATCTTCGGCGGCACGTTCCTCGGCCTGTCGGCCCTCATCTGGTGGACTGCGGCAGCCGTGGTCATCGGCGCGATCCTGTTCCATCAAACCCGGTACGGCGCCCATGTGCTCGCCGTCGGTGACAACTCGTCCGCTGCCCGGGTCAGCGGCATCAGGGTCAACAGGGTGCGGGTCGCCGCGTTGCTCGGCAGCGCGACGGCGGCGGCTCTCGCCGGCCTCCTGTACGCCGGCAGATTGCACGGCGCCCGCTACACACTCGGTGAGACCGACCTCATGACCGTCATCGCCGCGGTAATCGTCGGTGGCACGAGCCTCTTCGGCGGCAAGGGGTCGGTCATAGGCGCGCTCGTCGGCAGCCTGCTCATGGCGATGCTCAACAACGGCCTGATCCTCGGCGGCCTGAACGTCTCGCAACAGATGATCGCCCGGGCCGTGATCATCCTGATCGCGGTCTCGATCTCCCTGCGCGGCAAGCGAAACAGCTGACGAGAAAGAGGCCCGCTGTGTTCCTTGACCTGCTCCGCCGCCGCAACCCCGCCTTCCTGACGGCCGTCGTGGAGTTGCACCGCAGCGGCGATCTGCCGGTCAACTGCTTCGCGATCGACCTGGACGCCGTGCGAAGCAACGCCGCAGCGATCGTCGCCGAGGCGAACCGCGTCGGCGTCACCGTCTTCGCGATGACGAAGCAGATCGGCCGCAACCCGGACGTGTCGCGGGCCCTCGTAAAGAGCGGCATCGCGCAAGCCGTCGCGGTGGACCTCGACTGCGCCGAGGCGGCCGTCGCCGGCGGACTTCGCCTGGGCCACGTCGGTCACCTCGTCCAAGTGCCACGACACGACGCCGGTCGCGCAGCCGCGCTCGACCCGGCGTACTGGACGGTGTTCAGTCACGACAAGGCCACCGACGCCGCCGCGGCGTCCGCTGCGACGTCGCGCAACCAGGCCCTGCTCGCGCGCATCTTCGCGGACGGCGACCGCTTCTATCGCGGGCACGAGGGGGGCTTTCCCGCGGCGGACGTGGCCGCCGTTGCCGACCGGCTCGATGCGCTCGAGGGCGCGCACTTCGCCGGGATCGTGACGTTCCCCGCAGCGTTGTACGACGCGGACGCACGCACGGTGAAGCCGACGCCCAACCTCGCGACCTTGCAGACCGCGGCACGCGCGCTCGCCGCCGCCGGTCGCACGGATGTCGAGATCAACGCGCCCGGCACGACCTCGACGGCGATGCTCGCCATGCTCGCGGAGGCCGGCGCGACTCAGGTGGAGCCTGGTCACGGGCTGACCGGGACGACTCCGTGGCACGCGGTGGAGGACCTCGTCGAGGAGCCGGCGATCGCCTACGTGAGCGAGGTGTCACACCTCTACGCCAACGAGGCGTTCGTCTTCGGCGGGGGCCTCTACGTCGACCCCGTACTCCCCGGTCTTCAGACTCGGGCGCTCGTCGTCCCACCCGGCGCCGCCCCCGCGGACATCGAGCCGCTGCTCGTCGACATGCCGTCGCCGGCCGCCATCGACTACTACGCACCCATCGACGTGACGGACCGTCCCGGCGTCTCGACAGGTGACACCGTCGTGTTCGGGTTCCGGCCACAGGTCTTCGTAACGCGGGCGTTGACCGCTGCCATCTCCGGCGTCTCGACCGGCACGCCGCGGGTCGAGGGTCTCTGGGCGTCGGACGGCTCCACGCCGCTGCGACACGAACCGGCGCATACACTCCTCGGGAGGCACGCATGAGCACTGTGATGGACGGCACCGGCGCATCGGCGACTCCGGCGACGGTAACGCCGCTGCGACTGGTCGGCGTACACAAACACTTCGGCGGCGTCGTGGCCGTCGAGCGGTTCGACCTCGACGTTGAGGCCGGCGAGATCGTCGCGCTCGTCGGCGACAACGGTGCGGGCAAGTCGACGCTGGTGAAGATCGTGTCGGGGCTCTACCAGCCGAGTGAGGGCGAGATCTGGCTGAACGGGCAGCCGGTCGCGTTCAAGGACGCGTCCGACGCCCGGCGTCACGGCGTCGAGGTCGTCTACCAAGATCTCGCACTGGTCGATGGCCAGCCCGTGTACATGAACATGTTTCTCGGCCGCGAGTTGGTCCACGGCCCGCTGCGTCTGCTCGACCGACGGAGGATGGCGCGGGAGACCCAGCAACTCGTCGTCTCGCTCGACGTCCGCATCCCGTCCGCGCGAGCGATGATCCGTGACCTGTCCGGTGGCCAGCGGCAGGGCATCGCGATCTGCCGCGCGACGCACTGGGCGGGCAGCCTCGTCGTCATGGATGAGCCGACGGCCGCGCTCGGTGTCGCCGAGACCGCGAAGGTCGAAGAGCTCATCACGCGGCTGCGCGACCGTGGTGCGGCCGTGCTGCTGGTGAGCCACAACCTCGACCAGGTCTTCCGCGTGGCCGACCGGATCGCCGTCCTGCGCCGCGGCCAGCAGGTCGGCGTAAGAAACGCGGCCGACGTCTCGCGGAACGAGATCGTCTCGATGATCACCGGGCTGGCGTAGCCTGCAGAGACGCCGACGCGGGCGTCCTGACCAGCCCGACGATGGCGAGGGCGACCAGTAACATGGCTGCGACCGCATACTCGCGGGCCGTCGTCAGAAGCCCACCGCCGTGTACGACGAAGAAGCCGGCGACACGGCCGGCAGCCCAATCGCGAGGTACGACACGACGTACAGGATCGAGAGCACGCCCGCAACGCTCGCGCGTCGCCGCGAAGGGGACCACGGTGCGGATCGCGCCCTGAAAGCCCGCTCCGAACCCGGCGCCGGCCAGCACCGCGACAAGGAAGAAGAGTGGCTCGTCGAGTGTCGCCATCGCGATAAGGGTGCCGACGACGCCCGTCAGCAGTGCGGTGACGCCGACGAGCATTGGCAGTGCGGGCGGGCGCCTTGTGCCGCGCGAGCACGGTGACGGCGCCGCTGCTGGCGAGCGCGAACAGGGCCAGCTCGCCGAGGACGGAAGAACGTAAGTGCGTGATCGTCCGCACGAGCGCCGGCCCGAGTGAGCCGGAAAAGCCGGCCATCGCCCAACTGGCGACCAGGACCGGAACGACGACGAGCAGCGGCTGGCGCGCGGCGCGCGGAAGGGTGAACTGCAGCTTCAGGCTGTTGACCGCCCCCGGGCGGTGCGCGGCCGACTCGTGCATAAGAAGGACTCCAAAGCCCTGGACCACGAAGATCGCGAACAGGACCAGGTAGACGAGGAGGTCGGCGCCGGTAGGCACTGCACCAGGAGGCCGGCACCGCCACGGGCGGCCTGCTGTCCGACGTCCTCGCCGGCCACCAACACCACTGCGTCAAAGCCGGCGAAGGCATCGTCGAAGAGCTGGGCGACGGCTGCGAGCCGTCCAAAGCTCGCCGCCATCGTCCTCGTCTCCGCCCCATCCCTGGGCGGCTGGGCACAGCGAAACAGCTAACCCCTACGACAACGATGACCTCGAGGAGGACGAGCGATGACCCCTGGCAGCACACCACTGCGGCCCATCCAACCCGATGCGGACACCAGGCAGGGTTCTGTCAAGTACCGGGTTTGATGGAGGCTTCGAACTCCCGCTGAGCAGGCTGCTCGGGGAGGGTGGTGCTGCGGTGAGTGGTCTCGTACTCGACCGGTGGGACGAGGCCGATC
>JAABUT010004606.1_pt1 | contig 10820 bp, 7 predicted proteins | sample 5559281 | NCBI WGS metagenome assembly JAABUT01 (sample SAMN10711880, study PRJNA513359) | rock metagenome | isolation source: Antarctica rocks | place: Antarctica: Victoria Land, Ricker Hills nord | collected 2016-01-04 | reverse complement strand
GAACCCCAGCCCCTTGGCCCGCAGCGCCACCGCCGTGCCGATGCGTCCCAGGCCCACGATGCCGAAGGTCTGCACCCCAGTACGGCGCAGCAGCGGGCTGCTGATGCTGCGCCAGGGTGCCGGCGGATCGCGCCGCTGTGCGTCATGGTGCAGCAGCAGCCCGCGGCGCAGCGCCATCGCCAGCGCGATCGCGTGGTCCGCGACCTCGGTCGTGCCGTAGTCGGGCACGTTGCACACCATCACCCCGCGCGCCGCGGCGGCGGCACGGTCGATGCGGTCATAGCCGACGCCCATGCGCACGACGGCGCGCAGCCGGGTGAAGCGTGCGAGATCGGCCGCGGTCAGGAACTGGCGGAACAGCATCAGCCCGTCCACCAATGCGCAATCCGCGTCCGACAGATCCGCCAAGACCTTCGTCTCCCGGCGCAGGATGGTCGCTTCGGGGCCGAAGATGCGGCGCTCCTCGCTGTCATCGGGATACATGGCCTCGGGATACAGGATCGTGGTCATCGTCGTGGGCTCCCCGGCATTGCTGGCAGCGATGGGTATAGCCGGTCTGGGCCGGGAGCAAGGCGCGGGAGATGCCGTTTCGACGTGCCGCAAACGAGTTTCGGCGTGTTGCCAACCCGATGTGCCGCGGGCAGTGTTCGCGCCAGAAGTTGGAGGGAAACCACGGATGAACGGCGCTGAAAGCCTCGTGCACACTTTGCTGGCCTGTGGGGTCGACACCTGCTTCTCCAACCCTGGCACCAGCGAGATGCACTTCGTTGCCGCCCTGGACCGCATTCCGGGCATGCGCTGCATACTTGGCTTGTTCGAGGGTGTGGTGACCGGCGCCGCCGACGGTTATGCCCGCATGCAGGACCGTCCGGCCGCGACGCTGCTGCATTGTGGCCCCGGCCTGGCAAACGGCCTGGCGAACCTGCACAACGCCCGCCGCGCCCGCTCCCCCATCGTGAACCTGGTCGGCGATCAGGCGACCTACCATCGCCCGCTCGACGCGCCGTTGACCGCCGATACCGAGGGATGGGCCCGCCCGGTCTCCGCGTGGACCCGCACGGCGACGCACTCCGCAACCATGGGCAGCGATTGCGCCGCCGCCGTGCAGGCCGCCCGTAGCGCGCCCGGCGGCATCGCCACCCTGATCCTGCCCAGCGACACCTGCTGGGACGACGGCGGCGTCGTCGGCACGCCACAGGCGGTGCCCGCAATGCCCCAGGCCTCGCCCAATGCGGTGCAGGCCGCGGTGCTGGCGCTACGGTCCGGCGAACCCACCATGTTGATCTTGGGCGGCATGGCACTGCGGGCGGGCGCCCTGGACACCGCCGCCAGCATCCTGGCCGCCACCGGTGCCCGTATGCTGGCGCAGACCAGCAACGCCCGGATCGCCCGGGGCGCCGGGCGTTCGCCGATCGACCGCATGCCCTATCCCGTCGATCAGGCGGTGGACGCGCTGGCCGGGATCAAGCACCTGATCCTCGTCGGCGCGCCCCCACCGGTCGGCTTCTTCGCCTACCCGAACAAGCCCGGCACCATGGCGCCGCCCGATTGCCAGATCCACGTGCTCGCCCGGCCCGAGCAGGATGGGGCAGACGCGCTGGCCCGCGTCGCCAGCGCCCTCGGCGCTGCGCCCGTCCGGCATGTCGTACCCGCTCCCCGGCCCATAGCCGCTCGTGGGGCTGTCACGTCCGAGGCATTGGCCCAAACCCTCGCCGCGCAGCTGCCGGACGCGGCGATCGTCGTGGACGAGAGCGTGAGCTTCGGCCGAGCCCTGTTCCCCGGCACGCATGGCGCGGCCCCGCATGACTGGCTACAGATCACCGGCGGCGCGATCGGCTGCGGCATTCCGCTGGCCACCGGTGCTGCCGTGGGTGCGCCGGGTCGCCGCGTGGTGGGACTGCAGGCGGATGGCTCGGCGATGTACACGCTGCAAGGGCTGTGGACCCAGGCGCGGGAACGGTTGGACGTGACGACGGTGATCCTATCCAACCGCAAGTACGCCATCCTGCTGGGCGAGTATCAGGGCGTAGGCGCCAATCCTGGCCGCACGGCCCTCGACATGATGGACCTGGGCAACCCGGATCTGGATTGGGTGCGGCTCGCCGGCGGCATGGGCGTGGAGGCGGCCCGCGCCGACACGATGGAGGGCTTCGCCGACCTGTTCGCCCAGGCCAACGCGCGTCCGGGTCCGTTCGTGATCGAGTTGGTGATTTAGCGGCTACTGCGCGGACGGAACCGCAGGGTCGCTTTTGGTTGGCGCGGGATCGGCCTTCGCCGCGCCCGCCGCCGGTGTGTGGCTGTAATCGAGATAGGCCAGCCGAACCGCCCGGAATGGGTTGCCCGTCAACAGGGTCGCCAATATCACCGCAATGACAGCCGATCCAATGATCGCCCTCGCCGTCGGGTTGAAGCGAGTTGCCTGGTTCTTGGGCAGCGTAGAGGGCTTTACGGCCATGGTAGGTCTCTTATGCAAAAGGGATACGGCAACTATAGCCCGGACTTGGAATGCCGCAAATAGAACTGGACTCGGCGAGCTTCAGCCGCTATACGCCCGCCCTCACTCGGAACGCGGGAGATCAACGGCCGTCGCATGACGGTTGCGATCGGTATGACCGCGGTCCTCCCAACCAGGAGGCCTGTCTATGGCTAAGAAGATCGTCGGGTATATAAAGTTGCAGATTCCAGCGGGGAAAGCCAACCCGTCTCCGCCAGTCGGCCCGGCGCTCGGTCAGCGCGGCCTGAACATTATGGCGTTCTGCAAGGAATTCAACGCGCTGACCCAGGGTATGGAGCCCGGCATGCCGATCCCGGTGGTCATCACCGCATTTGGCGACCGCACCTTCACTTTCATCACCAAGACCCCGCCCAACACCTATTTCCTGAAAAAGGCGGCCGGGATCACCAAGGGTACGACGACGCCGGGCAAGGGCGCCATGGTCGGCCGCGTTACCACGACGCAGTTGCGTGAGATTGCCGAGACCAAGATGAAGGACATGAATGCGAACGAGGTCGACGCTGCGGTCCGCATGCTGGCCGGCAGTGCCCGGTCGATGGGCCTGAGCGTGGTGGAGGGCTGACCATGGCACATGATAAGCGCCTCAAGGCCGGCTACGAGACCTTCGACCGCACCAAGTCCTACACATTGGACGAGGCTATCAAGCTCGCCAAGGACAATGCCCGGGCCAAGTTCGACGAGACGATCGAGTTCAGCATGAACCTCGGCATTGATCCGCGTCACGCCGACCAGATGGTGCGCGGGTTGCTGAGCCTGCCGAACGGCACTGGCAAGACGCTGCGGGTCGCCGTGTTCGCCCGCGGCGCCAAGGCCGAGGAAGCGCTAGCCGCCGGCGCCGACGTGGTGGGCGCCGAGGACCTGGCCGAGAAGGTGCAGGCCGGCGAGTTCGGCTTTGACCGCTGCATCGCGACACCCGACATGATGGCGCTGGTCGGCCGGCTGGGTAAGATTCTGGGCCCGCGCGGCCTAATGCCGAACCCGAAGCTCGGCACCGTCACTATGGACGTGCGCGGCGCCGTCACCGCCGCCAAGTCCGGCCAGGTGGAGTTCCGCGCCGAGAAGGCCGGCATCGTGCACGCCGGGATCGGCAAGGCGAGCTTCGAGGAAGGCAAGCTGGTCGAGAACATCCGTGCCTTCGTCGATGCCATCCAGAAGGCGAAGCCCACTGGCGCCAAGGGCACGTATGTCCAGAAGGCGTCCGTTAGCTCGACCATGGGGCCAGGCATCCGCGTAGATGTCGCGAGCCTCGCGGGCTGACGCGCCCAGCGAATTCGCCGGCCTGAAGGGGCCGGTGGCCAGGGGTGGCGCAAGCCGCCCCGAACCTGTCCGAGACTGCACGTCGCTCCTTCGGGAGCAGTAAAGGGTTCAGGCCCGCGCGTAGTAGACGGGGAAGCCGAGATGATCCGGGGCAGGCGCGCTTGCCCCGGCCTACTGGCGGTTCCGGCTAAAGGGTCCCACACGCGTCTGCGCGCAGGGGGTTCCGGACAGGCGTTATGGCGCGGCCATCCGGCCGTGCCAGGGAACCAACCCCGGCGCGGTCCATACGCGCAGGGGCCAAAAGGAGACGGGACGTGGACCGTACGGAGAAGCGGGAGTTCGTCACCGCGCTCGGTCAGGTGTTCGCAGAGACGTCGATGGTCGTGGTCACCCAGAACAAGGGGTTGACCGTGGCCGAGGTGTCTGACCTGCGGCGCAAGATGCGGGCGTCGGGATCGACCTTCAAAGTCGCGAAGAACCGGCTGGCTGTGCTCGCCCTGGATGGGACCCGGTTCGACGGCATCAGGCCCATGCTGAAAGGTCCGACCGCGCTTGCGTGGTCGATGGACCCGGTGGCTGTGGCCAAGACTGCCGTCGATTACGCCAAGACCAACGAGAAGTTCGTCGTCATCGGCGGCGCCCTTGGGACCCAAATGCTAAATGCCGATGGGATCAAGGCGCTGGCCGATCTGCCGTCGCTCGATGCGTTGCGCGCCAGGCTGGTGGGGATGATCCAAACCCCCGGCACCCGGATCGCAGGCGTGCTCGCAGCGCCGGCCGGACAACTTGCCCGGGTCTTCGGGGCCTATGCCAAGAAGGACGAGGCAGAGGCTGCTTGATCTCCAGCGATGGAGACGGGCGGCTCCAGCCGCATTGCTGATGTGATCGCAACGCCCGGCATTGGGCTTGCATGGAACCAACCAAGGGCTAAATAGAGGAAGTTACGAAATGGCTGACATGTCGAGACTTGTGGACGAACTGTCCGCGCTAACCGTGCTCGAGGCGGCTGAGCTGTCCAAGATGCTCGAGGAAAAGTGGGGCGTTTCCGCCGCGGCGCCCGCGGCTGCGGCACCTGTGGGCCCAGCGGCTGTCGCTGCCCCAGTCGAGGAGCAGACGGAGTTCACGGTCATGCTGGCGAAGATCGGCGATAAGAAGATCAACGTCATCAAGGAGGTCCGCACGATTACCGGTCTAGGGCTGAAGGAGGCCAAGGACCTCGTTGAGGGCGCCCCGAAGGCGGTTAAGGAAGGCGTGAATAAGGACGAGGCTGAGAAGCTCAAGAAGCAGTTGGAAGAGCAGGGCGCTTCTGTCGAGATCAAGTAGCCAAATAAACCCGGTCCACCTTTTACGGGTGGCGCTGGGTCGATGAACTGAAGGGGCGGGTGGAAACCAGGATCGGTTTCCGCCCGCGAACCTGTTGCCAAGTGGTGGGTATTCCGCCCCTGGCAGCATGACGTGCCAGCACTGCCGACTATGGCGCCACAATCAGGCGTGCAAAACTTTAGGTCAAGGACGGGCGATGAACGCGATCACCAAATCGTTCACGGGACAGAAGCGGATCCGCAAGAGCTTCGGGCGCATTCCCGAAGTGGCGCCGATGCCAAACCTGATCGACGTGCAACGTTCCAGCTATGAAGCGTTCCTACAGATGAACGTGTCGCCGGACAACCGGACCCCCACAGGCCTGCAGGAGGTATTCAAGTCGGTCTTCCCGATCGACGACTTCGCCGGACGCGGCCGGCTTGAGTTCGTTCACTACGAGCTCGAAGAGCCGAAGTATGACGTCGAGGAGTGCATCCAGCGCGGCATGACGTTCGCAGCACCTTTGAAGGTGATCCTGCGCCTGATCGTCTGGGACCTGGACGAGGACACCGGCGCCCGCTCGATCCGCGACATCAAGGAGCAGCCGGTCTATATGGGCGACATGCCGCTCATGACGGATAACGGCACTTTCGTCATCAACGGGACCGAGCGTGTCATCGTCAGCCAGATGCACCGCAGCCCCGGCGTGTTCTTCGACCACGACAAGGGCAAGACCCACAGCAGCGGCAAGTACCTGTTCACCGCGCGGGTAATCCCCTATCGCGGCTCGTGGCTCGACTTCGAGTTCGACAGTAAGGACTTGGTCTACGTTCGCATCGACCGCAAGCGTAAGCTGCCGGTGACGACCCTGCTCTATGCGCTGGAGAGCACGGCGACCGAGGCGCTGCGTGCGGCCCGTGTGGCCGCCGGTGAGACGGTCGATATCGGCGAAATTCGCGGCATGGATGCCGAGGAGATCCTGAACTATTTCTACACCCAGGTGGTGTTCACCCGCACGCCGAAGGGTTGGGCGCGCCCGTTCGAGGCAGATGCCTATCGCGGCATCACGTTGGCCGAAGCGTTGGTGGACGCCGATACTGGCGAGGTCGTCGCCGAAGCCACCACCAAGCTCACCGCCCGCAATGCCCGCAAGATCGCCGAGAAGACGCGGACCGTGCTGGTCGGCCGCGCCGACCTGCTGGGCCGCTATGTCGCGAACGACCTGGTCAATGAGGAGACCGGCGAGATTTTTGCCGAGGCTGGCGAGGAACTGGCTGAGGCCCGGCTGACTGCGCTGGAGGACGCTGGAATCGACCGCCTGCCGACGCTCGCTGTCGATCAGTCGAACGGCCCGTGGCTGCGCAACACGCTGGCTGTCGACAAGAACGGCAACCGCGACGACGCGCTGGTCGACATCTACCGCGTTATGCGCCCCGGCGAACCGCCGACCCCCGAGACGGCCGAGGCATTGTTTCGCGGGCTGTTCTTCGACGGCGACCGCTATGACCTTTCGGCTGTCGGCCGGGTGAAGATGAACATGCGCCTGGGCATGGACGCCGAGGACAGCGTCCGCGTACTCCGCAAGGAGGACGTGCTCAAGACCGTGAAAATCATGTGCGAGCTGAAAGACGGCCGCGGCACGATCGACGACATCGACAACCTCGGCAACCGCCGGGTGCGCTCGGTGGGCGAACTGATGGAGAACCAGTACCGCGTCGGCCTGCTGCGCATGGAACGGGCGATCCGTGAGCGCATGGGCAGCGTCGATATCGACACGGTGATGCCGCACGACCTGATCAACGCGAAGCCTGCCGCCGCCGCGGTGCGCGAGTTCTTCGGCTCGTCGCAGCTCAGCCAGTTCATGGACCAAACCAATCCGCTGTCGGAGGTGACGCACAAGCGGCGCTTGTCGGCGCTCGGACCAGGCGGCTTGACCCGGGAGCGCGCCGGGTTCGAGGTGCGCGACGTGCATCCGACGCATTACGGTCGCATCTGCCCGATTGAGACGCCGGAGGGGCCGAACATCGGCCTGATCAACAGCCTCGCCACCTACGCCAAGGTGAACAAGTACGGCTTCATCGAGACGCCGTACCGCCTGGTGAAGGACGGCCAGGTGCAGGAGGGCTGGAAGTACCTCTCCGCCATGGAAGAGGAAAAGCTGGTCGTTGCCCAGGCCGACGCGCCGACCGACACCGAGGGCAACTTTACCAACGAGTTGGTTTCCGTTCGCCGGCAGGGCGACTTCCGCCTGGTGAAGCCCAGCGACGTGACGGCGGTGGACGTGAGCCCGCGGCAGTTGGTGTCGGTCGCGGCGGCGCTGATTCCCTTTCTGGAGAACGACGACGCGAACCGCGCGCTGATGGGCAGCAACATGCAGCGCCAGGCGGTGCCGCTGATCCGCGCCGACGCGCCGTTGGTCGGCACCGGGATGGAGGCGGCTGTGGCCCGTGACAGCGGCGCCACCATCGTCGCCCGCCGCCCCGGCATCGTCGACCAGATCGATGGGGCCCGCATCGTGGTCCGTGCGACCGCCGATGACGGCACCACGCACGGCGTCGACATCTATCGCCTGCGCAAGTACATGCGCAGCAACCAGAGCACCTGTATCAACCAGCGTCCGCTGGTGCGGGTGGGCGACCGCGTGTCGAACGGCGACATCATCGCCGACGGGCCGAGCACCGAGCTGGGTGAGCTGGCGCTGGGGCGGAATGTGCTGGTCGCGTTCATGCCTTGGAACGGCTACAACTTCGAGGACAGCATCCTCATCAGCGAGCGCATCGCTCGTGACGACGTGTTCACCTCCATCCACATCGAAGAGTTCGAGGTGATGGCGCGGGACACCAAGCTGGGCCAAGAGGAGATCACCCGCGACATCCCGAACGTCGGCGAGGAGGCGCTACGCAACCTCGACGAGGCCGGCATTGTGTATGTCGGGGCGGAGGTGAACCCGGGCGACATCCTGGTCGGCAAGGTGACGCCGAAGGGCGAGAGCCCAATGACGCCTGAGGAGAAGCTGCTGCGGGCGATCTTCGGCGAGAAGGCCTCGGACGTGCGCGACACGTCGCTGAAGCTGCCGCCGGGCGTGACGGGCACGATCGTCGACGTCCGGGTGTTCAGCCGCCGGGGCGTAGACAAGGACGAGCGTGCGATGGCGATCGAGCGCTCCGAGGTCGAGCGCCTGGCGAAGGACCGCGACGACGAGCGGGCCATCCAGGAGCGGTCCTTCCTCAACCGCATGAAGGAGAAGCTGCTGAACCGCAAGGCATCCGGCGGGTTCAAGGGCATCAAGGCGGGCACGACCCTGACCGACGAGGTCCTGGGCGAGCATCCCCGTGGCGCCTGGCGCAACATCGGGGTTACCGACGATGCGGTCATGGCCGAGATCGAGACGCTGAAGCGCGAGTTCGACGCCGCCGTGCACCATCTGCAGGCCCGCTTCGACGGCAAGGTCGAGAAGCTGCAGCGTGGCGACGAGCTGCCGCCCGGCGTGATGAAGATGGTCAAGGTGTTCGTCGCGGTGAAGCGCAAGCTGCAGCCTGGCGACAAGATGGCCGGCCGCCACGGCAACAAGGGCGTTGTTTCCCGCGTGACTCCCGTCGAGGACATGCCGTTCCTCGAGGACGGGACCCACGTGGACTTGGTGCTGAACCCGCTTGGCGTGCCCAGCCGGATGAACGTGGGCCAGATTCTGGAGACGCATTTGGGTTGGGCCTGCGCCACGCTTGGCAAGCAGGTCGGCGAGCTTGTGGAGGAATACCGCCGCACGGGTGCCCAGCGCGACGCATTGCTGGACATGCTGCGCGATATCTATGGCGACGAGGTGTTCGAGGCGGAGATCGCGCCCATGAGCACGGAGCAGCTGCTGGAGCTGTCGGATAACCTGAAGAAGGGTATTCCGATCGCGACGCCGGTGTTCGACGGCGCCCGCATGTCGGATATCGAGGGCATGCTGATCAAGGCGGGACTCAATACCTCTGGCCAGATGTATCTGACGGACGGCCGCACCGGGGAGACGTTCGAGCGCAAGGTGACGGTCGGCTATATCTACATGCTGAAGCTGCACCACCTGGTGGACGACAAGATCCACGCGCGCTCCATCGGGCCGTATAGCCTGGTCACCCAGCAACCGCTGGGCGGCAAGGCGCAGTTCGGCGGCCAGCGCTTCGGCGAGATGGAGGTTTGGGCGCTGGAGGCATACGGCGCCGCCTACACCTTGCAGGAGATGCTGACGGTGAAGTCGGATGACGTGTCCGGCCGCACCAAGGTCTACGAGGCGATCGTGCGCGAGCAGGACACCTTCGAGGCCGGCATCCCCGAGAGCTTCAACGTGCTGGTCAAGGAGCTGAAGTCGCTTGGCCTGAACGTGGATCTCGACACCCGCGCCACCTGATTACCAATCCCGCATCACCCGACGGCCTGTTTTGCACGAGCGGTGCAAACAGGCCGGCCGCATTGGGGTAGTTGACGTATGAACGAACTGATGAAGATTCTCGGTCAGGCCGGTTCGGCCGTGACCTTCGACCAGATCAAGATCCAAATGGCCAGCCCGGAGCAGATCCGCAGCTGGTCCTATGGCGAGATCAAGAAGCCCGAGACGATCAACTACCGCACGTTCAAGCCGGAGCGGGACGGGCTGTTCTGCGCACGCATTTTCGGGCCCATCAAGGACTACGAGTGCCTGTGCGGCAAGTATAAGCGCATGAAGTTCCGCGGCATCATCTGCGAGAAGTGCGGCGTCGAGGTGACGCTGGCCAAGGTGCGCCGCGAGCGCATGGGCCATATCGAGCTCGCGAGCCCGGTCGCACATATCTGGTTTCTGAAGTCGCTGCCCAGCCGGATCGGCCTCATGGTCGACCTGACGCTGAAGGAACTCGAGAAGATTCTGTATTTCGAGAGCTATGTGGTTCTCGAGCCGGGCCTGACCGACCTCAAGCTGCACCAGTTGCTGACTGAGGATCAGCTCATGTCCAAGCAGGATGAGTTCGGCGAGGACGCGTTCCGCGCCGGCATCGGCGCCGAGGCGATCAAGGGCATCCTGCACGGCATCGATATCGACGGCGACAAGGTGACCCTGCGCCAGGACCTGAAGGACACTACCAGCGAAGCCAAGCGCAAGAAGCTGGTCAAGCGCCTCAAGCTGATCGAGGCGTTTGGCGAGAGCGGCGCCAAGCCCGAGTGGATGATCTTGGACGTCGTTCCGGTGATCCCGCCCGAGTTGCGCCCGTTGGTGCCGCTCGATGGCGGCCGGTTCGCGACGTCGGACCTGAATGACCTATATCGCCGTGTGATCAACCGCAACAATCGGCTGAAGCGGCTAATCGAGCTGCGTGCGCCCGATATCATCGTGCGCAACGAGAAGCGCATGCTGCAAGAGAGCGTGGACGCGCTGTTCGACAACGGCCGGCGCGGCCGGGCGATCACCGGCGCCAACAAGCGTCCGCTGAAGAGCCTGTCCGACATGCTGAAGGGCAAGCAGGGCCGGTTCCGGCAGAACCTGCTTGGCAAGCGCGTCGACTATTCGGGCCGCTCGGTGATCGTCGTAGGTCCCGAGCTGAAGCTGCACCAGTGCGGCCTGCCGAAGAAGATGGCGCTTGAGCTGTTCAAGCCGTTCATCTACAGCAAGCTGGAGAAGTACGGCCACGCCACCACCATCAAGGCCGCAAAGCGGATGGTGGAGAAGGAGCGTCCCGAGGTGTGGGACATCCTGGAAGAGGTGATCCGTGAGCATCCGGTGATGCTGAACCGC
>JAABUT010004605.1_pt1 | contig 10820 bp, 12 predicted proteins | sample 5559281 | NCBI WGS metagenome assembly JAABUT01 (sample SAMN10711880, study PRJNA513359) | rock metagenome | isolation source: Antarctica rocks | place: Antarctica: Victoria Land, Ricker Hills nord | collected 2016-01-04 | reverse complement strand
TGTCGCCATCGGCTTCCATTTGCTTGTATCGGCCCGCGTTAGCGCCATGTGGACCTCACCTTGTCGCGGAGGATTAAGCACCAAGTTCTAGGCCGTCGTCGGTCCGGCAATCTATCGGGAACAGGCGCTTGGCGCGAGCGCGCAGTCGTCGTGAACGCCTCGCGTGGAACTCGCTTCCGCGGGTCTGCACCGGGTCGAAAGCGGTCGTAAGATCGTGGCCCTCCGATGTCGGCGGCAGTTCCGTTTGATCGTCGGAATGATCGATCTTATGCCATAGACGCACGGCTTTCAAACTGACCACCACCCGCCCGGGGCGGCGCTCTGGACACGGGAGCTCCATCCGTGCTTCGCGGTGGACATGAACGATCCCGTCGGACTTTTTGCCTCCTTCGCGCTGGAAACGCTGCTGCCGCTCTGCCGCGACCGCTATGCCGACAGGGTCCACGGCGGGTTCCACGAGCAGCTCGACGCGGATTTCGCGCCGGTTCCGCGCCTCGGGAAGCGCCTGCTGGTGCAGTGCCGGCAGCTCTACGTCCTCAGCCACGCGGCCGTGCTGGGCGACGCGAGCGGGAGCCCGGCGGCCGAGGCCGGCTACGATTTCCTGTGCCGCGCCTACCGGGACGACCGGCACGGCGGCTGGTTTTTCCGGGCGACGGCGGATGGCGTCGCCGAGGATCGGGGCAAGGACCTCTACGGCCACGCCTTCGTGCTGATGGCGCTGGCCTGGACCCATCGTGCGTTCCGCGCCCCCCGCGCCCTCGAACTCGCCGCCTCGACACTGGATGTCCTCAAGTCCCGCATGGCCTCCCCGCACGGTGGCTTTCTCGAATACGCCCTCGAGGACTGGCGTCCCGTCTCGCGCGTGAGGCGGCAGAACCCGCACATGCACCTCTTCGAGGCCTTGCTCGATCTCTACGAGGCCACCGGTGAGAGGCGGTGGCTGGACGAAGCCGCTCCACTGCTGACGTTGCTGCGGACCCGGTTCTTCGATCCCGAGACGGGTACGCTCGGCGAGTTCTTCACGGACGATTGGCGGCCGGACCCCGGGAAGGGTTCGATCGTCGAGCCCGGGCACCATTACGAATGGGTCTGGCTCCTCCACCGGCATGAAGCGCTGTCGCGCTCGTCCCGGGGACGGGCGATGATTGCGGAGACAGGCGCCGGCCCGCACCAGGGTCTCGCGATGGCCGACCGCCTTTTCGCCTTCGCCGCACAACACGGCTTCGATGCGGCCGGGGGGATCCATGACGAGGTCGATCGCACGGGACGCCCGATCTCGAGGACGAGACGGATCTGGCCGGTGACGGAAGCCATCAAGGCCGGGGTCGCCCGCAGTCTCGGTGATCCGAGGACACCGGGTCCTGACGTCTCCGAACCCGGGTCGACCGATGTGGCGCGACTGGTCGAACACCTGTTCGAGGACTTCTTGCACCCCGCGCGGCAGGGCCTGCCGCATCGCGGTTGGACCGAACGGCTCACGTCCGACGGACAGCCCGCCGCAACCGTCCTGCCGGGGACGACGCCCTATCACCTGTTCCTGGCGGCGGCCGAGGTGATGCGGCTGCCGCTGGCGTCGCCCGTCGAGGATGGCTGTCGCTGAACCGCTTGTGGTTCCCACGGCACTCCCGCTTCGGTTGCAGTATGGCCGCTCCGAGCGCCATGAGTTCTGACGCGGTTGTTCCCGTGGGTGCCCTTACCGGATGAAGTCGCGGGCCTCGTCCAGAGTGGCGAAGATGCGGGTGCCCAGCAGGGTCTCGACCTCGACCGAGCCGTCCGGCAGGACCACGTAGTTCCGGTCACGGTGGGGCGCCGGCGACAGGATGCGGTCGCCGCCGGGGGTCACCGCGGTGAGGTCGCCGTGCTCGACGTCGGCCGTGGGCGGATCCGGCATGGGGGCAGGACGGGGCGTCGACGAGCGTTGCAGCACGGCATCGAAGAAGCGGTTCAGCGCCCCGAAGCCGTCGCGCAACGCCCCCACGATGACGAGGCCGAGACCGGTGATCACTAGGGTCTGGGCCAGCGTGACGATGTCGGCCTTGAGCGACAGGACCGCGACGAGGCTGCCCTCCTTGAGCACGGAATCGCTCAGCGTCAGGTCGGCCACCAGGACCACCCAGCCCAGGATGACCAGCGCCAGCCCGAAGCCGACGAGGCGGTTCCTCGACGCCCTGCCGCCGCCCGGTGAAGCAAATCCCGACATCGATAGCCTGTCCGCCGCTCGACGATCGAACGATGAGCGGACTTGTGCGGTGGCGACGACGCCCTTGTAAAGCGCGGCGCCACGGTTTCCCGCCCATGATGCTGCCGCGCGACGCTGCCCCGACGGCGCGCGTTACCGCCGCCGTCAGGTCCTGTCGGTGTCCTTGTCGATGTAGTTGAAGTTCTCGATCAGCACATCCTTGATCAGCGGCGCCCCGAGACGCTCGTTGGTGTTCTGCACGATGCGGGACGTGAGCTTCTGCAGATCGTATCTGTCGACGTGGTGCGGATCGAGGCTGGTATCAGAATAGATGTCGCGGAAGGCCTCGTCGAGCAGGTAGACGTCGGCCGGCACCGGCAGGGCCTTGAGGGCATTGGCGTCCATGGTGAAGACGAACTGCACCGCGACGAAGCCCCGCACGAGACCGTCCGCCACCACCGGGACATTGATGACGCGGGTCTTCTGGGACTGCAGCACCACCGCGCTCGCGGACGCTGTCTGGGCGCCGGGTTCCGAAGCGTAGCGCGATGCGCCGTAGGCCGCGCCGAGGGCCACCAGCGTCACCCAGAGCCCGACCAGCAGCAGTTTCAAGACCGGCCCACCAGCAGCGAGTAGGTCCCGTCCGATTCGGCCTCCTTGATGGTCTGGGCGATGATGTCGGCGATCTCGCGCACGGCGTGGAGCTGCGTGCCGAGGACGGCGCGGTTGCGCTCGAGCGTGAAGGCGAAGCGGCCCAGGCGGTCCTGGATCTCGGCCTTCGGGGCGGCGGCTGCCGCAGCCCGCAGCGTGCGGGTCAATTCCAGGAGGCCCTGGCGCTTGCGGTTGCCGAGCTCCGTCATGTCGGCCGGGATGTTGCGGCTGAGCGCTTCCGTTTCGGCGTCGATCACGGCTTCGAGCCGGTCCACGATGCCGAAAAACGCAGACGCGGTGGACGGTGCGGCCCGAGCGGCGGGCGTGACCGTGGCACCCAGGTTGCCGGCGCGACTGCCTGACGTCCCGAAGATGCTGCCGAGCGCCTGCCCTTGACCCTTGCTCATCGATCCAACCTCATGGTGGCGGACAGGCCGGGGCGCCTGCTCGGGTATGTCGCAGTCTGCGTGACATTGCTGGACCGGGGCTGGCGGTAGAGGTCAGCCGGGCTCAGCGGCGTCGAGCGGAACCGGGTCGACGGCGGCCGGACCCGACGACACGGCCTCGCTATGCGGCGCCGCAAGCGCGGCCTGCGGTGCCGCAAGCGCGGCATGCGGTACCGCCAGTGTCATGGCGCCGGTCGGGCCATGCGCCTTCTCGATCATCTTGGCGATGCCGATCCTGCCGGTCTTGGACAGTTGCGTCGCGAGTTGCTCGGCCAGCATGGAGCGGCAGATGTCGGCCGAGGCGGCGTCACCGAACAGGTGCTCGTCCTTCGGCAGCATCTCCTGGATGAAGGTCTGCAGCAGCACGGCCTCGAACTTGCGATAGGGCGAGCCTTGCGGCGGGAGGGTGCCGGCGGCCGTCGGGAACAGCGTCGAACCCGCGAGGCTCTTCGACCCCCCGGGCCTGGTCCCGGCGGCACCGTCCAGGATCGCCCCGAAGTCGTCGGGACGCGCCAAGGAGGCGGCGCCGCCCGCGGCGGCCGCCATGCCATTGAGCTTCGAGGTCGCGGCCTGGAGCCGTTGCGGGTCCGCCGCCTGGGCGACGTCGAGGATGATGTCTGACGGAGGCGCGATCGACACGGGAAGGACCTCGGCGCGCGGGGTCGAAGGCCCGCCCCGGACGCCCGACAGATTGGAGGCCCGGCCTTGCGGAGAGCTTGCGGCGCCGTCTCGTCGGCCGGGGACGGGTCGGGACACCGAAACAGTCAACAATCCGAGGGAAAGCTGGCGGGCCGCTATCGAAAGGGTGAATTGCGCCGCGCCCGCTCGCCCAGAACGGCACCGCGCCGACGATCAGGCCGGCCGTGCGGCGAGCGATTGCGGCACCGCAACTTCAAGGCCCGTGGCCGGTCATCGGCCAGAAGAAAGTCAGCAGCGGCACGCCCGCCGCCACCACCATGATGGAGAGCGGCAGTCCCAGCCGGGCGTAGTCGCCGAACCGGTAGCCGCCAGGGCCGAGCACCAGCGTGTTGCACTGATGGCCGATCGGGGTCAGGAAGTCGCAACCGGCGCCGAGCGCCACTGCCAGGAGGAACGGATCCGGATTGAGGCCGAGCTTGACCGCCAGGCTGCCCGCGATCGGCCCCATCACCAAGGTGGTCGGGGCGTTGTGGAAGAAGGGCGTCACCGCCATGGCGATCACCATAACGACCGCCAATGTCGCGGTCGGCCCCAGCCCGTGCACGGCCGTCCCCAGCCCCCGCGCCAGAAGCTCCGTGCCGCCGGTGTCGCGCACCGCGTGGCTGAGGGGGATCAGGGCTCCGAGCAGGAACAGGATATGCCATTCCACGGTCCTGTAGGCCTCGTTCATCGTCATGGTCCGCAGCAGCAGCAGAACCACGGCGGCGCCGAAGAACGCCACCGCGACGCCCACGAGGTGGAACGCCACGAGCCCCATTGCGGCAGCCAGCACGGCGAGGGGCGTCCAGCCGCGGTGACTGACGCCGAGCGTGATCGAGCGCTCGGCCAGGGGCAGCACGTGCAGTTCCCCGAGCGTCTCGGGCAGGCTCGGCGACGTCGAGCGCAGCACCACCACGTCGCCGAGGCGGAACCGTACGGTCGACAGCCGCTGCAGGATCGCCTGGCCGCGCCGGCTCAAGGCCACGAGTCCCACTCCGTGCCGCGCTTGCAGCGCCATCTGGCTCGGTGTGCGGCCGATCAGGGGAGAGTTCTCCGTGACCACGCCCTCTACCACCGACACCTGACCTTTTTCGGCCTTGCTGCCGGTGGCGAGGTCGAGCCGGGCCTGGGCGATCAGTTGTTCCAGGTTCTCGGGCTCGCCGCGCAGCAGCAGGACGTCCTGGGCGTGGAGGCGCGACTCCGGCGTCGGGGCGTAGCGGCGGAAGCGCTCGCGCACGATGCCGGCCACCGATACGTCGCCCTCCTGCATGGCCTCGAGTTCGGCCACGGTGCTGCCCACGGCCGGCGACTGGGCGCCCAGCACGGCTTCGGCCGTGTAGCTTTCGATCGTGAAAGCGGCATCCATGGAGGAGGCGGCCCGGCGTTTCGGCAGCAGCCGCCAGCCGACGGACAGGAACGCGATGGTCAGCGCCGCGATGCTGAGGCCCACGGGCGTGAAGTCGAACATGGTGAAGGGCTTGCCGAACATGTCGGCCCGGACCTTGGCAATGATGATATTGGGCGACGTCCCGACCAGCGTCACGACGCCGCCGGTGAGCGAGGCCGCCGCCATGGGCATCAGCAGCGACGAGGGCGACACCTTGTGACGACGCGCCAGTTGCAGAGCGATCGGCATGAAGATGGCGAGCGCGCCGACGTTCTTGGTCACCATGGACAGGAGCAGCACGCAGCCCGCCAGCACCGGTGCCTGGACAGCCGCGGTGCGCAGCCGCGGCAGGATCGGCCGCATGATGGCCTCGATCACGCCCGAGCGGGCGATGCAGGCGCTCACCACGAGGGCCGCCGCGATGATGATGATGATCTCGTCCGAGAAACCCTCGAAGGCATGCTTCTCGGGCACGATCCCGGTGGCGACGCCGATCAGGAGCGCCGTCAGGGCCACGAGGTCGTAGGGCAGGCGGCCCCATACGAACATGCCGATCGTTGCGATGATGAGCCCGAAAGCCAGCGCTTGGTCGAGTGTCATGCTGAATCCCCGCGGGCTGCGTCCGGCCGCCTGAACGGCCGATGATCTTCCGAACCTATCCCGGACCGGCGCAGGTTGTGATGCCGCTGATGTGCTCCGGACGTTATAGTGGCTTCCGAGCTTCCATCCAGGATCGGGCCATCCATATGGCGTCTGGACCCTCTCGTCTGCTCCCCCGGAACGGCGGTCCCGTGGCGGTGGTGGTCTTGACCGCCGAGGATGTTACAGCTGAGAAAATGCCGGCCTCGACCGGCACATCGAATGCGTCCTCGGCCACGGGCCGCCTCGGCCTGCCGAGCATGATGCAAGTTTCACGGGATCTTTTGCCCGAGGTCGATCGATAAGCATTTTCGGAGGGGGATTGCATGCGTATATTGCTCGTCGAGGACCATGAAGAGATCTGGGACTTCCTGTCGCGGCGGCTGCGACGGCGTGGGTTCGAGGTCGTCCTCGCGGCGGATGGCCAGGAGGGCGTCGACAAGGCAGGCTCCGAATCGCCCGACGTCATCCTGCTCGATATGAACCTGCCCATCATCGACGGCTGGACCGCCGCCAGCATGATCAAGGCAGAGGCCAAGACCGCCCACATCCCGATCATCGCACTCACGGCTCACGCCATGTCGGGCGACCGCGAGAAGGCGATCGCGGCGGGCTGCAATGACTACCATCCGAAGCCCGTCGACTTCTCGCGGCTCCTGGCCCAGATCGAGGCCCTGGGGGGTCAGGTCGTCCCGGCCCGGAGCTGAAGCCCGTGCCGGGTCACGGATCGGTTCCCGACCACGCCCGAGCCTCCGAACCCTCACGCGAGGCAAAGACGAAGCGCGGCATCTTCGCGCCGCTGATGCGTATGCTGGAAGGCCGGCTCGACCGCGACGGCGAGGCCCCGGCGCTCGAACCTGTGCCGGGACCCGATCTGGGCGAGATCGACGGCGGGGGCAGCCGGCGCGACCGGCGCCTGGGCCTGCCGCAGGAGATCCTCGACCGCAGCCTGTCCCAGAAGGTGCTCGACGGGTGGCTGCAGAACCGGCACCAGGTTCTGGTGCCGCTCACGTTCCGGCTCGGGCGGCTTGGGGCCGAGGATGTCGACCTTCTGATGCGCTTCACCGCCGTGGCGGTGTTGAACGCGTCTTCGGCCGACGATAGCGCGCGCCGCATGGCCGAGCGTTGGCTCGGCGACGTCGGGGCGAAGCCGGAAGCGGTCGCGCTCTACCGCGAGGCGCTCGAGGCGCCGCTGCCGCTGAGCGTCCTGATCCAGGCGATCCGCGACAGCGATCTCGCGCCTTACGCCTACGCGGCGGCCGTCGCGGCCATCGACACGCGCGAACCCGTCGCGCGGCTCTTCGCCGGTTTCATCGCCGCCCGCCTGGCGCTCCCGGCCGATGCGGTCCGTTCGGTCGACCGCCGCTACCGGCGCTGACCGAGGCTCCGCGATCCCGCGACGGCGTCTTCGGATCGGCTTCACCGGGGATCGCGCCGCATGGCGGCGGTCGCCTGCTCGGTGAGCCAAGCCATTGCGGCGCGATAGGGGGCCGGACCGTAGCTGACGCGTGACACGCCGAGTTCCGCCAGCCGCGAGAGCTGGGGCACGCCGGCCCTCATCATGACGTTCACGGGCAGCCGCGACGCGGCACAGATCCTCTCGATCAGGTGTTCCGCTGCGAGGCCGGGAACGAAGAATCCGCTCGCACCCGCTTCGGCGTAGGCTGCGGCGCGCTCCAGGGTTTCATCGAGGTGGGCGCCATGCTCCTCCAGGTTCACGGCCTGCAGGAACAGGTCGGTCCTGGCATTGATGAAGAGCGGGATGCCGTGCTGGTCGGCCATGCGCCGGATGGCGCGGATCCGCGCGCATTGCGACACGATGCCGTACAGGGCCTGGCCCGGGGCGCCGATGACCCCGTCCTCGAAATTGATGCCGATGGCGCCAGCCGCGACGATGCGCCCGACGTTGGCCGCCGCTGCGTCGGGCTCGGACGCGTAGCCGCCCTCGACGTCGACCGATACGGGCAGGTCCACCGACACCGTGATGCGGCGGACGATCCCGTCCAGGGTCTCGAGCGGGATGACCTCCCCATCGGCATAACCCTGCGCGGCAGCGAGCGACCAGCTTCCGGTCGCGATCGCTTTCGCGCCCGTCGCCGCGACCGCCGTTGCGCTGCCGGCGTCCCAGGCGTTGTACAGGACCAAGGGTTCGCCCTTGACGTGGAGTGCCGCGAACTGGCGGGCCTTGTCGATCTGTCGGTCCATGGTCTCATTCCATCCCTGATGTCGGGCCTTGCCGCGCCACGCGGCACTCGTGCGCGATCAGCCAGCGCTTCCGCCACAAGCCGCCGCCATATCCCGTCAAAGCCCCGTCCGAGCCGATCACGCGATGGCACGGGACAACGATCGCGATTCGATTGGCTCCATTGGCCCGCGCGACCGCACGGACGGCCGACGCCTGCCCGATGTCGCGCGCGATGGCCGCGTAGCTGCGGGTCTCCCCGAATGGGATGGCCCGCAGGGCGTTCCAGACGCGGAGCGTGAAGGCCGATCCCGACAGCACCAGGGGCGTCGCGAAGCGCACCGAGGTTCCGGCGAAGAAGGCCGCGAGCTCCCGTTCGATCTGGTCGATCGGCGGAACGCGTCCGATCCCGACGGCCGAGCACAGGCCTGCCTGGAGCGATTTCATCTCGCCCGGCAGGGCGCGGCGGTCGAGGAACTCCAGCAGGTGGAGGGCCTGTCGATCCGCGACCGCCATCATGGCGCCGACCGGCGTGTCGATCCAATCGGCCTTGAGCACCTCGCGCCCGCGGGCACCGCCCGGCGGATGGCCGACGAGCAGCGCGAAGGCGGCTCGGAAACCACTCGCGGACTCGAACCCCGCGTCGAGCTGCGCCTCGACGACCTCGGCGCCAGAAGCGAGCCGGTCCAGGCCGCGGCCGAGCCGGCGAAGCCTCGCCATATCGAGGAACGTCACGCCGAAGTGCCGTCTGAATGCCCGCCGAACCGTCGAGGGGTCGAAGCCGCGCGCGACGAGGTCCTGCTCGGACCACCGTCTGTCCACGTCGCGGTCGAGAAGATCGACGAGTCGGGCGACCAGCGGCTCCCGCTCGCCGGCCTGCGCGAGCGGCCGGCACCTCTGGCATGGCCTGAACCCCGCCCCAATCGCGCCGCCGACGGTATCGAAGAAGACGGTGTTCTCCCGCCTCGGCTTCCGCGCCGGGCATGTGAGGCGGCAGAACACGCCGGTGCTCGTGACCCCGACATAGGCCAGCCCGTCGTAGGCGGGATCTCGCGAGAGAAGCGCGGCGTAGAGGCGGTCGTCGCTCGGCAGGTCGAACAGCATGGCCGACATCTAGCAGCCCTCGCGTCCTCATGCCGCCCAGGATCGGGCGTCCATTCGGCGTCGCACGCTCTCGCGCGACGTGCTGTAGCGGTCACGCGACTCCAATGCTACGCCACGCGAACGCTTCGCGTCCGCCAGCCCGAAGGTGCAACATTGAGCAGGGATTTTCACGTCTACGAACCCGCGAAAGGCCATGGGCTCGCGCATGACCCCTTCAATTCCATCGTCGGGCCGCGGCCAATCGGTTGGATCTCGACCGTCGACCGCGACGGCCGGCGCAACCTCGCGCCCTACAGCTTCTTCAACGGCTTCAATTACAAGCCGCCGATCGTCGGCTTCTGCTCGATCGGCTACAAGGACAGCGTCCGCAACGTCGAGGCGACGGGCGAGTTCGGCTGGAATCTCGCCACGCTGCCGCTCGCCGAAGCCATGAACGCATCCTGCGCGGCCGTCGGGCCGGAGGTCGACGAATTCGAACTCGGCGGACTCACACCGGCGCCCTCGCGGCACATCAAGGCGCCGCGCGTCGGCGAGAGCCCGGTGTCGTTCGAGTGCAAGCTCACCCAGATGCTTCGGCTGCAGACGGCGGACGGCACCGCGATCGACAGTTGGATGATGTTCGGCGAGGTCGTGGCAGTCCATATCGATCGGGCCATGCTGAAGGACGGCGTCTACGGGACCGCCGCGGCCGAGCCGATCCTGCGCGGAGGCGGCCCGGGCGATTACTTCAGGATCAGCGAAGAACAAAAATTCGTGATGATGCGGCCCGGGATGTGAGCCGTGAAGCCCGGGTCAGAACTCGCCGATGAAATCGCGCTTGCTCAACGCGATGCCGTTGTGCCGCAGGATGTCGTAGGCGGTCGCGAGGTGGAAGTAGAAGTTCGGCAGGGCGAACTGCAGCAGATAGGGCTGGCCCGTGAACTCCAGGACCTGGCGTCCCGTCTTGACCGACACCGGCCGGTGTTCCGAGCCATCGATGGCATCGGCCGGCACGGATTCCACGAAGGCCAGCGTTCGGGCGATGCGTTGCTGGAGTTCGGCGAAGCTCGTTTCCGTGTCGGGGAAGGCCGGTATGTCGAGCCCGGCCAGGCGTGCCACCGTGTTCTTGGCGAAGTCGCCACCGACCTGCACCTGGCGGACCAGGGAGAACATGTCGGGGAAAAGCCGCGCGCCCAGCAGCACTGCCGGGTCGATCCGGCGTTCGTTCGCCTGCGCCTCGGCCTTGCCGAGAACGTCCGCGAGCGCGTCGAGGCCGCGGCGGAACGCCGGCCGGCAGATCTGCGACATCGTCAGTGGCATGGCGGCTCCATCCTCGGCAACGCATCAACCCCGCCATCATATCACCTGAGGGCTCCAGCAGCATCGCATTCGCTTCGGAGAAGCTGGATGGGTCAGGTCCGCCGCGCCGGTGTTGCGAACGGCCGGCCTCGCGCGTTAATGCGGCAGGGCGTCGAGCCCGGCTCGCGCGAGGTTCAACTGCAAGGATCGACCGCCATGATCTATGTGATCGCGACCCTTCACATCCGTCCCGAGAAGCGCGCGGATTTTCTCGAG
>JAABUT010004602.1_pt1 | contig 10828 bp, 5 predicted proteins | sample 5559281 | NCBI WGS metagenome assembly JAABUT01 (sample SAMN10711880, study PRJNA513359) | rock metagenome | isolation source: Antarctica rocks | place: Antarctica: Victoria Land, Ricker Hills nord | collected 2016-01-04 | reverse complement strand
CAGCGTGAGCGACGTCTTGCTCGGCGTCACCGAGAAAGGGGCCTTCACGGTGGAGAGGACGTCGACCCCGACCGTGCCCTTGGCCTGGGTGACCACGTCGGCCCGGACGACGACGTGCTGGTCCGCGTCGCTGGTGGGCAGCGAGGTCGAGCCGGAGGCCGTGAGCGAGAGGGAGGTGTTGGAGATCTCCCCCTGCCCGGGTGAGTGGCACGGGGACGGCGGAGCGGTGTCCGGCGTCATCGCCCACGACGAGGGCTTCGACCCGAGGTCGACCTTGAGCGTCGTGCCGCCGCGCAGCTGGTCCACCGTGAACCAGGAGTTCCGCAGCTTCTGGCCGCCGAGGGTGACGCCCTGGACGTAGCGGTTGGCGTCGGTCGAGGCAGGGGCGTCGACGACGACGTCCCCGGAGAAGTAGGGCTTCTGGAGGTGCAGAGTCACCTTGGTGAACTTCGGCGACCCGATGACGAGCTGGTCCGTCCCGGCCTGGGCCGGGTAGATCCCGATCGAGGACAGCACGTGCCACGCCGACATCGTGCCGAGGTCGTCGTTGCCGGTGAGCCCGGTGGGCCCGTCGGTGAAGAGCGTCGTCGCCGTGCGCACGACGTCGGCCGTCTTCCACGGCTCTCCGGTCCACAGGTAGACGTAGGGCGCGTGCAGGTCGGGCTCGTTCTGCGGGTTGTAGCGGCTCTGGCCGTAGTAGTCGTAGGCGTTGTTGACCCAGACCCGGCGGGCCACCTTCTGGGGGTCGGTGAGCAGCTCGGGGTAGTCGAAGAAGTGGTCGAGCCGGGAGATCGCCTCGTCCTTGCCACCGATCGCCGAGATCAGGCCGGGCAGGTCCTGCGGCACGAGCCACTGGTACTGCCAGGCCGTGCCCTCGTGAAACCCTTCGGAGAGAGCGGGATCCGCGTTGCCCGTGAAGACTCCGTCGGGATTGCGCGAGCGGGGGAACTTCGTAGCCGGGTCGAGCAGCGAGCGCCAGCTGCGCGAGCGGAGCGCATATCGCTCCGCGTCGTCCCTCTTGCCGAGCGCACCGGCGAGCCCGGCGAGCGAGCAGTCGGACACGGCATACTCCATCGTCGCCGATCCACCGTGTGCCACGTCGTAGTCACCGGGCTTGCCCGATGCCCCGGCGACGTAGGGCACATAGCCGTTGGCGATGTACGAGGGGTTGCCGACCCGTCCGTTGGCTAGGCTGCCCGCGGGGGGCACCCCGTCCGCGTTCTGCTTCAGGAGTGCGTAGACCTCCCCCTCGTAGCCCTTGAGCAGGCCGTACTTCCACGCGGTGACGAGGAAGGGGGTCACCGGGTCACCGGTCATGATGTTGGTCTCGACTGGTCCATAGGCCCACCGCGGCGCCCACCCGCCCTGCTGGCCCGCACGGAGCAGCGAGACCGCCTGGTCGCGGGCCTCCGCCGGCGCGAGCAGACCGAGGAGCTGCACCTGGGTGCGGTAGGTGTCCCACAGCGAGAAGTTCTGGTAGTAGGCCGGCCCGTCCGCGGTGTGTGTCTGGCCGTCCCACCCGTGGTAGCGACGGTCGACGTCGCTTCCCGTGCTCGGGGTGATGAGGCTGCGGTAGAGCGAGGAGTAGAACGGCCCCCGGTCGGCCGCCGGTCCACCGGTGGTCTCGACCTGCCCGAGCCGGGCGACCCACGCGTCGTGGGCGGCCGCCACCGTCGCGTCGAACGTCCCGTTTCCCTCTGCCGCAAGGTTGTTCCTCGCACCGATGGCGTCGACGTAGGACAGCGCGGTCACCGCGGTGACGTCTCGGTCGGTCGTCGCGTCGAAGCCGGCCCAGACACCGCGCCGGCCGGATCCGGACGTCTGGGTCGAGCCGGGACTGACCGTCGTGCCGGCCCAGGTGCCGGTCGTGGCGAACGGCCGGTCGAAGCGGGTGGTGAAGTGCAGCGTGTAGGGCTGCGTCGACTGGCAGAACCCCTGGCCCGTCACCGTCGTCTCGATGGTCCGGTCGTCGACGACCTTCGCGTCCGAGCTCGTCACCGCATGCAGCGCCTGCCCGGTGTTGACCATGACGGTCGCGTCCCTGGTCGCGGGGAAGGTGTAACGCTGCCATCCTGTGCGCGTCGTGGCCGACAGCTCCGCCCGAACCGGGCCGGCCGGGGCGGCGAGGGTCACCGCGTAGGAACCCGGGCTCGCCTTCTCGCTGTCATGGGAGAACGGCAGGGCGTATGCCGCGTAGTCGGTCGAGGTGGGGACGCCCGTCGTGGGCAGCACGGGAAGGTCCCCACCGAGGCCGCAGCCGACACCGGAGATGTGGACCATGGAGAAGCCGCGGATCTTCGAGTCCGGATAGCGGTATCCCGCGTAGTGACCGGTGTCCGGCGAGAGCTGCGCCATCCCGAACGGCGCCACCGCGCCCGGGAAGGTGTTGCCGTCGCCCTGGGAGCCGATGAACGGGTTGACCACTCCCACGGCCTCGCTGCCGGTCACCGGCGCCGCCGCGGCGGCCGGTGTGGCGAGGGCGACGGGCGCGCCCGTCGCCGCGGCGGCCACCGCGAGCCCGGCCGCCGCCAGCGAGGCGACGAGGACCTTGCGCGCCCGCATCAGCTGCTCGGCGGGTGGGTCAGGGACACGTCGTCGACGTAGCCCGGGAACTGGCCGTTGGCCGCGCCGGAGCCGAACGAGAAGACGACCGACTGGATCTGCTTGCCGGCCGCCACCGCGCCGACGTCCAGACTGACCTGGCTCACCGGATCGGACGTGCCACCGTTGCTCGCCTTCGCGGCGAGGTTGTGCAGGAAGGTGCCGTCGGTGAACTGCAGGTCCATGGTGACGGAGGTGCTCGTCCTGCCGGTCGCGGCCTCGGGCCAGACCCAGTAGGACAGGCTCGAGCCGGGTTTGACCCACACCCCGCTCGAGTCGAGGATCTTGCTCGACGCCGCGGACGGCTCCGCGTCGATGGCCTCCCCGGAGTAGAGCAGGATCGCGCTGCCGGAGTGCGCTCCGGTGGTGCCGGCTGTGCCGCGCACGCTCTCCATCCCGCCGATGCTGCAGCAGAACTCGCCGATGTGCTGGGAGATCAGCCGCGAGTTCGCCACTGGCTGCGGCTGGCCGTCGTCGAACCCGGTGGTGATGTCCGTGCCGGCCGGATAGGTCTGGTCGGCGGCCGTCCAGGGGGCGATCGTGACGTCGAAGGCGCGCGTTGCGGTGGCCGTGCCCTTGGTGACCGTGACGGTCTCCTTCACCGTCACCGGCGGCTGTCCCAGCGCTGGACGCCGCACCAGGAGGCCCGAGTCGGTCAGCCAGGACGGGTCGGAGCTCTTCCACGCCACGGCAAGGTCGCCGGACCCGGAGGGCAGGTCGAGGTTGGCCGTCACGGCGGAGGTGTCACCGATGTCGAGCCCGTCCGTCCACGAGGTGACGTAGTCCTGGTCGGAGAGGAGCGGCCCGGGGCGCCCGATGAGCTCGACCTCCGCGAGCGAGGAGGTTCCGCCGGTCGTGGCCGTCACGGTGAGCCGGTAGTACTGGTAGCGCCCACCCTTGCCGACCTCGAAGGGCCGGGTCTGCTGCCGCCAGTCGAACGACTCGTTCGTCCGCTTGTCGACCTCCTTCCACTTCGTGCCGTCGTTGGACCCCTCGAGGACCCAGCTCCTGGGATCGGCCCCTGCCTGGCCCGAGGTCAGCGTGTACTGCTCGACCGCGTTCTTCGGCGCGACGAACCGGTAGGTGAGCTGCTGGCCCGCGGCGACGTCCGCCTCCGTCATGGAGGTGTTGTCGACGAGGGCACCGGCTCCGGCAACCCCGGTCGCCTGGCCCTCCCCCGGTCCGGTGAGGTCGGCCAGCGGCGTCGGTGGCTTGGTGCCCTTGGTGACCGACGGCAGCTGCTCCGTGGTGCCCCACTTCGTCGGCGTCGGGCTCATCGCGAAGTCGATCGTCCCGCCGTTCGCGATGTCCGTGTGGTCGATCGACGCCTGGTCGCGGGCGACCCCGTTGACGGAGAGCCCGGCGACGTAGATGTTCGTCGCGGAGTTCTTCGGGGCGTTGATGGTCAGCGTCTTGCCGTTGTCCATGTGGACGCTCATCTTGGTGAACAGCGGCGACCCGACGGCGTAGTGCCCGTCGCCCATCTGGAGCGGGTAGAAGCCCATGGCGCTGAACAACCACCACGATGACATCGCTCCGTTGTCCTCGTCACCGGCATACCCCTGGCCGATCTCGCTGCCGGAGTAGATCCGCGACATGAGCTCCCGCACGACCTTGGCGGTCTTGGACGGCTGGCCAGCGTAGTCGTACATGTACGGGATGTGGTCCGACACCTCATTGCTCATGCCGAGCTGGCCCATTCGCACGTCGCGGGCCTCGATCATCTCGTGGATGACGCCGCCGTAGCCGCCCGGGTGGGTGGCCGTCTCCGGGGTGGCGAAGAACGTGTCGAGCTTCTGGCCGAGGGCCTCACGGCCGCCGTAGAGGTTGGCCAGTCCCTGGCCGTCCTGCGGCGCGTGGAAGGCGAAGTTCCAGCCGTCCGTCTCGGTGTAGTCGCCGCCCCAGTCGAGCGGGCTGTACTGCTGGGGAGTCTTGCTCGGCACGTGGTTCGCGTCGAAGCCCTGGAAGAAGCCGACCTTGGGGTCGTACATCTTGACGTAGTTCTGCGACCGGTTGAGGAAGTATGCCGCCTCGGTCTTGTAGCGCTCCCGGGTCGCCTTGTCGAGCCCGGGCTGCTGGGCGAGCTTCTCGCCCATCCTGGCGATGCCGTAGTCGTTGATGTAGCCCTCGAGCGACCAGGAGACGCCCTCGCGCACCGACGTCGGGGTGAAGCCGAGGAAGATCGACTGCTGCAGGCCTTTGCGGCCGACGTTCGAGTTGTTCGGGTCCCCCGGGGGGGTGACCGTCGCGTTCCGGACGGCCGCCTCATACGTCGACTGGGCGTCCCTGAGCGGCACGCCCTTGGTGAAGGCGTCGGCGAAGGCGACGTCCGAGCTCGTGCCGGTCATCAGGTTGGCGTAGCCCGGCGAGGACCAGCGGGCGATCCAGCCGCCGTCGCGGTACTGCTGGGTGAACCCGTCGACCATCTCGCCAGCCTTGTTCGGCGTGAGCAGCGAGTAGGCCGGCCACGGGGTGCGGTAGGTGTCCCAGAAGCCGTTGTTGACGTAGACCTTGCCGTCGACGACCTTGGCGCCCGTCGTGGTCAGTGTGCTCGCGGCGGGCGTCTGGACCGGGCTGGCGTACTGGTACTTCGGCGCAGCCGCGGTGCCGGTGTTCTCGAAGGCGGAGTTGGGGTAGAGGTAGAGGCGGTAGAGGTTGGAGTAGAGCGTCGTCAGCTGGTCAGCCGTGGCGCCCTCGACCTCGACCCGGCTCAGGACCTGGTCCCACGCATCCTGTGCGGCGCTCTTCACCTCGTCGAACGAGCGCCCCTGCGGGATCTCCATCGCGAGGTTCTTCTTCGCCTGCTCGAGGCCGATCAACGACGTGGCCATCCGGACGGTGACCGTCCTGGAGGCGCCGGCGTCGAGCTTGACGTAGCCGGTGACGTCAGCGCCGCCCCCGCCGGGGAGCTTGCCGCTCGCGGTGACCTCCGCGTCGATCGTGCCGTAGACGAACATCCTTGTGGCGCCGTCCTGCCCGGCCCGCACGTCGGAGAAGCCACTGAAGGTCTTGCCCGTCGGGTCGAGGGTGAGCCCGCCGGAGTTGTTGACGTTGTCGAAGATGAGGTTGGCGTTGCCGTCCGGGTAGGTGAACCGCAGCGCTGCCGCGTGGTCCGTGGGCGCGATCTCGGCCTTGAGCCCGGAGTCGAAGGTCACCCCGTAGTAGTGCGCCTTCGCCACCTCGTTGTCGTGGCTGAAGGGCAGCGACCGTGCCGTCCGGTCGGCGTCCGGGGTCCCGGCCGCACTCGACGGCATCAGCTGGAAGGTGTCACGGTCGCTCATCCACGGGCTCGGCTCGTGGCTGACCGACAGCGCCTGCAGACGGGGCCGGTTCTGGGCGTCGTTGGCCCGGTGGTAGTCGTAGAGCCACGAGGTCGACCCGGCGTTGGTCACGGGCGTCCAGAAGTTGAAGCCCTCCGGCACGGCCGTCGCGGGGAAGTTGTTGCCCCGCGAGAAGTTGCTGTTGGCCTGCGTGCCGCGCGTCGTGACGACGTGGTCGCTCGGGCGCCCGGTGACGACCGGCTGCGCGTCGCGCACTGTCAGGTCGTCGACCCACCCCCCGAAGTCGGCCGGTCCGTTGGGGTTGTCGTAGCCGACGAGGACCCGGTCGATCGTCTTGCCTGCGGCGACCGAGCCGAGGAGGGACGACCGCGGGTTCCATTGGTTCGCGTACAGCGCCTTGGACAGGCCCTGGGCCCGTGGGCTGAGGCCGAAGCCCAGCTGGTCGACGGCCTTGAGGTCCGAGAGGTAGGTGCCGTCGGTGAAGGCCAGGTCGACCGCCGCGAAGGTGCTGGGGTAGGTCAGGTCGCCTCCGGTCAGCTCGGGGAAGATCCGGTAGGAGAGCTCCGTGCGCTGCGACACGGGGATGTCGACGTCGTAGACCTTCTCCCACGAGTGGCCACCGCCGGCGGCGCTGACCCTGCCGGCATACCGCAGCGCCTTGAGGCCGGTGAAGCCGACGCCCGTCTTCGCGGCATACGCGCTGCTCGGGCCGTTTCCGACCTCGGTGACCATCGGGCCGCTCGGCGGCTGGGCGGCGCTGCCGTCGGAGAGCCGGAGCTCGGCGAGCTGGAGCAGGCTCGCTCCGTGCAGCGCGGTGATGTTCAGCCGATAGACGGTGTATGCCGTGGTGTTGGGGAAGTCGAAGACGCGGGTCTGGAAGCGCTGGTCGAAGCTCTGTCCCGCCTTCGTATCCAACGTGGTCCACGTGGAGCCGTCGTTCGAGCCCTGGAGCTGCCAGTCGCGCGGGTCCCGCTCCGGTGCGTCGTTGGCCGAGGCCAGGGCATAGCGCTTGACCGTCGTCCCCGTGGCGAAGGTCAGGTTGATCCAGCCGGTCGGCTTGAAGGCCAGCCACTTGCTGTTGACGTCGCCGTCGACCGCCTTGCCGGCCGTCTCCCGGGCGGGTTCTCGGCGCTCGCCGTGACCCCGGTGTTCTGGGAGGTGATGTCGCCGGGGATGCCCGTGGTGGCCGGTCCGGTCACACCCGAGGCCTTGGGCGCGCCGTCCGGGCCGGTCTCGACGGTGCTCATCCAGTCCGGGGGCCGCTGCCCCGCCTCGAAGGAGCTGACGAACGCGGGAGCGGGGTCGCCGGGGGCGGCCTGCGCCAACGGCACCCGGCCGAAGGCCGGTGTCGCGACTGCCACCGCAAGGGCGGCGAGGCCGGCCCAACGACGACGGGCACGAGTGCCACGGGCAGGGCGGAGCAAGGGGCGGAGCAGCGACATCGAAAGTCTCCTGGATCGGGGGATTCCCTTCACCCCACACAATGTCCACAGGACAAGTCAAGGGACATTGTCACGTGACTGGTAAAGAATGCGTCAACGATCTCCGACGAGTCCGGCCTGATGTAGGGTTACATCATGTTGCGCACCCAGATCTCCCTCACCCCGGAGGAACGACGCGCCCTGGACGCCGAGGCCGCCCGCACGGGCCGGTCGGTTTCCGCCCTGATCCGCGACGCCGTGGATGCCAGGTACGGGGCGGAGCGTTCCAGCGAGGACGACCTCGCAGTGATGCACGAGGCATTTGGCAGCTGGACGGACCGCGAGCGTGACGGGGCCGCGTGGGTCGACCGACTGCGCTCCGGAACGCGCGTGCAGGAAAAGACTCCGTGAGCGCTCTGGTCGACACCTCGGTCCTGGTCGACTACCTGCGCGGCCATCCGGGCGCCGGCGAGGTCCTCGAGCGAGAGCGTGAGGCGGCCCCGCTGCACGCGAGTGAGATGTCCCGGCTCGAGGTGCTCGCCAGCATGCGGTCAACGGAGGAGGCCCGCACGCGCTCGCTGCTCTCGACCCTCGTGTGGCACCCGGTCGACGCCGAGATGGCCGAGGAAGCGGGCACCTTGGGCCGACGCTGGCTTCCCAGCCACCACACCATCGATGGTGCTGACCTGGCCATCGCTGCGACAGCCATCCGGACCGGCTCGCGGCTGCTGACGCGCAATGTCCGGCACTTTCCGATGTTCCCCGGACTCCGGCCGCCGTACTGAGCTCGCCTTGACACCTCGTTGACCCGGAAGGGATGCTGCGAGGACATCCATCCCAGTGCAAGGGTCGAAGCCCTCGCGGCTGGGGGTCGGCGCCACCCATCGGTTAGGCGGACCGATATGAGACCGCTGAAGGTTGCCGTGGTCGGGTGCGGCACCGCGGGCCCGGCGGTCGCGCTGATGCTCCACCGGGACGGTCACGAGGTGCGCCTGGTCGAGCGCGTCCCCGAGCCGGGACCGGTGGGGGCAGGCATCCTCCTGCAGCACCTGGGGCAGGAGGTCCTGCACCGGATCGGGCTCGGCGCGACCCTGCGCGCCCAGTCCCCGGACGTCACCCGCGTCGACGCGACGGCGATGGACGGTCGCGTCGTCATGGGCTTCGACTACGGCGACCTGCCCGGCGGGGTGCCCGGGTGGGGCGTCCACCGCGGCGCCCTGTTCGAGACGCTGCTCGATGCCGTCCGGGCCGAGGGGGTGCCCCTCGAGACGGGCGTGACCGTGACGGCCGTCCGCCCCGACGGTCGGGGGATGGCCGTGCGCACCGACACCGCGGGTGATCGCTCCTACGACCTCGTCGTCGGCGCCGACGGCGCCGGGTCGGTCGTGCGTCGGGAGACCGGGCTGGCTCGCCAGGACCGGCTCTACCCCTACGGCGCTTTGTGGGCCATCGTCGACGACCAAGAGCAGCGTGGCGGCCCGACGCTCTACCAGCGCTACGACGGCACCCGGCACTACCTCGGCACCCTCCCGACCGGGCTCGGTCGCTCGAGCGTGTTCTGGTCGGTCCGCGAGCGCGACATCGAGCCGGTGATGGCGGAGGGCGTGGACGTCTGGCGCGAGCGGGCCCGCCCCTTCGCCGGCGGCCAGGACTACCTGCTCGACCGGGTCGCCACCCTCCTGCCGGCGCGCTACCGGCACGTCCACTGCGTCCAGCCCGACCGCTCCCACCCCGACCGCGACGCGGGCGTCGTCCTCCTCGGCGACGCGGCCCACGGCATGAGTCCCCAGCTCGGCGCCGGCGCCTCCCTGGCGCTGGCCGACGCCTGGACCCTCGCGGCGATGCTCCGGCGCCACGACAGCCTCACCGCGGCGCTCACGGCATTCCGGTTCGAGCGCCGGGCGCACATCCGGTGGTACAGCTGGTTCTCCCGGCTCATGGTGCCGGCCTTCCAGTCCGACCTCGACGCCCTGGCCTGGCCACGAGACCACCTCCTCGGGGCGATGACGGCCCAGCCGTGGGTGCGGCGGACCATGGTGTCGACCCTGATGGGCGCGCAGACGTCGCCGTGGACGTCGTGGAGCCTCCCGGAGTAGCGGCGTCCGGGCCACCCTGTCCTGCGAATGGGAGAGTCAGAGCCAGGGGAAGGACAGTGACAGAGTTGGCTCAACGCCACGGTGGCCTGGGTCGCAGTCATCGTGTCCCCGACTTCCACCCGAGGCCGCAGACCTTTGAGCCTGACGGGCAGTTTGTGCTGCTAGAAGTAGCGTACACAATCTGCTCGAAGTAGCGTAGGAACAAGGTTAGAGGTAGCGTAGCGGTGATGCCGTACCTTCCTCGGATCATCGATGTGGAGCTCGACGCGCTGCTCCCCGGTCTCGCTGCCGTCGCCATCGAGGGCGCCAAGGGCGTGGGTAAGACGGAAACAGCCCAGCGACGCGCGACGAGCGTCTTCGCCCTTGACTCCACATCACGACGAGACCTTCTTGCCGCGGATCCCGGCCGTCTCGAGAGCGTCGCACCCCCGGTGCTCATCGACGAGTGGCAGCGCCTTCCAGAGGTCTGGGACCTGGTACGCCGAAGCGTCGACGCCAACCCAGCGCCCGGGCGCTTCCTCCTCACCGGCAGCGCGACCCCGCCGCCCACCGCGATGATCCACTCCGGCGCAGGGCGAATCGTCAGCCTTCGCATGCGACCCCTGTGCCTCGCCGAACGAGCCCTCGTCCCTTCGACAGTCAGCATGGCGTCCCTCCTGTCCGGTGCCCGCTCCCCCATGGTGGGTGAGTCGAGCCTGCGCCTCCCTGACTACGTGGACGAGATCCTCGCTTCCGGCTTTCCGGGGATCCGGGCCCTCACGGGACGGGCGCGGCGGGCGCAGCTCGACGGCTACCTGGCACGAGTCGTTGACCGCGACTTTCCCGAGCAGGGGCAGTCCGTCCGACGCCCGGCCACCCTGCGGGCGTGGCTCACGGCCTACGCGGCGGCCACCGCCACGACAACCACGTACAGCAAGATCATCAGGGCGGCGGCCCCGGCAGAGGGTGAGCACCCGGCCCGAACGACGTCGATCGCCTATCGAGAGGTGCTCTCACGGCTCTGGCTTCTCGATCCGCTGCCGGGATGGACCCCGTCACGCAACGTCTTCACCAGGATTCAGCAGGTGCCGAAGCACCATCTCGCTGATCCAGCTCTGGCAGCTCGGCTGCTCGGCGCGACAACCGCCTCGCTCCTCGACGGTCTCCAGGGCGAGTTCACTCCACGCGACGGCACGCTGCTCGGCTCGCTGTTCGAGTCCTTGGCAGCGTTGACGGTGAGGGTTACCGCCCAGCTGGCGGAGGCGACGACGTTTCATCTCCGCACGAGCAACGGTGATCATGAGGTCGACTTCATCGTCGAGAGGGACGACCACAAGGTGGCGGCCTTCGAGGTCAAGCTGGGTCGCACGCTCACCGACCGCGACGTCGCGCACCTCCATTGGCTGTCGAGTCGGATCGGACAGGATCTACTCGATGCAGTGGTCCTGAC
>JAABUT010004601.1_pt1 | contig 10829 bp, 10 predicted proteins | sample 5559281 | NCBI WGS metagenome assembly JAABUT01 (sample SAMN10711880, study PRJNA513359) | rock metagenome | isolation source: Antarctica rocks | place: Antarctica: Victoria Land, Ricker Hills nord | collected 2016-01-04 | reverse complement strand
GCCCCCATCGCCAGCCCCACCGCGCTGGCCAGGCCCTGCCCGAGCGGACCGGTAGTGATCTCCACCCCGCGGGTGTGCCGGTACTCCGGGTGCCCGGGCGTGGCCGACCCCCAGGTGCGCAAAGCCTGCAGGTCAGCCAGCTCCAGCCCGTACCCGGACAGGAACAGCTGGATATACAGGGTCAAGCTGCTGTGCCCAGCCGACAGCACGAAGCGGTCCCGGCCCAGCCACTGATCATCGGCCGGGTCGTGTCGCATCACCTGTTGGAACAGCAGATACGCCAGCGGCGCCAAGCTCATCGCCGTGCCCGGATGGCCGTTGCCGACCTTTTGCACCGCATCGGCAGCCAACAACCGAACCGTGTCCACCGCCCGCACGTCCAGCTCGGACCAGCCGGCCTGCTCGGCGACCGGCCGGCTCAACGAGCCGTCACGATCCCCACATGCCAGGGACACGAACTGTTGCTGGTCGGGCATCGCGGGCTCCTGAAGGCATTGGGCGGAAAAAGCTGGTCGGGCTAGTCGGCTGGCCCCAGGTGAACCGGGGCGCTGAACGGCCCGCCGGCTCCGCGACGCTGTCGGAGCCGGCGGGCCAGTACAAGGCCGACGGTTCGTGATGCTGCGGCCCCGCCGTGATCAGCTTGTTTATGCCGGACGGGCCAGTACCTGTCCCGCTCGGGCTCGGGGTCACCAGTCCAAGCGTAGTGGCGGCCAGGTCAGCCTTGTCGAACACCGAGTTGGCCGGCGCCGAAACCGTGACCAGCGCCGTGATCGGGCTAACCATGAGCTGCGGGGTCTAACCCGGGACGAGCAACAACCGACGACGCGGCCCACGTTGGACCGTCTACGGCCCGCTCGTCGATTGTGATCTTCAGCGGTAGCCCGGCGCCGATGGGTCAGCTACTCAAGGCGACCAGGGCCTGTGCCCAGGTGAAGTACTTGTTCCTGCCCAGGTCCCCGACAGTCTTGATGTTGAACGCCTTCTGCAGGAGCTCGCCGTCGGCGTCGGTGACCCCGGCCAGGGCGCTGACCGGGGCCGCCAGGACCTCCTCAAGCGTCTTGTCCTCAAAGGCCTTGTCGAGGTACTTGGACAGGTCAGCGGATACGGCCACGGCAGGCTCCTGGGTCAGGACGGCTCGAACAGGTCTGTTGCGCACCATGCCATGTCGGGGCCGGCTCGGTGGGCGGCGGTCTCTGTCCTGGCGGGCCACCCGCTGCCGCAGAGCCGGTTCTGCCCCTGGGCGTGACGCGTGGTGGCCGACTGGGCTAGCTCCGGCGGAGCGGGACGGACAGGGTTGTCGGCGGTCGGGGCCGGGTCGTTCGCGGGTTCGATCGGCGTCAGGACTGTCTTGTACGTCAGCTCGATCGAGCCTCTAGTGATCTCAACGAGCAGGTAGCCGTACCGTCGAGGCGCTACTCGACCTCCAAGGCCGGCCCTCGTCTCTGCCCGCGTTCACACCTAGAAACCTGGGACCCGGCCCGAGCCGTCCGCGAACGTCCACCACTGGCCACGGCAGGCCGCCAGCTCTTGCTGCTCCTGTTGTTGCTCCGAGTTCTGCCCCACGAGTCATCCTGCGGCGACAGCGGGACATCGTGGAGGCCCGCGGACTCGGCTCCGGCTGGACCTGCCCGACAGCCGCCACACCACCAGGGTGTCCCCCGGCCGCAGCTGCTCCAGCACTGCATCCAGCTGCGGTCGCCGGTACCAACGCCCCCGACGCATGGTCGGTCCAGACCCGCCAGCAGCCGGAAGTGGTCAGCTCGTCGACCTGCAGTCCGGGTTCTGCTCGGTCGTCGAGACCCGCGCGTAGCCCAGCAGGTGCGCCATACTCTGGACCCATACCGCAAACCCCCGACACGCCATGATCACGGCGCGTAGATTCCGGGCACCAGTTGCGCGACACAGCAGGTCCCTACCGCACGCTCGCAAGCGGGCCGCATCAAGTCGATCGGGGACGCGAGCCCGACCGGCCCACAAACGAGCGGTTGCAGCACACTGGGGTGGGTAGCACGATTGCTCGTTGTGGGACGGCCGTTCGCACGCCATCAGGATTGAGGGAGAGCCCTCCATGAGGACGAGAGCTACAAGCCCTACTGAGCCCGGATCGGCGAGAACGGCGATCTGATCGTGTCGCCGCTTCCTGCCGAGCAGGTGCCGGCCGAAGCGGCACGCTCGCCGAGGCAGTAGCCGCGCGGCTTCCGCAGATCCATCTCCCGGCGCTGCTGATCGAGGTCGACCGCGACACCCGGTTCTCCGAGGCGTTCGCCCGCGCTGGCGGCGCTCACCCGCGCAACCCCGATCTAGTCCGCAACCTCTACGGCTAGGTGCTCGCCTACGCCTGCAACCTCGGCTATGCCGGGATGGCAGACGCCTCCGGCACCTCCCGAAGACACCCTCGCCTGGACCTCACAGTGGTACCTGCGTCAGGAGACCTTGCGCGAGGCGAACGCTCGTCTCGTGAACGCTCACCATCGGGCCGGACGGCGAGGACCACCGCCCCGATCAGCTCATCGGTGAGCTGCGCCTCGCCGCCATCATGCAGTAGCCCGGCGGTCGCACCCGCCTCGACATACCGTCGGGCGCTCTTGCGATCGACGCCCGCCCGCTCCGCCGCGACCCGATGGCCGGCTCTGTCAACCAGGCCCGCAGCACCTCCCGTATTTCGTTTCACGTACCTCCCGGAACGCCCGCCAGGTGCCTCCACGTCCTTCGACATGAAGAGATCGGTAGTGGCCGGCAACCAGAACCCCTGCGCACGACACGCAGGTGTCCCATGACTGGCAACCGGGGTGGTCCCATGACTGTCAGCGCGGCAGCGTCGCCAGCCCGTCGTCGAGCATCTGCGCCTGCCGTTCGGCCGGAAGGTGCGACGGCTCGAGGGTCGCCTGGACCGAGATCCCGTCGACGAAGGCGTGCAGGTGCTCCGCCGCCTCAACGACGTCCAAGGAGGCCGACAGCGAACCGTCGGCCAGCGCCTCCCCCAGGTAGCGCTCGATCGCGCCGCGGAAGACCGACGACTCGTGCAGGTACACCTCGATCAGCTCTGGCTCGGCTAGCGACCGGGCCCAGAACTGCATCTCCAGCCGGGATTCGGCCAAGCGCTGCGCGTCGATGGGCAGGGTGTCCAGGAGCATGGCGCGCAGCGCCGCCAGACCGTGCAGCCCCGCCAGCTCCCGGCGCAGCCGCTCGTGGATGCCGGCATGGCAGGACTTCAAGGCGTGCAACAGGATGTCGTCCTTGTCCCGGAAGTAGTGGTGCAGGACGCCGCTGGAGCACCCCGCCTCCGTGGCGATCCGCCGGACCGTGGTCGCTTCCATCCCCAGCTTGGCGACGACCTGGCGGGCGGCTGCGACGATCTGTGCTCGGCGTTCGTCGTGGTCGACGAGCTTGGGCATGGCTTCCGGCAGCTTCCTGGTATCAGCCGCCGATGGCGGGTGGCGCTTGTCTTATATCGGACGTCCGTCTATCTTGGCGGCGGATTCGTTCTGGTCGCCTGCTGAGTAGGCAGAAGGGATACCCATGACGAGCGCCAGCCTCGACCCGTCAGCCTCCGAGGAGCACGTGGTCAACGAGTTCGGCTACCGGCAGGAGCTGCGGCGGACGCTGCGGATGTTCTCTGTCTTCTCGGTGGCGTTCTCGATCATCTCCATCACGACCGGCATCTTCCTCAACTTCTCGTTCGGCATCAGCGAGCTGGGACCAGTCAGCATCTGGACATGGCCGGTCGCTGCGGTTGGCCAGACCTTGGTGGTGCTCGTGCTGGCTGAGCTGGCGACCCGCATCCCGCTCGCCGGCGCGAACTACCAGTGGGCCGCTCGCCTGGTCGGTCCGACCTACGGCTGGTTCGTGGGTGCTCTCGGCGTACTCAATCTGTCGGTGGGGCTGCCCGGCATCATGCTCCTGGCGGCTGCTCCGCTGTCGGAGTACGTCCTCGGCGACGATGCTCCCAGCCCACGGCTCACGCTGTTCCTCGCGCTGCTCATTCTGACGCTCGCCTACTTGACGAATATCATCAGTGTGCAGGTTGTCAGCAGGGTGAACAACATCGCCGTCTTCACCGAGATCCTGGGCACGGTCGTCCTGGCTGTCGCGCTGTTCGTCCTGTGGGTCGCCGGCTACAAGCAGACCGATCACGGCATCGGCTATTTGGGACACGCGATGCACCCGCCGGGCCAGTCGTACTGGTACGCGATCGTGCTCGCTTCGCTGCTGGGCATCTACACCATCGTCGGCTTCGAGACCGCTGCCGACATGTCGGAGGAAGCGGTCGATGCGCAGCGTTCGGTGCCGCGGGCGATGATCGGCGCCGTCGTCATCTCCGCGGTGCTCGGGATGGTCGTGCTCATCGGCTTCACGATCGCCATCCCCAGTGACGCCGTGTTCGCCAAGGGCGGGCTGCCCGGCGTTTTCCAATACTGGATCGGCTCGGGGCTGGCGAGGTCGTTCGTCGGGGTCGTCGTCTTCTCCATGTTCGCCCTGACCGTGGTCGGCGGTGCGGCGAGCGCCCGATTGCTGTTCGCCATGGCGCGCGACAACATGCTTCCCGGCTCCAAGGCGCTCGCGCGGGTAAACCCGAGGACCTTGACGCCGCTCCCGGCCCTGCTGACGTCTTACCTGCTGTGCGTTGCCGTCATAGTCTATGGATACAACAGCGGCAACGCCTTCGGGACGCTCGTGGGTGCGACGGCGCTAGCTCCGTACCTTGTCTACCTGCTCACCGTCATCGCCTACGGCGCGAAGCGTCGGCGGCTCGAGACACTCTCGGGCGCCTTCAACCTCGGCCGTTTCGCGGTCCCCGTCTTCGCGGCGTCGCTACTGTGGCTGGTCGCTGCAGTGCTGGCGCTGTCCCTGCCCGCGGAGTTCCACAAGGCCGTCTACTACGTCCTCGGCGGCCTCGTGCTCGCCACCCTGTGGTGGTTGTTCGCCCTTCGTCCTCGGTTCGCGCAGGGGACGGCTGGGCCCGCGATGGTGCGCGATGTCCCCGGGCGCGACACCACGGCCGGCGCCCCTAGCCCGACCGGGCGATGACCGGGGTGTCACGGGCCTGGCAGAATTGGGCGGGCAACCAGACAGCGTCCCCGGCAGTGATCGAGCACCCGGCCGATGTCGACGACGTGGCGCACGCGGTGAAGCAGGCGGCCTCGGCGGGCCTTGGCGTGAAGGTCGCTGGTTCCGGCCACTCGTTCACCGCCGCGGCGGTAACCGACGGCATGTTGCTCCACCTGGACCGGCTCGATCGTGTGCTCGACGCAGATGCCGGAACCGGCCTGGTCACGGTGCAGTCGGGGATGCCCCTGCACGTCCTGAACCGCACCCTCGCCGAAGCCGGTCTGGCGATGTCCAACCTAGGGGACATCGACCTGCAGACCGTGGCGGGTGCGATCTCCACAGGGACGCACGGGACCGGGGCACAACTTGGCGGGCTGGCGACCCAGGTGCGCCGGCTCGAGATGGTCCTCGGTGACGGATCGGTGGTGGAGTGCTCGGCAACCGAACGACCAGAGATGTTCAGCGCGGCGCGGGTTGGGCTCGGCGCCCTCGGGGTGCTGACAGCAGTGACCCTGCAGTGTGAGCCGGCCTTCGAGCTGCGGGCGCAGGAGGAGGCGATGTCCATCGACCAGGTCATGGCCGACTTCGACGAGATGGCCGAGCGCAACGAGCACTTCGAGTTCTTCTGGTTTCCGCACACCGACTCGGCCATGGTCAAGCGGAACAACCGGTTGGACCGCGGCGAGGCACGACAGCCGCAGAGCGCGTTGCGCTCGTGGGTGGAGGCCGAGCTACTCGCCAACGCGGCCTTCGGCGCGGTCTGCCAGCTGGGCCTGCGGCGGCCGTCGCTCATCCCGAAGATCAACCGTCGCAGCGTGCGGCTGATGGGCGCCCGCACGTTCACTGCGCCGTCGCACGAGGTCTTCTCCTCGCCCCGCCGGGTGCGGTTCGTCGAGATGGAGTACGCCGTCCCCCGTGCCGCCGTGCACGACGCCTTCGCCGCCATCCGGGGCGTGATCGACCGCGAGCAGCTGATGGTGTCGTTCCCGGTCGAGGTGCGCGTGACGAAGGGCGACGACATTCCCTTGTCGACGGCGGCTGGCCGCGACTCGGCCTACCTCGCGGTGCACATGTACCGGGGCGAGAAGGACTATGAGCGCTTCTTCCGCGCCGTGGAGCGCGAGCTCAGCGCCTTGGAAGGTCGTCCGCACTGGGGCAAACTGCACTACCGGAGCTCGGCCGACCTGCGGCCGGTGTACCCGCAGTTCGACCAGTTCCTCGCGGCTCGGGAGCAGGCTGACCCGGAGCGCGTGTTCCGCAACGACTATCTCGACCGAGTGCTCGGCCGGTGACAAGGCGGACGACATGCTGACCACGACCAGGTTGCCCGCCACGCACCGGACGGGAGGCGCCCCATGGATCTGTTTGATCTGACGACGCCGGCACTGGTCGTCGACGAAGCCGCCTTAGAAGGCAACCTGTCAACGATGAGCAGGCACCGCCCGGGTGCGGCGCTGCGGCCGCACGTGAAGGCCCACAAGACGACAGAGCTGGCCCGCCGGCAGCGTGCGCACGGCCATCACGGCTTCACCCTGGCTACGGTACGGGAGGTCGTCGGGATGGCCGAGGCGGGGCTGGGCGAGGACCTGCTGCTCGCTAACGAGGTCCTCGACATGCGACGGCTCGGCGCCGCCGTGCACGGCGGTGCGCGCGTGACGGTGGCGGTCGACTCGGAGGCGGTCGTCCGGGCGGCCGCCGCAGGCGGAGTCCTGGAGGTCCTGGTCGACGTCAACGTCGGGCTTCCCCGATGCGGCGTCACCCCGGACCGGGCCGGGGTTCTGGCCGACCTGTGCCGTTCGCTCGGGCTCGCTGTACGGGGCGTGATGGGCTACGAGGGGCACCTCATGCTCCTTACCGACCCCTCCGACCGCCTGCGCCAGACCGAGCGGTGCATGGAGCTGCTGCTCCGCGCGCACGCCGATGTAGGCGGTGACGTCGTCTCCGGCGGCGGCACGGGCACCTGGATCAGCAACACGTGGGTCACCGAGCTGCAGGCAGGGTCCTACGCGCTGATGGACTCGGCGTACGGCGAGATCCCTGATGTGACCTTCGCGCAGGCGGTGACGGTGTTGGCGACCGTCGTCTCGGTCAACACCGCCGGCTGGGCGGTCGTGGACGCCGGGCTCAAGGCGTTCGGCATGGACCACGGGAACCCGACCGTTCCGGGAGCCGACGTCTGGTTCTGCTCCGACGAGCACTCCGTCTTCTCGATGCGGGACGGCGCGCCCTTGCCCTCCGTCGGTGAGCGGCTGCTGATGGTGCCCGCGCACGTCGACCCGACCTGCGCGCTGCACGAGCGCATGCATCTCGTGGATCCTGACGGAGTCGTGCTGGAGACCTGGCCTGTCGACCTTCGCGGCTGGTGACCACGCCGGGCAACGGGTAGCGCCTGCGGGCTCCGTGGGCAAGGGCGGCGGTCAGGCCTCGAGGTTGGTCATCACGTGCTTGATGCGGGTGTAGTCCTCCATGCTGTAGCTTGAGAGGTCCTTGCCGTGGCCGGAGTGCTTGAAGCCTCCGTGCGGCATTTCCGCGACCAGCGGCACGTGGGCGTTGATCCAGACGCAGCCGAAGTCCAGCCGCTTGGCCATGCGCATTGCACGCCCGTGGTCCTTGGTCCAGACGCTGGAGGCGAGGCCGTACCGGACGCCGTTGGCCCAGGCCACGGCCTGGTCCTCGTCGGAGAACCGCTGCACCGTGATGACGGGACCGAACACCTCGTCCTGGACGATCTCGTCGTCCTGGCGGACGCCGGACACGACGGTCGCCTCGTGGAAGAACCCGGAGGCGAGTTCGCCCTGAATGCGCAACCCGCCCGCCCGCAGCTCGGCGTGGCCCGGCAGCCGCGACAGGAAGCCTTGCACGCGTTCGAGCTGCCTAGCGCTGTTCAGCGCGCCGAACAGCACCCCTTCGTCGTCCGGCCACCCAGTCCGTGCTGCCTCTCGGGCCTGCTCGGATAGGGCGTCGACGAAGTCGTCGTACACGGCCGGAGAGGCCAGCACGCGGCTCGCAGCAGTGCAGTCCTGGCCCGCGTTGTAGTAGCCGGCGACCGCGATGGCCTCGGCGGCAGCCGCGATGTCGGCGTCGTCGAAGACCAGTACGGGCGACTTACCGCCCAGCTCCAGGTGCGTGCGCTTGAGGTCCTTGGCGGCGCCAGCAGCGACCTCCATGCCGGCCCGGATTGAACCGGTGATGGACACCATGGCGGGAGTCGGATGGTCGACGAGCGCACGGCCCGTGTCGCGGTCCCCGCAGACCACGTTGAACACTCCCGGCGGGAGGTGGTCAGCCATCAGCTCGGCCATTAGCAGCGTCGTGACGGGTGTCGTGTCGGACGGCTTGAGCACGACGGTGTTGCCGGCCGCTATCGCCGGTGCCCACTTCCAGACCGCCATCATCAGCGGGTAGTTCCACGGCGTCACCTGCGCGCAGACGCCGATCGGCTCGCGCCGGATCATCGACGTCATCCCGGCCGTGTACTCACCTGCGGATCGGCCCTCCAGAACCCGGGCCGCGCCTGCGAAGAAGCGGATCTGGTCCAGGATCAGCGGCAGCTCCTCGCTGGCGGTCAGCCTGATCGGCTTCCCGGTGTTCTGTGACTCGGCCAGCACGAACTCCTGCGCCCGACCCTCCATAGCGTCCGCGATCCGGAGCAGTGCTCGCTGCCGCTCGGCGGGTGTGACATCCCGCCAGAGCTCGAAGGCGGTTGCCGCCGCGGCGAAGGCCGCGTCGACATCCCTCGGGCCGGACACGGGCGCTGCGGCGAAGGCCTCGCCGGTCGCCGGATTGACGAGTTCACTGCTCCGTCCGGAGAGGGCATCGACGCTGACGCCGTTGACGACGTTGCGGAGCTGTTGCATCGGACACCTCCGGTACTGGTCCGGGAGAAGGGCGACTGTCATGTTGAGGTGGTGAAGGCCGGGTCCGTGTCTAGCATTGCCCGGCGGTCGGGCCAACGGCACACCGCTTGAGCGCCCTCTCGGGAAGCGTGCGGTCGCCCATCGACGGTGCTGCACGACGCCGCGCCTGGCTTCATGATCAAGTGGCTGTGTCGCGCCTTGGCACTGTGCCATGCACCTCGTTGGCGGTTGCGTCGTCGAGGGAGGCAGGGCTGGGCGTAGAGGCGCCACCCCGCTCGGCCATCACCTCGTCGCACAGAGTGCAGCGGCCCGTCGTCGATGACGACACGATCACCGTGACGCCGTGGGCGCCGGGCTTGCGGGTTCAGCTGAACCCAATCTCGTGTTCGAGGTGGAGATCGCCGACATGGCCGAAGAGCGTCCGTGGTGATCGCTCGCGCACCGGCACCGCTACCTCGGTCGCCGCTCGCGCGCCGGCGGCCTGCAGTTCCAGCGCGTCTGGCTTGCGGCCTGCGGGCCCACGTGGCACGGCGGATTACTCGCAAGCTGGTGATCAAGGACGCCCAGGTCCACTCGACGCTGCAGCGGATCACTGTTCAGATGATGAACTGGCACCACGGGGGCAACATGGTGAGCCCCGCCGAGCGGTTAGGCGAGCAGGCCGATCTGGGCGTCCAGCGGGTCCGGTTGGACGCTGCGCCGGGAGACCTCCACGACGTCACCGGCCAGGTCCCGCAACCGCAGCTTGTCGACGGCGACCGCCACGACCTGCCACGGCTGCCGTCGCCCCGGCCGCACCACTGTCGCGCCCGGCACGGGTAGGTGACCCTCCACCCCGACCGCGTGCCGGACCTCAAGGGCGGTGGTCGCCGCGGCGTCGGCGACCAGCGCGGCGGCGTCCTCCAGATCGGCCACCTCCGGCACCGCCAGCGTCAGCAGCACCGTCACCAACCGCTCCCCCACCCCGTCCGCAGTCATGACGCGCCCAGCACCACCGCATCGGCAGTGCCGGCCGGCTCGGCCGTCACGCCCTCGGCTCGCTGCGCCGCTGTCACCGCAACCGGCCGGCGCGGCGGTAGGTACCGGAACAGGCTGCTGCGGGTCATCCCGGTCTCGGCCACGATCTGGGTCATCGTGTGCCGGCGTCGCGCAGGTGCGCCGCGTACGCCAGCACGGCCGGGTCCAGCAGGCTCGGGCGGCCCACCTGCCGGCCGTGCGCGGCCGCCACCGCCCGGGCGTGCGCCGCCCGCTCGCAGGTGTAGGTCCGTTCCATCTGGGCGAACAACGCCAGCAGCAGCACCGCCAACCGCCCCATCACGTCGGCCGGGTCGGCCGAGTTGACCTTGATCGAGTCGGTCAGGTTGCGCACCCCCACCCCACGCTCGGTCAGCTCATGGATCAGGTTCAACGTGTCCCGCACCGTGCGGCCCAACCGGTCCAGGGTGTGCACCACGATCACATCGCCCGCCGGGCGAACCCCAGCACCGCCCGCAACCCCGGCCGGTCCACCGCCGCCCCGGACTTGTTGTCCAGGTAGATCCGCTCCGGGGCGATCCCGACCGCCAGCAACGCGTCGATCTGCCGCTCCAGGTCCTGCTTGGCCGTCGACACCCGCGCGTACCCCAACTCCACGCTGCGACCGTACGAGAACTCGGCGGCGTACGACCCACACGACACGCCGTTGTGAGACGACTTCCCGGACACCCACCCGAGCACGACACCCTCCCCCGGCACCGCCAGGAACAAGCCGTCTCACTTCTTACGAAGTGGAACGACGATTGTGTGCCGCATGACGCCCGGCGAGTTCTACTGACCGACGCAACACCTGAATGCCAGGGGTGTCGCCATGCGTTTGGACAGGAGTTCTCCTGCGGGGCTTCGTTTCTTCTCCTCCTTGAAAGCGGGACGGAGTCTCGCTACTTC
>JAABUT010004600.1_pt1 | contig 10832 bp, 9 predicted proteins | sample 5559281 | NCBI WGS metagenome assembly JAABUT01 (sample SAMN10711880, study PRJNA513359) | rock metagenome | isolation source: Antarctica rocks | place: Antarctica: Victoria Land, Ricker Hills nord | collected 2016-01-04 | reverse complement strand
AGCAACCAGGTCGGGATCCGGTCGGAACTTTCCGCGCAGAGCCGGGCCACCGTGTCGCGCACCCCGGCGTTGCTGAACCGCTCGATCAGGGTCCGCTTGTAGCTCGCCAGGTCGATGCCCGGCACCGGGGCCAGGGTGGGGGTGGCTTCGACGTCCATGTAGTGCAACAGGAAGTCGGCGAACAACGGGTCCTGGGCGACCTCGTGCACCAGCCGGTACCCGGCGAGGTAACCCAGGTATACGACCACACCAAGGCACCAGCGGTGCGGGCCGCGTTGCGCAGCGGCATCATCACCGGCCTCGTGACGCACCGCTCGCTCGCCGCGGCACTGCTACAGCTGGGGCGCTGAGGTTTGGCCGGGGCGCCGAGCCCTGGCCCGCCGTAGGGTCGGTGACCGTGCAGCGCATCGCGTACTTCGGCCCCGCGGGCACGTTCACCGAGGCAGCCGCACGCCGGCTGGTGGACGTGGCCGACGCCGAGCTGGTGCCCGCCACGACCCCGCCAGCGGCTATGGCGCTGGTACGCGACGGGCTCGCCGACGCGGCATGTGTACCCATCGAGAACTCGGTGGAGGGCCCGGTGCCCCCGACCTTGGACGCGCTGGCCACCGGCAGCCGGTTGCAAATTGTGGCCGAGACCGTGCTCGCGGTGCGGTTCAGCGTCCTGGTGCGACCGGGCACCGCCGCCGCTGACGTGCGCACCGTGCACACCCACCCGCACGCGGCGGCGCAGGTCCGGCGGTGGTTGCAGGAGCACCTGCCCGACGCCGAGCTGCGCCTGTCCAGCTCCACCGCGGCCGGAGCCGAGGATGTCGCCGCCGGCCGGGCCGACGCCGCGGTGGCCACCGGGCTGGCAGGGACCCGACTCGGCCTGCACGCCCTCGCCGAGGACGTCGCCGACACCCCGGACGCGGAGACCCGGTTCGTGCTGGTCACCGGCCCGGGTGCGCCGCCACCGCGCACCGGGGCAGATCGCACCGCGGTGGTGCTCAGCCTGGCCAATGCCCCGGGCGCACTGGTCGCCGCGTTGACGGAGTTTGCCGTGCGTGGCATCGACCTCACCCGCATCGAATCCCGACCGACCCGCACCGGGCTGGGCACCTACCGCTTCTACCTCGACTGCGTGGGCCACGTGCGCGATCCGCTGGTGGCCCAGGCCCTGGCGGCGTTGCACCGACGCTGCACCGAGTTGCGGTTCCTGGGATCGTGGCCGGTCGCAGCACCCGGTGCCGGGGCCGCACCCGATGACCCGGTGGAATCGGTGGCATGGGTCGAGTCGCTCGTGCGGGGAGATCGGTGACTGCTCGGTTGGTGCTGGCCCGGCACGGGCAGACGGCGTCCAACGTCGCCCACCGGCTGGATTCCCGGCCACCGGGGGCGCCGCTGACCGAACGGGGCCACGCCCAGGCCGCCGCCCTCGCCGCCGCGTTAGGTGCGGACGACGTGGTCGCCGTGCTCAGCTCGGTGGCGGTGCGGGCTCAACAAACCGCGGCACCGGTGGCCGCTGCGCACGGGTTGGCGGTGCGGGTCGTCGAGGGCTTGCAGGAGACCGACGCCGGGGTGTTCGAGGACCGCAACGACGCGTCGGCGCACCGCCAGTTCGCGCAGGTCTACGGCGGGTGGCACGCCGGCCAGCTGGACGAGCAGATCCCCGGTGGCGACACCGGCCGCGGGGTGCTCGCCCGGTTCGTCCCGGTGTTGACCGCGGTCCGCGAGCAGCTGGGCACCGGCATCGTGGTCGTGGTCAGTCACGGTGCGGCGATCCGCCTGGTCGGTGCGGTGCTCGGCGGGGTAGACGCAGGCTTCGCGGTGAGTACCGCGTTGGACAACACCGAGACGGTCGTGCTGCAACCCGACGGGGACGGCTGGCGCTGCCTCGCGTGGGGCAAGCACACCCCGCCGTTCCTTGCCCCCGCCCATCCAGAGGTCGACGACGGGGCCTGACCGCCGTGAGCCCATGACCGCCGTCAGCCCCAGCCGAGCTCGTGCAGCCGTTGCTCGGCGATGCCGAAGTGATGGGCAATCTCGTGGACCACGGTGATCGCCACCTCGTCCACCACCTGCTGCTCGTCGGCGCACACCGCGAGCAGCGCCCCACGGAAGACGGTAATGGTGTCGGGCAGGGCGCCGGCGTAGGAGGAGTCTCGGTCGGTGAGAGCCACCCCCTCGTACAGCCCCAGCAGGCCGGGTTCGCTGAGATGCCGGTCGGCCACCAGCACCACCACGTTGTCCATCGCCGCAGCCAACTCCACGGGAAGAAGGTCCAGCGCGTCGGCGACTAGTTCGTCGAAGCGTTGCTCGGACATCGCCACCACGATGGCACTCAACCCCCGCTGCGCGGGGCGGGAGCTGGCGGAATGGTCGCAGCCGGTACAGCTGGTACAGCCGGCGCGGTGGTCGGGGCCGTTGTCGGGGCGGGAGCCGTTGCCGCGACCGTGACGACCCCCTTGGCGCTGCCGGTGACGGCACCGAATCCACCGCCGGGCTGCTGACGGCCCACGTAGCAGTTGAGCTGCCTGCTGCCTGCCGCCCAGCTCTGCGGGTGCAGGTCCTGCCAGAACACGGTGAGGCCCTTGCTGGCGGCCCCGTCCACTACCCCGATGTAGGCGTCAGACGCGGCCGCGCACGTGGTGGTGAGGTAGGCGTCGGACTCGGCGACAGCCGGGAACCCGGCGGGGAAGCGGGCAGTCAGGTCGACGACGGCGACGGTCTCGGCAGTGTGCGGTGCTGCGCAGTCCACCAGTCCGGCGGGCAGCGCGGGGTCCAGGCTCAGGCACGTCCCCGCCACCGTTACATCTGACTGGTCGCTGGCGGCGACCGTGCCGGTCATGGGGATCGGGACCGAGGAGGCGTCGACCCGCTGCAGTCCGCAGCGCAACGTGCGCTCGCCACCCACCCACCCCGCTTCACCGGGGTTGATCAGCCCCACGCTGTACACCCCGTAGGGGTCGAACCGCTGGCCCAGGTAGGTCGTCACGGCCGGGGTGCACACCTCGGTGCGCAGCGCGGCAAGCTGGGTGGAACTGGGAAAGGCTGCGTCGGGGCCAAACCGGGCAGCGGAGTAGGCGCCGAGGTCCACGTCGGCAGCGACCTCGAACAGGTGCGGGTTCTGGCAGGCGGTCGTGGTGATGTCCTGCGCGACGGGGCCGGCCCAGGCCAGGCAGGTACCCGGTGCCACCGCAGGGACCGCTTTCGCGGTGGGTGAGGGCGGCGCGGACACCGACGGTGTGCTCGCCAGGCTCGGGGAGAATGCGGCTTTGGTGCCCGCCGGGGCCCCGACCAGCACGGACACCGCACCCGCGGCCAGCGCGCCGATCGCTACCAGCACCAGCAGTGCGCGGGTCACCCCGGCAGAGGATCGCGGTGCGCGGGGTGTGGAAACGGTACGGACGGCGGGCATCGCCGTCCATGATGCCCCGCCGCGGACGTGGCCGACCCCGGGCATCGCTTCGCAGCCAACTATCGTGGACGTCGTGCCGGACCCGACCGTGGCGCGCTTCGGTGCCTGAGGTGCTGCTCACCGCCGACCAGGCCGCCGGGGAGCAGGCCCGCGTCGCGGGGGGTTGCGCCGGACTGCGGCGGGGGGACCGGCTGGTGCTGACCGTGCCGGGCTGTCCACGCCTGGTGACGGCGGTGATGGGGGCACTGCGGGTCGGGATCGTGCCGGTGGTGCTGGACCCGGCGACCCCGCCCACCGAACTGCATGCGCTGATCGACGACGCCGACCCGGCGCTGGTCATCGACAGCATGGCCGCGCTCGATGAGCTGCACGCCCACTCGCCCGCAGCGCTGGCGCCGGTGCCGCTGGGTCGGCCGATGCACGTCACCTCGGGCACCACCGGTCGCCGCAAGGGGGTGACGTCGGGGGTACTGGAGGCCCCGGCGGCCGCTGCGCTGTGGGCGGAGGAGACGCAGCTGTGGGGATTCGTGGGCTCCGACGTGCACCTCGTGGTGTCGCCGCTGTACCACTCGGCGCCGCTGCGCTTCGCGATCGGTACCCTGCTCGCCGGCGGCACGATCGTGGTGCCCGGCCGGTTCAACCCAGCCGAGTTCGGCGACCTCGCCCAGCGCTACCGCCCGACCACGATGTTCACCGCGCCCGCTCAGCTGCAGCGCTTACGCGAGCTGGCCGACCCGCGGGCCACCGCCGCGCTGAGGAGTTTCCGGTTGATCGCCCATGCTGGGGCGCCGTGCCCGGAACCGGTGAAGCGGTGGCTGCTCGACGTCGTCGCACCCGAGGCGGTGTGGGAGTTCTACGGCTGCACCGAGGGCCAGTTCACCGCGTGCTCGGCCGCGGACTGGCTGGCGCACCCGGGCACGGTGGGGCGGGCTCGCCCGGGTCGCACCCTGAGCACCGACCCGGACGGCACCATCTGGTGCACCGTGCCCGCCCACGCCCGCTTCAGCTACTGGCGGGCGCCGGAGAAGACCGCCGCCGCGTGGCGGGACACCCCGCAGGGTCCCGCGTTCACGGTGGGGGACCTGGGTCGCCTGGATGCCGAGGGTTGGCTCTACCTGGACGGACGCCGCGAGGACCTGGTGATCACCGGGGGGGTGAACGTGTACCCGGTCGAGGTGGAGCGGGTACTGGAGCAGTGCCCGGGGGTGCAGGAAGTCGCGGTCTTCGGGGTGGACGACGATCGGTGGGGCCAGCGGGTGGAGGCGGCAGTGGTCGGCTCGTCGGCGACGGCGGTGCACGAGTGGGCGCGGCGCCACCTCGTCGCAGCTCAGCGGCCCAAGGTGGTGCACACCGTCGATGCCCTGCCGCGCACCTCTACCGGCAAGGTGCTGCGATCAGTGCTGCGGCAGCGGCGGGGGCCGGACTGCTGACGCTGGCGCACCGCCCGCGGCTCGGTAGCGGGCTGGGGTGTGGTGGGTCCGCCAGGCAGTGAACGCGTCGGCGGTGAGTGGCCGGGAGACGTAGTAGCCCTGCGCGACGTCACACCCGAAGTCCCGGAGGACGCTGAGGGTGCACTGGGTTTCTACGCCTTCAGCGACGAGCGTGAGGCCGAAGTTGTGCCCGAGGTCGATAACGCTGCGGACGATGACCGCATTGTGCGGGTCCTGCATTGACATTATGAATGACCGGTCAATCTTCAACTCGGTGACAGGCAGATTCTGGAGTTGCCCGAGGCTCGTGTAACCGGCTCCGAAGTCGTCGATGGAGAGCCGAACCCCCAGGTCGGCCAGATGGTGCAGCAGCCTGAGGGACCGTGCAGGATCGCTCATGATCGCGGATTCGGTGATCTCGAGTTCGAGGAGCCTTGCTGGCACATCATGAATAGCGAGGAGTTCTGCGACCTGGCCGGGCAGGCGTTCGTCGAGCAGGTTTCGGGCGGACAGGTTCACCGAGACGGGCAGTGGCTGTTCGGCGGCGGCCCAGGCCCTGGCCTGGCCAAGGGCAATGTTGAGGACTTGGAGGGTGAGGGGACCGATGATGCCGGTGAGCTCGGCCAAGGGGATGAACGTGTCGGGGTAGACGAGCCCCTGGCGCGGGTGTTGCCAGCGGACGAGGGCTTCAGCACCCACGAGATAGCCGGTGCTGATGCTGACTTGCGGTTGGTAGTGCAGCACGAGTTCATCGCGGTCCAGGGCCCGGCGAAGCTCGCCGAGCAGGGCGAGCCTGCTCGGCGAGTGCCCGTCGGCTGACGGGTCGTAGGTCGCAACACCCAGATGGTGGGTCTTGGCGACGTACATGGCGATGTCGGCGCGCTGCAGCAAGGTAGCCGCGTCGGTGCCGTGCTGACCGGATACCACCACCCCCACACTGGCCTCGACGTCCAGCTCAACCTCCTCGACCTGGAACGAGATCTCTAACGCTGCGTGGAGCTGCTCGGCGACCGCCACGGCATCGGCGAGGCTGCTGACGTCGGGAAGCAGGACCGCGAACTCGTCACCGCCGAGGCGGGCGACGGTGTCCGCCCTGTGGAGCTTGCCAGCCAGCCGTGGCCCCACCTGACGCAGCAGCTGGTCGCCGTAGTGGTGACCGAAGGTGTCGTTGATGTCCTTGAACCGGTCGATGTCGATCAGCAACAGCCCAGTGGTGGTTGCCTTCCTGCCGTCGGCACGTAGGGCCTGCCCAACCCGATCGGCCAATAGGGACCGGTTTGGCAGTCCCGTGAGCGCATCATGCAACGAGTCGCGCACCGCGCGGGCCCGCTCGACGTCGAGCTGCCGGCGATGTCCGCGGGAGATGGCGGCCAGTAGCGCGGCGAGGCCCAACCCGGTCACGAAGACCAACGGGGTCAGCCGGCCAGTCAGACTTTCCAGCCTCTGCAGGTTGGCCAGCTCCGCCAGGGCGATGTCATGCTTCTGCGTCGCGGCGAGCAAGATAGTTGCCCGGATGTCATCGAATGGGGGGTCGACCTCCTCGCCGTCGATGCGCAGTGCTGCGGCGGTGTCCCCCTGGTCGGTGGCAACGAACAGCCGTTCGATGGCCTGCAGGTATCTGCCGTGTTGAGGCAGCACACCGTCGACGAGCGCACGATCCTGCTGGTCGCCGTCACGCCTGACCTCACCCAGGGCCGCGACGATCTGGGCCGCCGCCCGCTGGTAGCTGGCCCGCACGCCCGGGCCCGGCTCAAGCCGGTACTTGCGTTCCAGCGACTCCTCCTCCCCAACGGCCAGCACCGCATGGGCGTAGTCGTCGGAGAGCCCACTAGCGGTGACGGTCCGCTCCGCAGCGTTGCTGACAGCTTCGGATGACCACACCGCGAACACGCTCACCGACAAAAGGACCGCCACGAGGGCGGCACCGGCGAGTCGACTCCGGCGGACGATCCGGCGATCCGCTGAGGCCCCGACAGTGCCGCTATCGGGTATCGATGTAACCGGCGTTGGCATCATCCTCGAATCTGGCGGGGTACTGAGCTAATGGCACAACTACCGTCGCCTGCTCATCGGCTCATAACGCCGCAAACTGTGCACCCTGATCATGGGAAGGCGTCAACTAGGCTCGACCACCGTGATCGACCTCAAGCTGCTGCGGGACAACCCGGAGATCGTCCGACAATCCCAGCGCACCCGTGGCGAGGATTCGGCCCTGGTCGACGCCCTGCTGGCCGCTGACACCGCCCGCCGCGCCGCGGTGCTGGCGGCGGACACGCTGCGCGCCGAGCAGAAGCAGGCCAGCGGCGAGGTCGGCGCACTTATGGGGGCCTGGCAACGGGCGAGCAGGACCGGTGAGCCCGCCGAGGAGCTCAGGGCCGCAGCCGAGCGGGCCCGGGCCGCCGCAAGCGAGCTCAGCGACCGGGTCCGGGCCGCCGAAGCCACCCAGACCGACGCCGACGCCGCCCTGGATGCCGCGCACCGTGCGGTGTCCAACGTTGTCCAGCAGGGCGCACCGGCGGGCGCGGAGGACGACTACGTCGTGCTCGAGCACGTTGGGAAAATTCCTGACATTGCCGACCCCCGTGACCACCTGGAGCTGGGCGAGGCACTGGGCATCATCGACACCGAGCGCGGCGCGAAGGTCGCCGGGGCCCGGTTCTACTTCCTCACCGGTGCCGGGGCTCTGCTGCAGTTGGGGTTGCTGCAATTGGCGGCCCAGCGCGCCATGGCCAACGGGTTCACCCTCACCATCCCCCCGGTGCTGGTGCGCCCGGAGATCATGGCGGCCACCGGGTTCCTGGGTGCGCATGCCGCGGAGGTGTACCGCCTCGCCGAAGACGAGTTGTACCTGGTGGGCACCTCCGAGGTGCCGCTCGCGGGCTTTCACGCCGGAGAGATCCTGGATCTGTCGGCCGGCCCGAAGCGCTATGCCGGGTGGAGCACGTGCTTTCGGCGGGAGGCGGGCAGTTACGGCAAGGACACCCGCGGCATCATCCGGGTGCATCAGTTCGACAAGGTCGAGATGTTCAGCTGGTGCCGCCCAGAGGACGCCGCCGCCGAGCACCAGCGCCTGCTCGGCTGGGAGAAGGAGATGCTCGCGGCGATCGAGGTGCCCTACCGGGTGATCGACGTGGCCGGGGGCGACTTGGGGTCTTCGGCTGCCCGCAAGTTCGACTGCGAGGCGTGGGTGCCCAGCCAGGGGGCGTACCGGGAGCTGACCTCCACGTCCAACTGCACCACCTTCCAGGCGCGGCGGCTGAACGTCCGCTACCGCGACGGCGACGGCCGCACCCAGGTCGCGGCGACTCTGAACGGCACGCTGGCCACCACCCGGTGGATCGTGGCCATCCTGGAGAACCACCAGCAGCCCGACGGGTCGGTGCGGGTGCCCGTCGCGCTGGTGCCGTTCGTCGGCACGGACGTGCTGCGCCCGGGCCACTAGTCACCCGGGCCCCTCCGGGCGAATAGTCACCCTTTCGTCGTGGAGACCGGCCCGCACCGGGCGAAGAGTCATCCTTTCGTCGGGGAGACCGGCCCGCACCGGCCCGTGCGGCCGCGGTGCCGCACCGCACAACACCGCAAACCGGGCCGGGTTCAGTACGGTCTAGACCACTCGCTTCAGCCGTCCGAACGGAGATCACCGTGTCGATGCCCTCATACGACCCCGCGAACGACCCGTCCTACCGAGACCCGGCGTACGGCGGCACGGGCACGGGGTACGGCGCACCGCCGCCGCGCCCGGCCCGCAACGGACTGGGAATCGCCGCCCTGATCCTGGGGATCCTCGCCATCCTTACCGGATTCTTCCTGGTCGGCGCGCTGTTCGGGATCGCGGCGATCATCCTGGGCTTCATAGGCCGCGGCCGGGCCAAGCGCGGTGAGGCCACCAACGGCGGCATGGCGTTGGCCGGGATCATCACCGGCATCGTCGGGGTGCTGATCACCGCCGGGGTCGTCGCGCTGGGTGCGGCCTTCTTCAACAGCGGCACCGGTCAGTGTCTGCGCGACGCCGGATCCGATCAGGCCAAGATCAACGCCTGCGCCCAGACCAGCACCGGGTACTGAGCCGCCGAGGACCAAGCCTGACCCAGCTCACAGCTTTTCGGCGCGGAGTTCGTGGCCCTTGCTGGTGAGGCACTTGCCGCTGGGCAGGTCGAACTCCCAGCCGTGCAGCTGGCAGGTCAGCGTGTCGCCCTCAACGACCCCGAACCGGGACAGGTCGGCCTTGAGGTGCGGGCAGCGCTTCTGCACCCGCCAGCCGTCCAGCTCGATCTCGGTCCCGTCGTCGTGCTGCTCGGCGAACCAGCCGTCGGCGTAGTTGATCCGTTCGTCGGTGAGGCACTTGAAGAAGGTGTAGAGGTACTCGTTGTAGCCGCCGACCCGCCAGGCCCGGAACCGGGTGGACAGGAAGATCGAGTTCACCCAGTCGGTCTCGCCGTCCCGCAGCACGGTGCGCACCAGCTCGGGGGGGATGGCGAAGCCGTAGCGCGCCTTCTCCTCGGCGTGCGCCCGCACCTCGCGGGCCACGAAGTCCAACACCACCGACTCCGCCCCCAGCTCGAGCACCACCGCGCCGCCGATGCCCGTGCAGATCGCGTCGGCCTGGGCCATCAGCGGCTCGAACAGGTCCTTCAGCGCCGGCAGCAGCGCCTCGCCCTCGGCCGCCGCCCAGGTCGCCTTCGCCGCGGCTAGCACCGGGCGCTGCCGCTGGGCAAACGCCTCCAGGTAACCGGCCTTGTCGCCGAAGATCGCCTCGACGTCGACGCTGTGCTGCACGGTTGGGACGGCGCTGCCGACGAAGTCCGCGGTCGAACCGGGCACCAGCAGAATCCCCTGGTCGGCGCCGTGGTCGCGCATCTGCTGTAGGAACACGGTCTGATCGGGGAAGATGTTCGCCGGGTCACGATGGTCGTCGTTGAGGTGACGCAAGGCGTCGTCGAGGAAGGCCGGTGGACCCGCCGAGGGGATCACCCAGGTAGCGCCGACCTGCTCGATGAAGCGGCGCGCCCGGTCCATCTGGCGCTGGCGCTTCTGGGTGCCGAAGGCCACCTTTGCCCGCTCCGGCAGCTCGTACACCATCGGGTACCAGATGGCGCCGGAGAACTGCAGGGCGTGCACATCGACCCGGCCGAACTCGCGTCCCACCACGTCGAGCTCGACCGGTCGCGCGTCGTTCATGTTGAACAGCACGGTCTCGCCGTCGTCGATTACCAGCGCCGAGTCCCCGATCGGCCCGTCCGCCGGCGAACGCAACGCGATGATCATCACGTCCAGGCCCGGCACGCTGTGCTTGGTGCTGTCGGCGGTCTCCAGGAAGTCGTGGAAACCGAGGGCGGCGAGTTCGCGTTGCAGGTCCGGCACGGGATAGTCCGGCAGCAGGACGGTGGCGTCCTTGTTGACGTGGCGGCGCAGCAGCTCTGGGTCGAAATGGTCCTTGTGCAGGTGCGAGACGTAAAGGAAGTCGCACGCGCCCAAGGTGTCCCAGTCCAGTTCGGTGTTGTCCGGGAACGGGAACCACGACGCGAAGTACGCCGGATTCACCCACGGGTCGCACAGCACGGTGCCCGCGGCGGTGCGCACGTGAAAACCGGCGTGGCCGATGCTGGTGACCTGCACGTGCTCAGTCCTCCTGGGGGTCGGTGGGGGATTGCGTTCAGGGTATGCGGGGCAGCAGGCGAGCACCCAACCACTAACCTCAGCCAGGTGGAACCCGTGTATGCGTCGGTCATCGCCACCGCTCGTGCCGTGTTCGCGGTACAGGGGATCCGGTTCACCCTGACCGGGACCGACAACGTTCCCCGAACAGGGGGGGCGCTCATGGTGATCAACCACATCGGATTCTTCGACTTCACCTACGCCGGTTACGCCGCCAAGCCCAACGGACGCTACGTGCGGTTCATGGCGAAGGCGGAAGTATTCGCCCACCCGGTGGCCGGACCGCTCATGCGCGGGATGCACCACATCCCGGTCGACCGTGCGGCCGGTGCTGGAGCGTTCGATCT
>JAABUT010004599.1_pt1 | contig 10834 bp, 12 predicted proteins | sample 5559281 | NCBI WGS metagenome assembly JAABUT01 (sample SAMN10711880, study PRJNA513359) | rock metagenome | isolation source: Antarctica rocks | place: Antarctica: Victoria Land, Ricker Hills nord | collected 2016-01-04 | reverse complement strand
CGGCGAGGAAGCTCGTGAGGGGCTGCGCGCGCTGCAGGGTGCGGTCACGGTCGGCGAGGCGGTCGTGTTCAGCCCAACGCAGGCCAACCGCGCCTCCTTCGCCGCTCAGATGGGCGACGAGCTGCAGCTGACGGTGCGCGACGTCGCCTCGCAGCGGGACGTGCTGTCCGCCTGCGACGTGCTATATGTCGCCACCTCGTCGCACCATGGTCCGTTCCTGGAAGCGGGCGATCTCGCCGGAATCGGCATGGTTGCGGCGATCGGCTCGACGCAGCCGGTGCACCGTGAGCTGTTCGGCGACGTCTTCGTCCAGGCCGCACGTGTCGTTGTAGACACCCCGGACGCCGTGCACGAGTCCGGCGACTGCATCGACGCGGTCGCGGCTGGCTGGGACAAGTCGGGTGCCGTGCTCCTCGGCGACTACCTGAACTCCGACGGCGCAGCCCCCGCCGGCGGGGGCTACACAGTGTTCAAGAGCATCGGCAGCGTCGAGCAAGATCTGGTGCTTGCCCATCACCTGCTACAGGCAGCGGAACGAGACGACCGCGGCCGCCAGGTCGACCCCATCGGTTCGCTACGCGTCATGCGTTGAGTGGCCGCACCTAGCTAGAAGGAGAACTCTGTGAAGATCGTCGACCTGACGCACACCTGGGGTCTGCACACCCCTGGCTGGGTGGGCTATCCCGGAAACAAGATCTACTACTCGCAGAACCTGCAGACCAACCAGATCGTGTCGCAGAAGATCGAGGCCTCCCTGCACAGCGGCACCCATCTCGACGGCCCGATGCACGGCACCGACGGCGGGTTGGACATGGCTTCGTTGCCGCTCACCAAACTCATCCACGAAGGAGCCGTCGTGGATGTCTCCGACGTCGTTTCGGACTGGGACATCATCAAGCCGCACCACATCACCGACAAGGTCGAGGTGAAGAAGGGTGACGTGCTGATCGTTCACACCGGCTTCCACCAGTACTACACCGGCCAGCCTAAGCAGGACCTGGTGCGCTACTTCACCATGCACCCCGGCGGCGGCGTTGAGCTGGCTCGCTGGATGGGGAAGATGGAGATCAGCTGGTGGGGCATCGACGCCGGCTCGGGAGACCACCCGATGAACACCACGATCCGCAACATGCGCCCCGACCTGCTTGCCAAGTTCGAGAAGGCGGTCGGCATGCCCTACCTTGAGTTCTTCGGTGGCGAGTACGAGTACACCCATCACATGTCCGGCCGGCACGTCACCAGCGAGATCTTCCCGATGCACCATCTGGCGTTTCAGGACGGCTGCATCCACGCCGAGAACATCGGCGGTGACATCGACGAGGTGCTCAACAAGCGCTGCGTGATCGGGGCCTTCCCCTGGAAGATCGAGGGCGGCGAGGCCTGCCCGTGCCGGATAATGGCGTTCTTCGACAGCGGCGACGGCGTGCAGGAAGGCCTTGGCGGCAGCGCCGCGCCGGCCTGCCCGGCGGCGTAACGGCGATGGACACGGTCGGGCTTGGGCTCGCACAGATCGAGTGCGTGCCGTTGGACGTCGAAGCGAACGTCGCGGTGACGACGGCGGCTGTCGAGGCGGCAGCCGCAGGGGGTGCCGACATCGTCGTGCTGCCCGAGCTCGCGGCGTCCGGCTACGTGCTCGACGCCACGGCCCTGCGGCCCGTCGCCGAGTCCGCCACTGCCCCGGGCCCTGCGCTGTCGGCCTGGTCCCGGTCGGCGGCTGCGCACCGAGTGACGGTCGTCGGCGGGTTCGCGGAAGTCACCGACGGCCAGCTGTACAACTCCGCGGTCGTTATCGGTCCGGACGGCGCCATCGCCGGTCTGTACCGCAAGCTGCACCTGTTCGGCGCGGAGCGCGGCACATTCACCCCGGGTGACACCGGCCTGCCGATCATCGACGTCGACGGCCTGCGGCTGGGCGTGGTGATCTGTTACGACCTACGTTTTCCCGAGGTGCTGCGCATCCTGGCGCTGCGTGGCGCGAGCGTGGTCGCCGTACCCACCGCCTGGGTGCGCGGCTTCGACGCCGAGTCGACGGAGACGAACGAGTCTCGGGTCGGGCAGGTCGACGGCGTGTTGGTGCAGGCCAACCTCAACGGTGTGTTCGTGGGCTGCGCCGACCAAGTGGGCGTGAGTGGACCGCACATGTTCCTCGGGCGTTCGGTCGTCGCGGACCCCTTCGGCCGGCCGGTGGCCGGCCCGCTCGACGCCCGCGCCCCGGAGGTGTCGGTCGTGCGGCTCGGCCTCGGTTGCGTCGCGGCGGCAAGGGACCGTGGCTCGGGTATACGGCCGCTGCAGGATCGCCGCACCGACGTGTACGACGAGGTGTTGGGGTATCGCGAACAGGTCCACCTCATCGCCACAGTCTGAACGGAAAGGTAGTTCGATGACCACGAATCTGACGTCGCCCGCACCGCGCACCGTCGCGCCCCATGCAGCGGCGGAATGCCGGATCACTCACGTGCGGTACGTCGGTCTCGGCGTGCGCGACCTGGCCTCGAGCCTTGGCTACTACCGCGACCTTTGGGGCCTCGAGCCGACCGACACCGAGGGCGACATCGCGTTTCTAGGAGCGGGCGGGTCTAGCGATCCGTATGCGCTGCGCCTGCGCGCAGCGGCAACCAACCGCACCGATGTCATGTCCTTCGCGGTGCCGACGAGCGCCGACGTGGACTGGTACGCGGAGCGGCTGGCCAAGCTAGACGTGCGACCGATCACTGAACCCGACCGCCTTGACGCGCCGGGTGGCGGCTACGGCTTTCGTTTCTTCGACCCGGTCGAGGGACGCACGCTGGAGATCGCGGCCGACTGGACACCCAAGGCTGCGCGTGCGGTCGCCGAGGGCGAGCATGTTCCGACGGGCCTGTCGCATGTGGTGCTCAACAGCACGCGGATGGCTGACCTGGTCGAGTTCTTCTCCTCCGCCCTCGGGTTCTTCCAGAGCGACTACCTCGACGACGTGATGGTCTTCCTCAAGGGTGCGACCCCCGCGCACCACCAGTTCGCGGTGAATGCAAACGAGCACGCCAACCTCAACCACATCGCATACGAGACACGCGGCGTGGACGAATACATGCGCGCTGCCGGACACCTCGTACGCGCAGGACACGAGATGGTGTGGGGTCCGGGGCGGCACGGGCCGGGCGGCAATACCTTCGCCTATTTCGAGGATCCGAACGGGTTCGTCGCGGAATACACGACCGAGCTCGAACACATCCCCGACGTCGCCACCTGGCGTCCCCGGGTGTGGCGGCGCGTCCCCGAGCAGTCCGACGTGTGGGGAACCGCCTGCGCGCGCAACCCGCGTCCGTTCATCGGCCTGCCCGACGCCGGGTTGTGGACCCCTCCCCCGGTATGAGTCGAGCCGCGTCCTGCAGGACCCAATGGAGACAACCGTGAAGCTGTTCACCGAACTGTTCATCGACGGCGCCTGGCGACCAGGCAACGACCGGGTAGCAGTGCACGATCCGGCGACCGGGGAGGTGATCGCTGAGGTGGCGACCGCGGGGCAGGCTGAATGCGACGCCGCGCTGGCGGCGGCCGATCGCGCCGCCGCTGCGTGGCGCGCGACCCCGCCACGCCTGCGTGCCGAAATCCTACGCCGCGCCTTCGAATTGATGACCGAGGAGCAAGAGGCGTTCGCGGAGCTGGTGAGCCGCGAGAACGGCAAAGTTCTCGCCGACGCACGTTCGGAGGTCGCCTACGCGGCGGAGTTCTTCCGCTGGTTCGCCGAGGAGGCGGTGCGCGTCGCCGGGGACTACCGGTTGGCACCAGGGGGTGACAAACGCATCATCGTCACCCACGAGCCGATCGGTGTGAGTCTGCTGATCACCCCGTGGAACTTTCCGGCGGCGATGGCCACCCGCAAGATCGGGCCCGCGCTGGCAGCCGGCTGCACGGTCATCCTCAAGCCGGCGACCGAGACGCCCTTGACGGCGTTGGCGCTCGCCGACCTGCTGCAGCGAGCAGGCGTGCCGGACGGTGTGGTCAATGTGCTGCTGCCGGTTCCGGTGGGCGCCCAGATCGACCGAATGATGCACGACCCGCGCGTACGTAACGTGTCGTTCACCGGATCGACGGAGGTCGGCCGGGTGCTGCTGCACTCGGCCGCCGACACGGTGGTGCGTGCGTCCATGGAACTCGGCGGCAACGCGCCGTTCCTGGTGCTTGACGATGCCGACGTCGAGGCCGCGGTCGCCGGCGCGATGGTGGCGAAGATGCGCAACGGCGGATCAGCGTGCACGGCGGCCAACCGGTTCTATGTCGCGCGCCCGGTGGCGCAGCAATTTACCGATCTGCTGGCGCAGGAGATGGCCGGGCTCGTCCAGGGCCCGGGCCTCGCTTCCGATACCCAGCTGGGTGCACTCGTCTCGATCACCGAGCGGCAGAAGGTCGCCGACCTGGTCGACTCCGCAGTCGCGGGCGGGGCGCGCTGCGTAGTCGGTGGATCCGTCGGCGACAGGATCGGCGCGTTCTACCCCGCGACGGTGCTCGCGGACGTCGATGCCGACGCACCGATCCTCGACCAGGAGATCTTCGGACCGGTCGCCCCGATCGTCATCGTCGACGGCGACGAAGAAGCCGTCCGGCTCGCTAACCGCACCGAGTTCGGTCTGATCGCCTACGTCTTCTCCGACGATGTCCGCCGGGCGATGCGGGTCGCCGGGCAGTTGGAGGCGGGCATGGTGGCGGTCAACCGCGGCGTGGTCTCCGATCCCGCGGCGCCGTTCGGCGGCATCAAGCAGAGCGGCCAGGGGCGCGAGGGTGGCTTCGACGGCATCCATGAGTTCCTGGAGACCAAGTACATCGCGGTCGACCTTTGAGCCCCGGCGGGAGGTGACGTTGTGAAGGTTTCTGTCGATTCCTCCGTGTGCCGCGAGTACGCCAACTGCGTGATCGAGGCACCGGATGTCCTTGACATCAGCGCGGAGAACGGCAAGGCGTTCGCGCTGATCGCAGAGCCGCCCGCACATCTGCATGACGATGCGCGCCGAGCTGCTGCCTCCTGCCCGGTCAAGGCCATCACGATCACGGAGTGACGGTGGCCGAGGAACATGTCGCCATCGTCGGCGGTGGACTCGTGGCCGCGACAGTGGCCCGCGCGCTACGCGAGGCGGGGCATGGGGGACGGGTGACACTGCTCAGTGACGAGCAGCATCCGCCCTACGACCGGCCGCCGCTATCCAAGCAGCTGCTCGCCGGCGCCTTGAACACGCAGGACGTGGCGTTGTTTCGCCCCGGCGAACTTGCCGACCTCGAACTGGAGCTGGTGCTCGGCTGCGCAGCGACATCGCTCGACGGTGACGCACGAATGGTCCACATGGCCGACGGTTCCCGCCACCAGTTCACCACCGCGGTGATCGCCACCGGGGCGCGGGTACGCCGCATCGATTCGATCTCCGCTCTGCCTGGAGTGCACTACCTGCGCTCGCTGGAGGACTCGCTTGCGCTGGCGGCGGCCCTGCGTACGGGTGGGCGGATCGTCATCGTAGGGGCGGGTTTCATCGGCCTGGAGGTTGCCGCGGTCGCGCACGCGATCGGGTGCACGGTGACCGTGATCGAGTCCGCCGCCCGACCCCTGACTCGCGTGCTCGGTGCGGACGTGAGCGATCTCGTCACCACCCTGCATTCCTCGCACGGCGTGGACATCCGCTGCTCGGCCGACGTCACCGGCGTGGTGGGCGGTCCCGCGCTGGAAGGTGTCGTGCTCGACGGCGATACCGTCCCGGCCGACCTGCTACTCATCGGCATCGGTGCCGTGCCCAACACCGAATGGTTGGCGGCCTCCGGCGTCATGGTCGACGACGGCGTGGTGTGTGACTCGTCCGGCCGAACGTCGCTTCCTGGTGTGTTCGCGGCTGGTGACGTCAGCCGGTGGCGCAATGCCCGCACCGGCGAGCAACGGCGCCTGGAGCAGTGGCAGAGCGCGCTGGAACAGGCGTTGGTGGTCGCCCGGGTCATCTGCCGCCCTGACGTGGCATGCGAATGGGACACCGTCCCGTATTTCTGGTCCGATCAGTACGACCGCAAGCTACAGATGTGTGGCGCAGCCGGCCCCGATGTCCACCGCCGGACTACGGCGCGCGGCGAGGTCGTGTGCTTCGGCAGCGGCGGGCAGCTCACCGGCGTGCTGAGCGTCAGCAACCCACGCGCCCTCGCGCAGGGCAGGCGGTTGATCGGCTCCGTCTGGGCGGAAGCGCTCGCCTGGGCCGACCAGCTCTGATCGCTGCATCTGTCAGGCCTTGCCAGCCGGATAGCTCACGAGTTCGAGGGTCAGACCCCACGTCGTCTTGGCGAAGATGAACAGATTGCCCGGCCCGGACTCCGGTCCCGGCAGCGGCATCGGCTCGCCGAGCACCCGCACCCCATGCGTACGCAGATGCTCGGCAGCAAGCGGCACGTCGTCCACATAGAGAGCCAGGTGATGGCCGCCGAGGTCGCTGGTGCGCGGGACATCGCTGCGCTGATCGGGCGAGGTGTACTGAAGCAGCTCGACGTTCGCCGAGCCGAGCTGCAACATCGCGATCCGCTCCACCTCGGCCTGTGGGTGGTGCTCGAACTGCCGCTGCTGCAGACCTGGATCAAGGCCACCCCGATACGGCCCGTGCAGATAAAGCAGCCGCCCGCCGAGTACGTCGACGAACAGCGCGAGCGCTTCGTCCATCTCCGGGACGACGAGCCCGATGTGGTCAACTGTGCGGAGCCCAGGGATCACAGCCAGACCCGCCCGCCGTTGACCGGCAGCACTGTGCCGGTGACCATCTCTGCGCCCGGCGACACGAGGTAGTCCAGCGCCGCGAGCAGGTCCGATGGTTCCAGCGTGCGGTGCACCGACTGCCGTTCGCGCAGCTCGACCCACCGTTGCGCCGGCACGCGTTCGCGCAGCGCCGGGGTTGCCACCAGGCCGGGTGCGATGCAGTTGACGGTGACGCCGTACCGTCCGATTTCGCCGGCGAGGCTGCGAGTGAAACCGACAACGCCGAGCTTGGACGTCGCGTAGTGGACCATCTCCGTCGAGTGCGGATCCCACCCGATCGCCGAGCTCATGTTCACTACCCGGCCCCGGCCGGCAGCGATCATGTCATCAAGGAACGCGCGGGTCATCAGGAACAGGCTGTCCAGATTGACGCTCATGACGGTGCGCCATTGCTCGAACGTGATGTCGGTGAACGCGGCGTACGGCGAGATCCCGACGTTGTTCACGAGCACGCCGACGGGACCCAACTCGTCGTGCACTTTCCCGGCGAACGCAGTGACGTCGGCCGGATCACTCACATCCGCGCGCGCACCAAACGCCGTTCCGCCGGTCCGGCGAATCGCGCTCACCGTGTCGGCGCAATCGAGCAGATCACAGACGCCGACCGCATGACCGAGTTCGGCCAGCCGGACGGCGAAGCTCCGGCCGAGCCCGGTGGCCGCTCCGGTGACGACCGCAATCGGCGTCCGAGCGTCCGACTCGGTCACTCGAGCCTCCGAACGGTTGTGGGCACGGGCCGCAGGGGCGCGATTCGCCGCAACAGATGCGCCCGCCTGCGCGCCGGAAGCATCCGCACGGCAGCGACCAAGGCCCGGTAGCGTCGCGTCGGGATGCACGTGCTGCGCCCCGCGGCCAATGCCCGCAGGCTCTGCGCGGCGACGACCTCGGGCGTGAGCCACATCCACCCTGGGATCGCGCTGGCATCCACCCCTGCGCGCTGGTGCAACTCGGTTCGGGTGAAGCCGGGCGTCACGAGCAGCGACTGGACGCCCGTCTCGTCGAATCGCTCGGCGATCGCTTGACTCAGCGTTGCCTGCCAGGCCTTGGTCGCGGCGTAGCTGCTCAGCGACCAGACGGAAGCGGTCGAACCCACAGTGATGATGGCGCCGCCGCCGCGGCCGGACATGGCCGCGAGCGCGGCATTCAGGACCTCCATCGTCACGCCCACGTTCAGATGCAACTGCGCCCGTTCGTCCTCGACCGATCCGACACCGAAGGGACGTGACAGGGTCCGGCCGGCCGCGTGCACCACCAGGTCGATCTGACGGTGGGCGGAGTGGAGGCGTTGCCGCACCGACTCCAGTCCGGCAGCCGAGGTCAGGTCGGCGACAAGCAGCTCGACCGAATCCACTACCGGTGCGCTCTCGATGACCTGGCGCAGCCGCTGTTCGTCGCGCCCGACGAGGACGACGGTGTCCCCTGACCGGTGCAGCGCCCGCGCGAACGCGGCCCCGATGCCGGAAGACGCGCCGGTCACGAGAGAAACACTCACCCCCCAACTCTGTATGACATATATCAAGAGCGCAACGGTAGGCTCGAGCGATGGTTGACGGGACCCGTTCGGTATTGATCACCGGGGGTGCATCCGGCATCGGCAATTCGATCGCGGACCTGTTCGCCCAGGCCGGTGACGCGGTCACCGTCCTTGATCGCCGGGCCTCCGAGAACCCCGCGATCGCCTCCGTCGTCGGCGACGTGCGCAGCTATGCGGACAACGAACGCGCGGTGCGCGCGGCGGCCCCTGACGGATCACTCGACGTCCTTGTCGCCAATGCCGGCATCCACGACGGCGGGATGGGTCTGGTTGACACGGAGCCCGCCGACCTCGAGGCGCGTTTTCGCGTGGTGTTCGAAGTCGACGTGCTCGGTTACCTGCTGGTCGCCCGCGCCGCGGCGGACGCGCTTGGTCGCGCGCGAGGATGCATCGTTCTCACCCTGTCGGACGCTTCGTTCGATGTTGTGGGCAACGGTGCCGGGATCGCGTACGTCGCGGCCAAGCACGCCGGCCTAGGGCTGCTGCGCGCGCTCGCGCGAGACCTCGCGCCCGACGTGCGCGTCAACGCCGTAGCGCCTGGAGGCGTCCATACGAACCTCGCCGCCCTGGGCACGGACGGTACCGAGCATCCAGTGATCACCAGCGGCGACCGGCTCGCCCACTCGGTCGCTGGCCGCGCCTTGCTCGGCCACGGCGCCGGCCTGGCCGATCTCGCCGAAACGTACGCCTATCTGTGCTCACCCTCGGCAGCCGCGGTGACCGGCCAGGTACTGCGGGTCGACGGCGGGCTGCTGTCGTGACCGGCGCTGTCGGTCCGCCGCTCATCTGATGTTTTTGTCATCTGTATGACAGACTAAGCACCCTTCTCTCGCTGGGTGGACACCCGGCGAATGACGGAGGGGTGAGTGCATGGCGCTTCGCGGCGAGCCCCGATGGCCGTTCGCGCTGGCGGCCCTTGCCCTCATCTGGGGCACCAGCTATCTACTCATCAAGATCGGGCTCGAGGCACTGAGCCCGTCGATGGTGGCGTTCGGCCGGGTGGCGATCGGGGCCGCGACACTGCTCGCGATCGTGTGGGTGGGCCGCACGCCGCTGCCTCGCGGGCCCAGGGTGTGGCTGCATCTCGCCGTCGCCGCCAGCCTGATATCGACACCGTTCCTGCTCTTCGGGTATGCCGAGCAACACCTGGCCAGCGCATTGGTAGGACTGCTCAGCGGAGCGTCCCCGCTCGTCACCGCGGTGATCGTGTTCCTCGCGTTCTCCGACGAGCGCGTGACTGCGATCGGCGTATGCGGCCTGGTGCTGGGATTCCTCGGCGTACTGACCACCCTCGGCGCCTGGACCGGTTTCGTCGGCGCGCCCCCCGGGGCGCTGCTCGCGTGCCTGGGCGCGGTCGCCTGCTACGGCACGTTTTTTCCCTATACCCGCCGCTTCCTCTCCCAACGAGCCGAGCCGCCCGTCGCGCTGGCGGCTGGCCAGATGATCTGCGCGACGATCCTGCTCACCCCCACCCTGCTGCTACCTGCCGCACCCACCGGACCGATGACCGCGCGCATCGTCCTCGCAATGCTGTTGCTCGGCGCCTTCGGCTCCGGGATCTGCTACATCCTCAACCTCTTCGTCACGGCTGCAGCAGGAGCGACGACCGCGAGCATGGTCAGTTACTTGATTCCCGTTGTTGCCACGATCGCCGGAGTGCTTGTCCTGGACGAGCGGATCACCTGGAATCAGCCCGTCGGTGGTGTCGTCGTACTCGCCGGCGTCGCCCTCAGCCAGTTTGGCAAAGCAAACCGTCGCCTAAGGAGAAGTCAATGCGTGAACTCGACCTGACCACGTTCCCCGGGTATCGCCCGGGCTCACCGCCGCAGTACGAGGAGTACCACGCAGCGGTCGACTACCTCGACGAGATCGAGGCGATCTGGGGGCAGAAGTGGGGCGCTGCCGGAATTGGCCAGCTGAGACAGGTGGCGATGAGTCCGCCGACCGAGGTGGAGACGCTGCCCGCCTACGACAAGGATCCGGCTTTCTTCGCCTACGGCGGCGAGCTACCAGACCTCGGCAAGATGCGCGAGCAGCACGCCGGCCTCATGGACACCTACCGCAACCTCGGCGTGGACGTGCGGATCTTCACCTACCCGGGGGAGCCGCGTTCTGCCTACGGGCCGCTCAAGCGTGCAGTGTCAGCCGCTGCCGGCTTCGTTATCAACGGCGGAGCTGTCCTGCCACGCGAGGCGACGCCGTACTGGCGGGGGCGCTCGCGCTACGTGTCGCAGTACCTGCAATCAATCAACTGCCCCATCCTCTACACCGTGCATGGCAAGGGGGTCTGCGAGGTCGGAGCGTTCCGGCGGATGGCCGACGACTTCATCGTCGCGATGCTCTCGCCGGACTGAAACCGGAACGGTCTCGAGCAGGTCCGACCGATCCTGGAACGCGCGGGCTATCACATCTGGGTCGCGCACAGCCCGGGCACGCTGCACGTCTTCCAGCCTGAGCTGATCGGCTGGATCCATGCCGACATGTGGATCGCGCCGCTGGATCGACAGCTAGCGCTCATCTATCCGGCCTGGTGCGACTACGAGACGATC
>JAABUT010004597.1_pt1 | contig 10839 bp, 8 predicted proteins | sample 5559281 | NCBI WGS metagenome assembly JAABUT01 (sample SAMN10711880, study PRJNA513359) | rock metagenome | isolation source: Antarctica rocks | place: Antarctica: Victoria Land, Ricker Hills nord | collected 2016-01-04 | reverse complement strand
AGCAACAGCCATGGCTGCGCAATACAGTGCATTACCCGTTGGCTCCAGTCACCCTTCTAGCCCCATGAGGCATGATGGTGTGTTGCACAGGCAGATGTGATTTGTGTCGCTCCGTTGAGCACTTAAAGTAGTATCTTGGGCACCTCTGTAATGCCAAAAACAGGTTGCTCGTCTGTTTGCTGCTTGGACAGCACGTGATTATCACAAGTTGCAACGAGGTCAGCTGCCCTCAAGAGTGTCATCACTTCACAACAGCAGCCTTTGTGACTTTTCAGGCAGCTAGCGCTTCACTTTGATAGCTACTGGCGTGGTCAGCAGGCTTCGTCTATACCATTGCTGCATAGTCACCATGCTTGAGCTTGGTAGACAAGGTCACAACAGTTGCAATAAATCATGACACGCATGGCAGCATCCACACTGCAAGACTGTGGTGTTATGTTCATGTTGCACCAACTAAGATGAGGTGAAATACGCGCCTTTGACAAGTATTGTTGTAATCGTAATGCGTTCTCAGAAAGTCACGTACGTCAGCAAGTCATGTACATGACTTGATGAGATCACGTTGGGATTACAGCAGCACCATATACATGTATGCAGCGATGGGCGTTACCGCTGCACTAGCACTCACAGCTGTGCTTATCTGAGACATCAGCGTGTGTGGGTGTACCAGGAAAGCACCATGCAATGCATCGATGCCATTTCAGCTGCTTATCTTGCCATTGACTCATCTCTGAAACATTCGGGAGCCACTGCCAGTTGGGCGGTGGAATTGCGACAATCTTGCCAGATTTGCAACAGACTGCCACGACATGGCCTGCTCTAAAGGTCTGTCCATGGCACATTGAGTGCAAGCTTGACTCAATGTGCCTGTGTTGCAGCCGTTGAAGCAGGCCATTCAAGCTTGTCTCAATTGCACATTCAAAGTATAGTGGTCACTATCACTACATGGCAGGTCTGATGGTCATTGCACAATTGTGACAAGCCTTGTAGCATGTCTACTTTCTTCACGGTCTTTGGGATGTGATTGCAACTCACCCTTGATAGACCAGATTTCAACAGCGAAATATGGTTGTAGGAACTGGCAGGGGCTGTGCAACTGCCCAATGTGATCTTGTCTTGCATCCTATGAGGATGCAAAGCTACCATTGGGCGCATGGTTCTGAAGGCAACTGGACAGGTTTGATATCATGACAGCAATTCTGTCCACTCGCCTTTAGAACCATGTGCCCAATGTGAATCATGATTGTGTCGTCCTGTTTTACCCACTTGTTACATCAATGTAACAAGTGGGTCAAACATGATGACATAATCATTCTTTCTTTTAATGATCAGGCTTTAGGGGTCTGGTGAGTTTCTCGTCCTGTTTGGCCCACGTACCGCAGGATTGCTTGGCATACGGCACATAGCTTGTTGCAATGGCATTGCAGGTGACAATCATTACATATTTATCGCCTAGATATTTTACATTGTCACAGTGTCAGCCCCCACTGACTTGAAAACTCATCATCCAAAATGACAGCAGCATTTCCAAGTACATTGGTTGACTGTGCCCATGGAAAGAGATCAGTGCGGCACAGTGATGTTTTGAGGTTCATGTTCACTTGAATTGGGTGAAGGTGCATGGCCAACTTGTCAGTGGTCAATGGACTGCACATCATATTACGGTCCTTTGGTAGATTGTGAGAGCCATGCCAATGTGCTGCACGTCAGAACAACATACAAGAGCATCAGCTAATACACACTAGTTGTGTCCTGGGAATATTGCCGCTGCCCATTGGGGCTGCAAAATAGACAAACCTCTGGCAAGTGGAGACGCCTTTGCAGCAACGCAATAATTGCATAATCATGAAGCATGGTTGCAGTTCATAGTATACTGGGTGGGGTAGAAATGTTCATACAGACATGGTCATAGTTGGGTGCTTTGTCTGACGACATACAGCTTGCTGATTGTTAAGTCAGGCCGGCTGATATGCGCATCGCCATGAGCCAACAAAGCATGATCATAATGGCTTTGCCTGCAGTTGTGGTCTTGTAGTATTGGTTCTTGGCTGTGTGCATGCTGGCTTGTTTGCAAGGGCATTGAAACGCTGACCTACCCAGCTACCCACCCTCCTCACTCACTCACTCACTCACTCACTCACTCACTCACTCACTCACTCACTCACTCACTCACTCACTCACTCACTCACTCACTCACTCACTCACTCACTCACTCACTCACTCACCCACCCACCCACCCACTCACCCACTCACCCTTCTACTCACCCACTCACTTGCAACGCAATGCAGTCAGTTTCTCTTGAGCTGGAGACTGGGCTGGAGAGCTGCTTGCAATTGTGTGTATGAGTACTGTGAAATTTCAAGTATTGTGAGATTTAAATCCAAGACTGGATGCCTGAGCACAATGAAACACTAGTTGCTAGCTGCTTGTACAGCAGTGGATACCCCCACAGGACCACCTAGCCTGTGCTTTAAGCGACTGCCTCTCAAGCAGTCGATCGGCAGTTCAATTCCCGGTTTTTCGGAAGTTGGTATATGAGCTGACGGCGGGTCAAGTAGGTACAGGCTTTGCCTGGAAACTGTATATATGCTGCGCAGCGGCCACCCCGGTCTCCGGTACCAGGGTTGCTTCGGGCTTGCACCCGGGAACGCCGAAAGGCGAAAAAGTTTTTTTTACAGCAGTGGTAGATTAATTACAGGTGGTCACATGCTGTTGCCATAGGATAACTAGATACTAGCTGCTTGTTAATTGTGGTACTTTAGTCACGGTGACTAGCCTACCACCTCTGAATAAGCGCCTAGTGTGTGGTGCTGAATGTGCTCTTGACTCAATGAGAGAACAAGACTCTGCATTGTGGTCAGTCATCCAGTCTTAAATTTCACATTTGAATTGCTCATTGTACCATACTCGTACACACAGCGGCTAGCCGTCTCCTGCCATGGCTGACTTCACCAATGCCTCCTGCATGCAGTCAGCACATGTCTTCATGTGTGCATCATAGCGTAAAACAAAATTGATCAACAAATGTTTGACTTTGGGCGGCAATCTCTCTCGCCTTCTCAATCTATCCCTTCAGTCCACCTCCTTGGGCGCACTTGCAGCAAATGTAGCAGCTATTCTCAGCCATCAACTTGTTGAACACATGCAAATGAAGTTGTTGTGGAGCCATCATGAATGATGTAAGCATGCATGAATGCGCACCTAGTAATCTGGGATCACCAATTCTAGCATGATATGAAGCATATGACATGGCATGCGCTCCAAGTGTCGCTGTTGTCTAGTGCATTGCTGCTGAATGCACTGCATCTGGCAGCACCTACATGGGCAGTCACAGCAGCAAACAGCTTTGTATACGTAGGGCTGTAACAATGTAGCCAGGCAAGTTGTGAAGCTTCAGCATGCTGCTGACAAACAAGTCACATGGCTATTTTGCGTAAACCCATAACCCTAAACCCTAAAACCCTAAACTCCAATACTGCGGCCTTTTTTGGTATTTTTAAAGGTAGCGTTTGCATGCAATCAAAATTGACATTATGATGTAGTTATGCTATACCGCCTATGTCCAATCCTAACACTACACCTGAAGCCCCTCCTAGGACTCCTATGGCTTCCCAAACAATCTTCTGAGTGCTTCAAGTTGCGGATAATCACCAGTTTATCCAGAATTTGAAGTGCTTGCAAGTTTGATTGACTGTGCTGACAAAAGCTGTGGTGGCAGGTCTGCTAAATCTTGCTCTGACTTGCCTCTGCTGTTTCTGCTTCATGGAGTCATATCCTGCCACTCTCAGCCTGTATGCAGCAACTCTGCAGAGTACAGTAAATGCTGTCGTTGCAGTTCTGGCCACACACTAGTACTAGTAAGTACCTACAACCTTGATGCATTGGTTAAGTGTGCCCATGCTCAGCCACTAGGGTGGCTCGGCATAGCTCTGAGGCTCCAGAACTACAAGACCACCGGTGCTGAAAGTGGTGAAGCAATTGTCGGAATTGCTTCTGTCACGTATCCACATGGTTGCCAATCACCCCTGATGATTCTGGACGACACTCGTCATTCGTAAACCATTCACAGATGTTTCGCAGAAGAGACTTCCTCGAACAAAACAAATGCCGGCTTTGTAGCTGTGGTGCCTGACCCATGGCTGCACCAGTTGGTTGAGCTCATGGAAAGTCATTGGCATGCTAATATTTCTATGGTGGCTGTGCTGGAGCCTTTGGTAGAGCCAGCAGATCATATTATGTTGCCATGACTGGCTCGACCAATGCCTCCTACAGATGGCTCTACTGGATGGCTGTGGATGTGATCCCACCATATTGATTGATACTCATAGTTGTACATCAGCTACTACTTCACCATTGCAATATTGCAACAATTGTTGGAAGAGCAGCAACAACAGTTCTGCATGACTGGCACAATGACTGCAAGCCTGTCTAGACTTCTTTTTCTTCCTCCTTTCTACATCATGTCAAAGATGCCATTGTGGCAGCTTCAGGCCCTGTCACATACGGCAGGTGTGATGGTCACCAATCAGTGCCCAGCATTTGCTTGCATCAATGGAAGTCAATGAATGATGCCAGCCTCTTGGCATGTCCGATGTCGTCAAAGCCAAAGTGTAATTGTAGCCTGTCCTCAACAGGAAAGCTTCTTACATACAGCAGGAGCAAATGTGGTTGGTTTGAATCAAAAAGAACAATACCTAATGTGCCGATGTTTCATGTCCCTTCAAATCACATTGCAGCCATTGGGCACAAGGTTAAGAAGGCAATTGCAGGATTGTGCTGTTATGATGTCAGACATGGCCATTGTCTAAGTCAAGACCTGTGAAGTCTGATGATGGTGTTGTCATGTTTGACCCCTGGCCATGTTCCGCAGTTGCAGGATCCACTTGAAGCGCAACACATTATGTGTCATATGCCAAGCAGCAGCCTGGACTGCTGTTGCTTAGTATTATGACACATGGTGTGATGCGTTGCAAGACTTTGCTGAGCCCAGACGCATGTATATAGCAATGTCAATACCCCACTGCAGTCCAGAGTTACGAAGTAACTACAGCACAAAAACCTGAACCCTTTGCGCCGCTGCGGCTTTAAAATGTCCATATACACCAGTTGGCTTTCTGGATAGTGCTGATTGTTGCCTAGTGCTTGTGTTGCACTGCAACACGCATTGCATGCAATATATGCTATCCAGGAGCTGCACAGCCATCTATGTATGCGATCTCTTACTGAGCGGCAGTGCTGTGTGGAACCACTTTAGTCTAGAGCAGTATTTGTGTGATGTCATGTCACTACTGACTGTCAAAAGCTAAAAGATTGCACGCAGGTGACTGGACGGCACTGTCCAAAAACTGTGCAGTATATATACGAGAGGCAAAGGAAAAAGCAGAGGCATTTTGTCATAGCAAAACTTAGCATTTCTTGTCTTGTTGATGGGGTGGCACTGCGAGACTACTGACTACAGTAAAGTACCGTTCTGTCAGTAACCTGCTTGACAGGAAGGCCTTGATCAGCATGTGCATCCCTACTGGCATCTGGACTGCTCATCTCATTGCGTACTTTGCCAGCTGCCTTCATTCATGTTTCAACACATACTTTGCTGCCAGAGCTGATTAACACTCTCATGTTAACAACTGTGAGTCTATCAATAAATCAATGATCGTTGCAGCCGTCAGGGCCTGCTAGCCCATTTGACCGAAATGCACAGTCTTCATCAAAGAACGACACAGGCAAACATAACATCATCAGAGGCTACAGGTGGAGAGACCAAAAGTGAGGCAACCAGATGTCTGACTTAGCACATGTTTAAACATTGGACACCACTGTCATAATCAATGTTAGATGCTTGCATCTACATTCAAGGCAGCTTTGCTAGCCTTGTATGCAAGTTATTGAACAACACAAACAGCTACTGGGCACTTGGCTCACCAGGTATGCAGTCTTAGCTTGAGAGGTCTGAACTTCCTTGGCATCACTGTTGCCATTTTGCAGGCCAGGCAGAGCATCCTGCATGGCAGTCTTCTGCTTCTTCTTTGCTGGTCCCTTGACTGATGAGTCTCCCTCAGCCTGGCAAAGGGAACATCATAAGGTATAAGGAGCCAACAGGGACCCGATGATGACGGGGGGGTGTTCATAGTGGCCTGCCTGCAACAGCATCCCATATACAAAGAAAATAAAGGATCTGTCACACCCACGCTGCTGTTGAACCAAATTCACAACACTCAGAGCATCACGAAAAAAGCACGTGATTCTGCGGCTGCACAGCCATCAACCAAAAAAGCATCATCATCCTCCATGACCTCTACAGATCTCAGCTCTATCCTTGTCTGCTAACAAAGCTGATCAGCTTCATGACAGTACTGTGTACAACTCAGAATAGTGCTTGACACAGGACAAGCAAAGCGCATTGCCCACAGGATTCATCTCTGGGACAGGGTATACTCCCCCTCTCATGCATTGTTCTGCTGCATGGCTTGGGTTGCGCAACTACAGTAATGAATGGTCCGTTCTGACTATGCCCACATGGGATTGCTTGACCTCACAAATTTGATGCATCAAAAGGATGCGCTGCAAGCTTGCAAGGCACCATAGTAGGCAATTAGATGCAGTGTTAGATGTGAGACTTGCAACTGGCACTCAAGTCAGTCTGTCCTGAAAGATGTCAAAGCTTCTTGGCGTATTAGCTTTAAGACTGTATGGAGGGCTGCTATCATTCGCATGATTACATCAGCAACACACTGCAGCTAGCCAGTTGTCATCTCTTGCTCCTTTTTGGTCACTGACTTACTTGCTAGTCTAGCTCTCTCCCTCACTCACTCACCTGAAACATTGTATTGTGCAGGTCTCCAGCATGTCAAAACACGAGTGGCTACAAGGAGGCATGTGGAGCAACACTGGCAGAAAAGGATTTGGGTTGCCATGTGCATGCAGCGCTATGAGTGAAAGGCGGTTGTGGTCACCCAGCATGTGCTAGATGGCTGCTCAACGGTATGTGTCTTTTGCACGGCTCACCTACATGTCAGTGACTAGCACTAGCTGCAAGCACAAAGCGATGTCCCTTGACCTTTCTTTGCACAATACAGAATGACCAGTGTCCTTTCCAGGTCACCATGCCACCAGTCCTGCCATAAGCATTGTCTGAAGTTATTTTACCCAAGTATATTTACAACATTATTTGTTGTGCAGCCTTAGGGCTTGTCTGCCTGCTAGCTAGGGCCTGGCTGCCGACTCAAGATTGCATGGATCACTGATTGGGTGCATGGGATTTAGGACTTGAGGTTTAGAGCGGAATTTAGTTGCATGGCTGAATTTAGTTTATTAAGATGTCTGCAGTCTACATGCGGAAGTTCAAGGCAGTCTTTGCAAAGATCGCTGCTTTCCAGTTTCTCTATCCTGCAAGGATTGTGGACCACAAGCCTTGCAGCGAAAGGGCAGCTTGAAGGCGCCCTCTCACGACTGGCAGCCTCAAGATCATTGCAGCTACAAACGCCATTGCAAGGGTCTGCACACCCTTGCAACCTTGTGACCACATATAGACACCACGCTATATGCACTTGGTTGACTGCCTCACGGCCGCCACAAGCATGTACTGTCACTACAGGAAATGGTGACATATTACTCATACTTATCTCTGGATGACAGCGCAACCCTGTTACAAATGGTTCCTAGAGCTCCAGACCACATGAGAGGGCCAGGGCTTGGTGGTATTCAGCAACTTGCTGTCATCATGTTACACAGCGTGTAATAGAACCAATGTACACATGTCACATAAACAGTACTTATAAGCACCATGCCCAAACAATCCAGCTGCAGCAATTTCAGCGCAATGCTGTGCATGCACACGATCAAATCATATGAAGGTACCAAAAATATGTGTTCTGATATCTGCTGGGTAACGACTGGTATAACGCCAAAAGGCTTAGATTCTCTTGCCTTTTCTTGCTGCTTGAGTGTTTCAGTGAGTTGCTTTGTCCTTGCAGCTGCGCATGCGTGTTGTCTGTAATCAGTTGATGCTGCAAGCACAAATAGTTACATTGACAAACTGAAAGTCAATGCGTCGAGTTGTACTTGCAGCACCAAGTCATGATCTAGCTCTGCGCAGCGTTGATGACAGAGGTTATACAGAGCAACTGACTGGAGTAACCTAGTAAGGCGGGCCACTGCAGCATTTACAGGACACCACGTGTCATTGCCAGCTTCTGTTTCAGCTGCATGTAGAGCTTCAGTACACGCAAGCAACACTTTCACTAGGCTTGAGCAGCGCTACGGCCCGGGCTGAGCAACAAAGCGCACCCTCTCTTGGCTTTAGTCATTCGTGCCGATTGGTCTGTACTGAGGGCTATGTGCTCTCAATGGGAAGCTTATGCGCAACATCAGGCAGCTACAGTCAGCTTGCTTGAATTTGCAGCAGATGCCTCTCCACTCATGCAATAAATGCTTTATACTGCAAGGCCCAATTTCTGTGTCCTATACATCTGCCATGCATTGCACAAGCTTGCAAGTGTTTGCAGTTAGGCACAAATGCAGATTTGCCAGTTGCTCTGTCTGCAAGACTAGTGAAGCTGGTGAGCAGACCATTGCAGGTGCCATGTGTTGCCGTAAGTGTACCAAGCATCACATGTTGTACATCACTTGCGATGATTAGTCGACCAGTGTTAATGTACATGTGTGGACAAGACTTCTTCAAGACATGTACATCAAATCTGGTCAATTGGCTTTGCAGTTCTGGTGACTAACCCATGGCTGCACCAGTTCGTCGTGTCTATGAAAAACCATCTGTACTGCACAGCGTAGTTATGAGGTGCATGTTTACGTGAAATCCAGGTCTCACATGTACATACCTTGCAGCGCTTGCGTGGGCCCCTGATGCCATAGTACTAGTTGAAATTTGGGCCTCTGTGTGCTCAAAAAATTGTCAATGGATGCTGAGACCGCTGCTTGTCGCTATGTGCTTTGTCGCAATGCAACAGATGCATAGATGTATGTGCACTTTGGATGTGAACTCTCTGTGTGTCTTGGGTATCACTCTGTCAAGATCATCAGCCTTGCAAGAGCAGTGGCCAAGACATGAAGTGGGTTCATACTGCATTGTCTCCTCTACATGGCAAAGGACTGTCTTCTCGGAATTGTCAGGGTTGTGAGGCTTGCAAGTGGCAGTCAAGCCAGCAGGAGTTGTGCTCAACGGTGTCAGAGCTTTAGGCAGCCTTTGGCATGTTAGGCAGCCATGATTATCATGTGTGGATTAGTAATACAGCGCAAACTCACCCACCCACCCATTCAGCCACCCACTCACTCACTCACCCCCTTGCCCCCTCACTCTCTCACTCACTCACTCACTCAATTGCAAACCTTTCATACAGACTGAGTTGTGACTTCATAGTGTTGTGCAGGGAGCTGCATCATGATGGCTGGGAGGCACATGGAGACAGGCTGTTCAAGAAATGTTATGGGGAGGTAGCACTGCAAGCATACACCGAAAACAACCTATGGATGACCCTTGCCAGGGCTTGGCCTGCCATGCCCTATTTGGACAAGGGCCCCAGCTAAGTCCCCCGCTAGAGCACAGAGCACAGTTGTAGACTGGTAGGTACCATCCTCTTGCTGCATGAACATCCAGGCACGGCTTGTACAAACCAAACATCAACAAACGGCATGATGGCATATGCTGATCATCATAGCTGAGATGGCTGAAATGTGTGGGTGCTAAAATTTGGACAGCTGCACCTCGTGCCTGGAAGGATGCAATTGCCACGCATCCTTGATGTGTGAGGCAGTCACATCCACTCATGTGCACACAAGTACTAGGCTTGGCTACATGCTTTCTGCAACACTCTTGATAAGGTAAGATAGGGGAACCATGCTGCCACAGACATGCATGCCGTCATAGGCGCATTCTACTGATATACTTCTGTTTGCTATGAAGCCTGCACGTCAAGCTTGAGAGCTTAGGCATGTTGATGTGCAACATCCAATCAGGCACTACCCTCATTGCATGATAAGACTCTTGCGCAGAGCGTGACAGCACCTGTAGCACCAGTATGCTCAAAATACGCAGCTCAGTTGCAGCAGTTATAGCACAGTACCATGCATGCAATCAGCCCTGCAGAGCGTGGACTCTAAAAGCACAAGTCAGGCCTCATGGCCTGATCAGGCAATAACTGCCATGCTAATGCACACTTGCTTGCAAAGCTGTGAGCCTACCTGTTCTTGAATGCCAGAAGTTGCCACATGTGAAGAGCTACAGTTGATGAACGCAAACATAACAGAAGAATGCGTTAGCGTCGGAATCTGCTGCTGGAGTAAGAATGCGGCTAGGACAGCTTGTTTTGCACATACCCAGCCAAAGTGACCACAAAAGGCTCATTGCTGAACTGTTGACAGAACTGTTTTATGTGTGCTGTGCAAAGAGCAAGCACAAAGACAAGCTTGCCGACAGCAGAGCAATGGTTTCCTCTATGTTGCGCTCTGTCCTGTTTTTTTCCTAATCCTTCCCAACCTGCTAAACTCAAGGCCGACCAATGTGCTGCTGCGACACATCATTGGCAATATGTATATTTGCCTGACCACTGAAAAATTAGTAATACATAACATGAGCAGATGGTGACTCATGCCCCGTCCCAAGCGTTCGTCTTTGCATTTGCACTAGCTTCATAAGAAGCGACATGTTCAGCATAGAGTACGTTTGCAGGCAATCGAACACGCATCGATCCAGTGTGCCGGGTTGCTGGACCCGCGCCGGTACGTGGTGGCTGGCCAGCCTCGGGACAGTTCACTTGCCTTTCGAACGGCTTCGACACACGCCATGTTTGCAGTAAAGGTAATTAGCTTATATGTCGTTGGGAGTG
>JAABUT010004594.1_pt1 | contig 10842 bp, 12 predicted proteins | sample 5559281 | NCBI WGS metagenome assembly JAABUT01 (sample SAMN10711880, study PRJNA513359) | rock metagenome | isolation source: Antarctica rocks | place: Antarctica: Victoria Land, Ricker Hills nord | collected 2016-01-04 | reverse complement strand
CGAGGTCTACAAGTCGTTGGGCGTTCGCCTCGAGTACGACCACCATGCTCAGCGGGTCACCGTCACCGCGGAGAAAGCGTGTGTCTTTAATCGTGTCCGGAGGGGGACTTGAACTCTCAGGTCCCGAGGTGCATCGAGATGCATCGAGGGGCATCCTCGTGCTCATTGGCGTCTAGCCCCAGCCGGTCACCCTTGCCGGAGGAGCATCGAGAGGCATCCGCATACCCCGGCGGCAGTATCACGACTGGTATCACGATCCGGCTCGGGCGGTCGCACTGCTGTGGCGGTCGTCTTGGCGGGTTGCGTAGCAAGAGCGTTCACAACTCACGGGAGGCATCGTGATCACGAAGCTGCTCACGCCCGTCGAGGTGGCCAAGGTCTTGGACGTCCACGTCGAGACCGTCACCAAGTGGATCCGCCAGGGCTACCTGCCGGCTCGCAACCTCTCGGCCGGGAAGCGACGAGCGACCTGGCGCATCGACGAGGCCGAGCTCGTGAAGTGGATCCAATCCCGATCGCGCCAATAGACGGCGCGCGCCCAAAGATCTCCCGGCCCCACGGCGGGGAGTAGGAAGAGCGGCCCCGGTCGGTGTTAGAGCACCGACCGAGGCCTAGACCGATCACCAACCGAATGGAGAACGATCATGAGCAACATCATCACGGACGCAACCGGCCCTGAGACGCCGGATGGCGACAGAGGGTTTCACGGCCTCAAAGTGCTTCCGAAGGCGCTGAGGATTCAGAACGACGACCTCAGCGTGGACGTGCTCTGGCGCGACCAGAGCGACATCAGTAGCGCGCTCATCCTCGGACGGCATGAAGGCCGCATCGACGTGCCAACCACCGCCGAGGCCGGGTACGTCCTCATCGCCCTAGACATCGACGGCGAGGGATTCGACTACGTCCTCAGCGAAGGAGCCCCGGGCGCGTCTCTCGAGGTCCTGCGGCGGGCGGCCGCCTCGCTGGCCGCTGCTGAGCACTCGCTCGGCGCGGCGATGGGGTCTGAGATGGCCACGCGGACGAAGCCGGAGTGCCCGACCTGGTGCACCATCTCGCAAGAAAGGCACGCCGTCGAGGGACGCGACCCCCGGGGCAGCTGGTATTACCACGTCTTCGTCATCCCACTCGACGACGAGGTCGGCCGCGTGACGCTCTCTGCCTGCCAGACGTTCGAGGAGCAGCTCAGGCCGGGAGAGAGTGACTCGCCTGGCACGATGTTCGTCGAGATTGCGGCAGATGAACTCTCCTTGGCTCAGGCGGGTTCCCTCGCTGAGGCCCTCGTGGCCCTCGTGGCAGCCGCCACAGGCGCTCAGTCCCCGTCATGACGTACGGCCCGACACAGGCCGGTCTCACCCCCTCGCAGGGGTGGGGCCGGCCCCGGTCGTCCTGATGGGGCATGTTGTCGACCGGTGGACCGTGCCGGGCCCGTCAGGGCGGCGGGTGAAGGGTCCCCGGCACGGACGCGGAAAGAGGTGGCTGGCCCGGTGGTCCGAGCCCGACGGCACGGAGCGCTCGAAGGCGTGCACGTCCAAGGACGAGGCGCTCTCGGAGATCTCCAAGGTCGACGTCGAAGTCCGCGGCGGGACCTACGTGCGCCGCTCCAAGGTGACGTTCCAGGAGCCGAGCAGTGGTTGAGTCACCTATCGTCCGCCCTGAGGGGTTGCATAGTGCTCACCCCCGTAACCGAGAGGAGCAGGAGATGCCGAACAAAGTGTCGAAAACGGAGGACCAGCCCGTCAAGATGTTTGTTGTGGAGTTGGACGGGACCGTCTCGCTTCACGTCGGATCTGCCATTGGAACGGCACGAGCAGCGATGAAGAATGGCTCTGTGGGAATGGCGATGACCGTCACCCTTCCCCGAGGCGAGGAAAGCGTCCACTTCTGGCATTTTCGCGGCGCCGATGGCCAGACAACTGGCACCTTCACATATCGGGTCGACTCGGGCGTGCTATCCATCATCGGACGGGATGACAAACCGGTCTACATGTATGCCGTTGGAGGCTGGGCCCGAGCGGCGACTGCGGACGTGAGAGGTCGCTGGGTCGACGACGAGGGCAACGAGCTCGCGGAAGAGGGCCGTTCGGCGGATGAGGATCCAGTCGTGATCGAGGACTGAGGCGCTCGCCGGAATCAGCTGACCCCGTCTCCAGCCTCGCCTGTAGAGCGGTGGCAACCTCGTTCGTCAGTGGGGGCCCCTGGACTCGCACAACCATGCCCTAAAGTGCCGGGCGCTCGTGGATGCCTTGACGGGACCTACGGAGGCGGCACGTCAGCCCCCGATCCCGTATGCGGCGACGTAGTCCTGCAGTCGCGTGTTGGCGGCGCGGAGGCCTGCGTCGACGTCGGCGGCGAGGATCTTCTCGATGTTGATCAGCGGCGCGGTGCGCTGAACGGTGGCCCGGTTGGTCTGGTCGACCTGGTGGTAGGTCACGGATGACGAGTAGCTCCGCTCGGCGGGGCCCCCGGTGGCGGCGTACTGGACGGCGCCGGACAGGAGGGCCTTCCGTAGGCGCATGACCGCACCGTGGCCGCCGGCGGCGTCGACCTCGGCGGCGGTCAGGATGTGCTCGCCGTTGGACAGAGCCCACAGGCCCGCCGTGTCGGAGGTGCCGGTGCCGGGACCGACCACCGGGCCACCCGTCGCAGCGGGGCTCGGCTTGTTGGCGTAGTTGCCGGAGTAGTTGTCGACGTGGTTGGTGGTGATGGTGACGGTCTTGCCGGTCACGCTGTTGATCGCACCCTGGGCAGCAGTTGCGCCCGCGCGGGCTCCGGAGGGGTCGGCGTTGACCTGTGCGGTCTTGTTCGGGACGCCGAGGATGGCCGCATTGGCGATGGCAACCGCCCCGAGGACCGGGAGGGTGGCGAAGATCGAGGATGTGTGGTTCGGGATCGCGTTGATAGCTCCGCTGGCGGTGCGGACAGCGGCGAGCGCGACGGCGTTGTCCGCGCGGATCTGGGACTGGTGGTCGGGAATCGCGTTGATCATGCCGTTGGTCGCGGAGACCACACTGCGCGCCACCGCGTTGTCGGCTCGAATCTGGGACTGGTGGTCCGGGATCGCGCGGATCATCTGGTTGTTGGCGGCGACCACGGCACGCGCGACGGCGTTGTCGGCTCGGATCTGGGACTGGTGGTCGGGGGTACCGCGGATGGCTGTCGAGGCCTCGATGACCGCTGCCCGAGCCTGCGCGTTGTCGACCCGAACCTGAGCCAGGTGGTCGGGGGTGTCGCGGATCGCGGCGGAGGTCTTGGCGACGTCCGCCTGGGCCTGGGCGGTGTCGGCCGTGACTTTGGTCGTCTTGACGTCCGGGACGGCGTCCACGGTCTTGGAGAGGCGGTCGACGTTCGCCGTGGTCAAGCCCAGCTGGTCCGCGAGACGGGCGGCGGCGTCCCGGTTGAGACCCATGCTTGTCGCGGCATTGACGAACGCCTCCCGCCCAGCCGACACCTGCCCCTCTGCGACCTTCACCGCATCGCCGAGGGACTGGTTGGCGTCCCGCGCCTTGAACGTGGCGACAACGTTGTCGAGGGTGGTCTTGGAGAGGCCGTCGAGGGCAGCGTTGTTCGCTCGCCCCTTTTCCGTGTTGTCGTCCAGGGTCTTGCCGTTCTTCTTCAGCGACTCGTCGGCGGCGTCGATCGCGGCCTGGAACTCCCGCTCGGCCCCTCGAGCACCGAGCGTCATGTTCGCCAGCGTGGTCAGGGAGGTGATCAGGTCCTGGTTGCGTTGCACGACCTCCTTCGCTGCCGCGGCCTGGTCCAGCTGCGCCTGCGCGGCGGTCGCGGCACCCTCTGCCACTTTCTTCGCGCCACCAGCCGCAGCGTCCGACGAAGCAGCCCCCTCCTGCATGGCGGAACCGACTGCCTTCTGCGCGGCCATCTGCTCACCGAGGCCGTCGGTGGTGACACCGAGGATGCGACGCAGCTCCGTCATCTGCGCACCCTGGGCCTGCGCTGCGACGAGCTGGTCGTACTCGGCCTGCGTCAGGTTCCCGTGCTTCGCCGCAAGGGTGTCGATCGTCATCTGATTGGTGCGTTGCAGCGAATCCATCTGCGCGACCGCGTCCGTGTTGCCAAGCGCCGCCTGGGTCATGGTCCCCAGCGACAGTCCGAGACCGGAGTACGCCGAGGCCAGCGTGGTGGTCTGCCCGGTGGCCTGGTCAGTGACCTCTTTCGAGAGAGCCTGCTGAATCCGGGCGGCGACCATCGCGCTCGTCTGCTCGGTGATGGCACCAGTGGTCTTGTCGAGAGTCGCGCCGAGCTCTGCCGACGCAGCGGCCGCGTCCATCTGGCCCTTGACGAAGAACCCAGCCGCGACGCCGGCAGCGGTCAGGGCCAGACCGATGGGAGTCAGGGAGACCAGCCTGGACGCTATCTCCAGCTCCTTGAACGCCTTGGCCGTCTCTGCCACCTTGACCGCGAGGAGGACGAAGCCGCCGACCGCGATCAACGCGCCGCCCCCGACGCCGGACACGGCGAGCACCGTGGTCTGGATGGCGGGCGAAAGGTTCCCGAACGCCTGGACTCCGTGCTCGACGGTCTGAACCAGCCCGCGCAGGCCACCGTTGGCGGCCGACCCCGACTGGATCAGCACCGTGTCGAACGCGCCCCCGAGCCGCTCAAGGTCGCCCTTGAGGTTGTCGGTCAGGGCCGCGGCCTGGCGAGCGGCGAACCCGGAGTCGTTGACCTTCCCGGTCCAGTCCTGAACAGCCTTCGCGCCGCCCTGGTAGAGGACCTGCGCGCCGGCGAGCTGCGCGTTGCCGAAGATCTGGCCGAGGGCGGCGTTCCGGGTCGCCTCGTCCAGCGGGGAGAGGCGGTCGTGGAGCTGCTGCGCGGCACCGTCGACGCCGATGAACTTGCCTTGCGCGTCGTACAGATGGATGCCCAGCTCTTGCATCTTCTGCGAGGCCGAGTCGGAGGGCGCGGTCAGGGACAGCAGGACCCCGCGCAGGGCGGTGCCGCCCTTCTCGCCGACCAGACCGGCGGAGGCGAACTCCGCGAGGACACCTGTGGTCTGCTCGATCGAGATGCCCATGCCGGCCGCGACCGGGCCGACGTAGGTCAGCCCGAGAGCCAGGTCCTCGACGGAACCCTGAGCCTTGCCGGCGCCAGCGGCGAGCAGGTCGGCGACGTGGCTCACCTGGCTGCCACTCAGGCCGAACTGGTTCATCGCGGTGGCCGCGATCTCACCGGCGCGTCCGACTCCGAGCTGACCTGCGGCGGCCAGGTCGAGCGCCCCCTTGAGCCCGCCGCCCATGATGTCGGCGGTGGAGACGCCTGCCTTCGCCATCTCGGTGATGCCCTGCGCGGCCTCCGTCGCCGAGAACTGCGTGTCGGCGCCCATCTTGATCGCGAGGTCGCGCAGTCCGGACAGGGAGTCACCGGTGGCTCCGGTAGCGGCCTGCGTGTGGGACATGGCCTGGTCGAAGTCGGCGAACTTCGCGACCGCGCCGACCGCGAACGCGCCCACGATGCCGCCGGCGACGACCATGCCCTGGCCGATCTGGTTCATCGCGGCCGTGTGCGACTGTGCCGTCGACTGCGCGGACTTGGTGAACCCGTCCTGCGTGGCCTGCATCTTCTGGACGTTCGCGATGAAGCTGTTGACCTCGGCCTCGTACCGGACTCGGACGGTGCGATCGCTCACAGGGCCCCTCCCAGTTGGGTGCCAGAGATGATCTCGTCGAACGCGCGGTAGATCTGCTCTCGCTCGCTCGCCTGGCTCCACAGCACGAGATTGGCCATGGCGCCGCACAGGTCCCGGAGCGGCTCGGGCAGGTCCTCGAGGACCGAGGCCCGCCACAGGAAGTCGCGAGCGGTGTCTTTGTCCGCCTCACCCATCCGGTCGACCTTCTCCATGACGGTGAACATGCGCGCCCGGATACCGACCGGCAGGGCCGCGAACAGCTCCTCGAGGGGTACGTCGGCCATCAGGTCCCCTCCGGTTGAGTCAGGGGTGGGGCGCAGGTCCGTCTCCGACCTGGAGGACGTCCATGGGGACATGAGTGGCCTCGGAACCTTCGCTCCTCCACCGCAGAGTCACGCGGCCGCGGAGGTGACGTTGACGCCCCATCCCAAGTCATCAGGTAGCCCGCTCTCAGGCCGACGCGCTCTGGCTGGCGGCCTGCTGCTCCCGCTGGAGAGTGGCCTCCGCCGTGTAGAACCGGCTCTTGGCATTCCCGAGCCGCTGCTGCTCCAGCCTCAGGTCTGAGCGCTCGTAGTACCACCGAGCTGCGTAGTCGTCGCTGTCGCGGCTCGCCACGATGGCGTCGACCTCGCGCTGCTGCTCGTTCATCGCCCTCTCGGCGGCGGCGAGCGCCGTTCGGGCTCCCTCCACGCGGTCCTGGTCGGCGGGCGCGGTGAAGCCAGGCGCCGGCGCCAGACCACCCGGGCGCAGCGACTCGGGCAGGTCGTCGAACCTGAACCACGGCCCGGACCACGGGTCCACCTCGTACGCCCGGGGCACGGCCGCCCGCAGGTCCTCACCCGCGGCCGCCGCCCGCAGCAGATCCTGGGCCACCTGCAGCCGCTCCAGCATCCTGTGCAGCTCGTGAACCTTCGGCGTCGGCAGGCGCACCGTCTCGCCCCTGTCCAGGGCGTTCCGGGCGATGGCGTCTCCGACGTGACGCTCGACGTACCGGGCGCCGGTGAAGTCCTCCAGCGCCCGGAGCAGCCTCGCAGCGCGCGCCTCGTGCGCCTCAACAGCAGCACGGGCCTCCGCGATCGGCTCGTCCAGCTCGACCGCCTCCGCGAGCAGCACCGCGCGACGGGCGGTCACGTACTGACGATCCGCCTCCTCCAGCGCTCGCTCAGCCATGCCGATCAGGCGCGAGAGCTCGCTCATCCGCGCCGCGGCCCGCTCGGCGGCGGCCTCGTCCAGGTCCAGGGCGTCTCGCCGGGCAGACGCCTTGAGGCTGGCCAGCTCGGACTCCGCCGCAGCCTTGCGACGCTGCCACTCGGCGGCCTTGTCGTCCAGCTGCTCGAGCCGCGCGACGGCTCGTTCCCGAGCGCTCGGCTCCGGTGTGACCTCGCCCGCCTGGACGCCCGCCACCGTCGTCGTCTGCGTCATCACGGACCCCTGTCCTGTCGTCACGACGTCCCCGTCTCTTCGACTCGGTAGCCGAACGCGGAGGCGATGGCCTTCGCGGCGTCCGCCTCGGTGATGGTGGTGGTGTCGGCTGGGCGGCCGCCAGCCCGGACCGCGGTGCCAGCCTCGGTGACCGTGACGGCGCGCTTCTGCGTCTCGTTGGTCACGACGGTGCCCCGGGCCGACGCAGCGCCCCCGCCCACGCGCCCGGCCCGGATGGCGGCGGCGCGCTCCTGCAGACGCTCCGCCAGGCGCTGATGCGTCCAGCCATCACGAACCGCCCAGTCGGTCATCGACTCGACGACACCCTTGGCCGCCGCCTCCGCGATCTGCAGGCGGCTCTGCTCGCTCGCGACGCGGATGTAGCTGCGACCCCGCTCCAGCGCCGCCTGCACGATCGCCTCGCGGGCGGCGGCCACCTCGCCACCCTCGTATGCCGAAGGGTCAGAGGAGGAGGACGACTCGGACACCGTCGCGCCCGACGGCGAACTGGCGACGTCAGGGCGGTGCCGGCGGAGCACCTCCAGCGCTCGTTGCTCGACCAGCTGCGCCACCCTCCCGGGCTGCACGTCGAAGAAGCCGAGGCCGACGCTGACGGCCCGCTCAGCGCTCACTCCGTCGTCCAGCCAGTGAAGGACCCCGCGCGCGCCGGCAGCGGTCGCCCCGGCTTCCTCTAGGTCACGCAGCAGCGACTGGTCGGCGGCGGGTGTGCGACCGAGGACAGTCGAGACTGCACGGTCGAACTCCGCCTCGCTCACGTCTCGATCGCTCATGCCGTCCTCCGAACGTCCCGCAGAGCCTCCACCGAGCGTCGGTCGGCCAGCCAGTCGCGGCCCACCTTCCGACCGCTCAGGGCACCGGAGTTCAGCCAGTACCTCACCTGTCGAACCGTCACACCGAGCATCTCCGCTGCCTCCTTCGTGGGCACCTCAACCGTCGAGGGAGACGATGCCTCCTCGCGTCCAATCTGCGCTTGGACGGTTCCCCCAGGGGAAATGGGTCGTCCCGCGCCGTGCCGCTCCCGGTGCTGTGCCGCGGCAGCTCGTAGCTGCGCCACCGCGAACTCCACCTCATTGGCCAGGGAATCGCGCCGGGCCGACCGGAGCATAAGCCCGTGTTCGCGCCACTGCTCCGAGCCCCATCCCTGCTCCTTCAGCATCCCCAGGAGCAACTGGGCCACGTACGGGGGGATCACCGCCATCCGCGGGGTCCGGTCGGCCGCGTGGTCGGCAACGCCCGTGGGCCTTACGACCGCCTCCACGGCAACTCCCGCCGCCCCTCGGGGGACAGACCGCCCCAGACGCCGTGGCGCTCCCCAGCGGCCATCGCGTACGCCAGGCACGGCACGCGAGCAGGACACGGGACGCAGCCCTCACAGGCCTCCTCGTACCGGTCCGGGTCCCACCATGCCTCGGCATCGTCCACGGCCTGGCACGGTGTCACCGCGACCTCGAGGACCTCGGACAGGGCCGCCCACTCCCCGACCGCGCCGGCCGGGATCGGCAGCTCGGGCGCCACCTCGTAGCGGCGCATAGGCCGCGTGGTCAGTACGCCGACGTCGTCCACGACATCTGCCCCCAATCGTCCTCGTCGCCGAGCAGGTCGTCGATGTCGTAGACCCGCTCGTCGATCGGCGGAAGGTCGTCCGAGAGGGCTCCCGACAGCGCCAAGCAGAAGCTCATGGCCACGTCGTCGTGACCCACCCGGTCGGGCACAGCGATGCGCAGCCCACCGCCGGCGAGCTGCTCGAACTCCAGGCCGCGCAGCTGCCGCAACAGCGACGGCTCACGCGGCAGCTCCAGGCGCCCCTGCTGCATCAAGACCCGCGCCCACCCGAACGCGTTCTCCTTCAAGGCGGCAGTCGTCGCCACCCCCTCCACGACGCTCGCCTGCCCCATCTGCGAGAACCGCTTCGCCAGAACCATCGACGGCATCGAGCCCACGCCGTTCGTCTCACACACCAGGCGCTGAAAGCGGAACGCCCCGGCAGCCTCGGCCACCTCGTCAATCCATTCGTCATACGGCAGCCCGAATGCCTCTCGCACGTACGGCACGAAGAACCGCTTGCGGCCCCGGTCGTCCAGCTCCGGCCGGGCAGCGAGGACCGTCATCGCGTTCGCGTCCCGGGCGTACCCCCAGTCGACCCCGCCGACGACACCACCGAGGGAGGGCCAGTCCTCCCTGTGCACCAGCACCGGCAGCGTCGCGGCCGCGTCCAGCTCGGCCTCAGCGAAGTACGCCCCCGCCGGGTCGGTCCACTCGGCGAGGTACTCCCGGGCGTAGTAGTCCGCCGGCTCCCGGCTGCGGATCTGCTCGAGCAGGCCCGCGTCGACCAGCGGCGACACGCTCGACGGCCAGTGCCACGACGCCACGTGCTCATCAGGTGCGGTCATCCCCCGATGCCACAGCTGCCGGAAGAAGTGGTCAGCCCCACCCCACGGCGACGACGTCATGATGACCCGCGAGCCCGGCCGCGCGATCACCGACGGCTCGGCCGCGCGCCAGATCTCCGGGTCGATGAAACCTGCTTCGTCCAACACCAGCAGGTCGACGGGCCACCCGCGGATCTGCCGCTGAGACGCGGGCACGCTCAGGATGCGCGACCCGTTGGCCAGGGTCAGCTCGCTCTTGGACTCGTCGAGGACGCTCCCCCGCAGCAACGGCGACGCCAGGGCCAGGGCCGCGCACTCCTCAAGCAGACGCCGAGAGGCCACCTCCCCCGCCGAGACCAGCAGGACCAGCGCCCGGTCCTTGGTGAACCCCGTGTGCAGGGCGATGACGGCGAGCACCGAGGACTTGCCGCACTGACGCCCAGCACAGGCGATGCGGTACCGGGCAGGACTGCGGGCCAGGTCCAGCTGGTGTCCCCACAGCGGCCGGCTGAGCAGCTGCTTGGCGAACGCGCCCGGGTCGGTCGCCGGGTGGTACTCGTGGCTGATCACTGCGACTCCTCGCCGTTGTCGTCGACGAGCCGGCCCGGCACTGGCGCCGCCGGCTCCTTCGCCATCCGCTCCATCTGCGTGCGCATCCGTGTCAGCTCGGCGGCCGCGTTCGCCTGGTCGCCCTGTGCGACGTCCCTCCCGAGGCGACTGCGAGACAACGGGTCGAGTCCGAGCCGTGCCCGCGACCTGTCGGCCCGCGCCTCGGCCCGGTGCAGCAGGAGGTACGCGGCCTTGACCCGCTCGTCGCCCAGGTCGCCGACGCCGCCCTTTCCTCGCTGCTCGAGGTGCTCGGTCAGCAGCGACACCTGGGCCTCGGCCCTAGCCCAGGCCCATAGTGCGGGCCGGTATGCCGGCGCCTGAAGGTAGCCCAGCGACGGGTCCTCAAGGAACAGCTCGACCAGCTCGCGGGCGAGGGGGGAGACCTTGCGCGGCGAGTAGACGCCATGGCGGGTGCCAAGCTCGTTACCCGGCATGAACGGTGGGCGCTGCCCCTCGAACGCGGGGACCCACTCCACCGGCTGCTCGTCGGTCATGACGCCGTCCCGGTGGTCGCGGGGCTGGTCCCGGCGCAGCTATCGCATGCGCATCCATCGATGGGCTGGGGCCAGACGTCGAGGTGGTCGGCCATGGTGAAGGCGCGGCCTTCGCGCGCGGGCTCGGTCTCGGGAGTGGAGGCGCTCACGATGCCTCCGTGGGGGCGAAGGGGGACCTACGGTCCCCCGGAGGGAGTGCTCGATCTGAGCACAAGACGCCGCTACCAGAGGGGCGGAGACGTCGCTTGATACCGCCCGTGATACCCCGCGCCCGCAGGTCCGG
>JAABUT010004592.1_pt1 | contig 10844 bp, 13 predicted proteins | sample 5559281 | NCBI WGS metagenome assembly JAABUT01 (sample SAMN10711880, study PRJNA513359) | rock metagenome | isolation source: Antarctica rocks | place: Antarctica: Victoria Land, Ricker Hills nord | collected 2016-01-04 | reverse complement strand
CGCTCGGCATGGACGCGGTGGCAGACGACGAACCGCTCTCAGTGCAGCGCCTCGCCGACTATCAGCAGGTGGGGCGCGCCTGGGTCGCGGAAGTTGGCTGCCAGGTTGTTGGCTACCTGCTGCTGGACGTGGTGGCCGGGGCCGCGCACATCGAGCAGGTGTCTGTCGACCCCGCGCACGCGCGACGGCGTATCGGCTCTCAACTGATCGAGGCGGCTGCGGCCTGGGGCCGCCATCACGGGCTGCGCGCGATAACGTTGACCAGCTTCGCGCTAGTGCCTTGGAACGCCCCGTACTACGCCAGGCTCGGCTTCGTCGTGCTCCCCAATGCGGGCCAGTCCCCGGAGTTGCGCGAGATCAGGCGCGCCGAAGCCGAGCGCGGGCTCGACGCGTGGCCACGCGTAGCCATGCGCCGGCAGCTGAAGTAGCGCGCGGGAGAGCCACGCCCGGTCAGCGATCCCGCAGCGGAGGGGGGCCTGATCGTCGTCGAAGGGGTCGAATGCCGCCCGTCAGCGAAGTCTCCGCACATCCAGCGGTTCCTCGGTGACGCCGCCGCCCGGATCTGCTCGGACGCGGTAGGCACCAGCGTCGGCGCGTTCACTCAGCGCCTCCATCAGGTCTGTACCTCGGTACAGCAGGGCGGCCCCGTCGTCAGTGGCGTAGCCCGCAGGCAGGGTGCCGTCGGCGATTAGCGACTGGAACAGTGGTCGGCGACCCGGTTCGGTGTTGTAGTGAACGCCGTTGGACCACGGCAGCAGGGACAGACCGTTGGTCACCGCCCGCAGATCGGGCCCGAACGAGTCGGTGGTGCCGCCAACGTGCCAGCAGATGGAACCTGCCGAGACACCGGTCAACACCACGCCGGACTGCCAGACGTCGAGAAAAGCGCTGTCCAGCCCGTGTAGTCGCCACATTGCCAGCAGGCCGGCGACGCTCCCGCCCCACACCCACACGACGTCCTGGCCCAGCAGGTGTTCACGCAGATCCGCGATGTTGGGCATGGGGAACAGGCTGATGTGGCTGCCCACCCAGCCCTCCCGCCAGGCGTTGTCGTAGAACGTCGTGATCAGACGAGGGTCGTCGCCACTGGCGGTACCAAGGAAGCAGACCCGAGGGGCGCGACCTACGGCGCCCGCCAATTCGACGGCAAAGCGGGTCAGTGGGCCGACTTCCCAGCGCAGGCGTGCGGAGTCGGCAAAACCACCAGAAGTCGCCAGGATCGTCGGAAGTCGGCTCGCCACATCAGCACGGTACCGCCGGTCTCCAGAGCCGACGCCGCGACCGGGTGACGCGGCGAGTTCCCGCCCAGTCATCGTCGACCGGTCACCGATCCTCAACCGAACCCGGGCACCCAGTATGTGGTCCACGGGCCGGGTGCTCGGAAAGTCAGAGTTTGTGGTGGCTCGCCCGGATTTGTTCGACCAGGATGTCTGCCTGCCCAGCGTGCCGTGCAATATCGCCGATCATGCACAGATAGATGAACCGCAGGTTCACCGTGCCGACCAGACGGTGTTCGGCGGTGTTGTCCAGGCTGTGATCCGCGGCGATTTCCCTGGACTTCTCACAGGCCGCGAGGTACTCGGCGATGACGCCTGCAAGAGTCTCGTCAGCGGTGACGTAGAAACTGCTGTCGCCACCGGCGCTGTGCCCGTCGCAGTCTTCGGCGGCCACGGCGGCGAGTGTGCGTTGGAACCAGATGCGTTCGGCCGCTGCGCAGTGCTTGATCAGGGAGATAGGGGTAGTGAGTGAGGGCACCAGTTGTTGGCGTGCCTGGTCGTCGGAGAGCCCGTCGACGGCGGCCACCAGCTCTGCACGATGCAGTTCGAGCGTGCTTTCCAGCAGTTCCCGTTCGTTGCCGGTGAACGGGCGGCCTGGGCCGAGTACGGCGGTCATGGCTGTCTCCTTCGTGTGGGATGCGCTGGGTGAACTGCGTGTTCACTGAAGCGGTGGAGATGGATCGAGCAGCGCAGCGCGGTACCGGCGTCGTGCTGACACCGAGGCTCCGGCTGACGCCGATTGGACCGGCCGATGTCGATGACCTCATCGTGCTGTACCGGGACCCGCTCGTCGCGTTCTGGACCGGCCCCTGGAACCCGGCGACCGTGCACGCTTGGGCCACGGACATGGCAACCCGCTGGAATGTGGAGGGTGCGGGCAAGTGGCTGGCCCGGGCCCGCTCAGATGCGTCGCTGGTCGGTCGGGGCGGCTTCACGCACTTCGATCTTGACGGTGAGTCGGTGCTGGAGCTCGGGTGGGTGGTCCGAGACGCCCTGACCGGTTGCGGCTACGCGACCGAGATCGGTCGGGCCGCTCTTGATTGGGCCGCGATCCACGAGCCGCGGACGCCGATCGTCGCCTTCACCGAGGTGCACAATCGAGCATCGCAGGCGGTGATGCGACGCCTCGGGATGCGGCCAGCAGGCATGATCCGTCGCACGGGTCTCGTCGAGGGTCGCCCAGGCCTACATCAGGGCGCTCCATTCGCCCTCTACCGGCTGGAGCACGACGACCGCCTCGCGTGAGGGGTCAGCCAAGGCATTGCGCTGACTGTGCAGTAAGAAGACCGAAGCCCGGGCCGTATGCCGGTCATCGTCTAACCAGACACCCTTGGGCTCATCGAGATACGACGTTGCAGGCATTGAGTGGGCAATCGACAAGCCGCCGTAGTTAGCCTCACCGCATGACACACGACCCTTACGGCGATGCCGAACTCGTGACTCTCTACGACAGCGACAATCCCGGTGGCCGTGACCATGCGTTCTACCGCGCTCTCGCCGACGAACTCGGGGCCACAACAGTCGTCGACCTCGGCTGCGGTACCGGTTTGCTCACTCGGTCCTTTGCTGCGCCGGGACGCACGGTGGTCGGCGTAGATCCCAGTGCGACCATGCTCGATTTTGCTCGCCGCCAGCCCCGCGCAGATGGCGTCCGCTGGATCCTGGGCGACGCGACAGCGTTACCCGACAACGGCGACGTTGACCTGGTGGTCTGTACCGGCAACGCCATCCAGCACATCAGCACCGAGGAATTTCCAACCGCGCTCATCCACATCGCCGGTGCGCTACGCCCCGGCGGCATCGTCAGCTTCGAGAGCCGCAACCCGTCCTTCCGCGAATGGGAACGGTGGACGCCCCAGGCCACAGTGGGTGATCGAGAGACACCCTTCGGCCATCTACGTGAGTGGCTGGAGGTCACCAGCGTGGACGATGCCCGTCGCGTGGTGTTCGACGCACACAACATCGTCAACGGTGGCCCGGTCCGGACCTTCACCAGCGAGCTGCACTTCCGCACTGGCCAACAGTTCACCGACCAGCTCACGGCCGCAGGTTTCGCCCAGGTCGAGATCGCGGCCGGCTGGGAACACGGTCCAGTGACCGATGCGTCTCCGATCATAGTTGTGCGTGCCGTTCGCAGCTGAGCTGAGTCGAACCCCCTTCGACGTGGTCAACCCCGCCCCCGCCGAACCGCTAGACGGTATGAGGGTCGGCTCCTTGAGGGGTTGACGGGCCGGGGCCTCGCTGCGCATGTTCGTGGATTGCCGTCGGGATCTGGCCCTTCGGCACCACAGTCGCAGTTGGAGGCCCCGGTGTTTTCAGAGCGTACGAGTGTTGGTCTTGATGTGCACGCACGGTCAGTGGTGGCGTGCGCGTTGGATGTCGTCTCCGGTCAGTTGCAGCGGCAGCGGCTGACCCCCGATGTCGATGACCTGAGGCGGTGGCTGACGACGTTGCCGGCACCGGTGGCGGTGACCTATGAGGCCGGGCCGACGGGGTTCGGGTTGGCGAGGTCGTTGACCGCGGCCGGGCTGCGGTGTGTGGTGGCGGCGCCGTCGAAGTTGCAACGCCCGGCCGGTGACCGAGTCAAGACCGACGCCCGCGATGCCGAGCATCTGGCCCGGTTGCTGCGGATGGATCAGATCGTGCCGGTGCGGGTGCCCTCGGCCGACGAAGAGGCAGCGCGGGATCTGGTGCGGGCCCGGGAGGACACCCGGGGCGATTTGATGCGTACCCGGCACCGCCTGTCGAAGTTGTTGCTGCGGCAGGGAATCATCTGGTCCGGCGGCGCGGCGTGGACCGGCCGGCATGAGCTGTGGCTGCGTGAGCAGCATTTCGATCACGTCGGCACCCAGCTGGCTTTCGACGCCGACTTCGAGGCGATGCTGCTGACTTCGTCGCGGCGGGATCGGTTGGACAAGGCCATCGAGGCGATGGCCGCCGCCAGCCAGTTCACCCCGGTGGTGCGCCGGCTGTGCTGCCTGCGCGGGGTATCGACGTTGACCGGGTTCGCCCTGGCGGTGGAGGTCGGCGACTGGGATCGGTTCACCGGTTCCACGATCGGCGCCTACCTGGGTTTGGTGCCCACCGAACGTTCCTCCGGGGGTTCCCGGTCGCTGGGGTCGATCACCAAGACCGGAAACAACCCATGCCCGCCGGTTGTTGGTGGAGGCAGCGTGGCACCACCGCAAGACCTACCGCAGCCCGGGCCTGACCATGCGAGCCCGGTGGGCCGCCGCGCCGCCGGCAGCCGCCGCACGGGGTCATGAAGGTAACCACCGGCTGCACCACCGGTGGGAGACCTACCTGGCCAGGAAGAAGAAGCCGGTGGTGGCTAACGTCGCCGTCGCCCGGGAGCTGGCCGGCTGGTGCTGGTCGTTGGCCACCATGCCTGACTGACCTCCGGGCGCCCAGAACCGCCGGGCGGCGGTCAACCGGTCGTGGCAGCGCGTGGAGTAACCCGCGGAACACCTATGAGCAGCAACGACTATCGTTGCCACGCTCGTCTTCTAGACAGCGGATCGCTCCAGCCGAACAGCCCGTCCTGCGGTAACCAACCCGCGCATATCAGTCTGACCGCGCGTCGCCGAAGACACGCTCACGACCCCCTACCGCCGCCCGGCCCCACACGTCCAAAAGCGCCCAGAGGAAGAACGATCTGGGCGCCGATTCCGCATGGCCTCTTGACAAACTGCACTACATATCAGGTGTCGCGGTTGACGAACCTTCGGTTCTCGCGGTGATCGCAACACCTACTGATTGGGTGTTGTTGTGGCCGAGTACTCGATCTTCATTCGTCCGGATCTGTTGCAGCAGTTCTGGCAGGTGATGTCCGAGGGCGGGTTCATCACTGACGCCGTGGCTGTCATCGACACAAGTCGGCGCACCGGGCGGCGGGTGCTGGTCGATGCGGGCGGGGTGCGGCCGCGGCGTGGCCGCGGGCTGAAGGGACGTTGCCTGAGGTTCGCCGAGCGGGAGGAGATCGCGTTGGCTCGCGCGGCTGGGGAGTCGATGCGGTCGATCGCTGCCCGCCTTCGGCGCAGCCCGTCGACGATCTCGCGTGAGCTGCAGCGCAACGTCGATCGGCAGGGTCGCTACCGATCGACGGCCGCGCACGCGTTGGCCTACGAGCGTGCTGGCCGGCCGAAGCCGGCGAAGCTGGTGACGAACCTGGCGCTGCGAGGCAAGGTCGAGAAGGATCTGGAGAAGAAGTATTCGCCGGAGCAGATAGCCTGCCGGCTGCGCCTGGAGTTCCCCGATGACCCGGAGATGTGGGTGTCGACCGAAACGATCTACCAGTCGCTCTACGTGCAGTCGCGCGGTGCGTTGCGCCGTGAACTGACGGCGTGTCTGCGCACCGGGCGGGCGTTGCGGCGACCGAGCCGCAAGGTCGGTCAACGCAAGAACCGCATCCCCAACATGATCAATATCGCCGACCGCCCACCCGAGGTCGAAGACCGTGCCGTGCCTGGCAATTGGAGGGGGACTTGATCATCGGTAAGCAGAACCAGACCGCGATCGGGACCCTGGTCGAACGCCAAACCGGCTACGCAATGCTGCTGCACCTGCCCGATGGTTACAAACCCGAGCAGGTCCGCGATGCGCTCGCCGCGAAGATCACGACGCTGCCGGAGTCGCTGCGGCTGTCGCTGACCTGGGACCAAGGACCGGAGATGCGCGACTGGAAACACGTCTCCGTCGATGCCGGTATCGACATCTACTTCTGCGACCCGCACTCGCCCTGGCAGCGCGGCACCAACGAGAACTTCAACGGCCTGCTGCGCCAGTACTTTCCGAAGGGCACCGATCTAAGCGTGCATAGCAGCGACGACCTCGACTGGGTCGCCCAGGAACTCAATGATCGACCCCGCAAACGACTAGCGTTCAAGAAGCCGATCGAACTCATCGGCGACCTGCTGTTGCGATGACCGCCAGAATCCGCCGATCGTCTTGCGCTACGCGTTCGCCTCAATCAGGCTGCCGCTCAGGCGTCTCGGGATCGGTCCAGCCGTTCAGGAAGTTGCTGGAAACCGGCCGACTTGTAGGTGGCGACGGCGGCAGCAAGGGAACTCGGGGTACAGACTAGCGCGCTCGAGGAACCCAGCTTCTTGAGCTCGGCTGCCGCGGCAACGCAGATCGCCGCGCCGTAGCCGCGCCCGCGCTGTTCGGCGTGGACGCCCATCGGCTCGAGCAACCCCGGCCTCCCCGGACCGGCCGACCAAACTATGACCCCCGCTACCGCAACGCCCTGGTCGTCGTAAGCGAGCAGGCACCGTGCGTCGGTGTACGGCAACCCGGCCGCCATCGCGCGCCACAACTCATCGGTGAACCGCGGACTGCCCCAGGCCGACCGATGGACGGCTGTGTACTCGGACTCCTGCCCGAACCCGATCACCTCGATGCGCAAACCCGCCTGTTCCACCGGCACCGTGAGGTCGCGGCGAAGCGGCGTCCACGGCTCGCCAGCGCTCCAGCCGACATCGGACAACAGATCTTGCACTCGGGTGCCGTCCGGCGTCTCGACGGACACCTTTCCCGCCGGCAGGACACCACGCTGCGGTTCGGAAACGTCAGCGACCACCTGGTGAGCCAACTCCTCCTCGCGCCAAACCTGCGGCGCGACAGTCATCCGCAACACCTCGGGACCGTCCAGGAATCCGATGGCGAGAAGCTGGCCGCCCCGGCTCCAGGTCCGGACCTGCGCCGCCATCGCATCCGCGCCGAACTGCCAATACCAGCCCAGGTCGCCCGGATGCAGCTGCATCGGCGAAGTCTCGTGCTGCCACTCTCGAAGGGCGCGCACGACCTCGCCCAGCTGGCCGACACCCGGGGTGCTCAACTCGATAGCCACACTTGTGATCAAACACCGTCACGCCTGAAGCATGCATTCGCGTTGTTTGGTCCAGACACCTGACTGTCCGTGCCGCCGATCCGCCGGCCCCGGTCGGCTTGTCCCTTCGCAATACCGCCTGTCGCCGCCGCAAGACGATCCTCATCCGGCGAGGTAGGAGTCGAACGCCACCTTGAGGATGACCGGGGCAATTGCGGGATCCCGCGCGGCCGCGATCGAGCACAGCGCAACACCTGGCGCGACAATGTGCCACCAGGATCCCTCGACGAGCAGGACTTGAGCGCAGCCGTTGACCTCCCCAGGGCTCACCTCGTTCTCATCGGCTGCGCGCTCGGCAGCGTCGCGGACCTGATCCCACGCAAACACGTCCAGGCAAGAGGGCGGGAGGTAGGGCTCCCGGGCGGGACCGAACCATCGGCAGGATTCGATCCACAACGTGCGGGCGGCATCACGAAGCGCCGGGCTGCCTTCAAGCGAAGCCCACTCCGGAGGATCGATGACCGGACCGTGCCAGGTTGCGATCTCGCGAACCCAGTTCTGTAACCCGTTTTGTTGGGACGAAGGCCCCAACTGTGTCGGTGCCCCTTGGTTGACCACGGCGCGCCACCACGATGGCCACCGTGCGGCGGCGACCACTGCGGACGCCGGGCCAAGCACTTGGGAGCGGTCGGGGACGTCGCCGGCGAGCCGAGGCGGAATGACTCCGTCATCTTCGATCTGGAGGCCGAGGACATCCCGCAGGTAGAGAACGCAGTGCAGACTCTCGTCGATGTCGTGAGCGAAACGCCACGATTCGGTTCCGGCCTTGCGCATCTCACGCCCCTTCGTCGTCAATCACGGGTACGGCAATCCTCCCAGCGTCCCTCAAACCTCGGCAACCGCGAACGCGCGAACCCGGGGAACGTTCTCGGTGAACGGAGCGCACTCCAACCGGGGTCACGAAGATGATCAACATCGTCGCCGCAGCAGGATCATGTCGTGCAGAGGCTGGTGGCTGCGCTTTGCTGTGCCCGGGTTCCATGGACGCATCAACGCGAGCGAGTGGTACGCTATTCAGTACCACTCGTAGGGAGAGATGATGATGACTGCGATTACTGCAACCGATGCGCGCAAGAGCCTGTTCGGGCTCATCCAGCAAGTCAACGACGACCACACCGCGGTCGAGGTCGTATCCCGGCACGGTAACGCGGTCATCATGTCGAAGGACGACTACGACGCGATGACCGAGACCGCCTACCTCCTGCGGACTCCCGCAAACGCCGAACGACTGCTCGAGGCGATCGAGCGCGCGCGGCGCGGCGAGTTCGAACAGCACGATCTCCTGGACGCGTGACCCGGACGCTCGCCTTCGACCCGAACGGGTGGGAGGACTACGGCTACTGGCAGACCCAGGACCGCAAGACACTCAAGCGCATCAACCAACTCATCGCCGACGTGCTCCGCGACCCGTTCACCGGCATCGGCAAACCGGAACCGCTCAAGCACATCCTCACGGGCGCATGGTCACGCAGGATCGACGAAGCCAACCGCCTCGTCTACTACGTCACCGATGAGCACGTCGTCATCCTGCAAGCCCGGGACCACTACTGACGTCAGGTTCGGGCAACCCAGAGACGCCCGCAGAGGGATCGGTAACCGGTACGACGTGGCGCGCCTCTAGGAGACTGCTGAATAACCGTGTCGGTCCGGGGTTGGCCTGTGGGCCGTTGGGATAATCGATGGATGCAGGGTCGGGCGCCTGATCAGCGGGATCTGTTGGATGTGGAGTCGGTGGCCGGGCATCTGTTGAAGCCTGGGAGTGTGTTCGCGTTTTTGGCGCAGCATCGCCGGACGTTGTTCCCGGATGCGATGTTCGCAGATCTGTTCGGGTCGGGCAATGGGCGTCCGTCGGTGCCGGCGGATGTGATGGCCACGGTGATCACGTTGCAAACGCTGCAAGGTTTGTCAGATGCTGAGACGGTCGAGGCGGTGACCTTTGACCTGCGGTGGAAAGCCGCCTGCGGGTTCGCGGTGTCGGCGGGTGCGTTTCATCCGACGACGTTGACGTATTGGCGGCGCCGGCTGGCCGCCTCGGAGTCGCCGAACCGGATTTTCGATGCGGTGAGGGCGGTTGTCACCGAGACAGGCGCGTTGAAGGGCAAGACCCGGCGGGCGTTGGATTCGACGATCCTGGATGACGCGGTCGCCACCCAGGACACCGTGATCCAGTTGATCGCAGCGATCCGTCGGGTCCGCCGTGACGTGCCCGGCGCCGCGGAAGTCGTGGCGCAGCACTGCACGGCGCATGACTACGACGATCCGGGCAAACCGGCGATCGCTTGGAACGATGCGGCGGCTCGTGAGCAGCTGATCGACGCTCTGGTCGGTGACGCGCACCGCCTGTTGGGGTATTTGCCGGAGCAGGAGCTGGGCCCGAAAGGTGCTGAGGCGGTGGCGTTGTTGGCGTTGATCGCCGGTCAGGACGTCGAACCGGTCGAAGGCAGTGACGGCACCGACGGCCGGTGGCAGATCGCCCGGAAGGTCGCGCCGGATCGGGTCATCTCGGTGGTTGATCCCGATGCCCGGCACGCCCACAAAACGGTGCACCGCCGGCAGGACGGGTTCAAGGCGCATATCGCGGTCGAGCCGGACACCGGGATCATCACCGACTGCGAAGTGACGAAGGCGTCCGGTCCGCGCTCGGGGGACGCCGAAGTCGGACCCGAACTGCTGGCCGGTGAGGACGGACCGGTGCAGGTGCTGGCCGATTCGGCCTACGGTTCCGGGCAGGCCCGCGCCGACCTGGCCGCCGCCGGTCATGAGGCGGTCATCAAACCGGGTCCGCTGCGCGCAGCGGTCGAGAATGGTTTCACCATCGACGATTTCACCGTCAACCCCGACGAAGGGTCGTTGACGTGCCCGAACGGGGTGACCCGCAAGATCACCGCGAGCCGCAGCGTGACATTCGGTGCGGTCTGCAAAGGTTGCCCGTTGCGGGGGCGGTGCACCACCAGCGTCACCGGTCGGACGATGACCGTGCACGAGCACGAGCAGCTACTGCGCGCGGCTCGCCGGCAGGCCCAAACGCAGGCGTTCCAGCAGGTGTACCGACGTCACCGGCCGATGGTGGAACGGTCCATCGCCTGGCTGGTCCGCGGCAACCGGAAAGTTCGCTACCGCGGAGTCAGCAAAAACGATCAGTGGCTGCATCTGCGAGTCGCCGGGCTGAACCTGCGACGGCTCCTCACCCTCGGGCTGACCCGCAACGCCACCGGATGGGCGTTGAACTGAGCTGGATCCGGCCCAGGCGGCCCGGTCTTGCCACCTGAGCCCAGCAGTCGCAGACCAGAAACGAGCGCCGGGCACGCTCGTTATCCGCACCATGGGTTGTCACTCGCGGCATCGACCGCCCATTGAGATCCCCGGCGCCCTCCCCAACATCGAATCAACCCTGCAACCCGGCCTTATTCAGGACTCTCCTAGCATCGGTAGATCATGGTCACAGATCCGGCGGCTGCGCCCGACCTGATGGCAGCGATCCAGATCGTAGGCGAACGGGACCTCGGAATCGAGGGTGTTCACGTCCAGGTCCACGGCCGGGCGCCGATCGAACATCATCGGGTCGCCGATATCCGCCGTGACATCTTCTCGATTTCAAAGACGTTCACCTCGGTGGCCGTCGGGATCGCCCAGGCCGAGGGTCTCCTCGACATCGACGACGCCGTCCTGACCCACCTCCA
>JAABUT010004589.1_pt1 | contig 10849 bp, 11 predicted proteins | sample 5559281 | NCBI WGS metagenome assembly JAABUT01 (sample SAMN10711880, study PRJNA513359) | rock metagenome | isolation source: Antarctica rocks | place: Antarctica: Victoria Land, Ricker Hills nord | collected 2016-01-04 | reverse complement strand
TTATCGCGCGTAGCGTAATTTACGAACGTGTCTTTGAAGATTATAGTGCCGATCCGGGCCCGTCGTCGTCACCACGCCTATCCCGCATAGGGCCGTGTCGCAGGGGATATCTGACCCGTAGCTCCGCCCCTTAAGGTCCGTGGAGGAAACCATGATGCAGCTGCAAATGCCCGATCCAGCGCCACCCACTTCACCGCCGATCCCCCCCGAGCTTCCCGAACTTCGACCGGACGAAGTTCCGCCCCCGATCGAGACCCCACCGCCTCAGGACCAACCGCCGCCAGTAAACTGAGTGGCGCAACGTGAGCTCGACGTCTTCAAGGGATACAGAGAGGGTGGGGATGACTGCGTTTATCCCGCTGGTCCGCGCGACACGGCAGCATGACCAGCTCACTGTTCCATTAGGCAACTCGCGTCAGCACCATCTCGATTGCCAGGTCGGATTAGAGCCGTTGGCCGCTGGACGTCGTCCGGCGAGGCGCCTGCCATCCGGCCAGCGCCGCATCGTCGACCTAGAACGTCAGGTCGCCGCAGCGGCGCCGCCCGGCCTCGTAGGCTGGCCAGTTCGTTATCCGGAAACGCCGCTTCGGGATGCGGTGACGGCGACACGCATTGTGCTTGAAGGGCATGAAATGAGAGTAGCTGGCCGATCGGCTGCGCGCGACCCTGCCGCCACGCTGCACCAACGCTGATCAGGACACCTTCACAATGCTGAAGCCCTCGATCTCCTTCACCACTGGCATCGCCTTCCAACGCTCGGCGTCGTGCAGGATGATTAGGCGGTCAAGGTCGCCTTTGATGGCCTTGCTGATGCGATCGATGGTTTTCAGCTGGTCCCAGGCGCTGCCGATCGCGTTAGCGAGCGGTACATAGACGCCGTCGTGATGGTGGCCGCACAGGTTGCGCCGGGAATAGACGCAGTCGCCCGACACCACGAGGCGGCCGCGGGCCGTGTCGAGCATGATAAACTGCTGACCCATCGTGTGACCCTCGCCGAGCCGCACGTGCAGGCCGGGCAGAAGGTCGTCGACATCGCCGTCCACGAGATGTAGGCGATGCTCGACCGCTGCGTCGAAAGCGCGGCGCAGGTCGTCCGGGTTGATGATCTCCGTGAGGAAGCCAAACTGCTTCGGGAGCGCCATCGCCTCGTGCCAGCTCAGGATCTCGCGCCTCTGGATGTGCAGATGCGCCTTCGGGAACTCACCGATTGACCCCATGTGATCGAAGTGGGCGTGACTCAGCACGATGTCGGTCACGTCCTCGGGCGCAACGTCCATGGCGGCCAGCATGCGGAGTGGCGAGATCCAGTAGGGGATCCCGAACTTCTGGCTCATCGCTTCGCCGCTTCCTTCGCGCATGAAGCCTGAGTCGACCAGCACGGTGCTGGTGCCGTTCCGGGCCAGCACGAAGGAGAACGGCAGGTCGTGAACCTCGTCGGGTGGTGCGCCGTGGATCAGGCCGGCCATGCGCTGCTGCTTCGAACGCGCGAACTCGATGACGTGGACATCCCAGTTGTTTGTCATGGAATCAGCTTTCTGCGATGGAGCGGCCGAGGCTCGAGAGCCCGACCGCGACGATCAGGATCGCGCCTTGCAGCACGTATTGCGAGAAAGTCGGCGCGCCGAAGATGTTGAGCCCGTTGAACGCGAACGCGATGATCATTGCACCGATGAGCGTGCCGAGCACGTGGAACTCGCCGTCGCGCAACGTGGCCGAGCCAAGGAACACGGCCGCGAAGGCGGTCAGAAGGTAGCTGTCGGCGGCGCCCGCCGTGCCGCTGCCGAGCCGCGAGGCGAGCAGGACGCCGGTCAGCGCCGCGCAGGCGCCGGAGATCACGAAGCCCAGGATCTTGATGCGATCGACGTCGATGCCGGCGAGGCGGGCCGCGGCCGGGTTGCCGCCGACCGCCTGAATTTCCTGGCCCACCGCGGTGCGCTCGACCAGCACCCAGAGGCTACCCACGACGAGCACCATGACGACGATGTTGTTTGGAATGCTGAAGAGCCAACGGCCGAGCGACAGCTGCAGGAAGCTTTCGGGCACGCCCGCCACGATCGGCACGCCGGCCGAATACGCGAAGGCGAGACCAGTCAGGATGGTGCCGATCCCGAGCGTCGCGATGACCGAGTTCACCCGGATCTTGGTCACAATCAGACCGTTGACGAGGCCGATCAGCGCGCCGGCCGCGAGCACGATCAGGATCGCGACCGGGATCGGCAGCTTGTTGGAGACGATCAGGCCTGTCACTAGGATGCCGTGCAGGCTCGCCGCGAAACCGATGGACAGGTCGAGCTCGCCCACGATCACCGCAAGCGTCAGGCCCGCCGCGATGATCATGGCGAGCGAGGTCTGGTTCAGCACGTTGGTGAAGTTGTTGACGGTCGGGAACGCGCGGGGGGACAGCATCGCGAACGCCGCGATCATGGCGGCGAGGCCCAGGATGGTCGCATAGCGGGCGAAGAAGCCGAGCCATGCCTTGGCGCGCGGCGAAAGTCGGCGGTTGGCAACGAGACTATCGGTCATGGTGTCGGGCTCCCGGCCACCGCCGCGGCGTAGCTGGCCTCGATGATGGCGCCGCGGGTCACGGCGTCGCCGTCAAGCTCGCGCACGATGCGGCCTTCGGCCATGACGAGCACGCGGTCGCACAGGTCGGGCAACTCGTCCGGCTCGGACGAGACGACGAGCACCGCCATGCCTTCGGCCGCCAGGCCGCGGATCAGCCGGTGGATTTCGCCGCGCGCGCCCACGTCGACGCCGCGCGTCGGCTCGTCGAGCATCAGCACCTTGGGCCCGCGCAGGAGCCAGCGGCCGATCACCACCTTCTGCTGGTTGCCGCCGCTGAGCCGCCCCACTGGGGTGCCGGTGCCGGGTGTCTTAATCGCGAGGTCGCGGATGGTGGCGAGCGCCAGGCTTTCGCGGCGACGGCTGTCAAGCAGCGGCAGGAGGGGGCCGCGAACGATGCAGGCAAGGTCGGAGAGGTGCAGGTTGAAGGCGACGCTCTTGCTCAGCACGAGACCTTCGGCCCGGCGCTCCTCGGGCACGAGCCCGAGCCCAGCCTTGACGGCCTGCGCGGGCGAGCGCGGCGCGAATGGGCTGCCGCCAAGCGACATCATGCCGGCATCGGCCTTGTCGGCGCCGTAGACCAGCCGCACCAGCTCGGTCCGGCCGGCCCCAACGAGGCCGCCGATGCCGAGCACCTCGCCGCGGCGGAGGTCGAAGCTGACGCCTTTCACGCGCGGCTGGCGCACAAGGCCGCGGACGCTCAGGGCGACGTCACGGCTGCGGCTCGAAGCGGGCGTCTTGGCGAACCGCTCGACGTTACGGCCTACGATGGCCTCGACCAGGGCAGGGCGCTTCAGCTTGGACCGGCCGATCTCCGCGACGGAGCGGCCGTCGCGTAAAGCCGTGACCCGATGGCAGAGCCGCATGATCTCGTCGAGCCGGTGCGAAACGTAGAGCACGGCGACGCCCGAGTGCGCCAGATCCTCGACGATGGTGAACAGCTTTTCACTCTCGCCCGCCGAGAGCGACGCGGTCGGCTCGTCCATGACGATGAGGCGCGCCTTGCGGATCAGCGCCCGGCAGATGCTGATCAGCCAGTTCTCTGCCGTTGATAAGCGCTTCACACCGGTTAAAAGCGGCGCCGTAATGCCGATGCGCCGGGCCACGGGTGCGACGTCGCGGGCGATGGCGCGCCAGTCGATCAGACCGAACCGAGACCGCTTGGGCAGGCCCAGCATGATGTTCTGCACCACGGTCATGCTCGGCACGAAGGCGAGCTCCTGGTGAATGAAGTTCATGCCGAGCTCGCTGGCCCGGTGAGGCGTCGGGATTGCGACCGGCTGCCCCTCGTAGAGGATGCGGCCCCGGTCGGGCTGGGTAAGCCCGGCGAGCACGCGGATCAGCGTCGACTTGCCGGCGCCATTCGCGCCGATGAGGCCGTGTACCTCGCCAGGGTAAATCGAGAGCGACACGCCCTTGAGGGCCTGGACGCCACCGTAGGACTTCGCAATGTCCTCGGCGACAAGGAACGGCGCTGTTGCAGACGCTACCGCTGCCGATGCCTCCACCTTCATCTCGCCGGGCCGCACGGCCGCCACGCCGTCAGGTCTCATTGGCCCGTGACGTCGGTGTGGTCCTTGATGAATTGCGCGACCGTGTCCTTCGTCACCAGCACGGCCGGAACCTCCACCGCTTTGGGGGTCCAGCTCGCCCCTGCCGACTTGATGTCCTTGAGCAGCTTCACCGTCCGGTAGCCCTCGGTATAGCTGTCTTCCCAGGCCGTCGCGGTCATGTGGCCATTTTTGATGTTCTCGATTGCCTGGGCATTGCCGTTCACGCCATAAACGCCGACGTCGTCGCGGCCCTGCTGCCGCAACGCGCCGATGGCGCCGATGGCTGGGTCGTCCCAGCAACCCCAGACGGCCAGCTTGCCGCCGCCGCCGGCTGGATGGGAGGCGAGCCAGGCGTTGGCATATTGCGCGCCGTCCTCGAAATAGCCGGGGATGCGCACCTCATTCTTGGTGACCTTGATGTCCGGATGCTTGGCCAGCACCTGATCCAACAGGGTCTCACGGTTGCGGCAGACTTCGCCGGTTCTGTAGGTGAGCGCCAGCAGGTCGCCCTTGCCGCCGAGATCAGCGACCATCTTATCAATCACCGGCTGGGCGACTGGCGCGCCCGAACCGTTCGTGGCCGCGACCGTGCCGCCTAGCCCACCGCCCCAGGTGACGACCGGGATGCCGGCATCCTTGGCGGCCGCCAACCCGGCGCCAATCGATGACCAGGGAAACACCATGTCGATGATGGCGCCGGCGCCCCGACCTGCAAAGTTCTGGATCGCGGAATTGGCCTGGTCGGCGCTGCCGGAGGCGTCGATCACCGACACGGTCCAGCCATCCTCCTTGCCGGCAGCCGTGGCACCCGCAATGTAGCGCGCGTTGTTGGCCTCGTTGGCCGATATCGATACGATTCCGATAGTTGGCGGGCCTGCGGCTTGGGCAGTTCCAGCCAACAATGCAGCGCCGGCCAGCAAACACCCGTACGTCAGTTTGTTCATGCGTCCCTCCTGTCGTTCCATGTCGCGTCGCGCTGCAGCAAACACGATCTAATCGTTTCGTCATACTTGCTGAACCCGTGCTGCGAGGCAAGCAGGTTTTGCCCTTTTGTGCTGGACAGTTTGCGAACCTTGCCGCAATCTTGACGATCGTAACGGTTAGCTGAGTGTTTGTTTGACGACGATCAGGGACGTAGCCAAGGTGGCTGGGGTATCGACTGCGACCGTATCGGCGGTGGTCAACGAGAGCGCCTTCGTGAGCCCCGAATTGCGCGCGCGCGTGGTTGCCGCGGTGGACAGCCTCAACTATGCGCCGATGTCGGCGGCACGGAATCTCAAAAAAGGGCGAAGCCAGCTGATTGCGCTGGTCGTCTCGGATCTCGCCAACCCGTTTTTTGCCCGCATCCTCTGGAGCGCCGAGGCGGCGGTCGCAGCCTGGGGCTACTCTCTCGTGGTGTTCAACAGCGATGAGAAGCCCGAGAACGAGCGACGCATCTTGGCACGTATCCGGGCTTTGTCATGCGACGGGATCTTGCTTGTCCCAGTCAGCGCGAGCTTGCGGCAGAGCCAGCGCGATCCCGATGGTCACCCCATCCCGACCGTTCTGTTCGGGCGCGTGGTCGATAATGACCGCTTTGATACCGTGACTATCGACAACGTGTCGGCCGCCCGGCAAGTGACCAACTACCTGCTTGACCTCGGCCATCGCACCATCGCCACCATCACGGGACCAACGCATCTGACCACAGGCCGCGGTCGTCTTGACGGCCTTCTCGAGGCCATGGCGGCGCGCAAGCTCGCACCCCGGCCGGACCACATCCGCTCGGGCGAATTCCGCGAGGACGTCGCTTATTCGGTGGCCCGCGAACTGATCGACCGGCCGAACAGGCCGACGGCGCTCTATGCCGCGAACGGCGTCATGGCGCTCGGCGTGATGCGGGCCTTGGCCGACCTCGGCTTGAAATGTCCGGAGGACATTTCGATTGCCTCGACCGACACGATCCCAGGCATCGGAGCCTTAAGGCCACGTCTTACCCGGACCGAACACCCCGTAACCGACATGACCAACGAGGCGCTGCGCCTTCTTGTTGACCGCATCGAGCGTGGAAGCGGGGTGTCGTCCCGCCATGTCGTGTTCCAGCCCTCCTTGATTTTGGGCGAAAGCTGCGCTCCAAATCATCCAACCGACATGGATACGTGACGTGGACCGCAGCCGGCGTTGTTGCAGCGATCCGGCGACTGGCGATGCAAGCGGCCCGGCATAGGAGAGCAGCAGCTATCTGACGGGAGTGTCAAAAACCTGGGGCAGCCTGCTTGCTCTTGGCGGGCTGATCGGCGTGGCTGATGCCCGACCACGGGGAACGGGTTTGATGCAGTGAACGGTGCGGCTGGAGGCGAGGACGAGCGGGGGCGAGGTGACGACAACGGAGCTGGTGAGGTTCACCCGGCCGGTGGTGGTCAGCACGCTTGCGGAGGTCGGCTTTGTGTTGTCCGAGACCAAGGCGGTGCTGGTCAAGCTGCAGGCGAGCATGCTGTGCGGTCAGGTGGCGAAGTATGCGGCCCATCACCGGGCCTGTGCGGCGTGCGGGGCACTGCAGCCGCTCAAGGACCGGCGCACGCGTCGGCTGCAGACCCTGTTCGGCACGGTCGAGGTCGAGGCGCCTCGGTTCAAGGCCTGCCGCTGCGGTCAGCCTACGCCCATGACGGGGGTGACGGTCTCGCCGGTCTGCGCGTTGCTGAGTGCCCGCTGCACGCCGGAGCTGGAGCGGGTGCAGGCCGAGTTGGGCGCACGCACCTCGTTCCGGGACGGAGGGAGCGTTCTGGAAGCGTTGCTGAGATAGCCTTGCTTGTGGCCTCGAAACCGATGTGGCAGTTGTGCGACACCTTTCAGCAACGTCGTGCTCATACGACCACGGCGCACGACACGGCGCTCTTGGACAACGTTATTGCTCTGCGAGGGCCGGAAGTCGCCAGCCGAACGCCATACCCTCGTTGGCGGGTTGTCCAGGCGCAACGCCCTGCTCCGCTTAGATTGTCCAACCCGAGACCCCATCAGCCCGGAGGTGACCCATGACGAAAACCCCGAAGACGACCAAGGCTGCGGCTCAGATGGACGTGGTCCCCAAGGCCGCGGCGCCGAAAGCTGCGAAGGCCGAAGCGCCACCGAAAGGCACCAAGGTCGAGCAGCCGAAGGCCGGCCACAAGCCAAATGCCTTGCAGCAGCCTTTGCAGCCCTCCCCGGAGCTGGCGGCGATCGTCGGCGAGGGGACGATGCCACGCGGCGAGGTGGTCAGCAAGGTTTGGGTCTACATCAAGACGCACAAGCTACAGGGCCCGGACGACGGCCACGTGATCGTCGCCGACGACAAGCTGCGCCAGGTGTTCGGCAAGGACCAGGCGACGATGTTCGAGATGAACAAGCTGCTCGCCCAGCACCTGAAGTAGGGAGGACAAGGAAGCCGGCGGAGTGACGCGTGGCCAGGGACGCCTTGCCAGGTTCGTGTGAGGCAGCCTGCGCACTGTCAAAGCGACCGGCAACAAGGTCGTTGCGGTCCTCAAACACCGGACCGGCTCCCACGTCTTCGGCACGGCGGCGTCCGGGAAGGAGACCTCGGTGACACGTCGTCCGTCGCTTGCGGCATCATACGGCCGCTCGCGGTGCAGCCATAAGGTGAGGCGCCTTGGCCGCCTCTGCTCGCGGCAGTGACGGATCCCATCATCGGCCCTATCATCACTGTCACGATCCTCGGCATCGTCTGGCAATCCAGCAAGTCGGTCAGTTCGGTGCGGTCCTTTGAACGTCGGCAAGCCTCCGCATGTCACTGGTCCCTGTTGGCCGCACTGCCCGTTCCAGCGGCAACGCGCATCCAGTGCGGCAGAAACCTGAGCGCCATGTCGTAGGCGCGTTCGACCGGTGGCGCGACCCGGCGCCGGATCGGCGGCAACAGGGTTGATGCGAAGCCGGCGGCGAGCAGCCCAGCCGGGATGGACGCCAGCACGTCAACTGGGAAATGCACGCCAAGGTAGATCCGCGCCCACCCTGCCGCCAGGCCGGCCAGGCAGGTGGCGGCGCCACAGCGGCGAGACGCGTCGGTGAGGGCAAGCCCCAGGCCGAGGCTCCAGGCCAGGGTCGCATGGTCGCTGGGAAAGCCGTTGTCCGCCACGTGGTCCAGCCAGGTGTGGCCGACGCCCGCCATGAAGGGCCGAGGCTCGAACCATACGAGGCCGAGCAGGAGGTTGATGCCCTGCCCGGCGAACACTCCGGCCCCTGCCGCGATCAGGGCGGCCCGGCGGGCAGGTGGTCCCCACACCCACAGGCAGGCCAGCAGCACGGGCGCAAGCAGCACGGGTGCGCTCGCGACAGCCACGACCAGACCCTGCAACACCGGGCCGGGCCTACTGGCCGCGTTGAGGAACAAGAACAGGGCCGTGTTCCAAGAGAGCATCGCCGGGCCTCCACTGCGGCGGTGGCCGCCGCATGACTGCTGCGTCGGCTACATCGAACCAGCCCGGCCGTCACCGGCCTGCGACGGACGTTGGCGATCTGCATAGCATCGGCCACCCTGCCCCAATCAGACTGCGGCGGCGGTTCGCCCAACATTGGCAATTCCCAATCCGCGGTCCAAGGCGCCCCAACCTTCTGTCCAGCATGGTCACCACTGCATTCTCACCCCAATCCTGCGTCCATCTCAAGGAGTTGAGCCATGCCAGCCGCCGCCATCGCCCCCATGAACGCCCGCCAAATGCTGAACAAGGTGCCGGCGGTCACGGCCGCCTTCTGGGTCATCAAGATCATGGCGACGACGGTCGGCGAGACCGGCGCCGACTACCTTGCCGTCCACGCCGGCCTCGGCACGGCCGTCACGGGCGGCATCATGGCCGCGCTGCTGCTGTCCGTCCTGGTCGTGCAGCTCCGGTCCGACCGGTATGTGCCGTGGGTCTATTGGCTGACCGTCGTGCTGGTCAGCGTGGTCGGCACCCAGATCACCGACGCCCTCACCGACCGGCTGGACGTGAGCCTCTACACCAGCACCGCCGTCTTCGCCCTCGCCTTGGCCGCGACGTTCGCCGCCTGGTACGCCAGCGAGCGCACGCTCTCGATCCACACCATCACGACCCGGCGGCGCGAGCTGTTCTACTGGGCGGCCATCCTGTTCACCTTCGCGCTCGGCACCGCCGCCGGCGACCTGGCGACCGAGGCGCTGAGCCTGGGCTTCACCGTCGGCGTCGTGGCGTTCAGCGCCATGATCGCCGCCATCGGCCTCGCCTACCGCCTTGGCGGCAACGCGGTCCTCACCTTCTGGCTCGCCTACATCCTGACCCGGCCGCTCGGCGCCTCGCTCGGCGACCTGCTGTCCCAGTCGCGCCCGAATGGCGGGCTGGGGTTGGGCACGGTCGGGACCAGCCTCGTGTTCCTGGCCGTCATCGTCACCCTGGTCACGTTTCTCAGCGTCGGCCCGAACGCCCAAGCGAGCCGGGCAAGGGCCGTAAGCGACGCATAGGCCGGCCACCCCACGAAACGTCCCCGCACACCACCACGCATCAACACGGAAAGGTCACGCCATGAACAAGCTCATCTGCACCGCATCCCTGGCCGCAGCGCTCGGGATGGCCTGGGCCGGCGCCGCGACCGTCCTGCCGCTGCCCGGCATCGCCGCCCCGGCCCATGCCGCGACCAAGCTTGGCGACCTGTCATCCTACCGCGCCATCGTCGTGGACACGGCGGCCCTGGTGAACAAGGGCGACCTGGCCGGCGCCAAGGCCCGGATCAAGGACCTTGAGGTGTCCTGGGATGAGGCGGAGCCGTCGCTGAAGCCGCGGGCCGCCGCGGAGTGGCACACGGTGGACAAGTCCATAGACCGCGCGCTCACGGCCCTGCGCGCGGACAAGCCCGATGCCGCAATTTGCAGGACGTCCTTGGCGGAGCTTCTGACGATCATGGACGGCGCGGCGGGCAAAGTCTGAGCCGCGCCCCTACAGGGCGCCGGGTTGGGGAACTGTATGGTGCCGTCCCAGCTCGCCCAATGCTCCCGCCCCTAGTGTCTTCGTCAGCGGATGGCACCCGCCACCGCGGCAAGCACCGAAGGACCACCACCATGCGCATAGACATTATGCTCCCCCTCGCCATGACCGCCGTCCTGATGACGGCCACCATCGGCGGCTCGGCCCTGGCTGCGGACCGGGACGGCGACCGTGAGGCCGCGGCGCTGCAAGGCGCCAAGGTCTCGCTCACGCAGGCCATCGCTACAGCCGAGGGGCAGACGGGCGGCCGGGCCATCGGCGCCGACGTGTCGCAGGAGGGGGGCGTCACCCGCATTCAGGTCGAGGTCGCGGGGCCACAGGGCGTCAAGACCGTCCTGGTGGACGGCGCCACCGGCCAGGTGACGGCAACCCGCGATGGCAGCGGTGACAACGAAGACAACGATTGATCCGCGGCCAAAAGGGGCGCCGTCCGCCCCCTTTGGTGTGCAAGCCTTCTACATGCCGCTGGAAAGGAGACCACGTTCATGATCGAGTTGGATGAGCTTGGCGAGATGGCCTGGGTGCCGCTCGCGCTGCTTGCGGCCGTGATGGCCTGGCGGTCGCGCTCGGCGGTGCTGGCCAGCCTCGCCGGAGGCGGACGGCTGCAGGCGTGGCGCGATGGCGCTGCAAGCGCGCCAGGCAGTTGGGTTCTCGTGCAGGCCGGTTCGGCGCTTCAATGGATGTGGAGCATCCGGCGGAACGGCGGCCCGCCGAGCGGGAACCAGAGCTTCGACAGCTACCGCGACGACGCGCTCCGCAAGCTCAAGGAGG
>JAABUT010004588.1_pt1 | contig 10855 bp, 13 predicted proteins | sample 5559281 | NCBI WGS metagenome assembly JAABUT01 (sample SAMN10711880, study PRJNA513359) | rock metagenome | isolation source: Antarctica rocks | place: Antarctica: Victoria Land, Ricker Hills nord | collected 2016-01-04 | reverse complement strand
TGCCGATCGGCGTCGCGGCGCTCATCCTCCTGGTCGCCCTTGCCCAGAGCCTGCGGGAGCTTCCCAGCATCCAAGCCTTCATCCAGGAGTATGGCGGCATCGCGCAGGCCGCGCCCTCCGTGGATTCTGGCTTTCCATGGTGGCTGCGGCTGCAGCACTTCCTGAACATGCTCTTCATGATGTTCATCATCCGCGCCGGCATCCAGATCCTGGCCGATCACCCCCGACTCTACTGGAAGCGCGACTGCACGCCCGGCAAAGACTGGTTCCGCTTCCAGAAAGCCGTGCCCACCGGCCGGGTCTGGACCTCGAAGGACGATTCCGTGACGCTGCCGGGCTGGCTGGGTATTCCCGGTATCCGCCACTCCATCGGCCTCGCGCGCTGGTGGCACTTCTCGGTCAATCTGCTGTGGGTGGTCAACGGCGTCGCCTTCTACGTGCTGCTCTTCACGACCGGCCAGTGGCTCCGCTTAGTGCCCGTCACGTGGGAGGTGTTCCCGAACGCGCTCTCGACCGCCATCCAATACGCGTCGCTGGACTTTCCGGTGGACCACAGCTGGACCCGCTTCAACGGCCTGCAGCAGCTCAGTTACTTCGTCACGGTGTTCATCGCAGCACCCGTTTCGATCGTGACCGGCCTCATGCAGAGCCCGGCGATCTCCAATAGGCTGGGCTGGTTCGGGCGCGTGCTGAACCGGCAGGCAGCCCGGTCCATCCACTTCATCTCGTTCTCCTGGTTCGTGCTGTTCATCCTGGCGCACGGGATCATGGTGTTCGTCACCAGCCTGCGGCAGAACACGAACCACATGTTCGCCGGCGTGGAGGGCAGCTCTTGGGCCGGGATCGCACCCTTCATCGCGGCCATGGTGGTCGTGGGGCTGGCTTGGTGGATTGCCTCGCCGTTCACGATCCGCCACGCCCGGCTTGTCCAGCGGGTGGGCACGTTCATGATCGGCTGGCTCAAGGGCCTGGCCGAGTGGTGGTCGCCGAACAACCTGATGACGGAGAAGGACATCTCGCCCTATTTCTGGATCAACGGCACCCTGCCGAAATGGGACGCGTTCGACTCGCCGGTGGCGGACGGCTTCGCACGCTACCGGCTGCGGGTCGATGGCCTGGTCGAGCGGCCAGGCGAGTTCTCGTTGGCCGAGCTGCGGGCGATGCCGAAGCGGGAGCAGATCACGACCCATTTCTGCATCCAGGGCTGGTCCGGTGTCGCCAAGTGGGGCGGCGTGCCGATGCGCCACATCCTCGACCTGGTGCGCCCGACGAACGAGGCCCGCTACGCCGTGTTCTACTCCTTCGCCGATGGCGGCGACGCCGGCCGCTACTACGACGTGCACAGGATGGAGAACATGCGCCACGAGCTGACCATCCTCGCCTACGACATGAACGGAGCGCCCCTCGGCGTGCTGCATGGCGCACCCCTGCGGCTGCGGTGCGAGAATGAGCTTGGCTTCAAGATGGTGAAGTGGATCGAAGCCATCGAGTTCGTGCACGACTTCGCCGACCTTGGCGCGGGCCAGGGCGGCTACAACGAGGACCACGAGTTCTACGGCTACCGCATGCCGATTTGACGCGCGGCCATCAGCGCGGCGCGGCCACACACGAGGAGGGCAGGAATGTTTGCCGAACAGATGCTGCCCAGGGCGCGCGAGCGCCTGGCGACGATCGGCGGGGCGGCCCCGGTCAAGGACGCGGCCGAATTGATGTCCAAGCCCCACACCGACATTGTCGTCGTGTGCGGCGAGGACGGCGGCATGGTGGGAGTGGTCACGAAGACCGACATCGTTGGACAGATCACCCGGTGCATCGGCGGCGGATGCATCGCCAGGGTGGACACGATCATGACGCGGGACGTGGTGTCCTGCCGGCCGGACGAGCCGTTGCAGGGCATCTGGTCGGTGATGAAATCGCGTGGCCTCCAGCGCATCCCGATCCTCGACGGGAACAGGAAGCCGGTCGGCATCATCTATGCGCGGGATGCCCTTCAATGCCTGCTGGGCGAGGTAAAGAACGACGAGGCCCTCCTCCGGGATTACGTGATGGACGTCGGCTACCAATGAGGACAGCCGGGTCGAACAAAGCCCACCGCTTCTGAAGGGGAACCCTGCATGTCTGATCATGGCTCCGAGCCACTGAGCGAGACGCTTCAGCGCCAGCGGGCACTGTCCAGATGGGACAACGAGGGAGGTACGGAGGCAGACGGCCCGCAGACGGCCCCGCATGGGGTCGAGGGACGGCCTCCGTTTCCCAAGATGGGCGATGTCGAATACGAGGCGCTTCAGAGCCTGTTGCACAATCGCCTTCGGGAACGTCGTGAAGACGTGTTTTGGTGCGTTTCGGTGTTGACGGGCCTGGCGAAGCACGATTCGATCGTTGCTCTCCCACGACACGGACCATGCGATGGCGCATTGTGGGCGACACTGTCCCCGACCACACGGTGATTGCGCGGTTCCGCCAGCGCCATGTCGCGCGCATGCGGGAGGTGTTCCTGGCCGTGCTATGGCTGTGCCACGAAGCGGGCCTGGTGCGGTTTGGGCTTGTGGCGCTGGACGGCACCAAGGTGGGTGCCAGCGCGGCGCTGGACGCCAACCGCACCGCGAGCCGCATCGACGAGCAGGTGACCCGGATGCTGACCGAAGCCGAGGCGACCGATACGCAGCAGGACGGCCAGTTCGGCGCAGCGTGGCGGCGAACTGCCCGCGGCTTTGGCGCGGCGGGGTGATCGCCTGGCGCGGCTGCAGCAGTGCCAGGACAAGCTGCAGCGCCAAGCGGCCGAGGCGGCGTCACGACAGCAGGAGAAGATCGATGCGCGGGCGGCGGAGCAGGCCAGCGCAAGCGCGGCCGCAAGCCCAAGCCGGCTGATCCCATCTCCCATGGGGAGCCGGAGTTTCACATCATGGGACCGGGCAAGGTCGAACCGGCCAGCCTGAACCCGGCTGCTGTTCGCCAGCACGATGGCACGCTGGTCTACCCTGGCAGCAGCCCAGGCGCTTGATCTCGTCGGGAGAGCTACTCGCTTCCGCAGCGAGGGGACTTCCCGCCCATGCTGGTCATGCGATGGAATTCCACTTGGAACCGCACCGGCCCGAGCGGGGCGACCTCATACGGCACACCCGGCTCGACCAGACCCGGTGCACCTGTGGGGTCGAGGACGCGCTCCGAAGCCGGGTCGAGCACCCGGTAGAGAGCCGGCCTTCCAGTACATGGATCAGCCCCCAGGTGCCGGGCGCGGTGCGGTGCGAGCGGAGCAGCCCAGGTGGGACCGTCGTCTCTGTGAACACGGGAGTGCTGCGGTAGGCTTCGCAGCCCAGCGGCAGTGCGGCCGGAGCGGCCTTCCGGGCGCCGGCGTCACCCACCGCCGAAAGCGATGCGCAGAGTGGCCACGATGCCCGCGGCCGCGAATGCGAAGCAGCCGAGGCGCACGGCCATCACCGCCGCGAACCGAGCCCCGGAATGCATGTAGTCCTCGATCACGACCTGCAGGCCGAGGGCTGTGTGGTGGAACAGGGCGATCAGCAGCAGGATCATCAGGATGGTGGCGAGCGGTGTCCTCAGCCAGGCGATGAAGGTGGCGTAGTCGCTGCCGGTATGGGCGATGAGCGCGGCGGCGAACCAAAGCGTCAGAGGGACAAGGGCGCCTGCGGAGGCGCGCTCCGCCCACCACTGCGCGGCTCCTCCCTTGGCCCAGCCCAGCCCCATCGCGCGGCCCAGGGGCGAGCGCATGTCTTGACGGCCCACGGGCCTACCCCGTCACGAATAAGCTGGCGACCCAGGCCGCCACGGTGAGCACCACGCTCGCCGCCACGACCGCCCATCCCGAGGCGTAGATCGACCGGAGTTCAAATCCGCGCACGGTGTCCCAGACCAGGTGGCGGATGCCGCCGCAGAGATGCAGGAAAAAGGCGAAGGTGGCCCCGAACAGCACGATCTGGCCGAGCCAGGACGCGATGGCGCCCTGCACCACGCCATAGGCCCGCGGTCCCGTAGCCGCCGCCAAAAGCCAAATGACCAGCACGATGGCGCAGACGCTCAGGATATTGCCGATGATCCGATTGAGGATCGACAGAACCGACGTGAGCTGCGGCCGGTAGTTCTGAATGTTGGGAGAACGCGGCCGGGGCCGTTTTACCGTGGAATTGGGCATTGTTGATCTCCACCCTGTGCGGCGGTCAGCTCCGGTGCTCGATCACCATCCTCTTGATCTCGGCAATGGCCTTCCCGGGGTTCAGCCCCTTCGGGCAGGTCCGGGTGCAGTTGAGGATGGTATGGCACCGGTAGAGCCGGAACGGGTCTTCGAGGTTGTCGAGCCGCTCGCCTGCCGCCTCGTCGCGGCTGTCAGCCAGCCAGCGCCACGCCTGGAGCAGCACGGCAGGACCCAGGAAGCGGCCCCCGTTCCACCAATGGCTGGGGCAGCCCGACGTACAGCAGAAGCAGAGGATGCATTCGTAGTAGCCGTCGAGCTTGCTGCGCTCCTCCGGGGATTGCAGCCGCTCCCCCTCGGGCGCCGGTGTCTTGGACTTGAGCCAGGGCTCGATCATCGCGTATTGCGCGAAGAGATGCGTGGTGTCGGGGACCAGGTCCTTGACCACGGGCATGTTCGCCAAGGGATAGATCGTCGCCGGCGTGGCCAGGTCGGAGATAGACCTCAAGCAAGCCAGCCAGTTCGTGCCATCGATCGTCATGGCGCAGGACCCGCAAATGCCCTCGCGGCACGAGCGGCGGAAGGTGAGCGTCGAGTCCACCTTGTTCTTGATCCAGAAGAGCGCGTCCAGGAGCATCGGCCCGCAATCGTCGAGATCGACCTCGAAGGTATCAAGGCGCGGGTTCTCGCCGGTATCTGGGTCGTAGCGGTAGATCTCGAATGACTTGACGCGCACCGCGCTGGCCGGAGCTGGCCAAGTCTTCCCTTGCCCGATGCGCGATTCCGGGGCCACGCCGAAATTCTTCGGCACCGGGAACCGCTTGAGCAGAGTTGCGCGAGGAACTTGATTCGAGGATTCGATGATCATCGTGTGCCCTTTGCCGTGGTTTTAGTCATGCGCCCCTTCGTCGAGGCTGTCCGTTTGATCGGACACATTCAACCAAGCTTCCGTTCAACAAGGCTCTGGGCCTGTGCAGTGTGTAGAAGGACAGGTGCTACCCGGGCTTGCTGAACGCCGTTGGAACTGTCTACGGGGCAGTGCGTCTGTTGTGAGGGCAGGGCAGACTCCGAAATGGGCATCAAGCGCTCCTTGTCTGAGGGTTCAGCCACATCGAACTCCTCAGTCCCGAGTGCCGGCCTGATGAATGGGGCACCCCGGCCTGCCTCAGCGTAGGGAACTATCACGTGAGTGAAGAAAAGCCGAAACTCAGCGGACCTGATCTCTCCCAAGGCGTTGAACTCTCAACGATCCCCGACGGAACCATGCTGCTTGGGCACGCGCGCGGCGAGCCGGTGCTCCTGGCGCGGCGCGGTGACGAGGTGTTCGCGATCGGCGCTGTCTGTACGCACTACGGCGCTCCACTGGAGCAAGGGCTTCTCGTGGGCGATACGGTCCGCTGTCCGTGGCATCATGCCTGTTTCAGCCTGCGCACTGGCGAGGCGCTCCGTGCGCCGGCGCTGGATCCAGTGTCTCGCTGGGACGTCGAAGCGGTGCGCGACGTGGCGCGTGAGTTCACTCCAGTCGAGACGCCGGTCGCCGCCGTGTATGTTCGGGAGAAGCTGGAGAGGTTCGCCCCACAACCGCAGCCTATTTCAGTCGGCATACCGAACTCCGTCATCATCATCGTCGGCGGCGGCGGTGCCGGCAACGCGGCAGCCGAGGCGCTTCGTCACGAGGGTTACTCCGGCCGCATCACGATGCTCAGCGCCGATGAGGTCGTCCCCTGCGACCGGCCCAAGTTATCGAAAGGCTTCCTCGCGGGTTCGGCTCCCGAGGCGTCCACGCCTCTCCGATCAGCGGAGTTCTATCGCGAGCACGACATCGACCTAAGGCTCGGCACGCCAGTGGCGATGATCGACGCGGCGACACGGCACATCCAGCTCGCGGACGGCGGCCGGCTTGGTTACGACGCGCTCCTGCTCGCCACCGGCGCCGAGCCGGTTCGGCTCGACATCCCCGGCGCGGACCTCCCGCACGTGCACACTTTACGGACCCTGGCCGACAGCCGCGCCATCGTGGCCGCGACCGCCACGGCGAAGCGCGCAGTGGTGATCGGATCGAGCTTCATCGGCCTGGAGGTGGCCGCGTCGCTGCGAGAGCGGAACCTCGACGTGCATGTGGTCGCACCCGAGGCCATCCCGATGGAGCGAGTCTTAGGGGCCGAGGTCGGCGCCTTTATCCGCAAGCTCCACGAGAAGCACGGGGTGACGTTCCACCTCGGCACGACGGCGACCTCCATAGACGAGCAAGGCGTGACCCTGAAAACCGGGGAACGCCTCGATGCCGACCTCGTCGTCGTCGGGATCGGCGTGCGGCCGGCCCTCGCGCTGGCGGAGCAGGCCGGGCTTGCCACCGACCGTGGCGTGAGCGTGGACGAGTTTCTGGAGACGAGCGTGCCGGGCATCTTTGCCGCGGGCGACATCGCGCGCTGGCCGGACCCGCTCAGCGGCGAGCGCATTCGCGTCGAGCACTGGGTCGTCGCCGAACGCCAGGGGCAGACGGCGGCGCGCAACATCCTCGGACGGCGGGAGCGGTTCGATGCTATCCCGTTCTTCTGGACCATCCAGTACGATTTCGGCCTCGGCTACATCGGTCATGCCGAGCGCTTCGACACGGCCGAGATCGCTGGATCGCTGGAGGCACAGGACTGCGCGATCACGTATCGCCTGGCCGGTCAGAAGGTCGCGGTCGCCATCGTGCAGCGAAACCTCGTAGGCTTGCGTGCGGAGGTCGAGTTCGAGCAGAGGATTGCCGCTGGCGCCTGATGGAGATGTCGGGCGCAGGCCAGGCCAACGGAGCGAAGCTGATGAGTTCGAGAGTCCCGGCGGGCAACCTTAGACTGAAGCGAGCGTACGAGCCGCTTGGGGCCGATGATGGCACCCGAGTCCTGATCGACCGATTGTGGCCACGTGGGGTTTCGAAGGCAGACGCTGCTTTGGACCAATGGATGAAGGATATCGCGCCGAGCACCGAGCTACGGAAGTGGTTCGGGCACGACCCCGCCCGCTGGGACGAGTTCCGCCGTCGTTACACCGAGGAGCTGCACGAGAATGCCGAGTTGCTGACCCAACTGCGTTCTCTTGCGCGACAGAGTCCGGTCACGCTGATCTATTCGGCTCATGACGAGGTACATAACGACGCGATCGTGCTGAGGGACCTGCTGCTGGAACGCTAGGCCGGTTTCAAGCATGTTGCTTTGCTGCAGCCTGAGAGAACGGGAGACACCGCGATGACCGATCGTCCGCATTAGGCCCATGGTCGCGCCAGCGCGCCCATGGACATGAAATTGGAGCGCCCGGATTACGATTTGATTGCTCATCTACGCGATATTCGAAAAATGGGCGATGATGCGATGTGGTCTGTTGAAGAATACGATCCAAACTGTGGGATCGAGTTGTCTTCCTGTATGGACGAGGCTGCGGCCGAGCGGCTACTCGATGCATGGCTTGCTCGTCGCCTGGACGCTCTCAAACGGACCCAATCGGAGCTCCGGCGGGTTTGGAAGGCTGCGCATGCGGAGCCGGGCGCAGTCAAGCAGACGCCTTGACCCAAGCAGAAGCCGATAAACAAGTAGGACCGTAAATTAGGAGAGGCGGAACAATCCGACTGAGGTCACTTTCCCTTTGCATTCCGCCGCAAGTCCGGCCCGCAACCCCGATCCACGATTAATATCTCTGTGATGCTGTCGCAGATCTCAGGGCTCCCCTCATTTTCTGAGCGCCTAAAGCAACGAAGCAGCCCTGTGTCGGGCTGAGGCAGTTCGAGCCAGATTTGAGGCCGGCCTGCCATGATGGGAGGTCTGTTGTGCGCCAGCATGCCATTGCCCTGGGTCAGCGCATCAGCGATCTCGCCACCTGCACCCACGATACGCAGGCGAGAGATGACCCCAGCCCAGACGCTTTGCTTCGCGGAAGTGCACCGCTTCCTCGCCGGCCTGTTCGAAGGCGACCTGCATGCCAAGCGCGTGCTGTCCTTGGCCAATGCCACCCTGGGCGTCCTCAAGACAGCCTCCCTGGCAGTGCACACCATCGGCCAAGGGCTCGCCCTGGCGCGGGGCCGGATGACCAAGCACGCGATCAAGCAGGTGGACCGGCTGTTGTCCATCCCTGGCGTCGACATCGACGCCGTGCTGCGCCATTGGGTGCCCTACGTCGTTGGGCCGCGTAGCTGCATCAACGTGGCCATGGACTGGACCGAGTTCGACGCTTGTGGCCAAGCCACCCTCATGCTGTCACTGCGGACCCGGCATGGCCGCGCCACGCCGCTCGTGTGGCTGACGGTCGACAAAGCGACCTTGAAGGACCGCCGCAACGCATACGAGTATCAGGCGCTGGTCCGTTTAGCCGACGCTCTGCCTGCGGACATCAACGTGTGCGGTATCATGTAGCAACCGCCACCACGGCCTTGTTCCGAGGGGTAGGGGCATCCGATTACCATCCTGAACCTTGATCCAGGATGGAGAGTTGCGATGGCCGAGCCCCACGTTATTGACGCTTTGCGCGGAAAGCGATCCGAGCTGAGTGGGATCGTGAGCCATCTGGAGCAACAGATTGTTCACCATCGTGCCAGTCTCGTGCATCTCGACGCCGCTATGCGGCTGTTCGACCCAGACCTCGTGCCGGAGGCAATCAGATCCCGGCAACATCGGCCACGCAGTGTCTGGTTCCGCCCTGGCGAATGCCTGCGACTGATCCACGACGTGCTGCGCGATGCGCTGCAGGCCGTGACGACGCGCGCTAGCGTGGTGCACGGATCGGGCGGTGGTGCTGATGCGCTGGGTGACGTAGGGGATCGCCCTCCCAACTCCGGATGCCCATTTTGCCGTTCAAGCTGAACCAGGACCGCCGTCACCATATCCCGCGCCAGCGGCACAAAGTGACGAACTGGCCAGCCTACGACGCCAGCCTGCGTCAGCGAGGCAGCCTAACGGTGTGGTTCACCGACGAGGCAATCGCGGCGTGGGCGGCCGAGCCGCGCACGACCCGCGGTGGGCAGCCTTGGTATTCGCCTCTAGCCATCCTGACGGCGCTGACGTTGCGCGCGGTGTTCCGCCTGGCCTACCGGCAGGCCGAGGGCCTGCTCGGCTCCGTCATCGGCTTGCTCGGCCTCAGCTTGCGCGTGCCGGACCATACAACCCTCAGCCGGCGTGCGGCGACGCTGGACGTGCCGCGGCCGGGGAACGCCGACGCCGGTGCTGACAGCGAGCCCATGCACCTGCTGGTGGACAGCACGGGCCTGAAGCTGTGCGGCAAGGGCGAAGCTGGTCAAGGTTCCGCTCGCGTAGCGAGTGGAATACCAGCGAAGGGGAGTGGCTGCTGGAAAAGCACGGGACGGCAACACGCCGGTCGTGGCGCATGCTGCATTTGGGCGTGGACGCCTGCACCGGCCGGATCGTGGCCAGCACGTTGACCCCCAAAGACGTAGATGACGCGTCGCAAGCCGGTCCCTTGCTCGATCAGGTCGCAGGGCCCGTGGCGTCGTTCACCGGCGACGGCGCCTACGACCGAGATCGCGTCTACGCCGGCGTCGCCGAGCGCCATCCTGAGGCGGCCGTGGTTGTCCCGCCGCGCGCAAACGCCGTTCCGAGCGACACGGCCGAGACCGCCCCTATGCTGCTATTCCAGCCGCTATGCGGCCGGAACCTTGAGCAGCTCCGCCCACGCAGCGGGACGGCCACCTGCAACGCATCGCCGAGCACGGGCGTATGGCATGGCAGAACGCGTCTGGATATAACAAGCGCGCCCGGGTCGAAGCCGCCATGAACAGATGGAAGCAGGTCATCGGCGACGAGTTGCGCGCGCATACGGATGAGCGCCGGGCGACCGAGGTGGCGGTTGCCGTCCACGCGCTCAACCGCATGCTGAATCTCGGACGCCCAAGCTACGTCCGCGTCGCCTGACCCCAGGCGGGGTTGCGGTCAGTGCGCCCATACCCCTGATCCCTGCACCACGCTGACCTAGCCGTTTCTCCCGCAACAGGAGGCATACCGAGCCGCGCCAGTTGGAAAGGTTCAGGCCCATGAAGTATAGGCACAAGACCCACACGCGCAGCGGCTGGTAGTGCCCGGCCAGCACCATCGCGCAGCGATCCCCCGGAGGGAGATGCCGCTAAGCGGCATCAAGGCCAGTCAGGTCGTCGAAGCGGGACGCACACGCTTTGCACCGGTAACGCTGGCGATGCGGCTGCGTGTCGTCGCACCCGTCCCGGATGACCGAAGAACTGTCGCAGGCGGGGCAGCGCACGCCCTCTGGCCAGCGATGCTGGCGCACAAAGGCGAAGCACTTGGCGTCGTCCATCAGGCCGGAAAGGTTGATCAGGTCGGATGTGGCTATGACACAAGCTCCTCGCGCGAGCAGGCCACCTACTCCCGCTTTTGCTCATACACCAGAGGCCCCCAGCCCCGCTTCCCGGTACTGGCCTCCACCACCCCGGAACCCAACAAGAGCCTAGTCGATCAGGTTACAAACTTAGATGCATTTTGATTGGTAACGGGCTACCCCCTACGCCGCCAGCATAGTCTTCACTGCTTGCCCGACAGCAACAAACGTTGCATTCGCTTCGTTAGATGATGCCGCGGTCTCGGTGAGATAGACGCACACGATCATAGGCGCGCGCCCTGGCGGCCACATCACGGCAATGTCGTTCGTCGTGCCATGGCCGCCGCTGCCCGTCTTGTCGCCAACACGCCAGGTTGCTGGAACGCCAGC
>JAABUT010004586.1_pt1 | contig 10859 bp, 11 predicted proteins | sample 5559281 | NCBI WGS metagenome assembly JAABUT01 (sample SAMN10711880, study PRJNA513359) | rock metagenome | isolation source: Antarctica rocks | place: Antarctica: Victoria Land, Ricker Hills nord | collected 2016-01-04 | reverse complement strand
TGCGGTGGCGACGGTCGGCATTGGCTTTGAACGGCACAGGGCATCCCAGGTCATATCAGAGGGCTGCGGCTCTCCTACCCCGGGCCGCTCGCACCGCCAATCGCCGGATCGCTGCAACAAGGCCCCTTTCGCGCGTATCGACCCGATCAGCCTACCTCGACGGGCGTTTCCGCGAGACCGGCGACGGCCTTCCGAACATTGTCGCTCCGCCACTCGGTTCCACCTCCGAGGGTCGGCACCTCCCGGCTGTTCAGAAGGGAGGCGATCCTGCCGTACCGGCCCCGGCCTTCCGGCACCTCGGAGAGGACACGGCGGAGGGCCTCCGGGACCAGGACCTTGCGCGTCTCTCGTTCGCCGATCTCGTTGATCCTCCAATGCGAGAAATGCTTCTCCGGCTCGAACCTGCGACCGCCGAGCATGATCTCATCCGGGGGCATGGCCACGGACCTGATCCGTAGCGCTCGTAGAGCCTCGATCTGGTCGACGAGATGGCGGTGCGGACGCCAACCGCAGTCTCGGAAGTCGACCCAGAGAAGGACTGCGTCCTTCTCCGAGCAAAGCCGTCCCACCTTCGCAACGTCTTCGATGATCGACTCGGTCCCGCGATCCGGGCTGGTATCCAGGGCTGCGACCTCACCGACCAGCTCGCCCTTCTCGACGACGACGTAGCGCCGGACGACCTCGCGTTGGTAGGCTATCGTTTTGCTCTGCCGGGCCGCTTCGGCCGGATCCCGTGAGATCGAAACGAATCCCGCCCAGCGCGCCGGGAAGGTCCAGTAGAAGCCGACGTATCGCATCGTGGTGCGCTCCATCTCCACATTCCGGAAAATTCCGACGCCGCCCCAGGTCCTCGGCCGTCCCTGCTATCGTCCTTACTCGAGCGAAAGGACGACACGATGACCGATTTCCTGAGGGTAGCAGAGATCCCCACGCTAGGCGGCGGCGCCATGGGCATCACGTTCGCGCCGGGCAAGAAGCACGTCTCCCTGCGCGGCAACCGCCACGAGCGCGACCTCGCGGCCGACCTGGACAGGATCTCAGAGTGGGACGCCGCGGCCGTGCTGACGCTGGTCACGGCTTCCGAGCTGACGCACCTCGGGATCCCGGCGCTCGGTGAAGAGGTCCGGGCACGCTTCATGGAGTGGCACCATCATCCGATCCAGGACGGGGGCACCCCGGATGCCGCTTTCGAGCTTCGGTGGTCCGAGACGTCCAGGCGCCTGCGGGCGCTACTCGCGACCGGCAACCGCGTCCTCATCCACTGCATGGGCGGCCTTGGCCGGGCCGGGATGGTCGCGGCGAGGCTCCTCGTCGAGATGGGAACCGAGCCTGACGAAGCGATCAGATCGGTGCGGAATGAACGGCCGGGCGCAATCGAGACAGTCGCGCAGGTGGCTTGGGTCGGTCGCGGCAGGCGAATGGAGGCGGAGGTCCCGACCGCGTCGGCCGGCCATCGAGACCGTGCCCTGGGCGCTCTCCTCGGGCTGGCCGTGGGCGACGCGGTCGGAACGAGGATAGAGTTCTCGGCGAAGCCGGAAAGAGCCATGCTCGACGACATGGTGGGAGGCGGGCCTTTCAGTCTCAAGGCGGGGCAATGGACGGACGATACCGCGATGGCGCTGGCCCTGGCAGACAGCCTTCTTGCCTGTCCTGACCTCGATGCCGCCGACCTGATGAAACGCTTCGTCGAGTGGCATCGGACCGGACGCTACTCCTGCACCGGATCCTGCTTCGACATCGGCATCACGACGGCGGCCGCTCTCCGCCGTTTCGAGCGCAGCGGGGATCCCTTCGCCGGAGCCACCGATCCCATGTCCGCCGGCAACGGATCCATCATGCGTCTGGCCCCGGTCGCGGTCCGGCACTGGCGCGGCCGCGAGCTGATGCTGCGTGTCGCCCGCGATCAGTCCCGGACGACGCACGCCGCGGATGAGCCCGTGGAGGCCTGCGCGACTTTGGCAGGCATCGTCGCTGCCGGAATCGCCGGGTCCACCCTGCCCGAGATCGTGACGGGACCGCTCGCGGCCGCCGTCCGGGGTTTCCGCCTCGGGCAGCCTCGCCGGGAGGTGCGTGGCACCGGCTACGTCGTGGCGTCGCTGCACGCGGCGCTCTGGGCCGTGGCACGGACGTCGACCTTCCGGGACGCGATCTTGCTCGCTGCGAACCTCGGCGAGGACGCAGACACGACGGCGGCGGTTGCGGGCCAGATCGCCGGCGCCGTCTACGGTGCCAGCGGCATACCGGAGGAATGGCTGCGTCTGCTCGCCTGGCGCGAGCGGATCGAGGACATGGCCGCGAGCCTGTTCGAGGCCGGCGAGCTTCGGGCGGCAGCCTGACCGCTACCTCGAATCCGAGACGACCCATGCGAGACGTGGCGCGGCATGATGAAGGGAGGGGAGAGCGCGATGCGCTACTGCATTCACCGAGGTACGAAGGAGATCGGAGGAACCTGTGTCGAGCTGGAATCCCAGGGCCGCCGCATCCTGCTCGACCTGGGGCAGCCCCTCGACGCCCCGGATCCCACGCCCGAGCTGCTCCCGGCGGTACCCGGCCTAACCGGGGTCGACGAGAAGCTTCTCGGAATCGTCCTGTCCCACTCCCATCGGGACCACTGGGGCCTCATCCCTCTCTCCCGTCCTGACCTGCCGGTGATCATGGGCGAGGCAACCCGTCGGATCATGCAGGCCGCAGAGCCGTTCGTCCCCGGCATGAGCCTTCCTGGACAGGTGCGCTACATGGTCGATGGCGAGACGATGGATCTCGGCCCATTTCGACTCACGCCCTTCACCGTCGACCATTCGGCCTACGACGCATATGCACTGCTCATCGAAGCGGAAGGTCGTCGGCTCTTCTACAGCGGTGATCTGCGGGCGCACGGGCGCAAGGCGTCCCTGTTCGAGAAAATGGTCCGCAGGCCGCCTCAGGAGGTCAACGTGATGCTCCTTGAGGGAACCACACTCAGCCGTCCTGGGACCGACATCAGGTTTCCGAGCGAGGCTGATATCGAGCAGCACTTGGTCGCCGAACTCCGTGCGACACCCGGGATGTCCCTCGTCTGTGCATCCGCTCAGAACATCGACCGCATGGTGAGCATCTTCCGCGCCGCCAAACGGACCGGCCGCAAGCTTCTGATCGACGTCTACGCAGCCGAGATGCTTCGCGCGACGGGCAACCCCAACATTCCTCAGAGCTTCTGGCCGGAGGTCGCGGTGTTCACGCCCCAATACCAACGGCGGCAAATCTACGACAAAGGCCTCTTCGCCGAACTCGACCGGCACAAGACACACCGGCTTTTTCCAGAAGACCTCAAGGCGCGCTCCGGGTCTCTCGCGATGCTGTTTCGACCGGCCATGCTGGATGACCTGCGAAAGGCGGAATGCCTGGCCGGGGCTCGGGCGGTCTGGTCGCAGTGGGACGGGTACCTGAAGCAGGAGCGTGGGCTGGCCTTGTTAAGACAGTTTCGCGAACTCGCGATACCGGTCACGTCGATCCACACGTCTGGTCACGCAAGTTTGCCCGATCTTCAACGGCTCGCGAAGGCGATCCGGCCCGACACGCTGGTCACCATTCACAGCTCCGAAGGGCACCGTTTCCCAGAGTGGTTCGATGACGTCGCCGCGACCGCGGACGGCGAGTGGCAGGAGGTTTGAATGGCGGACGGCGTCTTCGAAAGAGGTTTGAACGACGAGTTCCTCGGCGCTCTGGAAACGCTCGCGAACGAAAGCGGATCGTGGTGGTCCGACGTGTTGGCCGACAAGGGCCTGCTGATCGCGATCAGGAACGGCTATCTGAACATCTATTGGCGCGGGCAGTCGCTGTTCAATGTGCGGATGAAAGGCTCGCAGGTCGTGGCGAGCACCCACCCGAAGTATCTGATCGACCCTTCGCTTTCGAAACTCGTCCAGTTCGACGGGCGGGAATTCGAAGTAGCCAAGCTGATCGAGAGCGGATTCGTTCGCACCTACGAAGGTCCCGACACGCTCCGAAAGCTGAAGAGGGCGGCAAACGTCTACGCCGGCGTGGAGAAGATCGGCGTACACGCGATTGCTACGGCTGATCCATCGATCGTCGACGTCGAGATTGCCATGTCGACGTCGGGTATGGACCCGGCCTCGATGAAAGAAGGGGACGCGGGTCAGATACCCCGCATTGACCTGGCGAGCATGCAGAGTGGTGTCGATGGGCCGGAACTCGTCTTCTGGGAGGCGAAGCACTTCAGCAACGCCGAGCTGCGCGCGGAAGGTGAGATGACCCCGCAGGTCATCGGCCAGATCGCGAAATATGAAACGACGCTCGCTCACCATCGAGACGCCGTCGTCGCGAGCTATACCCGCGTGGCGCACGATCTTCAGCGTATCGCGGACATGAGCAGAGGCGTGCGCACCGTCGCTCCCGTGATCAGCGCCGTCGCGTCGCGGGCCGCGAGGCTTCGCGTCAGAAACGATCACGCCGTGGGGCTCGTCGTCTTCGGGTTCAGCGCCGCTGACAAGACCGACCCGAGCTGGAAGGCGCACAGGGGAAAACTGGAGGCCGGGCTTGCGGGTCGCTTCGAGGCGGCCGGTGATCCCAAGAACATTCGCCTTTGATCGCCTGGGAACGCGGTGCGCGTCATTGATCCTGGGGCGGGATGTCCATCTCAGGACGGGAGGACTGCATGTACGACTTGAGATCGCTCAAGACGCTCGCGGAGTGCCGGACCGTGATGGAGAGAGCGAAAAGGGACGGAAACGACGCCGTTTATCAGGACATGTTCCGGCGCATGTGCGCGATTTCGGGCCATGAGAACGACGACCATGACGACCCGCTCGTCCGTGACTTCCATGCGACGCTGGCGGCCTACGAGCAGCTCCTGACGGAGAAGAACGGCCGCAACCAACCGGCCGGGCGCACGCGGCAGAAGGTCAAGAACAAGGGGATCGTGCAGTCCCTGAGCGATTGGGCGGTCAGCAAAGCCGAGACGCCCGGCTTCAAGCTGCTCATCGAGGCTGGATTGTCCGAGTTTACTGGCGAGTACGTCGTCGTGCGGCACGCAGACCGATTTTCGCCCGAGGTCGTGGCGAGGGTGTGAATAGGCGTGGAAATTGGCTCTGGCGCACTTTTGGTGCAGCGGCTGATGAATCCTGAGTGACTCCAGCGGCGTAGGCGATCTGGCCTTGGAGGGCCAGATCGCATGAGCTTTCACACAGCGCCGCTCAAGCTCGTCCCGACCGGATTGATCGTCGATCATCACGAGATCGGCACCGATGGCATTACGGTTCACGCCCATGGAGCGTCGGGGACGAGCCCTTGTCCGGCCTGTGGCCGGCCGTCGTCTTCTGTCCACAGTCGCTATTTGCGGACCCTGGGCGATTTCCCGGCTCATGGTCGGCGGCTCAGAATCCGTTTGAAGGCACGGCGTTTCCGATGCCGGGAGGTGGCGTGCGAGTGCCGGATCTTCACGGAACGCTTCTCGCGCGACCTGATCCAGGTCTACTCCCGACGGACCTCGCGTCTCGACACACTCGCCCATGCGATCGCCCTCGTGCTGGGCGGCCGTCCCGGAGAAAGGCTTGCCGAACGCCTCGCCATGCCGGTGAGTGCCGACACGCTGCTGCGCCTCCTGCGGCGCCGCGCAGCACCAACATCGTCCACCGTCCGCGTCGTCGGCATCGACGACTTCGCCTGACTGAAGGGCCAGCGCTATGGAACGATCGTCTGCGATCTCGAACGTCGCCGCACCATTGACCTCCTGCCGGATCGAGAGGGCGCCACCATCGCGAACTGGCTCGCCGATCATCCCGGCATCGAAACCGTGTGTCGCGACCGCGGCGGCGGATACCGCGAAGGGGCTGACAAGGGCGCTCCTCGGGCGCTGCAGATCGCCGACCGCTGGCACTTGCTCGAGAACGCTACCGCCGCCTTCGTGGAGGCCGTCAGGCGACAGATGCGCCATCTTCGCCGAGCCATCACGAGCGGCGACGTCGATCCCGATGTGCTCACTGCGGCCGAGAAGCTGCAATGGATTGGGTGGCAGCGCCGCGATGAGGTGAACGGCATGGTCCGAGGGCTCCACGGGCAGGGCCGCAGCATCAAGGCCATCGTCAGGACGACCGGCGTGTCGCGCCAGACCGTTCGCCGCATCCTGGCCGGCACCCGCGACGACGTGTTCCGATCCCGCGAAACCACGCTCGATCGCTGGGCGGAAACGTTGAACGCCAACTGGAACGGAGGCTGCCGGAACGGTTCCGAACTGTGGCGGCGACTGCGAGCCGCAGGGTACGGCGGCAGCCTGCGCGTCGTCACCGAATGGACGACCCGCAGGTGTCGCGCCACCAGAGCTGGCGCAGACCGTCCCGGCCCGATCACGACGGTGCCCCCGGCCCGCACCATCGCACGGCTGCTGACCTCCGAGCGGGACTGCAAGTCGGCCGAAGCCCTGCGCATCAGGGTGGCGATCGAGACGGCCTCGCCGACGATCGTCGCGGCCCGCAATCTCCTCGACCGCTTCCGGACTATGATCGCAGCCAAGAAGCCCGACGATCTCGCGTCGTGGATCCGAGATGCGGCCGAAAGCGAACTTGCGTCCTTCGCGTTCGGCATTAAGGCCGACGAGGCCGCGGTGAGGGCCGCAATCGTCGAGCCCTGGTCCAACGGACAGACCGAAGGGCAAGTCACCCGGCTCAAGCTCGTCAAACGTCAGATGTACGGCCGCGGCAAGGTCGATCTCCTACGCGCTCGAATGGTCCAGCCCGCGTGAGAAAGCCGCCGATCAGCACCAAAAGTGCGCCAGAGCCGGCGTTGCGCGCCAACGGTCCGGGCGCCTGGGCAAGGTCGACAATTGCCAGGTGGCCGTGATTGCCGTCCTGACGAACGGACGGCACCATGTGCCGGTCGACATGCGGCTGTATCTGCCGAAAGCCTGGGTCGAGGATCCCGCCCGATGCGACCGGGCCGGGATTCCCGCTGACGACCGCAAGCCCATGTCCAAGAGCGGGCATGCGCTGGACATCGTGCAGCGACCCTCCGCCAGCACCCGAGGCCTGCGATTTGAATGGGTGAGCGTCGATGGCGGGTACGGCAAGGAGCCGGAATTTCTGCGCGCATTGGACGACGCGAGGGAAGTGTTCGGTCGACCTCCTCGAGCCGGGCGTCGAAGCGCGAGAACGTCGCTTCGAGGTGCTCACGCATGGCGATGCCGTTATACGGTAGAGGCCTTGGGGAGGCTTGGCGAGGAGAGCAGCCCCGAAGAATACACTCATACCAATCTGCGTCTGATCTGACTCTTGGGTTGCGGTTTCGCTGGAAGTCTGAATCGATGGTGCGAACGAGGAGTTCGCTGATGTCGGCACGGACCAGGCTACGCGATGATTTTGATGCCTCTGGGGTTCGCAGTTTGGCCAAGGCCAGCAAGGACGCGGCGCAGACAGGACGGCTGATGACGCTTGGCGCGATCTACGACGGCGCGTCGCATGGGCAGGCAGCCCGGATCGGTGACGTGACCCCGCAGATCGTTCGGGACTGGATGTCCGCTTCAATGCACGGGGCGCGGAGGGTCTGATCGCGGGTCGTGCGGGAGGCAAGGCCTCCAAGCTGACGGCGGATCATCGCCGCGCCCTCGCCAAGATGGTCGAGGACGGTCCCGATCCGGCGATCCATGGTGTGGTGCGCTGGCGACTTAAGGAAGCGTCGACGAATTTCTGAATCGACGAGGCGCCATTTATGGGGGGATTCCCAAAACTGGCGTTGCTTTGTAGATAGGTTGGGTGATCGACATCGCCGCCATCAAGCTCCGCTATGAAGCGGTCAGTCCTGTACTGGACGAGCGAGGTCGCCGCCGCTTTGCAGCGGCGGAAGCGCTCACAGCAGGCTGGGGCGGGATCGCGGCGGTGTCTGAGGCGACGGGGATCGCACGCAGCACGATCGGGTATGGATTGCGGGAACTGCGTGGCGATGCGCCGGACTCGGCTCTCGGCGGCATCCGGCGCAAAGGTGCCGGACGCAAACCTTTGACGCAGACCGACCCGACGCTTCTGAGTGACCTGGAACGGCTTGTCGATCCCGCCACGCGCGGCGATCCAATGTCACCGTTGAAATGGACATCGAAAAGCTTGCGGAACCTCGCGGCAGCGCTGTGCGCCATGGGCGAAGCGAGACAGGGCCCACGGCCGGCGGAGCCGGTCGGGGTGTCTCGCGGAGGGCATCGCGTCGGCCATGATGTCGTCGGTACTCTGTTGAAGACGCTCGGGTACTCTCTTCAAGGCAATCGAAAAACGCTTGAGGGATCGGGTCACGTCGATCGTGATGCACAGTTCGGGCACATCGCCAAGACGGTCAAAGAGGCCATCACGGCTGGCCAGCCTGCGATCTCCGTCGATACGAAGAAGAAGGAACTCGTCGGCGACTTCAAGAATGGCGGACGGGAATACCGGCCAGCCGGATCACCCGAGCCGGTCCGCGTCCACGACTTCGTCGACCCGAAGCTCGGCCGCGCCTCGCCCTATGGCATCTATGACATCGCCGCCGACAAAGGGTGGGTCAGCGTCGGGATCGACCACGACACGGCCGCCTTCGCGGTCAACGCGATACGCTCCTGGTGGACCACCATGGGGCGCCATCGCTACGCCGACGCCCATACTTTGACGATCACCGCCGACGGTGGCGGAAGCAACGGATCCCGCGTGCGCCTCTGGAAGGTTGAACTCCAAAAACTGGCGGACGAGTTGGGACTGACCATCGTTGTCCTCCATCTCCCGCCTGGCACCAGCAAATGGAACAAGATCGAGCACCGTCTTTTCTCGTTTATCTCGCGCAACTGGCGCGGACGACCACTCACCGACTACCGCACCATCGTCGAACTCATCGGCGCCACCACCTCAAAGGCGGGCGGAGCGAGCCGGGGGCCACGGCCTGCACAGCAGGCTGGGGCGGCGCGCGGAGGGCTGACAGTCCGTTGCCAACTCGATGAAAACCTCTACCCTGCCGGCATCAGGATCTCCGACCAGCAAATGGCCGAACTGAACATGATCCGCAGCGACTTCCATGGCGAGTGGAACTATACTATCGCGCCCCGATCGCAGGAATCAGCGCGGTAAATCATCGACGCTTCCTAAGGAGTGAGCCATTTTTCCTGTCGGCGCTCAGACTATGACCTACTACTGGAACTCCGTCCGGACCTGGTCCTATTGGAATTACGCGCTGTTCTCGCTCGAAGGCGGCGGGAAATTCCTGGCCGCTTTGGGCACGCTCTACCTCTTCGTCGAGATCGCCGACTTCTTCAAGGTCTACAAGCAGGACCAGTACGGGCACTTCGGGATAGTAATTCTCGTCGCGCTCTCCATTTTGTACGTCCTCGCCGCGCGGCGCCCGGTGTCCCGCGTCAGGTACAAGGTGCCGAAGAAGGACCTCTCGTTCGAGGTGGTCATCGGGGACCTCTTCGATCGACTGGGAGAGCTCGTCATAAGCTCCAGCTCGACGTTCGACACGGACATGAGCGCCGGCCTGATTGCGGCCGATAGCTTGCAGGGCCAGATGGCAGCGAGGTTCTTCGGCGGCCAGACGGCCGAGATCGACCGGCAGATCGAGCTGTCGCTTGGGAAAGAGCCGTTCCATATGAACGAAAGAAGGCCGGGCAAGAAGAAGGAATACCCGATCGGCACCGTCGCGCGGGTCAGCGCGCATGGCCGCAACTTCTACCTGGTAGCGATGGCCCACATGAACGAGAACGGCACGGCCGAGTCTGACCCGAAAATCCTCGACGAAGCGCTTGAGCGGCTGTGGCAGAACCTAGCGAAGAAGGCCGAGCTGGGCGACGTGGTGATACCGGCGATGGGCACCGGACGGGGCCGCGTGTCTCTGCCCCGGAAGAAAGTCATCGAGAGAATTGCCCAGTCCTTTGCCGACGCTTCGGGCGAAAAGGCATTCTCGAACCGCCTCATCATCGTCGTGAGGCCGCAGGACGCCGAAAGGTTCGCGATCAATCTCTTCGAAGTCCGCGATTTCCTCGGAATGAGCCTGCATGTCTGAACTGAAGCTGGAGTCGCCTTGATGGCCTACAGAAATGGGACTTACATCGCCTTCCATGCCGGCGGGACGACCGATCCGACAGCCTCTGACATCAAGTACTATCGCATGATGAAGGCCTGGCACGCACACGACGACATCGAGTTCAGCTTCATCAACAGCCACGACAAGGTAGCCGGGGTTAGAGATACCAGCACGAAAGAGACCTTGCGTCGCAGCTTGCTGGCGCGCCTAGCCAATTCAAAGAACATGGTCGTGATCATCGGGCCCACGACGAAGAACGACACCGACTGGGTGCCGTTCGAGATTGCAAGGGCGATCGACGACTACGGGCTGCCCGTCATCGCCGTCTACACGGGGTATGATCGGATACTTAATCCGCAAGCGCTGAGCTCGGCTTGGCCGGCCGCGCTTTCCAGCCGCATTACTTCGCGGAAGGCGCGGGTCATCCATATCTCGTTCAAGCAGGTGATGGTCGATATGGCGATCAGGCAGTTCAACCTGAACAGCATGCCTCAGGACGCCCTGACCTGCTACACGGCCGAGACCTACGAGAGGGCCGGTATCAGGGTCAGGTAGCATCACCCGATCCTGAACCACAAACCGAAGGCCGCGTCGAAGATGTAAGGGCCGAAGCTGCTGAGGAGGAAGCAGACGCTCACAAGGGTGAGCCATTGTCACGGCAGTTGGCCAAACGATCCTGCCCGGTAACGGACATTCCGAAGGTCCGTTCAGGTGAAGGGTTACGGACGCCGGCTGGCGCAGGTCGCGCGTCTGGGCTGACGGCCGGCGTCCGTAAGCCGCCCAAGGACGAACGCGCGGGGGTCGTCCCGCGCTATGGGGATTTGGCGGAACCGGCG
>JAABUT010004585.1_pt1 | contig 10862 bp, 11 predicted proteins | sample 5559281 | NCBI WGS metagenome assembly JAABUT01 (sample SAMN10711880, study PRJNA513359) | rock metagenome | isolation source: Antarctica rocks | place: Antarctica: Victoria Land, Ricker Hills nord | collected 2016-01-04 | reverse complement strand
CCGCCACACCGCCACACCGCACCCACCCGCCCGGTCACCCGCCCAACCCCCCACCCACACCACCCACCCCCTTCCCGAGGCGCACGTTGTGGCCGCGACACGCCGGGCTGGCGAGCCACAACGTGCGCCTCGCCGGTGGCGGTGGCGGTGGTCCCGGTGGCGGTGGTCCCGGTGGCGGTGGCGGTGGTCCCGGTGGTGGCGGTCCCCGAGCGGGTCAGAGCAGGTCGGCCAGCAGCGGCGTCAGGGCCCGAAAAGCCTTGCCCCGGTGCGAGATCGCATCCTTGTCGGCGGGCGCCATCTCCGCCGTGGTGCGAACCTCGCCGTGCGGCAGGAAGACCGGGTCGTAGCCGAAACCCCCGCTCCCCCGCGGCTCGCGCGTGAGCGAGCCCCGCATCGTCCCAACGACGCTCACCTCGCGCCCGTCGGGTGCCACGGCGGCGGCGGCGCACACGAAACCGGCGTCGCGCCGCGCCACGTCGGCGAGTTGGGCAAGCACCAGCGCGAGGTTTGCGGCGTCGCGCCCGGCGGCCCCGCCCGCCGTACCGCTCCAGCGGGCCGACAGCACCCCGGGCATGCCACCCAGCGCGTCGACGCACAGGCCGGAGTCGTCGGCGACCGTGAGCAGCCCGGTCGCGGCTGCCCCGGCCCGGGCCTTCAGCAGCGCGTTGCCGGTGAAGGTGGCCTCCGACTCGACGGGCTCGGGGTAGGGCGTGACGTCGTCGTTGCCCAGCACGCGGACGCCCGGGCCAAGGGCGCCGGCGAGCACCCGGCGCAGCTCGGCCAGCTTGGCGGTGTTGCGGGTGGCCAGCAGGATCGTCGGCACTCGGGGCTCAGGCCAGGCCGAGCGCCGAGCGCTGCAGCCGCGTCAGCTCGGCGCACCCGGCCACCGCGAGGTCGAGCAGCACGTCGAGCTCGGGGCGACTGAAGGCAACGCCCTCGGCGGTCCCCTGCACCTCGACGAAGGCCCCGTCACCGGTGCAGACCACGTTCATGTCGGTGTCGGCCTTGCTGTCCTCGGCGTAGGGCAGGTCGAGACGGGCCTCGCCGTCGACATAGCCGACGCTCACCGCGGCGACGCTTCGCGGCAGCGGGACCGCGCCGGTCCGCAGAGAACCGTTGCGCCGCAACCACTCCACCGCGTCGTACAGCGCCACCCACGCCCCGGTCACGGCCGCGGTGCGCGTGCCTCCGTCGGCCACGAGGACGTCGCAGTCGACCGCGATCGTGCTTTCCCCGAGCGCCGCGAGGTCGATGGCGGCGCGCAACGACCGCCCCACCAGCCGGCTGATCTCATGGGTCCGGCCGCCGACGCGCCCCTTGACCGACTCGCGGTCGTTGCGCGTGTTCGTCGCCCGCGGCAGCATCGCGTATTCCGCCGTCACCCAGCCGAGACCGCTCCCCTTGCGCCAGCGCGGCACGCCCGGGGTGACGCTCGCCGCGCACAACACCCGGGTGCTGCCGAACTCCACGAGACAGCTGCCCTCCGCCGGCTCCTGCCAGCCACGGGTGAACTGCACCGATCGGAGCTCGCCGGGGGCACGTCCGTCGGGTCGGGTCACGGCACGACCTTAGGCACGTACGTCGGGGCTAGCGTCCCGGCGGTGAGCGAGCGGAGTGACCCCACCGACCTGTCCGACCTCGACGCCACCGCCAGCGCGAGGGCGGTGCGGGAGGGACGGGTCAGCCCCCGCGAGCTGGTCGACGCCGCAGGTCCCCGCCTCGAGCAGGTGGACCCGCAGCTGCACGTGCTGCTGCGGGAGCGGTTCGCGGCGGCCCGGGAGGAGGCGGCCGGTGACCTGCACGACGGGCCGTTCCGCGGAGTTCCCCTGCTGCTCAAGGACATCGGTGCCCTGGAAGCCGGCGAAGTGACGGCCAACGCACGTCGTTCCTGCGTGACGTCCGCTGGCCGGCGTCCTCGGCGCTCGCCACGCAGTCGAGGTGCAGCTGATGGCGGCCTACGGCCGGGAGGACCTGCTGCTGCGCGTCGCCGCCCAGCTCGAGCAGGCCGCCCCCTGGGCCGGTCGCCGGCCACCGGTGAGCGCCTCTGGCCGGCCGCTCAGATGTGGTACGTCGTACCGCTGCTGACGACCTCGAGGTCGCCGCGGTAGGCGCGGGCCGCCTGCTCGTGGGTGCGCCCCCGGTCCCCCCACGGCGTCACGTGCGTCAGCAGCAGCCGCTCGACGCCCGCCCGGGCCGCGTGCTCCCCCGACTCGCGGGCCGTCAGGTGCACGCCCGGGGGGTTGACATCACCGTCGTACCAGCTTGCCTCGAACAGCCCCACGTCGCAGCCGCGGGCGAGCTCGACCAGCTCGGGGCAGTCACCGGTGTCGCCGCTGTAGGTGAGCGAACGGCCGCCGCTGGTGAAGCGGGCGGCGTGGCAGAGGACCGGGTGGTTGGTGCGGGCGAGGTCCACCCGGAAGGGGCCGATCTCGGTGCTGCCCGCCTCGACGGTGCGGAAGTCGTAGACCTTCGCCAGCCCGTCCTGCTGCCCCCAGCCACCGGCCTGGGCCAGGCGCGCTGCGGTGCCCTCCGGCCCGAAGACGGGCAGCGGGGGGTGCGCGCCCGCGGGGTCGTAACGCCGGGCGTAGGTGTAGCTGACGAGGTCGAGGCAGTGGTCGGCGTGCAGGTGCGACAGGAAGACCGCGTCGACCCCGAAGAGCTGCGCGTGCTCCTGCAGCGCCCCGACGGCGCCGCTGCCGGCGTCGACGAGCAGGGTGAAGCCGTCGTCGCGCAGCAGGTAGGACGAGCAGCCGCTGTGGGGGCCGGGGAAGGTGCCTGAGCAGCCGAGCACGGTGAGCCTCACGCGAGGCTTGCCGCGGGCTGGGGGGCGAGGGCGGCCTCCACGTCGCCCACCTCCGGGCCGAGGAAGCGCCGCGCGAGGCGGGCGAAGGACGCCGGATCCCCAGTCGCTGTGAAGGAGTGCCGGGGCGGCGGGAGGTCGTCGGCCCGCTCCAGCCCCGCGGTCACGAGCACCCGGTAGAGGTCCTTGGCGGTCTCCTCGGCACTGCTGACCAGGGTGACCTCTTCGCCCATCACCAGGCTGATGACGCCCGCAAGCAGGGGGTAGTGGGTGCAGCCGAGCACGAGCGTGTCGACCCCCGCGTCCTGCAGGGGGGCGAGGCTGGCCTGCACCACCTGCAGCAGCTGGCGGCCGCTGGTCACGCCGCGCTCGACGAAGTCGACCCACCGTGGGCAGGCGGCGCTGGTCACCGTCACCCCCGGCGCCGCCGCGAAGGCATCCTCGTAGGCCCCGCTCGCCACCGTCGCCTCCGTGCCGATCACGCCCACCCGGCCGCTGCGGGTCGCGGCAGCCGACCGGCGAACGGCCGGTCGCACGACATCGACGACGGGTACGTCGTAGCGCTCCCGCGCGTCGGCCAGCGCGGCCGCCGTCCCGCTGTTGCAGGCGATCACCAGCGCCTTGGCGCCCTGTTCGACGAGGCGGTCGAGGCAGTCGAGCGTGAGCGCCCGCACCTGTGCCAGCGGGCGCGGTCCGTAGGGCGCGTGGGCGGTGTCACCGAGGTAGAGCAGGCGCTCGTGCGGCAGCTGGTCCAGCACCGCACGGGCCACCGTGAGCCCTCCCACCCCGCTGTCCATCACCCCCACCGGCGCGTCCCCCACCCCACCCACGCTACGGCCCGCCCACGCGACGGCCCGCCCGCCCGCCCGCCCTCGCCCCGCCCGCACGTTCCATGATCCGTGGACCTGGTGGGCCTTCGGAGGTGCACCAGGTCCACGGATCATGGGCGGGCCTATCCACAGGGCGCGCTCGGTGGTCCCCAACGGGGCGCCGAACGACCTACGCGTGCTCGCCCGCACCCGACCCTGGGCTCGTGGGAGAGCGGCAGCGGCCCGAGGTGCGGCTGAGCCGGGTGCTCCTGGCGCAGGACGGGGTTGTGTCCTGGCCGCAAGCCCGGGCCGCCGGATGCCAGCACTCGGTGCTGCGCGGCCACGTCGCCCGGGGGAGCTGGCGCCGCCTGCACCCGGGGGTCTACCTCGCCCAGGCGGGACCGCCGTCGTACCGGCAGCGCGTGCGTGCCGCGCTGCTCGCGGTGGGCGGCGAGGTGCTCGCGAGCCACGAGACCGCCCTGTGGCTCGCCGGACTGCAGGAGCGCGAGCCTGACCGCGTGCACGTAGCCGTCGAAGACGGGCGGCACGTCCGGCGACCGCAGGGGGTGCAGGTTCACACCCTGCCCCGGCTCGGGACGCTGGCGCACCCCGCCGCCGACCCGCCGCGCGTCCAGCTGGAGCGCGCCACCGTCGATGTGGCCCACCGGTGCCGCGGTGCCCGGCAAGCCCTCGACGTGGTCTACGCCGTGCTGCAGCAGCGGCTGAGCACCCCGGACCGGCTCCGTGCGGCCCTGGAGCAGCGCCCGCGACACCGACACCGCGCGGCCCTCGAGGCCGTTCTCATCGAGGCGGCGGCCGGGGCGCTCAGCGGACTGGAGCGAGCGCATCTGGGCATCTGCCGACGGCACGGGCTCCCGCCGGGCAGCCGGCAGCGCAAGGCAGCGGGCAGCGTCGGCAACCGGTGGCTCGACGTCCTCCACGACGAGGACGGGATGACCGACCCGGTCGTGACCGAGCTGGACGGGCGCACGGGACACGACCGCCCGCAGGACCGGCTGCGTGACATGGCACGCGACAACCTCGATGAGGACCTGGGCCGCGGGCACCTGCGATACGGCACGCAGGACGTCTTCGGGTCCGGTTGCGAGGTCGCCGCGCAGACGGCTCGCGCGCTGCTGCGCCGGGGGTGGCGCGGCCAGCCGCGGCCGTGCGGACCCGGCTGCACCCTGACCTTGGCCGTCCCCCGGCGCCCAGCTGCCTGACCCTCGCCCCGCCCCTTCTTGGTCGTGATCCGTGGACCTGGTGGGCCTTTGGAGGTGCACCAGGTCCACGGATCACGCCGGGCGGGGCGGGCGGGGGGGCGGGGCGGGGCGGGGGCGGGGGGGGCGGGGCGGGGGCGCGGTTAGCTGATGCGCACCGTGACGGGGCGGGCGGCAGCGCCGGTGTTGACCGGCGTACCGATGACCTTGACGACCAGCCGCGCCGTCCCTGCCGGCAGGGTGACCCGGAAGGAGACCTTGTTGGTGCCCTGGGCCTCCCCCCTGAACTTGCGCCGCGTCTCGGCGTTCGCCACCGCCAGCACGCGCAGCTGCCGGCCCGAGCCGTCCACCAGCAGCAGCTGCACGCGCTCCTGACGGTTGCGTCCGGTGACGAACCCGGGTCGCGTCTCCGCCGCGACGGTGACCACCGTGCCGGCCACGGTCGCCCGAACGGAGCGGTAGGTCACCGCGACCCGGCTGGCGACGCTCACCAGTGGTGCGCCGGCGGCGCTCGCCGTGACGATGCCGTTGTAAAGCGGGCGGACCGTCACGGCCCACGCACCGGCGGCCCCCGTGGTGGTGGTGCCAAGCGTGACCACATGCCCGTCGCTGTAGCGCTCGGTCAGCGTGATCGGCGCGCTGATGACCGCCACCCCGCCCCGCGTGAGCGCGCCGCTGAAAGTCTGCCGCTCGCCGATTTTCACGAAGACCCGCGACACCCGCAGGGTGAGCAGCGAGGCCGCCGCGGGGACAGGCGTGGGGGGCACTGGCACGGTGAAGGTCGGCTCGCTGCGCGGCTGGGCCGCCGTCACGGTGCCCGAGAGGTCGGTGCAGTCGGCGGACCCGGCCGTGCCGGCCCCGCCCGTGCGGGTGGTGGCGGACGTCTGCCCGGTCTGCGGGTCGGCGTAGTGCAGGCACTCGATCTGCGCCGGGTAGTCGGTGCCGTTGCTGCCGGTGGTGGAGGCCTGCTCCCACACGTTGCCGGTGCCGTCAGGGTCGACGGCCGCGCCGGTCGTGAGGAACGCCTGCACCTGCCCCTGGGCCTGCGCGGCGGCCGTGCTGCCGGCGCCGAAGAGCAGGACGCCGTGCGGGTCACCGGCGAAGGTCGCGGTGCGGTCGTTGCGGAAGATCCACACCTTGGAGTAGTCGCCGAGCGAGCGGTAGATGTTCGCCGCGGTCGGGTTGGGCACGGTGCCGTCGCCGTACGCCGTCTGGAACAGCACCGGCTTGCCCGCGAAGGCGCCACCCGGCGCGAGCCGGCGCGCGAGGGTCTCGGGGCCCCCGGGTCGCTGCACCCACTCGCTGCGGGCGAAGTACTGCTGCAGCGAGATGGCACCCGGCCGCGGGTCGGTGACGCGGGCATCGCGTCGCAACGGCAGCGACTCGGTGAAGCCGTTGAGGCCCGGGCCGCCGTTCAGCAGGCTGGGCTTGTTGGCCAGCAGGTTGGCCTGCGCGGCGACCCGGAAGCCGCCGAGGCGCGCCACCTCGGTGATGGGGCCGCCGGGTACGTCGGGCACACCGGCCTTCACCTCGGGGTCGGTACCGAGCAGCATCGTCCCGTAGATGCCGCCGAAGCTCTGCCCGAAGTAGGTGACCGGGTGCGGGTCCGCCGTGCTCGGCACGCAGGTGTCGATGGTGCCGTCACCGTTGATGTCGACGCCCTTCTCCAAGGCCCGCACCAGCGCCATGTTGTCGATGACGGTCTGGATCAGCCCGTCCCGGGTGCCGACGCTGGCGTTGGGAGAGGGCTGGCTCGGTACGCCGTTGGCGTCCACGGTGTAGGTCGGCTGCGATCCCTCGGTGCTGCTGATGGCACCGTTGCCATCGAGGTCGTGGCCGCGGCCGAAGGTCGAGCCGGTGTCGCTGACCAGCGTGGTGGTGCCACCGCTGGTGACGTTGTGGGTGACGGTCCAGCTCGAGCCGGGGCCGAAGGCGTGGCCGAGCGCCTCGGTGCTGAAGACCGCCGAGTTGCCCGCGGTGGTGGCGAGCCCGGAGGTGGCGCTGAGCTGTGCGCTGGCGACGAAGAGGTCGAACTTGCTGCGGCTGAAGCCGGGCCCGAAAATCACCGGCCGCAGGCAGGTCGTCGCGGTGGCGGGTGCGGTCGGAGGTGTGGCTGAGATGACCGAGACACCGATGCGAGCGGCCCGCTGCGGTTGCGGCTGGCTCCGCGTCGGCACCTGCGCGATCACCGCGTTGTTGTCCACATACTGCGGGCTCATGATCGACCCGAATCCCTGGTAGGCCGCGCCGGAGAGGTCGGTGACGTTCGTGGGCCCCGTGAAGGCCCCGGTGGCGGTGGGGTCGGTCTTCACCTGGTCGGTCCGCTTGACGGGGCTCCCGGTCGTGCTGGGCGCCCCCGCAGCCGTGGTCGGGGCGAGGCCGGTGTAGACCGACCGGGTGCCGCTCGGCGAGGTGGGGTTGGCCACGTTGAGGTCGACCGTCTGCGCCGGGTCGATGCCGACCGAGCCGTAGGCGCTGCCGGAGTCGAGCTGCTGACGGGCCGAGTCGAGCGTCGCGGTCGCCGTCATGGTGGTGAAGGGGACGCGCCGCTCGGTGGCGCCCGCGGGGCAGCCGACTTTGCAGACGTCGACGGGACTCGTGTCGAGCGCCTTGACGCCGCTGGTGACGACGAGGGTGTAGGTGCTGTCGGGGTCGAGGAAGGCCGCGGTGGTGCCCGAGACGGTGTTGCTGGCGGGGTCGAAGACGAGCGAGACGAGGCCGCCGGCATCGGCGCCCGTCGGCCCGACGACGTGCACGGTCTGCGGGGTCACCGTGAGCAGGTCGACCGGACCGGAGAAGGGCAGCGTCACCCGCGGCTGCAGGTCGAAGCCGTCGAGGCGGTTGAGCACGGACAGGTCGTCGCACAGGGACCGTCCCGCCGCGTCGCAGCCGGCCGCCGGCAGCGCCACCCGGCGGCCCGACTGCTGGGCCGGGTCAGCGACCGTGAAGGTGTCGTCCGGGAAGGGCCGGGTCGCGGGGCTGTCCCCCGCCAGCAGCGAGACGGTGGACACGATCGTGGCGCCCTCGGGCGCGGCGGCGGCGGGAGCGAGCAGCGCCGGCACGATCCCCCCACCCCCGAGCAGCAGGCAGGCCAGCGCGGCGATGGTGGGTCGGCGACGGGACAAGGAGGACTCCAGCGAAAGGCGAGGGAAACACCGGGTGGCCGCAGTCCTATCACGCCCCCTGTGGCGCAGGTCACTACCCGCGCCGCCGGCCTCGGGGGCTCAGGCCCAGAGCTGGCCCTCGAGAGCGGCCCCCGCCTCCGCCAACGTGCCGGCGTACGCCCCCGTCGAGAGGTATTTCCAGCCGCCGTCGCAGACGATGAAGGCGATGTCCGCCGCCTCCCCCGCCGCGACGCACTTCTCCGCGACCGCCAGCGCGGCGTGCAGGATCGCCCCGGTGGAGATGCCGGCGAAGATGCCCTCGACCTCGACCAGCTCCCGCACCCGCCGCAGCGCATTGGTGTGGTCCACCGAATAGCGGGTGGTCAGCACCGAGGCGTCATAGAGCTCAGGCACGAACCCCATGTCGATGTTGCGCAGGCCATAGACGACGTCGCCGTACCGCGGCTCCGCGGCGACGATCCGCACGTCCGGGACGTGCTCGCGCAGGAAGCGCCCGGTGCCCATCAGCGTGCCCGTCGTGCCGAGCCCGGCCACGAAGTGGGTGATGGTCGGCAGGTCGGCGAGCAGCTCGGGCCCGGTCGACTCGTAGTGCGCCTGCGCGTTGGCGGGGTTGCCGTATTGATAGAGCAGGACCCAGTCCGGATGCTCGGCCGCGAGCAGCTTGGCCCGCCGTACCGCCTCGTTGGATCCCCCGGCCGCCGGCGACGCGATGATCTCGGCGCCCCACATCCGCAGCAGCTGGGTGCGCTCGACCGAGACGTTCTCGGGCATGACGCAGACCAGCGAATAGCCGCGCTGCCGGCAGACCATCGCGAGGCTGATCCCGGTGTTGCCCGAGGTCGGCTCGAGCACCGTCGCGCCGGGGTGCAGCAGCCCGCGCTTCTCGGCGTCGAGGATCATCCACAGGGCCGCGCGGTCCTTCACCGAGCCGGTGGGGTTGTCCTGCTCGAGCTTCGCCCAGAGACGTACGTCGGGCGACGGCGACAGCCGCGGGAGCCCGACGAGCGGCGTGTGCCCGACGCTGTCGACGAGCGAGTCGAATCTCACGGCCCGCTGGTCGCCCCGCCCGCGACGGCCGGCAGGATCGTCACGGTGGCGCCGTCGGGCACGGGGGTGGCGAGCCCGCCGAGGAAGCGCACGTCCTCGTCGTCGACATAGAGGTTGACGAAGCGGTGCAGCCCACCGTCGTCCGCGACGAGGCGCCCCCGCAGGCCACCGTGGCGCGCGTCGAGGTCGGACAGGACCGCGTCGAGGGTCTCCCCGCTGGCCTCGACGGACTTCTCCCCGCCCGTGTAGGAGCGCAGGATGGTCGGGATCTTCACGGCGACGGCCACGGTGCTAGTCAACCATCGAGGAGCCGCACCTCTTCCTCGGTCACGGTGCCGTCCGGCGCGATGGTGAACGACCGCACCTCGGCCTGCTCGCCCAACTCCTCGCGCGTGGAGACGAGCAGCCAGTGAACGCCGGGGGTGTTGGCCGACCAGCGGACGTCGGTGCGCGACGGGTAGGCCGCGGTCATCGTGTGCGAGTGATAGACGACGACGACATCCTCGTCGCGGGAGTCCATCTCGCGCCACACCCGCAGCTGCTCGCCTGCGTCGAAGGTGAAACCGGTCGGGGAGCGCTCCGCGTTGAGCATCGGTACGACGCGCGACACCTGCCCCGCGCGCCCGGTCATCACCCCGCAGCACTCGTCGGGGTGGTCCCGGCGGGCGTGGGCCACGACAGCGTCGCGGGCCTCGCGGGTGATCTCCAGCACGGGCGACGACGCTAGTGCGCGGCGCCCCGGCCCCTGGCGACCCACAGCCGGGCGCACACTCAGTGACCACCGTCCGCCAGCGCCTCGAGGAGGTCGTCCTGGGTCGCGCCGAGCACGCCGTAGAGGGCCAGCAGCTGCCCACCCCGGCCTGCCGCCTCCAGCGCCTCGGCGTCGCCGTCCGCGCGCAGTCCCAGCCGGGCGGCGAGCACGAGGCGCACGTCGTTGAGGCAGCGCAACCAGGCCTCGGCGTCGTCGACGGACAGTGCCTGCGCCTGCAGCGTCTCCCGCACCCGGCCCGCGTCCGCTGCCTTGCCGTCGCGGAGCCCTCCCGAGGTGAGCCGCCGGAATTCCGCGGCCGCCTCGCCGCCGTCGTCGTCGCCGTACCCGGCCGGGAAGAGGCGGGCGAGCGCCGGGTCCGACGGCGTGGAGGGTGCGACCTCGGGCGGGAAGAGCGGGTCGCCGGCCGGGGGCAGCAGACCCAGGACGGCCTCGGCCAGGTCACCGACGACTTCCCGCACCTGACCGGGCAGGCGCACCGACACGCCGGCGGCCGTCGCGGTGAACCAGCGCTCGCCGCGCACCCCGTCGTCAGTCCTGCGCCAGGGTCGCCCACAGGCCGTGCGCGTGCAACGCGGCGACGTGCGCCTCGACTTGCTCCCGGCTGCCCGTCGCGACGGCGGAGCGGCCCTCCTCGTGCACCTGCCTCATCAGGCGATCGGCCTGCTCGTAGGAGTAGCCGAAGAGCTTCTGGAAGACCCGCCGCACGTAGCTCATGAGGTTCACGGGGTCGTTCCAGACAAGCGCGACCCACGGGCGTTCTGGGTCGCCGACCGGCTGCGGGGAGTCGGTGCGCTCGGGCGTGATGACGGGCGCCGTCATGGTCCGATGCTAGGCGGGTGACGGGCACCGCACTGCTCACCGACCACTACGAGCTGACGATGCTGCGCGCGGCGCTCGCCGACGGCAGCGGGCACCGCCCATGCGTCTTCGAGGTCTTCGCCCGCCACCTGCCACCCGGGCGGCGCTACGGCGTGGTCGCGGGCACCGGCCGACTGCTCGACGCGGTGGAGGCCTTCCGCTTCGGCGACGACGAGATCGAGCACCTCCTCGCCGCCGGCGTCGTCGATGCGGCAACCGCGGCCTGGCTGT
>JAABUT010004584.1_pt1 | contig 10863 bp, 13 predicted proteins | sample 5559281 | NCBI WGS metagenome assembly JAABUT01 (sample SAMN10711880, study PRJNA513359) | rock metagenome | isolation source: Antarctica rocks | place: Antarctica: Victoria Land, Ricker Hills nord | collected 2016-01-04 | reverse complement strand
TCGCCTACCGGCCCACCATGCTGTGCTCGTCCTGCGACCAGCAGCGCAGCACCCTTGGCAAGGGCCACGCCGCACGACCACTACCCGACACCGCCGCAGATCCCCTCGACCTACTCACCCACGCCCGCGCCCACCTCACCGCCGCCAGTGAACAGCTCGCAGCAGCCGTAACCCGCGCCCGGCAACACCACGCCACCTGGAGCTCCATCGCGGCCGTGCTCGGCACCACCCGACAAGCCACTCAACAGCGCTTCAGCCGACCTTGACATCCATAGGAGCATCGTTCGGTGACTGGGACGCCTTGACTTGGAGCGCACTCCAGCTCGTACCGTCTCCGGCGTGAACAGCATGGCAAGAGAAGACGTGCCGACCCATCCACCTGGCAGCTCGGTGTGAGTTTGCCGATCGCCGAGGTGGTGGAGCGGACCGGGCTGTCAAGGGACACCCTGCGGTACTACGAGAAGGCCGGCCTGATCGACGCCGTCGACCGGTCCAGCGGCGGCCAGCGCCGCTACGCCTCCGCCGACCTGGCGTGGCTGGAGTTCCTGCTGCGGCTGCGAGCCACCGGGATGGCGATCGCCGACATGCAGCGCTTCGCCGAGCTACGCGGCGGCGGCGGCCGCACTATCGCCGACCGTCTCACCCTGCTGCGGCAGCACCGAATCGGGGGTCGAGCGGCACATCGCGGACCTGCACGACCACCTGGCCGCTCTCGCTCAGAAGATCGACCTCTACGAAAGCCTGCTCGATGAGCACGGCGGAACGGACACCCTGTGACCGGTGACCAGCAACCCACGACACACCTCCTCGGACCCGAGGTCGACCGAGCCCGATATGAGCGCGGCGCGGCCGTGCTCGACGCGGTCGACGGCGCGGGCGGGCAGCGCGTCGTCGCGGCGCTCGCCGACATCGCCCCAGCCCTTGCTCACCATGTCGTCGCCTACGGCTTCGGCGATGTCTACAACCGTCCCGGCCTGACCCCGCCGCAGCGGCAGCTGGTCACCCTCGGGATGCTCACCGCCCTCGGCGGGTGCGAGCCACAGCTCGAAGTGCACGTCAACGCCGCTCTCAACGTCGGGCTCAGCCCGGTCGAGATCGTCGAAGCCCTCACCCACGCCGCGGTCTACTGTGGTTTCCCGAAGGCGTTGAACGCGATCTTCGTCGCGAAGCGCGTCTTCGCTGAGCACGACCTCCTCCCGATGCAGCCGCCAGCAGCCTGACCACCGTCCGAAGGACCATCGTCATCCGGCGCCGCCGTCGGGCGTGCCAGGCTTGGTGTCGTGGGAGTTTGACCGTGCGGTGTTGTCCGGCTGGCGACGAGTGAGCGTCTCGAGCGGGTCGTCAAGGCGGTGCCATGCGGGGAGGCGCAGGCGTGGTGGGCGGCGTCGCGCTATGTCGCCGGGCGCTCTCGGGACGAAGCACTGGTCGCCACCGTCGACCTGCTCGCCCAGGGTCATGGGGTCGGCGTCGACCTGTTCGGTGAGCCTGTGCGCGATCAGGCGACGGCCGATCGGGTCACCGGGGACTACCTGGCTCTGGCCGCCTCGCTCCCCGTCCCGCCCGCGGACGTGTGGCTGTCGTCGGACCTGTCCCATCTGGCGATCGACACCGACCCGAGCGGCGCTGCTGACCGCCTGGCGGCAATCGCTGAAGCGCTGCCGCCCGGTCGACGTATCCAGGTGGGTGCGGAGGACGCGGCCCGCACCGACGCGGTTCTGGGCTGCGTGCTCGAGGTCGCCGGTCGCGGCTTGGCCGACCGGCTCGGGGCAACGGTGCAGGCCAACCTGGTGCGGTCCGAGCGCGACGTCGACACCCTGATCGCCGCCCGGGTCCACGTGCGGCTGGTCAAGGGTGCTTACCTGGAGCCGACCGGGACCCATCCCCAGGGCGAGGCCACTGACGTCGCCTACCTCCAACTCGGGTTCCGCCTGCAGGCACCGGGCGGCCTGGTCGATCGCCACCACGACGGTCGACTGCGAGAAGCGCTGCTGCTCGTGCTCGGCCCGGTTCCGGTCGAGCAGCTGCTCGAAGTACGCCCGAAGCACTCCACCAGCTCATGGCGCGAGGGGTGCCGACCCGGGTCTACGTCCCGTACGGACCCGACTGGTTCCGCTACTGGCTTCGCCGAGTCGCCGAATCCCGCGGCGCCTGACCCTCCAACCCAGGCACCACGAGCCGTGCCGAACGCAATCGGTCAGCGGGCCGGCTCGGAGTTGTGGGTCTCCGTTTCGGAGAGTGTGCCGCCGACGGCGCGCCAGACGAGCGCGGCGGTGCGGGCTGGCCAGTTCGGCGGTGGCTGCGGCTCGGCCAGGGCGCGGCCGTACCAGGAGCCCGTGCACAGCGTGACGGCCACGTCGAGGTCTGCGTCGGGGTCGATCAAGCCGAGTCGCTGCGCCCGGTCGAGGATGGCGCGGATGCGGCCGCGGCGTGGGGCGACGACCTGGGCTCGGTAGCGGGCGAGCAGTTCGGGAGCGGTGTTGTCTTGCAGCATGGTGCCGACCAGGGAGAGCCGTCCTGGTCGGGAGACGCCGCGCTGGAAGTTTGCCAGCTCGGCGACGAGGTCGGCCAACGGGTCTTCGGAGGGTCCGTCAGGCCCGGCGTCCACGGCGGCGCGCAGGGTCGCGGCGGCCAGGCTGGCCTTGGTGGGCCAGCGGCGGTAGAGGGCCTGGCGGGTCGTCTGTGCTTCGTGGGCGATGGCCGTCAGCGACATCGCCTCATAGCCGTGGGCGGACAGGTGCCGGTTCGCCACGGCCAGCACGCGCGCGTCGATGTCGGGGTCGCGGGCTCGACCTCGTCGCTGCTCGACAGTTGACGCCCGGTCTGTCATCGCAATACAATACCGCATTGTATTGCTTACTGTCACGAGACCTGGAGTGCACGTGGTAGTCGAGTACATCCGCTACACGGTGCCGTCGGCGCGGGCCGAGGAGTTCGAGGAGGCCTACCAGCGGGCCGGGCGGGTCCTGGACGCGGACCCGCACTGCGTGCGTTGGGAGGTGGCCCGCGGGGCGGAGGAGCCCGAGCACTTCGTGGTGCGCATCGAGTGGGCCTCGATCGAGGGGCACGAGCAGGGCTTCCGGTCCAGCCCGCAGTTCGGCGAGTTCTTCGCCGCCGTCAAGCCGTTCTTCGACCAGCTCCAGGAGATGAAGCACTACCAAGTGCGACCCCAAGCCGCGGCGCAGTGATCATCGGCGCCTCGACCAGCGCTTGTCGCGGCCGACCATCGGCCTGGTCACGCGCTGACGCACCCGCCCGCGGAGGAGGAGCTCATGACTGATTTCAACGGCACCGTGCGCCGGCTGCTGGACAGCACCGACGATCTGCTCGCCGGGCTGGACCAGGCTGGCGACGATGCTTCCCGGCTGGTCGGGGCGCGGATACGCGCCAGTGTCGTGGGTCCTCTACGGCAGGTGGCCAGCATGCAGGCCGCCCACGCCCTCGAGAACCATGACCACGAAGCGGAATCGCCCGGCTCGGTGCAGGCCGGAGCCGGCGATCCCGAGTCTGCTGCGCAGCTGGGTGACCGGCTGTGGGAGCTGGCGCGAGCCGCGACCAAGCTTCGCTGGCAGCAACCTGATGTCCCTGGCCTCGGCGAGGCGGCCGCGGCCCTGCAAGACCTTGCACTCGGACGGCCCGACGAGACCTCCAGGACCAGCCGTATCGCCGAGCTGACAGCCCTTCAAACGGAGTTGAGCCAACAGATCCAGGCCGTGCCCAACGGTCCCTATCTGGTGACGAACCCCGGGCGCCTGTACGACCACCTCGGCGTGCCGATCGCGACCCGGCCGCTGATGGCGTTGTGCCGGTGCGGGGAGTCGCACATCAAACCGACCTGCGACGGCGCCTGCCACCGGATCGGGTTCACCACCGGCAAGGACCCGAACCGGGTGCCCGATCGCCGCGACAGCTACGTTGGGCAGTCGGTGACGGTGCTGGACAATCGGGGCACCTGCCAGCACTCCGGGCTGTGTACCGACCGGCTGGCGTCGGTGTTCCACCTGGGTGAGGAGCCGTTCGTCACTCCGAGTGGCGGCCGGTTGGATGAGATCGTGCGGGCAGTGCGGGACTGCGTCCGGGGCGCTGAGCTATGCGATGGACACCGTGGAGGCCCGTGAGCAGGTCGACTACGCCGGCCAGCGGGAGCCGGCGATCGAGGTGTCCAAGGACGGGCCGTACCGGATCAGCGGCGGCATCGCGCTCGTCGACGGCGCCGGCGGCGCCGTGACCCGCAACGCTGGCGCCTCGCGGGAGCACTACGCGTTGTGCCGGTGCGGGCATTCGCAGAACAAGCCGTTCTGCTCGGGGATGCACTGGTACGTCAACTTCGCCGACCCGGTGCCCGACCCGCAGGCGACGCCGTCCATCTTCGAGTGGTGCGGCGGGCTGCCGGCGCTGACCCGGATGACCCGGCTGTTCTACGAGAAGTACATCCCGGCCGACCCGATGCTCGCCCCGATCTTCGCGAACATGTCCGCCGACCACCCGCAGCGGGTCGCCAAATGGCTCGGGGAGGTGTTCGGCGGCCCCCGCCTGCTACAGCGAGGAGTACGGCGGTTACCCGCGGATGATCGCCGAGCACGTCGGCAGGTGCTTGACCGAGGAGTGGCGGGCCCGCTGGGTTGCGTTGATGATCCAGTCCTCGCAGGAAGCCGGGCTGCCTAACGACGCGGAGTTCCGCTCCGCGTTCAGCTCCTACCTGGAATGGGGTTCGCGGCTGGCGGTGGAGAACTCGCAGACCACCTCCCGGCCAGCGCAGCACATGCCGATGCCGTCGTGGAACTGGGCCACCGCCGCCGGGCCGCCCGGCAGCCGGATCTCCGCCCTGGCCCCCGCCGAGGACGACAAGGAAGAGGCGCCGGTGGTGCTGCCGGCCGCCGATGAACCCGTCCGTTTCGAGAAACACATCAAGCCACTGTTCCGGGCCCGGGACCGCCAATCGATGACGTTCGTGTTCGACCTGTGGTGGTCCTACGACGACGTCCGAACCCACGCCGAGGCCATCCTCACCCGCCTGAGCAACGGCACCATGCCCTGTGACGGCTCCTGGGCGGCGGAGAAGGTCGAGGTGTTCCGGCGGTGGATGGACACCGGAACCACCGCATGACCCACACCCCACCCCCGCGAGACGGCCCGGGACCGGCGCAGCCGACCCGGCGCCCGGCCCGCAGCTGGTGGGGGGCAACGCCGACCGCGGCGACTCAGTTCGACTGGAAGCGTTCAGCGACGGTGTCCTGGCCATCGCGATCACTCTGCTCATCCTCGACGACCGGGTCGAGCAGCAGCCCGGCCAGAGCCTCGCCGCCGCACTCGGGAACGCCGGACCCGAGATCGGCGCCTACGCCGCCAGCTTCCTGCAGATCGGCATCATGTGGGCCAACCACCACGCCCTGTTCCGCATCGTCGCCCGGGTCGACCAACTCCTGCTCCTGGCCAACCTGCTGCTACTCGGGTTCGTCGCCTTCCTACCGCTGCCCACCCGCCTGGTCGCCCAGCACACCAGCGGCGCCGACGCCCGCACCGCGATGCTGCTCTACGGCGCCACCCTGACCGGCTGCGCCCTCGCGTTCAACCTCATCTGGCGACACACCGTGCGCCGCGGCCTACTCGCCGACGCCGTCGACCCCGGGTTCCGCCACGACGTCGACATCCGCTACCTGGCCGGACTCGGCGGCTACCTCGCAGCCACCCTGCTCGCCCTCATCCAACCCTGGCTCACCCTGGCCATGACCGCCCTACTCGCCCTGCTCTTCCTCCTCGGCCCATCCCCAAGAGCCGCCGCCCCAGAGCGATCACCGGGGGCACCGTAAGACCATGGGCCTACGGGACGACACGGTCAATGTCGGGCGCGCCGCCGGTTCAGGATGAGCCCGGCTGCGACCATGATGCCGATGACGGCCCCGATGGTCCCGGACACCCAGCCGCCGGGCCCAAATAGCGCCCAAGCAACGATCGCCGCAGATCCGAGGCGGTGGAGCTGCCGGCCGTGGCAGCGGCCGGGAGGTGCAGCGGTCGAGCGTGAGTCGGCACGGATCACCCTCACCTGTCTAATATGATAATTAACGGTTATCATAGCGACAGAACACACCCAGGAAGTGACTGGGCACCTCGGGTCGGATCGACCGTTTTGGCACGATCTCTGGTTGTTTGTTGTGGATTCTCATTAATCCTGGCCAATTTGTCATTAGGCCTGGCCAGTCGTGTCATTGATGTTGGCCACCGACGGCCGATGACAGTCGGTGCCTGGGTGCATCATGCGGGCTATCACCATCTCGCTTACTCCTGGGGGCCGGCATGACCGACGCACCGACGCCGCGCAATCGGCAGGACAGTGAACCTGATTCGCCCGCGACCCGCAGCCCGGATGGGCTGGATCTGGTGCAGTGGCGCGGCCATGGCGGCGCCGTGCAGCAGGCCCGGCCCACGCGCGGTTTACTGCATGAACGGTTGTGGCAGGCCGATCCGCCGCGGGGCCCAGTACCAGAATCGACGCAACCAGCACGGCCTGTACTTTTGGCCGCGCGCCGGCGAGCACCTCTGGTACGAGTCGGCGCTGGAGCTGGCCTGCCTGGTGGAACTGGATCGCGCGGGTCAGGTAGCAGCAGGTAGCAGCGCTGTCGGTTGCCAAATTATATGGCACACTTTCTCCACATTATTTGTCCGCTCGAGGTGCTGGTTCGTCCGGGCGCTAGCTCTCCGAGTTGAGGTGGTGAGCAGTGCCGAGCTCGGAGGAGCGGTTGGCGGTGCTCAGTCCCCACCTGCACGACGCGGTGCCGTTGAGTGTTATGGCCAAGACGGCGGGGGTTTCGCCCCGGACTGCGCGGCGGTGGTTGGCCGGTTACCGGGCGGACGGCGCTGCCGCGTTGGTGCGGTCCGGTCGGGCTGACCGCGGCGGCTGGCGGATCCCTGCCGAGCTGGTGGAGCTGATCGAGGGTTTGGCTTTGCGGCGGCCGGCGCCGCAGATCGCGCAGGTGCACCGGAAGGTGGCGGAGGTAGCCGGTCAGCGAGGTCTGCCGGCCCCTTCTTACAACTCGGTGCGACGGGTCATCCACCGCCTGGACCGCGGGCTGCTGGCGTTGGCCCACCACGATCCGGACGTCTACAGAAACGAATTCGAATTGGTGCTACGCCGGGAGGCAGTTCATCCCAACGATGTCTGGCAGGCCGACCACACCGAACTCGACATGGAAGTTCTGGACGAGCAGGGTCGGGCGGTGCGGCCGTGGCTGACGGTCATCCTGGACGACCATTCGCGGGCCGTCGCCGGCTACACCGTGTTCCTGGGGAGCCCGACCGCGGTGCAGACCGCTCTGGCGCTCCGGCAGGCGATCTGGCGCAAGGCCGACCCCCGGTGGCCGGTCTGCGGAATCCCGGCGACGCTGTACTCCGATCACGGAGCGGATTTCACCAGCACCCACATCAGCCAGGTCTGCGCGGGCCTGCGGATGCAGCTGATCCACTCCACACCGGGTGTGCCCCGCTTAACCGGCTAATCCAGCGGGGCGGTGTTTGAGACACGCCGTGCTGCAACGGTTGTTGACTTAGGACGAGCTGGCTGGGATACCTGTTTCTCATGACGGAACGGTGGCGGGCGGACGGGTTGCGGGCGGTGCAGCGGGGCGGGCGGTGGTGTCTGGACGGTGCTGGCCCGGTTAGCCTGGAGTTGATGAACGACTTCCTGGGGTATGTGGCGCCGAATCCGTCACGGCCATCACCACCATCACCGGCGGCAACTTCCGGCTGATCGAACGGCTCATGACCCAGATCGCCCGCGTCATGACCATCAACCAGCTGCAAGCCATCGCACCCGAAGTCGTCCACGCCGCCCGACAGATGCTCGTCGTGGGCACCCAGTAGGACAAATAATGTGGCGAAACTAGGCCAGATAATTTGGCGATTCACAGCCGAACCCGCCGGCCTTCAAACTGATCAGGAACACCGGGACGCTACCAGTCTTGAACTCTTCACCGGATCGGTGAGGACCGCCGGACCAGTCCGTAGCCGCGATTGCTAGGACTACCGGGCCCGACTGCTACCGACGCCGCGCTCAACCCGTCTTTGTTGCGCGAGATGCACGTCGGCATTCGCAAGAAGCGCCTTGATCCGGCTGCGCGCCTGGTCCGCCGGGCCGCTGGTGAGCGCTGAGCCGACCGCGCAGGCGACAGCGCCGGCTTTGATCCAGGCGGGCAGGTCGTCGGGTGTGATGCCGCCGGTGGGCACGAGTGGTGCGTGGGGAAGTGCAGCTTGTACGTCGGTGATCCATCGAGGAGTGAAGTTGGAGGCCGGGAACAGCTTCAGCGCATCGGCGCCGGCCCCAAGAGCTTGGACGATTTCGGTGACGGAACCGACTCCTGGTAGGGCGGCGGCGCCGTGGCGGTGCGCGGTGTCCACGATGTCGCGGTCCAGATGGGGGGAGACGAGGAATCGGGCGCCGGCTCGGATGGCCAGGACCGCGGACGCAGCATCGAGCACGGTTCCTGCGCCGATCACGGCTTCGGGGTGCTCCTGGGTCAGGTGACTGATGGCCTCGAGCGCTTCCGGATTCGTCAGCGTTATTTCGACCGATCGCATTCCGGCGTGAATCATCGTTTCCGCGTGTTTGACGGCGCAAACTGCATCTGGCGCGCGGATGATGCCGATGATTCGTTGATTCAAGACAGCGGGCACAATCTCGTGACGGTACATTCTGTTCCCTCTCCTGGGTTGCAAGCGACTCAGCGATCCACTTGATGTTCGCCGCCGGCAGTGAACGCTTCGGCGGCTCGGGCCAGTTCATTCTGGTCGGGATAACCCTCGATGTCGGTAGTTGCTCCGACGACCAGGGCGGCGGTGACCATGCCGGCGAACAGGGCTGCCTCCGGTGTGGCCTGACGAAGCCAGGCGCTGAGATAGCCGGCAACGAGAGCGTCTCCTGCGCCGACGGTGTCGACCACCGCCTGAACCAACGGGTGATGATGCCACTGTCCGTCGTTGGTGTGCACCGTCGCCGATTTGTCACCGTGTTTGACGAGAACACTCGTCGCGCCGCCGGCCAGCAGAGCGGCAACGGCGTTTTCCGCGAAAGTTCCGGTGATCATCTCGAGTTCGTCCTCACCGGCGAAGATCAAATCGGCCCTGTTCAGGATCGGCTTGATCGTCTCCCGCCACAGCTGCGGATCGCCAAGCTTCAGGCGCACGTTGGGGTCGAAGGACACGGTTGCGCCACCCGACTCTGCCAGTTCTAGCAGGATGTCTGTTGCCTCCCTCGCCGAGGCGGACAACATCGGGGTGATACCCGAGAAATGTACGAGGCGGGCGCCGCCCAATCCTCGCTGCCGCACGAGGGAACCGGAGAGGCCGCAGGCGGCAGAACCCGACCGCAGGTACTGCACGGTGATGCCGCGGGTTGGATGGCTGTCCCGCATCAGGATGCCGGTGGGTCTGTCGGGATCCACTTCGACGGCTGAAACGTCGATGTTCTCCGCCCTGAGCTGGGTGAGCAGCGACTGCCCGTTGGCGTCGGCGCCCACCCGACTCAGCCATCGTACGGCGAATCCCATACGGGCCAACCCGATCGCCACATTTGATTCCGCGCCGGCGATCGACGATCGAAATGTGGTTGCACGGCGCAACGCCACGCCCGGCTCGGCGACCAGTAGCCGCATGGCCTCGCCCATGGTAACCACCGTGGCGCCGGATGAGAAATCCGACGCCCCGCTCATTACGAGCTCTCCCGAATTTGAACGGAGAAGTCGATGATCTCGTCGGCTGCCGGCAGCGGGGCGGAAATCAGGGCTGACAGACGTTCGACGGCATGAACTGCAATGGTGTGTTTGTCCGGCGCAATCGTGGAAAGGGCCGGCGTGCTGAACCGTCCCTCCTCGATGTCGTCGAAGCCGATCAAGGCGATGTCGTCCGGCACCCTGATGCCGTGCGCCAAGAGTGTGCGTAGCGCGCCGAGTGCCAGCAGGTCGGTGGCGCAGAAGATGGCATCCGGCATTCGTTCTCGCTGCTGGAGCAAGACTTCAACGGCGGCGGCTCCGTCCTGCCGGTGGTAGCCGTGGGTTGCGACGACGAGATCCGAAGGTGGCGCCAGACAGGCTTCGCTGAGGGCGTTCTGGTAGCCATTGAGCCGGAGCCGGGAAATGGCGGACTGAGGATCATCAGGTTGTGATCCGATGAATGCGACTCTTCGCCGGCCCCTGTCGATCAGATGAGCTGTCGCCGCATATGCGGCCGCAACGTTGTCGATGCCGACGTGGTCGTATTGGCCGCCGCCACCGGTTCGTTCGCCGAGTAGAACGACGGGCAGCCGCCTGGACGGGGCAGGCAGATCTTCGGTCCCCAGCGACACCGGACTGTAGATCAGCCCATCGATGAACCTGGTGTTCTTGCCACCGACGACGGCAAGCTCTCGCTCACGGGCGCCGAGCGTCTGCATGATCACGACGTCCAGTCCGCGACTTTTCGCGCTCTCCACGATCAGTCGCGCCAGCTCGGAGAAATAGGAGACGTCAAGTTCGGGAATCGCAAGACCGATCACCTTGTTCTGGCCGCCCCGAAGGCTGCGCGCTGCGTGGTTCGGCCGGTAGTCGAGCCGTTCGATCGCCTCATTGACGCGCCGTCGAACGTCGTTGCTGATGTGGGGATATCCGTTGATCACGTTCGACACCGTTTTCGGCGCGACGCCGGCAGCTGCGGCGACGTCCGCCTGGGTGACCGTCATGGCTGTGTCCGTTCCTCGTCCGAGAAAGATTCATCTTAGGGCTTGCCGATCATCAACACGCTCATTCTTGCGTTGGGTGAAGGCTGTAGTTCCATTCCGGGTGCCAGTCGTGACGGCGAAGGGCGCCGGTGTCGTGTAGTTCCTGGATCTGGGTGTCGGGG
>JAABUT010004583.1_pt1 | contig 10867 bp, 11 predicted proteins | sample 5559281 | NCBI WGS metagenome assembly JAABUT01 (sample SAMN10711880, study PRJNA513359) | rock metagenome | isolation source: Antarctica rocks | place: Antarctica: Victoria Land, Ricker Hills nord | collected 2016-01-04 | reverse complement strand
CGCCAACCTCGTCTACAATCTCAAAAGGCTGACCTTCCTGAAACGGCGCACGTCCGAAGCTGCTGGATGAGCGAGGCCCGGGGAGGATCCCGAGGCGCCGGCACAAAGAAACCGAAGCGCCCGCGGTTCCGTCAAGTGAAACCGGCCTCATCAATCCGTCAAAACGTCCCCCCAGATCCGGTAATTCGAACCGTCCACCTTCGTCTCGCGAGGGTCGCTTGGCCCCGTGGAGCTGTGGGCCACGACGTCGCGGCCGGCGTCCAGCAGATCGACGATGCGTTCGACGGTGGCGCGCCCGTAGGGTCCCGACCCTCCCTCCTCGATGAGCATCAAAGGATCGATCGCCAAACCCTTTGGTGGCCGGGTCAAGCCCGGCCATCACGGGGAGAGTCCGGGCCGTCAGGTGAGACCCGACCCTCTGCATTTTGGTGCACCGCAAGCGGGCGAGATCTCGCGGTCTGGAGGTGATCGGGTATACCAAGCATGGTCGCCGCAGTTCGCCCAAGCCCTGCTTGCGCAAAACGCCCGTGCCTTTCACTGTCGGCAACGATGATCGAGACACAGCAGGGTGCCATGGGAAAAGGGCCTGCCGCCCTCAAGCGGCGGCGTCTCTGTGAGGACGTCGTCGACCATCTGGCGGCTCGCATCCACGACGGGACGTACGGACCCGGGCAGGAACTGCCGTCGGAACGCGCCTTGATGGCCGAACTCGGCGTGGGGCGGCCAGCGATCCGCGAAGCCCTTTTCGCGCTCCAGACGATGGGATTGCTGGTGCTCCGCGCCGGCGAGCGCCCCAAGGTAATCGAACCGACCCACGACGTGGTGCTCGGCTCGATCCGCGGCCCGGTGCAGCGCATGATGGCGCAGCCCGGGGGCTTGCGACATTTCCAGCAGGCGCGCCTTTTCTTCGAGGTCGGCATCGTGCGGGAAGCCGCCGCGATCGCCCGGCCGGCCGATCTCGACCGCCTGGAACAGGCCCTGCTGGCCAACAAGGAGGCGCTCGGCGCGGTGACGCCTTTCGAGCGGACCGATGTCGCCTTCCACTACGTCCTGGCCCAGATCCCGCAAAATCCGGTTTTCCTCGCCATGCACGACGCGATGTTCGACTGGCTCTACGCCCAGCGGAGCGTCACCTTGCAGGTGCCGAACCAGATCGCCATCGCGTACCGCGAGCATGAGGAGATCTTTCATGCGATCCGCGACTGCAACCCTGATCGTGCTGAACGCGCCTTGCGGGCGCACCTGACCCGGGGCCATACGCTCTACTGGCAACTTAAAGGCGACGAAGCCACCAGTTCGAGGAAGGAGAGCGCGCCGGACAACCCTGGAGACAAGACATGAAGGTCGTTGCCTTTGTCGGAGAGCCGCAAACCGCAGCAGATCCGGGTCCGTTCGTCGAGATCGAATGGCCCGATCCCGTCTCGTGGCGGCCGCACGACCTGCTGGTCCGGGTCCATGCGGTCTCGGTCAATCCCGCGCGACCTGAAGAGCCGAAAGGCATTTGCGGCCTCGCCCGACCAGCCGCTCGTGCTCGGCTACGATGCGTCGGGGATCGTCGCGGCCGTGGGGCCGGGCGTGACGCTGTTCCGGCCCGGCGATGCCGTGGTCTATGCCGGCGTGCTCGACCGGCCGGGGTCGAATGCCGCGCTGCAGCTGGTCGACGAGCCGATCGTTGGTCGCAAGCCCGCGACGCTCGACCATGCAACCGCGGACTACGGCGCGTTCGGCACCCTTCAGGTTCGTTTCACGATTTGACGGTTGGCGCGCGGTCCATCAGCCGTGGATCAGCATGCCGCCGTTCACGTCGATGGTCGCGCCCGTGATGTAGGACGACAGGTCGGATGCCAGGAACAGGAAGGCTCCGGCGACGTCGCGAACATCGCCCAGCCGCGACAGGGGGATACCCTTGATGATGTCGACCCGCATGGCCTCTGTAAGCTTGTCGCCCGTGATGTCGGTCTGGATCAGCCCGGGCGTGACGCTGTTGACCCGGATGCCGTCTGGTCCGAGTTCCCGCGCCATCGCCTTGGCGAGACCGAGCACGCCGGCCTTGGCGGCCGAATAGTGCGGGCCGCCGAAGATGCCACCGCCGCGCTGCGCCGAGACGGACGACATGCAGGCGATCGATCCCATCTTGCGCGCCCGCATATGCGGGATGAAGGCTTGGCTCAGGTAAAGGGTGCCGCGCAGGTTGACGTCGAGCACCAAGTCGTAGTTCGCCGGCTCGATGTCCATGATCTTCACCGGCTGGGTGACGCCGGCGTTGTTGATCAGCACGTCGACCTGCCCGAAGGCCGCCAGCACTGCTTCGGCGGCGCGGCGCGTGGCGTCCTTCTGGGTAACGTTGCAGGCGAAACCCTTGTGGTCGCCGCCAAGCGCCGCCGCCGCCGCTTCGGAGGCGGTCTGGTCGAGATCCAAAATCGCCACGCGGGCTCCATGCTCGGCAAATATTCGGGCCGTCGCCATGCCGATGCCGCGCGGGCTCGCCGCGCCTGAGATAACGGCGACCTTTCCTGCCAGAAGCACGGTGCTTCTCCTTCCTCAATGGTTTGTAGCTTCTCGCTCTCGCCTAAGCGACCTCCGAGGAGGCTCGATCCAGCGGACCCTATTCTTCTTTGCGACGAAGGCGGGTGAGGCGGTTCAGTATTCCCCTGCGCTCGGTGGATAGACGCGCTTCAACTTCGCCTTGGATTCGGGGCTGTCGACGTCCTTTGCGGTGACGAGCGGTTCCGAGAGTGGCAGCTCCTTCGTGACAGCGGCTCCGGTCAGCGCATTGTAGACCTGCTGCACGCCTTCGATGCCCTGTCCGCCCGCTTCCTGCAAGAACAGGCCCTGTATGATGCCGTCCTTCAGCAGCTTCACGGTTGTCGGGCTGCCGTCGGCCGTGGCGACGCCGACTTTGCTGACGAGGTTGCGGGTCTGCAGCACCTTGGCGGCGCCGGTCGCGGCTTCGTCATACATTCCGTAGATAGCCTTGATGTCGGGATGCGCCGTCATGAGGTCGTTCGCCTGCTCGACCGCTTCCTTCACCGTGAGCCCATGCGTCTGCAGGATCTGCACGAGGTCGCAACCATCGGCCTTGAACGACTCCTGCGCGCCCTTAAGGTATTTTTGGGCGTTCTCGCGATCCTGCGGCAGCGAAAGCATGCCGACCTGGTCGCCACCGCGCTCCCTGGCGAGCCCGCAGACGAACTTTCCCTCCTGCTGACCGGCCTCGTAGTTGTTGGCGGTAACCGACGAGGTGTAGTCGGTTTCGCCCGGCTGCGGACCGATGCCCGTGAAGGCGACCGGGATCTTCTTGTCCTTGAGCAGCCGCAGCACGGGCGGCGTCGAGGTGGAGCTCACCGGACCCATGACGACAGCGTCAACGCCCTTCGTGATGGCAGTCCGGATGTTGGCCATCTGCTCCGTCGGCGAATTGTGCGAGTCCATCTCGAGATAGGTCATCCCAAGCTCGCCCGCCTTGGTCTTGGCCCCGTAGGCCACCCACTGCCAGTACGAAATGTCGAGTGAGGGCGCGATGTACACGACCGTGAACTTCTTGCTCTCGGCGTGGGCGCCACCCAGGCCGAGGCCGGCGAGCAGCAGGCCGGCGCCGACAAGCCCGCGCCGCAGATTGCGCAATGACATGAAATCCTCCCTGTGTTGACGCGGGTGCTTAGCCACGCGCCTTTGCGACACGGTCGATGACGACCGCGACCAGAATGACGAGGCCGGTGACGGCGCCCTGCCAAAAACTATTGATGCCGATCAAGTTCACGCCGTTCTGGATGACCGTGATCATGATGGCCCCGAGCATGGCGCCGACCGACGACCCGGTGCCGCCGAACAGGCTCGCCCCGCCGATGACGCAGGCCGCGATGGCCTGCAGCATCATGTTCGCGCCCGACGTCGCCTCGGCATTGCTGATGTAGGACAGGCTCAGCAGGCTCGCAAAGGCGGCGAAGACGCCGGAGATGACGTAAACCGAGCACCGCGCGCTGCGCACCGGGATGCCGAGCAGGCGTGCCGCTCGGTCATTACTGCCGATGGCGTAGATCCAGCGGCCTAGCACTAGCTTGCGCAGGGCGAATTCCGTGCCGACCACGGCGATGATGCAGAACAGCACGTAATTGGTCAGTCCGGGGATGAGCTCGCCGGTGTTGAGCTTCCATAGGTCGGGATCCAGGATTGCGATGGAGTGGCCATCGGTGATGACGAAGGCCAGGCTCCCGGCGACCGCGTAGCTGATCAGCGTCACGACGAAGGGCGCAAGCCCGACGAGGGTCACGAGGAGCCCGTTGACCAGGCCCACGCCGGCACCGACCAGCAGGCCCAGGACACAGGCTGCGGGCCAGGAAAGACCGCCCGAGAGAGCCAGGCCGCTTACCATGCCGGTCAGCGAGAACGTCGAGCCGACAGAAAGATCGATCCCACCGGTGATGACCACCAGCAGCACGCCGAGCGCCATCATGATGAGGGGCGCCGCAGCCTGCGCGATGTTCGCCACGTTGCCGTAGGTGAACACCTGGGGCGACCAGAAGCTGACCACGACATCGATCAGCAGAATTGCGACAGCGGTCGCAATCTCGGTCCGGTAATAGCGCAGCGCGCGGGCTAAAAACCCGGCCCGTGGCGGCATTGCCCCAGCTAACCCGCCGGTGGAGGGGGCCTGGGTGACGCTCATCAGATCGCGCCTCGCATCGGTCAGGCCGCCATGCCGGTGGCTTGGGCGAGGGTGAAATCTGTGAGCTCTGCGCGGCCGAGGAGGGAACTCGGTTGGCCGTCCAGATCGAAAGCGATCGCCCGGTCGCAGATCTCGGCGAGTTCGGAGAACTCGGTCGACCACCAGACCACGGTCGTGCCGGCCTCGGCCACGCGTCGGATGATGTCGTAGATCTCTCGCTTGGTGCCGATGTCGACGCCTCGGGTCGGCTCTTCCAGGACCAGAATCCTGGGAGCCCTGTCGAGCCAGCGAGCCAGCAACAGCTTCTGCTGCGTGCCGCCGCTCAGCGTCTGGGGCAGTGCATCCACCGAGCTGGCCTTGATCGAAAGGCTCTTCAGCGCCTCGTTGGCCTGCCTGAGTTCGTCGGCGAGCGCGAGGATGCGCCGGCGCGCCACCCGGGTCCCCGCCACGACATTGTCGAGGATCGGAAGCGTCGACAGGATGCCCTTTTCGGACCGGTCGCCCGAGACATAGCCAACGTCGGACCGAACCGCTTCGGCCGGGTTCGCGAGGCACAACGGCTGTCCGTCAAGCGCAATCGCCCAGTTGCGTGAAGGCTCGGCACCGACGAGACCGTTGATGAGGTCCATTGGCCCCTCGGGAGCGCCGGCGAGCCCGAGCACGTCTCCGGCCACGAGCGCGACGGTCAGGGTGCTGTGGACAAGCGAAAGCACGGGCGGCCCACCCGTCGATCGCTCGCGCCTATGAGGCGCGGCGGCTTCGGCCACGCGGGCCTGCCCCATGGCGTCGACGATCGCCTCGTCGCCGAAGGTGGCGAGTGGTTGCCGGTCAACGACCGTGCGCCCGTCGCGGATGATCGTGCAGACATCAGCCACGGCGCGGATCTCGTTCATGCGGTGCGAAACAAAAATCGTAGCGATGCCCTGGTTGGCGGCGAGGCGCCGTAACACGCCAAAGAGCCGTTCGCTTTCTCCGAACGTGAGGTTGGCTGTGGGTTCGTCTAGCAGCAGCAGTTTCGCCCCGGAACTCAGGGCACGCGCGATTTCGACGAGTTGACGCTGATGGAGATCGAGGACGCCGACGGGCTTGTGCAGGATTGTGAGAGCGAGATCGGCGTCGATGGTGGCCAGTGCGGCGGCGGCTTCCCGATCCTGTGCGCCGAGGCGGTACAGCCCAAACCCCCTTCGCCGATGAGGCAGACAGATGTTCTCAGCCACCGTCAGATCAGGCAGGAGGGCCAGTTCCTGGAACACGACCGCAATGGCGCTCGTGGCATAATCTTGGGAACCGGAGACGCGGACCCGGCCGGCTTCGGCACGAAGCACGCCCGAGATGATCCGGATCAGCGTCGACTTGCCGGCGCCGTTGCCACCGAGCAGGGCATGGATCTCGCCAGCGCGAACCCGCAGGTCGGTTCGCTTGAGCACGGCCGTGACACCGAAGCGCTTCTCGATGCCGAGAGCTTCAAGAACGAACGGATCGGAGGCCGACCCGGTCACGGCTGCCAGCACGGCGTCGCTCGCCGCTCAACAGCCAGGAGTGCGGGCGCTCCTGTCCGATTCAGGCGCACAAGCGCCCCTGCTGGGGGGAGCTCCATATCGGCGTTCCCTTAGAATTATCATTGCTGCCGAACCTTTTGGTCCGTTCATGCAAGGATGAGGGGGAACCCACGTCGGAGCAAACGAATAAATCGCACTGAAAGGTGAGTTGTCCTCATCTCTCCGGGCTTGGCTGCCCCAGTTCGGCACAGACCCAGTCGGCGAACAGGCGGACGGGGTGCCGCCGCATGCCGCCCGGCTGGCAGACGAGATGATGCCCGACGTAGCGGATGTTGCGGGCTTTCTCGATCAGGGGCGCCACGAGCCGGCCCGCGGCAAGCTCCCGTTCGGCGAGGCGCGTCGATTCGAGCGCCACGCCGAGGCCATCCGCCGCCGCCGCGATGGCCAAGAAGCTGCGGTCGAAGCGCATGCCGGTCTGCTGGGAGGGCGCCTTCAGGCCGTTTTCGGTAAACCAGTCGGGCCAGCGCACCTGCTTGCGGTCGCTTTGGATCAGCGGCAGGTGCAAGAGATCGGCGGCGGTGTGAAGCCCTGCGGCCACAGCCGGGGCGCACAACGGCGTCACGATCTCGTCCCCGAGTGGAACGATGCGGCCCTCGGTCCGCGGCGGGCCGTAGACGATGTCGACATCGAACTCGTCGCTCGTAAACGACGCGTAATCGGTGCTGGCCGCCAGCCGGACGGTGATCTCGGGGTTGGCGGCGAGAAAGCCGGACAGCCGCGGCGACAGCCACTGGGCCGCGAAGCTCGGCGCCGAATGGATGCGCAGGAGCTGCGGGCCGCGGTTGGTGACGGCATCGACGCCGCGGCGGAGCTCCTCGAAGGCATTGCCGACGTGGCGCATGAACTGCTCGCCGTCGGGGCTCAGGCGGATGGTGCGCCCGTCACGCTCGAACAGGGCGGTGCCGAGCGAATGTTCGAGCTTGACGATGGCATGGCTGATGGCGCTCGGCGACAGGCTGAGTTCGAGCGCCGCGGCACGGAACGAGCCGGCGCGTGCCGCCGCCTCGAACGCCCGGACCGCCGATAGGGAGACATTCCTCAACATAGGTCAGTTGAGCGCATTTCACCCACACTTGTAAACTTTGCATTTGCGGCCGGCGACCACTACGCCGACAATCGTGGCCACTGGCAAAAAGCCGAGCCTATCGGCAGACAATGCGCCGACGAACGGCGCATGATCCTGGGAGGATCGTGCGAACATGGATGAGGTCGATACGCCGGCGGGGTCGTCAGGTTATCTGTCGAACGTCAGCCTTCCTCAACGCGCCTACAGAATTCGGCGGCACGCGCTGCGCATGGGCGAGGTTCAAGGTCAGGGCTATATCGCCCAGGCGCTTGGTATCGCCGACGTTCTCGCCGTTTCCTATTTCCACGCGATGTCCTACCGGCCGGACGACCCCGAATGGGAGGGCCGCGACCGATTCCTCCTGTCTATCGGCCATTACGCCATCGCGCTCTACGCCGCCCTGATCGAGGCCGGCATCCTGCCAGAAGACGAGATCGAGACCTACGGGTCGGACGACAGCCGTCTGCCGATGTCCAGTATGGCGGCCTACACGCCCGGGATGGAGATCACCGGGGGGTCCCTCGGCCATGGTTTGCCGATCGCCATCGGCGTAGCGCTCGGCCTCAAGCGCAAGCAGTCGACAAGCTTCGTCTACACGCTGTTTTCGGATGGCGAGCTCGACGAGGGCTCGACCTGGGAGGCCGCCATGTCGGCCGGCAGCTACAAGCTCGACAACCTGATCGGCATCGTCGACGTCAACAACATGCAGGCAGACGGACCATCCACGGGCGTGCTGAACTTCGAGCCGCTCGTCCCCAAGTTCGAGGCCTTCGGCTGGTTCGTGCAGCGGGTCGACGGCAACGACATCGACGCGGTGGTGGCGGCCTTCGACCGAGCCCGGCACTCGGACGCCAAGCAACCCCGCATCGTCATCTGCGACACCAAGATGGGCAAAGGCGTCGGCTTCCTCGAGGAGCGCGAGCGCAACCACTTCCTGCGCGTCGAACCGGATGAGTGGACCAAAGCTTTGGACATCCTCGACGCCGCGAGGCCGGCATGATGCGCGACAAGTACCAGCGTCCGGCGCCACGCCGGGGCGGTGAGCGGCTGAAGACCTCAGCGATGATCGCTTCGATCGCCGGTGCCGACCAGCCGACGAGGCCCGCGCCGTTCGGCCATGCGCTCGCGGAGCTGGCGAAGAGCCGCCCAGAGATCGTCGGGTTATCCGCAGATCTCGCGAAATACACCGACATGCACATCTTCGCGAATGCCCACCCGGACCGGTTCTACCAGATGGGCATGGCCGAGCAGTTGCTGATGGCGGCCTCCGCCGGTCTCGCACGCGAGGGCTTCGTGCCCTTTGCCACGACCTACGCGGTGTTCGCCTCGCGGCGCGCCTATGATTTCATCTGCATGGCGCTCGCGGAAGAAAACCTCGACGTCAAGATCGCCTGCGCGCTGCCGGGCCTGACGACGGGCTACGGTCCGAGCCATCAGGCCACCGAGGATCTCGCGATCTTTCGCGGCCTGCCGAACCTCACGATTGTCGACCCCTGCGATGCGCTCGACATCGAACAGGCCGTCCCGGCCATCGCGGCCCACAAGGGCCCGGTCTATATGCGGCTGCTGCGCGGCAACGTCCCGCTCGTGCTCGACAAGTACGATTACAGTTTCGAGCTCGGCAAGGCGAAGCGCCTCGTCGACGGATCGGACGTCCTGTTCATTTCGAGCGGGCTCATGACCATGCGGGTGCTCGAGGCCGCGGAGGCGCTCGCGGCCGACAACATCCGGGCGGCCGTGCTGCATGTGCCCACGATCAAGCCGCTCGACACCGAGACGATCCTGGCCGAAGCACGGCGCGGTGGCCGGCTTGTGGTGGTGGCCGAGAACCATACAGTGGTGGGCGGCCTCGGCGAGGCTGTGGCGGGGGTGCTGATGCGCAGTGGCGTGAGCGTGCCCTTCCGCCAGATCGGTCTGCCGGATGAGTTCCTCGATGCCGGCGCTTTGCCGACATTGCACGATCGTTACGGGCTCTCGACGACGGAAGTCGTCAAGGCCGTGAAGGCATGGCTTTGAAACGGCCATTCTAGGGCGGAACACAAACGGGCCGCGTAGCTCTCTCCGAGAGGCGCCGACGACGATATGGGCACCTCAGGGTGCCGATTTGGGAGAAACGACATGGCGGAGACGATCTTCGCAACGGGCATCGGGGCGCCCGAGGGTCCTGTGACGCTGCCCGATGGTGGCCTCTACATCACCGAGATGTCGGGATCGACGCTCTGCGTGACGCGGCTCGATCCGCAGGGCCGGCGCAGCGTGGTGAAGACGACCGGCGGTCGCCCTAACGGGCTGACGCGCGACGGCGACGGCAATCTCTGGATCGCGGAAGCGGGGTTGCAGGCCCTGATCTGCATCGCGCCGGACGGTCGCGAGATCTTGCGGCTCGAAGGTGACGACGATGGCCCGTTCCTGTTCCCGAACGACGTCGCATTCGGACCCGACGGCCATCTCTACATGACCGACTCCGGCATGAAGGTGACGGACTTTCTCGACGGTCAAAACTTCGTCGAAGACTACCTCGACCTCGATTGGGATGGCCGCGTGTTTGAAATCGATCCCAAGGCCGGCAGGGTTATCGGCCGGCTCGACCGCGGCCTCCGCTTCACCAATGGCATCGCCTTCGACGCCAAGGGCGCTCTCTACGCCAATGCGTCCTTTCCGGGCGAGATCTACCGCTACGACGTGTTCGGCGGCGGCGCCCCGAAGCGCGAGCTGTTCGGGAATGTGCTGCAGGCAGACGAAAGCGACGGCTTCAAGGGCCCGGACGGCATGAAGTTCGGCACCGACGGGCGCCTCTACTGCACGGTCTATGGTCAGGGGAATATCTCGGTCGTCGACACGACCGGCGCGGTCGTCGAGCGACTCCCGCTCGATGGGCCGAACCCCACCAACTGCGCCTTTGCGCAGAGTGGCACCACGCTCCTCGTGACCGAGGTCGGTAAGGGGCAGATCGAGGCCGTGCCGGTTCCGTGTGGCGGCCTGCCCTTGCACAGCCCCAAGCTCGGCCTAGGCTGATTGAGAACCATCGCGGCCGAGATGTCGTCAAACAACAGCGCAGATCGCGCATCATTGGAGGAGAATACCCATGAACCGTCGTGACCTTCTGAAATCCGCCGCAGGCTTGACGGCCTTCGGCAGCATGGGCCTCGTCCGCCCGGCTTTCGCGGCCAACCCGACCATGACCACGGTCGCGAAGATCGTCGGCGTGCCCTACTTTTCGCTGCTGCAGGCTGGCCTCGAGGCGGCCGGCAAGCAAATGGGCATCGACTCGACCATGATCGGACCAGCCCATGTCGATCCGGCCCAGCAGGTTCGCCTGGTCGAGGACACGATCGCCAAGAAGGTGGATGTGCTCGGCCTCATCCCGCTGGACGTCAAGGTGCTGGCCCCGGTGGTGCAGCGCGCCCGCGACGCCGGCATCATTGTCGTCACGCAGGAAGGCCCCGACATGGAAGGGCGCACCTGGGACGTCGAGATGGTCGATGCCACCTATTTCGGCGAGCAGATGATGAAGTCGCTCGCCCGGCAGATGGGCAACAAGGGTGACTACATCTGCATCGTCGGCACCCTGACGAC